>Ga0207129_1004_pt1 | contig 97060 bp, 104 predicted proteins | sample Alteio_BWMinHeat_15_FD_153517 | JGI IMG/M metagenome (GOLD analysis project Ga0207129, IMG submission 153517) | Enriched cells from forest soil in Barre Woods Harvard Forest LTER site, Petersham, Massachusetts, United States -... | ecosystem: Environmental > Terrestrial > Soil > Temperate forest >... | reverse complement strand
TTAAAGAAGACCTAACACTTGAAGATTTAATTTAAAATTATTCTTTTTCCGTAAAGTCTTTGGTAAAAACCTTCATCGTAGCCAAATTTACAATCACAGCAATTCCCGGAGTCGGCGTGACTCCAACACTTGCTTGATATGCTGTTTGTGTTTGCCAAGCCCCAGAGTTTACAATAAGGGTGCCTTTGTACATGTCAAGATCAACAACATGAATATGCCCTGAATGAAAAATGTCTGGAACATCGTTTATCACCATCATGTCCTCTGTCTCAGGCGCAATAGGAGTTCGTTTTCCATAGATAGGACTAAGGTGTCTTGCTTTTAGTAAAACCCGCATTGCCTTTGCAGGCTGCGAATAGCTCAGTCCAGGCGTGGTTCCAACAACATCGTCTAAGCTTTGTCCATGGAACATCAAAATTTTGACGCCGTTTAGCTCTAACATGGAGGGATTACCTAACATGAAAAAATTTTCCCTATTCCATAAAGCCAGATTATGTTTTTCTGGAATTGCAGGTTGGGGTAAAGCTCTACGACCTGGATCATGGTTTCCTGGAATTATGAAAACTTTGATGTGTTTTGGAATTTTATCTAGTAATTGAGCTGCTTTTAACATCTGTTGATTAGTATCAACTAAAAGTAGTTCCTTGTCCTGATTTGGGAAAATTCCAATCCCATCTACCACATCACCACCAACTAGAACAAAGCGAACCTTCCTTGCTATTGGGTCTGGGCTAGAGAGCCACTCTACAAATTCTGTAAACTCCTTTTCCATGAAATACTTACTTCCTACATGCAAATCAGAGATCAAAACAGCATAGGTCTCAGTCTTTGAACGATTTGTAACATGGTCTGGAACGTCTGGTACAACCAATTCTTTTACAATAAAACCACCATTTTTTCCTGGAACAATTGTAAACATTACAAACTGGTCCATTAAGAGAGAATTTGCAGTCTCTTGTAGGTCCTTATTAAACACCAATACCTCAAGGGACCCAGTAGGGTCATCTACAACAAGTTTTGTTACATCCCTGTCTATTTTTCTGTCCATCAAAAGGCCAGCCACAAAAACCTCCTCTTTGATTTTACCGCTTTTGATGGTGTCAATAGGGCTTAGTTTTTTAGATTGAGACCTCTGCAAGATTATTTTTAATAATTTTGAGTACCGGCTTGCAAAAAGCGCACTAAAACCATCAATTCCCTCTGCTGATGTGATTTTTTTTGTCTGATTATCTTGCAGAGATTTTTGTAGGAATGGTAGATTTCTCCGGTTGTCGTCCCGTTTGCTTTCATTACAGCCAAAATTAGCAATTTTTCATGGAGTGGATAAGAATTGAGTGCGGTGGTTTCCTTGTCTTCTTCCATTTTTAGTGAGGCTTTTCTGATGTGTTCTTCTTTGATAGAGTCTGCCTGTTCTCGTTCTGCTATTTCTCCGGCTACACGTAAAAGATCGATAGCTCGTCTTGCGTCCCCATGTTCTTGGCCTGCCATTGCAGCACAGAGGTTTATTGCTGCCTGCTCAATTGCCCTAGGAATGAATGCCGCCTTGATTCTTTCTTCAAGAATTTCTTTAATCTGTCCTACACTATAATTTGTAAATACAATTTCTTCTTCACTTAGGCTGCTTAAGACCCTAGGATCCAGTCTTTCTTTGAATGTCAAGTCGTTTGAAATCCCGACTAGTGTAAGCGAGCCTTTTTTGAGTCTCTCATTTGCTCTGGTGAGTGAGTAAAAGACGTCTTTGCCTGTCTTTGATACCAACTCTGCAAGATAATCAATCTCATCTACCACAAATACTGTGTTTAGTCCCTTTTCACCAATTGCTGAAATTATACGGTTGAATATTTCACTAATTGAAAGTCCGGTTGTTGGAAATTCTTTTTCTCCTGCTCTATCTACTAACTGTCTGCCTAGTTTTATCAATAGGCCATAGAGAGTGCCCTCTTCTTTTGCGTTAGCGTAAAGTAATTGGATAGGAAATGATCCCTCCCTTACTCTTTCTTTGATTTTGTTTAGGACTTTGGTTACAACTAAGGTTTTACCTGTTCCAGGTTTTCCATATACTAGTAAATTGGATGGACGTGATTTTTTCAATAAAGGTAGTAAAGACTGGGTGACCTTTTTTTGCTCGTCTTCACGGTGTAATATTATATCAGGGACAAATGTAAAATGCAACACTTCCCTGTTTTTGAATAATGATTTGCCGCTTTGTGCATCATCCAATAATTTATCGATTGAATCTTTTACCATTAACCCACACACCAATGTTTCTTCTCTGTCCACATATGGATTCTATCTTTGATAATACAATTAGAATAGAATAACTAAACCAAATTTAGTTTATCATTAATTATTTTTATTTTCTTTAAAAAAATATTTTTTAATTAAGCTAGAGTGGAAGTATTGGTGTGTAGGTATGCCTAGAACAAAGTTAACATCCTGTGAACAAAATGTTAAACTGGATATGGAAAAGCCCAATTTGACCCCCATTATTTCCACTCTAGGCGTGAAGCTAGGTCTTAACAATGTTAAGATTGTAGAATAGACCCCTATATTTCCAGTCCAGGCATAAAATTCATCCAAATTGTGGTATAAAGGGAAAGTGCCTAGTTAAGGTGGCAAAACAAGCTAGGCGTGGGCTAGGCAGTGAATGTTAACAAACACACTAGTTAACAAATATTCTTTGATCTGTTCAAGTGTTAAGGTGTTAACTCGATCGATCACGATGACAAGAAAAAAGATTAGGATTGACCTAGAGGACTCAGAAGGGGCCAAGTACAACTTTAGCCTAGAAGGCAACGTAACTCGGGATAAGATGTTAAAGATATTCGAATTAATGGATTTAATCAATATTGAAGAGCCAGAAGAATCCCCTCAACTAGACTCGATTGGCTCCAAGATTTGGTATATGGTGGACAAGCATTTTCCACTGGGCAAATTTACCTCATCTGAGATACTTGAAAAATATGAGGATGAATATGGGGTACCCATTAAACTTAGTATAATATCCACATACCTGGCTAGGTTTGCTACAAAAGGGAAGATAGTTAGGGAAAGACAAGGCAGGGAGTGGGCATATCAGGTAATCAAACTGGCCCAGAAACAACGGAATATGGAAACTTAGGAAATTATAGCTTTTTTAATAACGAGACAGTCCTGCTCTATTACCACTCTAACATAATCGCCTTTTTGTAATTGTAAATATTTTCTAAATTGTATTGGGATCGAGATGGTTCCCCCTGACGTGATCTTGATCAACTCTTCATTTGTAGGCATAATATAAAATAATTAATTTACCTATTTAAGATTTTATTATTATATGAAATTTAGATAAAATAATGGTTGTAGTGCAAAATGATGATCTTTGGTCATTATTGGTGGGTTAATTTGGTAATACCCAACTTTGCCTTACCCTTATCTGTAATGTAATAGGTAAATGGTTTTGTCTGCATGTTTCTTTCCACCAAACCCTCCTCAAAAAGCTTCTTCATCATGCGTGATGTGTGTTCCCTAGTTCGCCCTATTGTGATTTGTATGTCACGTGATGTCATAGGTTTTTCTGTGATTAATCTTAAAACATAATCTGTAGCATTTCCAAAATTCATGTTATGCATACGCTCCTTTGGTTTCTCTTCCTGGGCACTTGAGACTAACTCTTGCTTCTCCACCTTTACTTCTTTTGGCTTTGAGATGGGAATTTCTAATTCTTCAGATTCTTTCAATAGTTCAGTAGAATCTAGACGTATTTTCATATCTATTAACTGATTTTCATAATATTGTAGGCGCTCCGTATAGGATTTTAGAAGATCTGAGTCGGTCCTTATGAGAGGTTTTACTTTGTTGTAGACCACTATTGCAACAATACCTAACACAAATGCGATAAAAATACCGATTATCGTGCCTATATTAGGTATGTCAACTAACATCACTAGATTTTGTATATCTATGTGATTTATCATGTTTGAGTAAAACTTGTTCACACATTACATATCAATCACAACATCGCATTATCACTAATTTTGCACCAGATCTAGATCCTAAAAGAGATAAAATCACACTCTACAGGCACGATTTACTAACTCACCTATCACAAACATGATTTCTTCTTCCTTCTCAGGAAAGACATCACTACTTTGTATCACCGAAACCTGTTCAGAGAGCTTTGAAATTACATCAATATCTTCAGGAACAAGTATGCCTAGACCTCTTAATAATATTATAGAATAGTATAACCCAATTAGCTTGTCCCTTGACTGCCTTACCTGTCTGAAATAAGCCCCTTTACTTATCGTAAACTGGGTCTTGTGTAGGTTCAGCTGATTTAAAATAATTTCAATTTGTCTTTCTGTAATCAGAGATTTTTTTATAATTTGTCTTATTATATTATTAGAAATTGGATTTGGAGACTCAGCCATAGCTATACAGATCTGTATACATACCTTCAATTAAACTTTAAATGAATACCCAATAACCAGTCTTATGCCAAACGTAGAAAGCTATCTAAAAGATACTCTAAAGAGAAAAAAGGCACTACTCTTTGTGTTAATCGATTCTGAAATATCTGAAGTAAAATCAGCAGTCAAGCTTGCAAAAGATGTTGAGAAGATAGGAGCTTCTGCGATACTTGTTGGGGGTTCATCAGCAACAGATCAGCTTGGCATGGCCCAGACGGTAAAGATACTAAAGAAAGCTCTCAAGATTCCAATTATTCTGTTTCCAGGAAATGTTACAGGCGTTGTGCCAGGCGCTGACGCAATCCTGTTTAGCTCCCTTTTGAACTCTGATAACCCTTATTTCATATCACAAGCTCAGGCGTTAGGGGCTCCAAACGTACTCAAGTTTGGTTTAGAGCCACTCCCCACAGCATACATCATAATTGGTGAGGGAACATCGGCTTGGTTTGTAGGCTCGGCAAGGACCATACCCTTTGAGAAATCAAACCTGGCAGCAATGTATGCCCTCTCTGCCCAATTCATGGGAATGAGATTTGTCTATCTTGAAGCAGGCTCTGGGGCAAAATCTAATGTAAAACCAGAGATGGTTGCAGCCGTAAGGAAGGTTTTCAAGGGCTTTTTGATAGTAGGTGGGGGAATTAAAAGCGCTCAGACCGCATCTGAGATAGTCAAAGCAGGAGCTGATGCCATTGTTATTGGTACCATGCTTGAGAAGGGCGGTAGCCTCAAGACTCTAAGCGATATTGTAAAAGCCATCCAGACTGTAAGGAAGTAACATGTCTGAAAATGTAGCATTGAGACTAAACGAAGTCCCAATGCCTGAATATTATTTTGATTATTACACCAAACTTTCTGAAGAGGTCTTTAGAACATTTGAGAAGGCAGCAGCTGCAAAATCTACCTTGGCAGACTCGTCTGGGATGGTAGAGCCCAAGATTGCGTTTGATCTTGCAGATCGTGTCTCCAAAATGCATGATATTGATGTGACTGAACGACTAAGGGCGTTGATTCAAAGCACAACAAAGGAACTTGCCGCCTTGACACTTTCTGAAGAGATTGCTTTAGGCAAGTATTCTGGATCAGATACTTCACTAGAAGAGAGGCTTGATCTTGCAGTAAGGGTAGGTCTTGCCATAGTGACAGAAGGTGTTACGGTAGCCCCGCTGCAGGGAATTAGTGAGGTAAAGATAAAGAAAAACCATGATGGCTCTGATTACCTTTCTGTATCGTTTGCAGGTCCAATCAGGTCTGCCGGTGGAACTGAAGCAGCATCTACAATGTTGATTGCAGATCACATCAGAAAGATAGCTGGGCTTTCTAAATTCCAGGCAAATTCCTTTGATGATGAGACTGGGCGATTTGTAGAGGAATTAAGGCTCTATGAGAGAGAAGCTGGGAATTTCCAATACCATGTTCCAGATGAGGATGTTGTAACTGTCATATCAAATCTTCCAGTTGAGCTTGACGGTGTTGATACAGATCCGGTTGAAATTGTAAGCCATAGAAACATGACTCGGATCAGTACTAACAGAGTACGGGGTGGCGCACTTAGAGTTCTAAATGACGGTCTGATAGGCAAGTCAAGAAAACTACTAAAACTCATCGAGTTGTTTGAACTAGATGGTTGGGATTGGCTAAAGAGCCTAAAAGGCGCAATTCAGACTGGAGATGAAGATGACGCATCTCATAGGATGAGAGAGGTCATAACTGGCAGATCCGTCCTTTCTATGCCAAAGAAACTAGGTGGGTTTAGGTTAAGATATGGACGAGCATGCAACACCGGCTTTTCCTCAGTAGGAATACACCCTGTCATTGCAGAAATTTTGGATCATACCATAGTAGTTGGCACACAGATCAAAGTTGACATCCCAGGAAAGGCTGCAACCATTGCTTTTGTAGATTCCTTAGATACACCAATTGTTAGGCTAAAAAACGGCAATGTGGTAAAAATCAGGGACACTCATCATGGCATACAACTCAAATCACAAATAGAAAAGATCCTTCACCTCGGTGACATCCTGATCAGTTATGGTGATTTCTTGGAAAATAATGCAGAGCTTGTTCCAACAGGTTATGTGGAAGAATATTGGGCCGAGGAGCTAAAAGCAAAACTTGCAAAATATGAACCTGGAGATCCTCGCTTGCAATATGTCTCAAAGGTACCAAGTCTAGATGAGGCATTCAAACTTTCACTTGATTTTGGTATCCCATTACATCCCAACTATCTATACTATTGGGACCAGATCACAGTCCAAGAATTTGAACAAATCTTAAACTCAAAAAAGGCAGATCCTGACCTGATAATCTACCAAAAAAATAGCAAAGAAATTCTTGAAAAACTTGGGGTACCTCATGAGGTGGCAGGAGATTCAATTTTACTAAAAGACATGGAGGCAAAGATTTTCTTTTATTTGCTTTTTAGAAAACCTATAAAACTTGATGGTACTGCAACTGTTACCCAACTTATCACACAAACATCTGGGATAAAAATAAAAGACAAGTTTTCAACGGCAATAGGGATCAGAGTTGGCAGGCCAGAAAAGGCTGCAGCAAGAAAGATGAAACCCCCAGTGCACACACTATTTCCAATAGGCAGTAAAGGGGGAGCATCACGCGACTTGATAAAAGCATCAAAGGAACCAAATTTTTATTGCAACATCAATAACCGATTTTGTAAAAACTGTAACGAACCATCAATTAGTATAGCATGTCCAAAATGCAAAAACAAGACAACCACACTTTTTGTCTGTCCAACTTGTCGGGATGAGTTAGAGTCTGAGTATTGTGAAAAATGTAAGAGAAAGACACTATCCCACACATACAGGTCATTTCCACTCAAAGAAAGACTCTATTCTGCACAGGAAAGGACTGGTATCCGTGTTCAGGAACCATTCAAAGGCGTAAAGGAACTCATAAACCAAGACAGAATAGCAGAACCTCTTGAAAAAGGACTCATAAGACAAAGCCTAGGACTTAATGTCTTCAAGGACGGAACCATTAGATTTGATGCGACTAATGCACCACTAACTCACTTTACACCTGCATGGATTGGAACCAGTCCTGAAAAACTTGTGCAACTTGGATATACTCATGATATCAATGGTAAATCCATCACTAGTTCTGATCAGCTAATAGAACTTAGAATTCAAGATGTCATAATACCACATGAATGTGGAGAATATCTGGTACAGACATCAAAATATCTGGATACAGAACTAGTAAAGCTATTTGGTCATTCTCAATTTTACAAAGTAAAAACTACTGATGATCTTATTGGACATTTAATGATTGGATTAGCTCCACATACATCGGTTGGGATTGTAGGACGAATAATTGGCTATACCAACACACATGTTTGCTATGGTACCCCGGTGTGGCACTCTGCAAAAAGACGTGATGCTGATGGAGACGCTGATTCCATAATGCTTCTGATGGATAGTCTGCTTAATTTTTCAAGACAATTCCTGTCAGACAGAATTGGGGGTCTGATGGACGCACCATTATTGGTGCAGCCAATTGTCATACCACAGGAAGTCCAAAGACAGGCCCATAACTTTGAGGTGGTAAAGCACTTGCCACTTTCATTTTTTGAAGCAACACTTGCAAAAGAAAAGGCAAGTGAGATAAAAGATGTTGAGACCCTAAAGTCAAGACTTGAGACAGAAAGACAATTTTATGGATATAGTTTTACACATAATACCTCTACTCTAACAGCATCAAGATCTCGTAGTGCCTATTCTACACTAGGATCTCTTTTAGAAAAACTCGACATGCAAATTAGAACTGCCGATATCATCAATGCGGTAGACCCAAGCGAAGTTGTTTCCATGGTTATGACAACCCATCTCTTACCTGATATCATGGGAAATCTTAGGGCATATTCCAGTCAATCTTTTAGATGTACAGCATGTGGTGCAAGCTACAGAAGAGTACCGCTTACTGGAAATTGTTTAGAATGCAATAACAAACTAATCCAGACCATGACACGACCTTCAGTCCAAAAATATCTAAAGCTAGCAACAAGGCTGCTTGATAAATACAAAATTGATCCATACTTGAAAGGAAGAGTGATGTCCCTTTTGGATGAATTAGAACTGGTCTTTGGAAAAGAGGAAGGTAACCAAGCGCTTCTTACAGATTATGCCTAGCGAAGCTTAACATACTCATAGGCACCAAGCTTGTTCTCAAAGCAATAGTGGACCTTTTGAAAGTCTTTTCTGAACTTCTTTACCTCAACTACCATTTTCTTCGCATCTTTTTTATCGACAACAACTTTCTTGATAAATCTTGCAACCTCTTTCATCTCTGATTCTTTCATTCCAAGTCGTGTAATCTCAGCAACACCAAGTCTTATTCCTCCTGGATGGAAATAATTTCTTCCCGCCTTGATATCTCCTGGTATGAGTTGCCTGTTTACAATTATGTTTGCCTTTTCTAGATCGGCCTCAATTTTTCCACCATCACTAAATGAAAGAACATTTACTACGATTTGGTGTGATTTTGTAAATCCTCGTTTTTCTCCAAGAACTCCAAATCCATAAGAGTTTAATGCTTCTGCAAGTGCCTTGGCGTTCTTTACAACTTGGACTGCATATTTTTTACCAAACTCTAACATCTCTGCAAAAGCAATTGCCTTTCCAGCCATGTGATGCAAATGATGATTACTAGTCATTCCAGGAAATGTTGCCTTTTTGATCTCTTCACTATATTTTTCATAAGAGACGATCATACCTCCTTGTGGTCCAAAGAGAGTCTTGTGCGTACTCATCGTCATTGCATCTGCACCTTCTCGCAATGGATCTTGGAACTGTCCACCAGCTATCAACCCTGCAACATGAGCTGCATCATAATTGACAAACATCTTGTACTCTTTTAGAAAATCAGCAAGCTCCTTAACAGGATGAGGAAACAAAAAGACAGAGCCCCCAAACATTGCAATCTTTGGAGTTCTACCAGCTTTGTCAAGCTCTATTACCTTTTGCTTTGTCTTATCTACATCAATTGACATCTCTTCGGCATCAAATGGATAAAATTCAATATCCAATCCATGAACTAAACCTGCAGTTCCAGAATGTTCTTTTTTACCATGAGAGATGTGTCCCCCAGAAGGAATTGATGGTGCAAGCATTACATCACCTGGATTCGAAAAAGCTGAATAAATGGAAAGATTTGCCACAACACCAGAGATTGGCCTTACATCAACAAACTCTGCTTTGAATAATTTTTTACCTAATTCGATGCACTTGAACTCTACTTTATCGATATAGGTACAACCGGCATAAACACGCTCACCAGGCCACCCTTCTGCATATCTATTTGCAAAGTCAGATATCGTTGCCTCTCTAACAGCAGGACTTGGAACATTCTCACTTGCAATAAGTGGTATTGAATTTGCAAACCAATCATTGTGAATTTTGAGCAAAGAAAGTACCTCCTTGTAAGATTCTTTTGGGGAGAATTTTGTCATGAACTGATCGACCAACTTTCCTAATTTAAAAACATCGATTAAAATTTTGAAAAATGGTTTAATTTTTGAAATTTCCCAGTTTTTGGGGTTTTTTGGTATAAAGATATAAAAAGGGAAAATTGGGCTTCAATGAACTATGTCATTACAAAATTCACAAGGCGGAATTCCAGTTGTTATACTAAAAGACGGTGCACAACAGACCAAAGGCCGTGATGCCCAAAAAAATAACATTACTGCTGCAAAACTGATTGCAGAGATAGTACACACAAGCCTTGGTCCAAGAGGAATGGATAAGATGCTTGTAGACTCTTTAGGTGATGTTACAATTACAAACGATGGTGCAACAATTCTAAAAGAAATTGATGTTCAGCATCCTGCAGCAAAAATGCTAGTAGAAATCTCAAAAGCAACAGACAATGAGGTAGGAGATGGAACAACATCTGCCGTAGTTCTTGCAGGTGCATTATTAGAAAATGCTGAATCTCTCATACTACAAGAGGTTCATCCAACAATTATTGTAGATGGATATAGAAAGGCAGCACATAAGACAATAGAACTCTTAGCAAAAATTGCAGACAAGGTATCTCCAACAGACAAAGAAATTCTTGATAAAATTGCAAGAACAGCAATGCAAACAAAACTTGTCAGAAAGGACTCGACTAATCTTGCAGACATTGTAGTAAAGGCTGTACTTGCAGTAGCTGAAAAAACAGAAGATGGTTATATTGTTGATATTGATGACATTAAAGTAGAAAAGAAAGCAGGCGGTTCCATAAAAGATACTTATCTCACAAAAGGAATTGTACTAGACAAAGAAGTTGTCCATAGTGGCATGCCAAAAAAGATTGCCAATGCAAAGATTGCACTAGTTAACAGCGCACTTGAGATTGATAAAACTGAGTTTGACGCAAAAATAAACATATCAAATCCACAACAAATGAAATCATTTTTAGATGAAGAAAACAAGATGATCAAAAACATGGTGGACAAAGTAGTTGCATCTGGCGCAAACGTATTGCTATGTCAAAAAGGCATTGATGATATTGCACAACACTATCTTGCAAAGGCAGGAATACTTACAGTACGAAGAGTAAAAGAAAGCGATCTTTCGAAACTTGCAAAGGCAACTGGTGCAAGAATGGTAACAAATCTTGATGATCTGTTTGAAAAAGACTTGGGTTCTGCAGAAAACGTAGAAGAAAGAAAAGTAGAGACAGACAGATGGGTCTTCGTTGAAGGATGCAAGCATCCAAAAGCTGTGACTATTCTTGTCAGAGGAGGATCACAAAGAGTTGTTGATGAAGTAGAAAGATCAATTCACGATTCACTAATGGTTGTAAAAGATGTAATGGAAAACCCCTGGATTGTAGCTGGTGGTGGTGCACCAGAGACCTATGCTGCAACAAAGCTTAGAGAATGGGCAAAATCACTAGAAGGACGTGAACAACTAGCTGTAGAAAAATTTGCAGACTCACTTGAGGTAATTCCTCTCACACTTGCTGAAAACGCAGGCATGGATCCAATTGATACCTTGGCATCACTACGCTCAAGACAACTCAAAGGAAACAAATGGACTGGAATAGATGTAATGAAAGGTATAGTCACAAGCATGCATTCTACTGATATCTTTGAACCACTTTCTGTGAAAAACCAAATTGTTTCATCTGCTACCGAGGCAGCATGTATGATCTTAAGAATCGATGATGTAATTGCTATTGCAAAATCTGCAGGTCCTCCACCAGGTGCAGAAGGAATGGGCGGTATGGGAGGCATGCCAGGAATGGGAGGCATGGGCGGTATGGGCGGTATGCCACCCATGGATATGTAAAAGTCGATACAAGATTCTATATTATCATCAAAGGTTTATTTGCCGACTCTTGTTACAAATTTTTATGCAACTTGGCGGCGGCTCGAAAATTCTTGCTGGCGTAAAATATGTCTATTTGATATCTTTCTTTGCCTTGCTTTCTGGAATGTTTTATCCTATAATTACACATAGCAATGGTGATAGTGTCGTTGAAGGAGTATTGATTCTCTTTGTTGGCCTTGCAGGTGCAGTATCAATATACAAGGCAAGTACATCTGACAAACACCAAAAAGCCTATCTTATTACAGGTTTTGCAATTTTAGCTATAGCCACAGTGCTTGTGTATGCAGCAATGGGCAAACTCTAGATATCAAAATATAGATAAAATTCATGTGGGTGTGGCCTAATTGAGACTTCATGCTCATCCTTTCTTTCTAATTCAATAATTTTGTCAAGTACATCATTTGAAAATATTGGATTGAGAAACTTTCTGTCACTTTCAAGTGCATCAAGTGCCTCACCAAGTGTTGCAGGTAAAGACTTGATTCCTTTTGCATCAAGCTCCTTTTTACTCATTTTATAAATATCTTCATGAACAGGATCTCCTGGATCTAATTTCTTTTTAATTCCATCAAGACCAGCAGCTAGAACTGCAGAAAAAGCAAGATATGGATTTGATGAAGGATCAGGAGCTCTGAATTCTAATCTTTTTAATTTTGCATATTTTTCTCCCTTGAAATGTGCAGGAATTCTTACTATTGCAGATCTGTTGCTTGCACTCCATGCTACATAGACTGGAGCCTCATATCCTGGAACCAATCTGTGATACGAGTTTGTTGTTGGTGCTACAATTGCGGCAAGTGCTCTTGCATGATTCATGATGCCACCGCAAAAGTATCTTGCAGATTGGCTAATCTCATCTTCCTCGTCTTTATCAAAAAACATATTCTTGTCATCTTTCCAAAGACTGACATTGGTATGCATGCCAGAACCCGCATCCATAGAAATTGGTTTTGGCATCATGGTTGCAACCTTGCTATACTTTACTGCAACATTTCTTACAACATACTTGTAGGTTTGTGCTCCATCTGCTGAATTTGTTAGATGATCATACCTGATATCAATTTCACACTGACCAGCAGTTGCAACTTCATGGTGATGGTTATCACATAAAATACCAAAATTTTCATTCAAAATATCAACACATTCGTTTCTATATTCTGTTAATGTATCAGATGGAGTACTAGGATAGTATCCCTTTTGCAAGGCCATGGGGTAGCCTTTTCCTTCCTGACTCCATGGGGCCTCTTTTGATTCGATTGAATATGACTGACCCTTGTATGGTGTCAGGACATCCCAGGAAATCTTGTCAAAAACGAAAAACTCTACCTCTGGTCCCCAATAGCTGTAATCAAATCCCTGCGTCTTGAGATATTTCTCTGCCCTTTGTGCTATGCCTCTGGGGTCTCGTTCTAGTCTACCCTTGTCCCATCCCCAATAAACATCACAAATCAATCTCGCGGTTTTACCGTTTGTCATCCAAGGGATTAGGGCATATGTATTTGGGTCTGGCTTGAGTATCATGTCAGAATCATCTACACTTGCAAAACCAACAATTGAGGAACCATCAAGCTTTGGCAAACCATCTTGCATTTGTTGCGGAGTAAACAAGCTGGCTGAAATTGTAGTGTGATGGAATCTTCCTAATAATCCTGTGAACTGTAAATCAATAAATTTTATTTGTTCATGTTTTATCTTAGCAAAAACTTCATCAGCTGAATAGGAAATTGATACAGGTTCTCCACCAATCACTTTATATGGCAATTTAGTTCCTTGATGATAACACAAGGAGTCCATGATTTAAGTATTATTGGGTGTGCAAATGTCAGAAACAAAAAAAATTGATGTAAATTCATTGTACGCCGTTTTACAGCTTGAAATTGAAAATGATCCTGTCCAAGAAATTGATCCAGAGCTTTATTCCAGTATAGGCGAGCTAATTGGTAATCTGAAAAATCAAGGATATGATGGAATAGAATCAAAAATCAAAGATTCACTTGTAAAAATAATAGCAGACATGACCACACTTCTTTTAAAAATAAGAATTGAAAAGGCAATAAAATCAAAAGAACTTGATTATTCAAATCTACTTGATGAAGAAAGATTCATCTTGGATTCTGAAGATGAATTGCGACAAAGAAAGGAAGTTATTCTTGCAGCTACACTAAACGGCAGATTAAAACTTCTCGAGACAGTAGCCAACAGTCACAGATCACGAGCTATTGTAATACGATTCTTAAAACCAATAGACCAAATCATAGGCTCTGATTTACAAAAATATGGACCATTTGATGCAGAAGACGTGGCAACACTTCCTTTTGAGAACGCCCTTGCTCTCATCAATAAGAAAATCGCTGTAAAAATAAGCTGGGAAGACTAGAAATTACACCTGATATTTCCTAAGAATAAATGCATAATGGAGTTCATCTTGGTACATATTTTCTAATCATACTTTATCCAGTTGCAGGACTTTTTATCATTGAGATGGTATGCAGAGCTGCAAAAATCCCATCATGGATAAAACTTTTAACTCAAGCAACAATGTGTGTGGGGTTTGGCATAGTTTATCTTACAATGCATGTTGCTCACTGGCTTACTGGGGGAGTTTTGCTGGCTTTGGCATTTGCATTATTCTATCAGGCAAAACTTTCAAAACTAAATCCAGAAAGGGCACTTTACTAATCACGAAATTTGTTCAAAACTTTTTTAAAAATACTTTGACGTCCAATTCCCTTATCTCGCTTTACACTATTTTGGCCAAATCTTTTTGCTCTGATCTGATGTAGTTTGACACATCTGTGTGCCTCTGGTAGTCTGTGTTCGGCACAGAATTTGTCTTTACAGTAATTGCATTCAAAAGGCAGATCTTGCTTTTCACCGCAATATGCACAGTCAAACTCTTCCATAGCATAATTAAAAGTTCATACTAAATTAGTGTTAGGTAACTTAGTTTCTTGGTGCATCCAGATCAACAAAACATATTTACACAATACATCATGATAAAAAACAGATTTTCAAATGTTAAAAGACAAAGTAGCAATTGTAACTGGTGCAAGTAGTGGAATAGGTTATGCTACTGCATTGTCACTTGCAAAAGCAGGCGCAAAGGTAGCAATTGCTGCTAGAAGAGCCAAACGATTAGAGGAATTACAAAAAGAGATTACAAAAAATGGTACTGAATGTATTGTTATACCATGTGATGTGACAAAACGCAAGGACTGTCAAGCACTAATTGATGCTGTAATAAAAAAATGGAATCGAGTAGATATCTTGATAAATAATGCGGGAATCATGCCTCTAAGTTTTGTGAAGAATCTCAAAGTTGACGAGTGGGAGCAAATGGTTGATGTCAACATCAAAGGAGTGCTTTTTTGTACCGCCGCTGCCGTTTCTCACATGATTAGCCAGAATTCTGGCCATATCGTAAACATCTCATCAATTGCGGGAAGAGTTGTATTTCCATCAGGTAGTGTTTATTGCGCAACAAAATATGCTGTAAGAGCTTTCAGCGAAGGGCTACGACAAGAACTAAGTGCAAGAAACAAAATTCGAGTGACAACAATAGAACCAGGTATTGTTGCAACAGAGCTTACTAATACCATTACTGACAAATCACTAGAGGCTTTTGTAAAACAATCAAAAGAAATTGAAGCACTACAAGCAGAAGACATTGCAAACTCGATAATGTTTGCACTAGAATCTCCATTGCGCATGAACGTTAATGAAATTACAGTTAGGCCAACCACACAAGAAAGATAGTGTTAGGTGTTAGATAATAAATCCAACAAACATTTTGATTCTAGGCGGGGGATTTGGCGGTCTTGCTGCAGCAAATGAGCTAAGACAAAATCTTTCATCCGAAGTCAAAATTACTGTAATTGACAAAAAAGACTATTTCATGATGGATCTGGTAAAATTATGGATCCTAAATGGAACAAGGGAATTTGAGTATTCAAAAAAGCCTTTGCAAACAATAACAAAAAAGGGAATTGATTTTATCAACGAGGAAATCATCAAGATTAATCCGCAAAACAAAACCGTTACTACACCATCAAAAGAACTACCATATGATTATCTGATAATTGCACTTGGAGTTGAGCTTGCACCAGAACAAATTCCAGGTCTTTCAAATAATGGATTAGTCTTGTATGAGCTAAAGGACGTCCCAAAAATTCGTGATGCAATAAAGAGAATAAAGTCAGGCAAGATAGCAATGGCAATAATGGGCTTGCCTTACAAATGTCCGCCAGCTCCCTATGAGGCAGCTCTTCTCATAAGATCGATGCTAAAAGATACTGGTGCCAGTGATTCTGTAAAAATTGATTTTTACAGTCCAACTCCAATAACACTTCCAGCAGGTGGACCTCAAGTGAGCGAAGAACTATTGCAACTTTTAAAATCAAAAAACATAGAGTTTCATGGATCACATAAAACAATCTCTATTGGACCAAAGACACTCAAGTTTGAAGAATCTGTAGCTGGTTTTGATCTTCTTATCGCAGTTCCACCACACAAGGCTCCATCAGTTGTAGTTGAAGCAGGCTTTGCAGAAAAGGGAAAATTCATTGCAGTTGACAGAACCTGTAAAACAAATTTTGAAAATGTCTATGCAATAGGTGATGTGAATCAAATCATGGTTACAGATAAAATTGCAGTTCCAAAGGCAGGAATTTTTGCAGAAGGAGAGGGCGTTACTGTTGCTAGAAATATTATATCAAAAATAAAAAGCGAGCAAGAAAAAGAGATCTTTGATGGTAAGGGAGGATGTTTTGTAGAAGTTGGCAAAAAAGTTGCAGGATATCTGCAAGTAGACATGTTTGCTAATCCAAACCCTATTACCTTACTCCAGCAACCATCAGAAGAACATTTTGCAGACAAGGAAAAATTTGAAAAAGACAGACTGGCAAAGTGGTTGTAATACTAAACTAATTTTGCAAATTTTTTCCTGTAAATAAATCCAACAATCCCAGAACCAACAAAGGTTGCAGTCCAGTACAACCAGAGATCGTTAAGATAACCAGACACTAAAGCTGGTGCTAAAGATCTGGCTGGATTCATAGATGCACCTGAGATAAATGACAAAAAGAAAATATCTAATCCAATTATACCGCCTATTGCAATCCCACTAAATCCTCTCAATCCCTTCGTATGTACAACTACCAGAATCACGGCCATCAATAATGCTGTAGTTAGAACTTCAACACCAAATATGAGAGGTAAGGGAAAACGATAATCTGGTGCGTTTGCTCCTAGATTTGCCTCTGTACCTATCACATATTTCACAAAAATACTTGCTAATAATGCACCAATTATTTCTGCAGCAAAGTATACTGGCAAGAGATTTTTTGGCATGTGTTTTGTAACAAGATAACCTATTGTTACTGCAGGATTGAAATGCGCCATTGAAACTTTTCCAAAAGCATAAACCATCAAAGCAACAGCAACAGCCGGTGCTAGTGCAACAAACCATAAACCAAATGCTCCCACATATTTTGCATCCAGAACTACTGAACCAGTAGCAAATACAACTACAACAAACGTACCAATTAGCTCAGCAAAGAACTTTTTTTGGTTAGATGATAGGCCGTTTAACCTAGAGACTTGCAACAAGCTCCTTTACCTTTGTTTCAATTTCATCCCTGATCTTTCTGACCTGTTCTATTGGCTTGCCTTTTGGATCAGGAATATTCCAATCTATTACATTGTTTACAAACAGTGCGGGGCAGGATTCTTTATCCATACATCCCATGTTTACAACCTTTGCAGATTTTTTTATCATCTCATCAGAAAGTACTTTGGGTTTTTGTCCTGTTATGTCTATTCCAATTTCTTTCATTACTTGAACTGCAAGTGGGTTAATTTCACTGCTAGGTTTTGTGCCAGCACTTTGTGGTAAAAATTCTGACAGTGCAAGTTTTCTAAAGAAACCTTCTGCCATCTGACTTCTCCCAGCATTTTCTACACATACAAAAAGAATTTTTTTTGTATCAGACATGTAATGCTTATATAAATCTATATTTATATAAACATTAATTGATATGAATGGGTTGACCCTGCTAAAATGTATCTGTGATGAGACACGCTTTAGCATACTTGAACTGCTTCAAGAGAACAAGGAACTTTGTGTCAATGACTTGGTTTCCAAACTAAAAAAAGACCAACCACTAGTTTCTCATCATCTGAGAGCCTTGAAGGAATGCAACATAATTCATTCAAGAGGAAACGGAAAGATGACAATGTATTCAATTTCTAACAAAGAGACGGCAAAATTAATTGCAAACATTACTAATGCTGGAGAAAAGATTGCCACAATTTGTAATGATCCTGCATGCTGTTCATGATTTTATGATGCAATACAGTAACTCTGATTGTAATCTTGGAACAGAATTTTTTGATTTCAATAAATCCCACGATTTAATAATTTCACCATTGTCAGCAACTTGAGGGGCCGTAGTCTAGCTTGGTATGATGCTAGCCTGGGGTGCTAGAGGTCGCCGGTTCAAGTCCGGCCGGCCCCATACATTATCCAATCTTATCAAATTTCTGTAAACTTTTCCACAAATACCAAGTTGCCACACTTCGATAGGGTTTCCATCTCATACCGATCTTCTCTACTTCTTTTGGTTTTGGTAATTCCGACAGAGAAAACGCCATCTGCACTCCCTTTCTTAACCCAAGATCTCCTGTAGGCAATACATCTAGTCTTCCAAGTGAAAATATCAAAAACATCTCAGCAGTCCATCTGCCTATTCCTTTTACTTGAGTGAGGTGTTCAATAATTTCATCATCATTCATCTTAGATAATTTCCTCATCTTTAATTTTCTATCCTCAATTTTTTGTGCCAAATCTTTCAGATATTCTACTTTCATACCTGAAAGGCCAACTGAACGTAACTTGGCATCTCTTGTATTTAGTATCTGGTTAGCTGTTGGAAATTTTGGATAAAGTTTTTTGAATCTTGTAAATATTGCTTCTGCAGCAGCGCTTGCAAACTGTTGTGATATGATTGACTCTACCAAAACTGCAAAGTGATTGTTTCTTTTTTTAATCTGGTAATCTCCTATATGCTTAATAATTTTCACAAGATTTGGATCCTGTTTTAGGAAGCCAACTGCCTTACGATTTATCATGTTAGCTTGGTTCCGGATGTATTGTAATTACCGCGTTTTTAATTTGATTTTTTATTTTATATTCAATTTCCGATACAATATCATGTACCCTTTCAACTGACAGATTTCCATCAAATGAGCAATCTATGTCTATTTTGAAAATGTCTTGGAGTTGGAATGTTATGACTCTGCCAATTTTTTTTACTAATGGGTATTCCTTTATGGTTTTTGTAATCTGTTCCTCGATTGATAAATCTTCGATAGGTGAACTCTTTGGTATTGAGACAAATGGTTCAAGATGAATTGTGATGTGATTAATGTTAGGAATCGCATTTCGGATCTGAGTCTCTATATCATCTGAAATTTTATGGGCTTCTTCAAGGTGCATATTTCTATCTACCAAGACATGCAAGCTTATGAAGAGACCCTCGCCTGAAGTTGTAGAACTAACATTGTGTATTCCTTCAACTCCCTTTACTACAGATGCAACATGGTTTACTTTGTAATCAATCGGTACATCTTTCCATGTTGGTTCAAAATGAACTGTAACACTGGAATTTGCAATAGAGTTCTTGATATTTTTCTCTACATCGCTACTGATCTTATGAGCTTCTTCAAAACTTGCTGCACCGCTCAATGATATTTTTATCTCAGCAAAAATCTCACTACCTGATCTGCGCATTTGAACCGAATCAGTATTCATCACTCCTTCTGTTTTGTTTACAATATCTTGTACTTGCTTTACCATACCTGCAGGAATGGCATCAGTTAACTCTAGAGCATTTTTGTGAATCAGCTTTATGCTAAGAGCAGCAAGAAATACTCCCAAAATTAATGCCGCAATAAAATCTCCTTGGTAATAACCGATTATGACCAACAAAATTCCAACTAGTGCTACCGATGTCGCACTCATATCCATAAATGCATGATACAAGTCTACTCGCAAAGTAGAACCCTCTGTTTTTTTCAGTGCCCTTCTAAGAATTCCAATTCTAAAGATATCAGAACAAAGAGTGTATACTGCTGCTCCAATTGCCATTATCCCTGGAACAACGGTAGGAGGCGGACCTTGCATCCTTGAAATAGATTCGTAAATGAAAAAGGCCGCTATTACAAGAATAATAATACCGCCAACAAAACTGCCCATTGTCTCAATCTTACCATGGCCATACGTGTGCTCACGATCGGGAGGTTTTGCAGCCCATCTTGCTGCAACAAGCAAAATGACAGTAACGATAGAATCTAAAACAGCATGAATGCTATCTGTGATTAGAGCAAGACTGTTTGAAAATACTCCTATTGTAAGCTCTACCACAAACGCAGAAATTATTATAGCTAGTGAAATCCTAAGAGTATTTGTTTTAAGATTTTGTAAACTCATTTTTTCAGTCCCAATACTTGTAACACATCTTCAAAGTTTTTACGTGACTGGTCATTTTTGTATTTTTTTAATGAAGCAATCAGTTTTTTTCTATTAGGAACTTTGATTATTTTTTTTACCATATTTGCAATACCAGAGCCAATGAATATGCTCTGGGTTGCTGATGTTACATTTGATGTTCTTCTATTTACACTAGCACTTTCAAAATCAATTATGCAAGTTTTCTTGCCAACTATAACATGTTTGTGAATGTGACTTAGCTCACCGTGATCAAGACGGATTTTATCCAGACTATAACAATCTTCAAGCACCTTTAGTATGGTAGATCTAAGTTTTGCGGCACTACCTTTACCCTTTAGATCCCGAATCCAATCAATTATTTTTTTGCCTTCAAGATACTCCATTATTATGAAATTTTTGCTACTGTCTATCAGCTTTGGACCAACATCTACTTCGTTTGCTAACCTTAGAAGCTTTGCCTCACTTTTCATCTCAGGCCTACTTGCATCCATTCTGCGAATCTTCAAGGCCACTGTTTTTTTTCTTTGATTTGATAAAACCACAACGCCAACATAGCCCTTGCCAAGAACAGGCACATTGTTTAGTGTAGTAGTTCCAGTAAATGAGACTCCTTTAATTCCAAGCTTTTTGAGCTCCATGATTCGTTTTGAAAGCTCGCCTCTTGTTGCTTTTGGATAACCTAGAATTGAAGAATATGGTTCTATGGCAAGCTTGCTAAGGGGAACTAAAGAAGAATCCATCTGTAGTGGTTAGCTCTGTCAGAGCCTTTTTAATGGATTTGCTTGCAGCTTGTCTTCCATCAAATACCCTAAATCCTCGTTTGATATCAGATACCAGACCACTTGGAACACCAGATGTTGAAAGATTTTTTTTCAAAAGATTATTCAAAAAAAGCTTGGCATCATGGAATGATCTGTCTTGCAACGATAAAATTTTTCCAGACTCGTTAATCCATAACAATTTGTTTTTGTGATTTTTTGCAATAAAACTTTCTGATTCATTTTTTCTTAAAACTTCGGGGCCATTTTTTACCATGAACTTTTCAATTTTTGGTGAACGCAATAAGAAAATCATTGCAGCCTCTGACTTTTCATCTGTGGCAGAAGACTTGCGTAATACATCAAAGCCTGCAAGCTCAAGTTGACCTGAAATAGCAGTTGTTGCTCGCTTTATCTGACCCCAAATTATATCAGGGCTGCGAGGTTTGTAATTGAATTTGATAATTATTGTATTATAGAGATTTTTTTTGTTTGGGCGTAGTAGTTTTGGTTTGAAAAATGACAGTGAAGGTTTTTTCAAAAATGATCGTGCAGATAGAACAAACTTGCCTACACTTTCTGCTGATATCGCAGTTCCAAGGTTTCTGTTGCTGTCTATTGGATCTATTATTACAAGCGGTGTTTCAAATTTCTTGGTTGGGTTTCCTATGATTTGGTTTTGTACAAAATTTGAAGCAGCCTCTAGTACTCCAAGAAAACTTCCATAGTGTAATACGAGAACCTCAGCTACATAGCCGCCAAAGCCTTCTTTGGCTATCTCTGCACCATAAATGTCCATGGCAGTTAGGAATTTTTTCAACAGTCTTACTTCGTCTTTTTTTGTCTGATCAAGTGATTGTAGTATGAATTTTGTGTGAAAAGATGACCTGTCCGCAGCACTCTTCCATTGTCCTGCTTCTACGTCATAACATGGTACCACATTTACTAGGGTGCCTTTAACAGATGCTTCTACGTATGGATGATCTGAATACCTGACATATGGTTTGAATTTTTTTAGAGCATCAAAACCAATTTTTTTCCCAATCGACTCAAAAGTTTTTTCATCAGTATCATTTTTCAGTTTTACAAAAATGTCCAAATCAACTTCACCTTGAAGCCAAGTTCCTTTCGCATAGGAACCGCCAATCTCTACTCCTACAACATTGGGAAATTTGGTAGCTTGTTCTTTTACTAATTGTAAGGAATATTCCGCTAATTCTTTCATTGTTTCTTGTTCTTTTGCAGTAGGGATTGTGAATTTTTTGACCTGATCTAAAACTTTCATTTTGCTTTTATCACCTGTAAATCAGTGTATATAGGTCCGCTAGGAGTTAAGATACTTTTCTTAAATTTTAGCTCAGTAATGGTATCATGGCCTAGCTGAATTGTCTTTAACTTGTCCAATTCCTTGGAAATATCACTAATATTGTTTTTGATTCTAAAGATAGTCAGATGCGGCTTGAATGGTTTGTCACTTTTGAATCCTAGTGGAGCAAGTTTTTCCTCGACTTGTTTTGCAAGCTTGACAAGATTCTGTCCTGCAATCTCATCTACACCAATCCATATGACACGTGGAAACCTAGAATTTGGAAATGCACCAACGCCACTGAAGCTTATCTGGATTGGGCTAAATGTAATTGACTTTAATGATTCTATTATCTTTGGAGCAATTTCATCTGCTATCTCACCTAAGAAAAGTAACGTAAAGTGCATGTTTTCTTTGCTTACAGGTCTTGCTTTGAACTTTAGATCTGATTGAAGTTTTGCAATATGGTCTAGTACTTCATTATTTTGAATTTCTACAGCTACAAAAGTTCTCATCACAAGTTTTTTGGCAATCTGTTTATAATGATTTCCGGTAGCTTCATAGACTGGAAATTCTCAGCTAGCTAGCGTGACAAAGCTTATTGTTTGTCTTACTGGGATGCCAGGAGCTGGCAAATCTACAATAGCTGATGCTCTAAAATCAAAAGGCTTTGATAAGATAACCATGGGTGATGCTGTTAGAGCAGAAGCTACTAGAAGAAAGATTGATCCTACTGGAGAAAATTTGGGCAAGCTGATGCTTGAGATTAGAGAGAAAAATGGTCCTGGTGCAGTTGCAGAATTGATAAAAGATCAAATTGTAAACTCAAAATCTGACGTTATTCTAATTGACGGAGTGCGTTCCATTCCAGAAGTTGAGGTACTAAAAAAATTCGGGACAGTTAAGATTCTTGCTATTCATGCATCTGGTGATACTAGATTTGGATTTTTAACTAATAGAAAAAGATCAGATGATCCAGAAAATCGCGGTGAATTTGTCAAGCGAGATTCTAGAGAAATAGGAGTTGGGATGAGTGAATCGATTGCACTTGCAGATGAAACCATATCCAATAATAATCTCACAATTCCGCAACTAGTTGATTCTGCCTATAATATCATAAAAGGTTGGATAAAGTGAAAATTCCTGATATTGCATGTAAGATAGAAGCATATGCAGCTGTAAATCCTTCCGAAGATCCAGAAAAAGTTCGACTAGCAGTATCACATGTACTTTTAGATGCAAATTTCAAATATGAAGATGGTAGCATCAAAGCTACCTCAAAAGATCTTCAATCTCTTGCTAAAATTTATGATACCATTAGATCCCGCAAGGTCACCAAAGCATACAGACGACAGATGAGATTTCATACCCATGATACCACCACATGGTTTTATCTGAACAAGCAAGCAGCATTTGTTGATGTGATAGCAATCTGCGAAGAAGCAGAAGAATCTCCCATGGGACCAATCAAGATAATACTGCACTCTGAAGATATTTCTAAAGTGGTAGACTGGCTAGTTCCTGAATTTACTGAATAGCACAAATTTTTATCACAATTACTCAACTAGTATGCATTATCTGTCTTTTATTAAAATTAAAAGACTTGAGACTGCTTGATTGGAAAATTAATCATACTTGGAATTATTATAATAACTACAGTTATTCTTGTACCTAGCTTGACTAAGAATCCTAGCTTGCATTCAATAGAGGTAGCTGCAGATAAAATGCTGCCTAATTCTAATACAAAGAATCAAACTTTGATTGACATTACGCCTGTTAATTTGGACCAGCTGGATCCGAAATACGTAAACAAGCAAACTTTTGTGGGTCAGGTCTTTGACAAATCTAATGGAACATGTAAGATTTCAGTACCAGGACTTGCAGATACCATAAATAACAAAATAGAACTCACGCACATTCTTGATCTTCAAAACTGTCCATACAAGATTGGTGACCCGGTCTCAGTTTCAAAACTAGAACCTAAAGAGAACATACCAGTGCCTGTAAACCAACCAGGTTCAATAACCGTTGATCCATATCCAATACCGTCTGGTACTGATAATTCTAATTCGATAAATGCCAACTCAGTAACTTCAGATTCTTCTGCAATACCTGCTTACTATAATATTGTACAACTTACAGCATCAAACAAAGGAAACGATGTAATAATAAATTATGATGATACTTCTGGGAAAACCACTGATGTTACTGTTACATTAAGAAATTCTGAAAAGGAACTATTTTCAGGCAAATTTACCTCATCACAGTTTCAGACAATGGTAAATGATGTGCCAAATTCGCCTCATATTATAGATATGACTGTAGATAGCTCTGCATATGGTATATTGCATGCGTCTGTATATGCTCCTGCAAACAACCAGAACTCTACCATTTCCGGGATATTTACAAAATCCTAAATTCTACAATTTCAAAAATTGCGAATAAAATAATTATGACATGGTTGAAATCTTTGCAATGGGTTCAGAGATACTAGAAAAAGAAAAACAGGCACTTACCCCTGAATCTGGATTTAATCTTGTAGGAATAGATCCATTTGGGTCTGCAGGAAACATACTCTATCTGATAGAACATTTTGAAAAATATCAGGATGCATTAAAGGCAAAAAAGGAAAGAGATAATCCTGATGAATATTTGATTTTGTACCATGGCGCAACATGAGTTGAATTTTAAAACAGCTTTTAGAGTAATTTTGTCCAATTCAGATTACCACATGTTAACCTGATTCCTGTTACCTCACTTACCTGTTTATATAATCACTATACTATAGTAACTATACAAATGATAGTTAAAACAAAATCAAATTTGGAGAACAATTCTGGGATAAAAATAATCAAGGCTAGTGAACACTACAAAAATGATATGGGTTGGCTTAGTACATATCACCATTTCTCGTTTGCAGACTATCAAAATCCTGACAAGATGAACTTTGGACCTTTGCGTGTTTTCAATGATGATATCATACAACCAGCAACAGGATTTGACTTTCATTTACACAGGGATATGGAGATCATAACCTATGTCATAGAAGGTGATCTAGAGCACAAAGACAATCAGGGAAATCATGGAGTGATATATCCTGGAGAGGTTCAAAGAATGACAGCTGGATCTGGAATAATGCACTCGGAATTTAACCATTCTAAAGAAAAACCACTTAGACTATTGCAAATGTGGGTTTTTGCAAATAAAAAAGGGCTAGTACCATCGTGGGAACAGAAAAAGTTTTCAAAAGAAGAAAGAACAAACAAACTAGTACCAGTAATTGTATCTGAAAATACTAAGAATACAAATGCATTACATATTCATCAGGATGCTGCCTTTTACCTTTCAACCTTAACTCTTGGGAATCAGATAGAACACAAGTTAAGCGCGGGACGTAAATCATACTTGTTTGTAATTGACGGAGAGATAAAACTCAATAATAATTTGATGCAAACAAGGGATGCGGCCATGATTGAAAATGAAAATAATCTGGTAATCAAAGCAGAAAAACCAACTGAACTAATTCTAATTGATCTACCAGAAAAGTACGTCATAAATAACTAAAAACTCTGAAATTATAATCCAAAATAATAACTGGGTCTTTATCAAAACTTTTGATAAATATTAGATTTAGAAAAAATGAGGTGGAAAGATACTACTTTCCCGATTCAGTACTGTCTTTTTGTTCTCCGTCACCGTCTCCGCTTGGTCCTGGTACTGTACTTGCGCTGTTATGATAGTCGTTTGTTTCTCCGTCTTTCTGGTTGTCTGCGCCATTAGCGGCAGTCTGTACTTCGTTTGGACCGTCTTGTGGGTCAACTGTTGTTGATGTGGTTGATGTTGTTGATGTTACTGGTGTGGTTGGTTGTGCAAATACATTAGTTGTTATCCCAAATCCTATGGCTATTACTGCAATTGCCATCAGCGGAATTACTAAGAGCATTTTCTGGTTTTTCATGTTGTTTCGTTTCACCTCTTAAAAATATGATAATGGTTTTTTGTATATTATACTTGAGGGGCACTAGGCTAAATGAGATCAAAAAATTTGCTTGAGAATACAACCATTATGATACTAACATTAGATGATTGCACCAATAGCATGATTAACCTTTATGAGCGAAGCTTCTTGGTGGAAAAGAAGGAGAAAGTAGATTGCGCAATGCAAGAGATAATGATGAAGAGACTTCAGAAAACAGACAACGCATTTATGAATTCATTAAAAACAATCCGGGGGCTCATCTTAGAATGATTTGCAGAGAACTAGAATTAGCGATGGGTGCTACCCAACATCATCTTGCTATACTGGAAAAATCGGGTAGGATAAAATCAAAGAGGATTAATTTGCACCGACATTATTACGCATCTGATGTACTAGATGTGCAACATACACTACTTGCATTTTTGAGACAGGAAACAGCTAAAGACATTCTGATGTACTTGATAGAACACCCAAGTTCAACACAAACTGACATTGCAAATTTCAAAAATTTTTCACTCCCAACCATAAGCTGGCACATGTCAAGACTTGTAGAATCCGGTGTTGTTTCGTCAAGAAAAGACGGTAAAATTATCAAATATGATGTAATAGATGTTAAGAGCGTGGCTGCACTAGTAAAGGTCTATCATCCAAACATTTGGGACAAGCTCTCTGACAGTCTTGCAGAAATGTTTTTGGAGCTTGCCTCTAGGACAGAGGAGAAGGATGAGAAATGATATTAGGAAATATTCTGTTAATGTTCAATAGTATATCTGAAGGAGGAGAACCGCCTATTCTTCCAGCATCATTAGATTTTGCAAGTGGAATATTTGCAGCCTTTTTGCTAGCTCTGTCACTACTGGCATACAAGCGTACTAAGATGAAAAGGCTACTTTTTGTCTCTGCAGCCTTTGGGCTTTTTGCATTTAGGGCAATAATCCCAAGGTTAGATCTATTTCTCCCAAACTTAGATTTGTCAACAAGTATTGAAACCATATTATCTATAACTGGATTTGTAATATTGGGACTTTTCTTTTTGGCAATAGTAAAAAAACAAAAATCATAAAGAAAAAAATCTTTCAATATAATTATTTGAATTAATTCTTGAGATAAGAAAAATGATCTTAATTAGACAACCGTACCTCAAGTATAATATACAAAATCATTCTTCTTTTAGATGAACTCATATGTTTAATGTACTCGCACAAAAAACAAACCAGTTAAAACAATATCGTTCAGAAATGGGTATCATTGCAGACATTTTAGGCGTAGCTATGGATTGTGGTGCACAAGGTGCAATAATATCTTCTATAGCTAGAAGAGCAAATCTCTCACACTATGCAGCAGTAGACAAATGTCAGAAGCTAATAGATGCAGGACTAGTAAAATCAATTAAGGATAATAGAAATCGTATTTTTATCATTACAGAAAAAGGCATCAAATTCTTTCAACAATTTCAGGAATTCCAAATTTTTATACAGTCAGTAAATCTAAGGTATTAAAGAAATAGAGTTTTTAGCTGATTGCACCTGATATGATATATATCAAAATATATGATATTAGTTAGGAATCATTTTCAAGTATGCTAAAAAAACCATTTTCGCTTTTCGTTCTGATAATACTTGGTATTTCAGGTGCCATAGCTTGTACTACACCATATCTTATATCTCATACCACAATAGGGCTAGAATTCAAAGGTGGATACGAAATACTCTACACAGCAGAATCGCTTCAATCTGGAAAACCTGTCGACAAGGCTGCTTTGTTATCAACAGCTAATATCTTGGCTGCACGTGCAAACTCGCTTGGAGTCTCTGAACCTCAGGTAAGCATAGAGGGAGATCACGAGATAAGAGTAGATCTTGCTGGCGTGTCAAGTAATGCACAGGTCAGATCAATAATGGATGCTCAAAACAACTTGCCGCTAAAATTAACAGAAAAATATTCCGAGACAGTTGGTGGTGTACTAGGTAAATCAGATCTACAAGCTACATTTTGGGCTGGCATAATTGCATTAAGTATCGTTTTGTCGTTTATGATAATATTTTACCGTGGTGTCGGATTATTAGCCAGCTTTACTGTAGTGACATATTTGTGGCTCCTTCTTCTTGCCTTTAACGTATTTCACGGAGTCTTGTCTCTTGCAGCAGTAGTGACTTTTGTTCTTGGAATGGGAATAGCTGTAGATGCAAATATCATTGCTTACGAAAGAATCAAAGAAGAACTCAGAAAAGGCAAATCAATTGCTGATGCACTAAAAGAAGGCGAACATAATGCCTTTCACATAATCATGCACGCTAACATTACAACTGCTATTGCTGCCATAGTGCTTTTCTTCGCAGGTATAGGACCAATCAAAGGATTTGCGTTTACTCTAATACTTAGTATCATAGTCAGTATAGTAAGCAATGTCTTTCTTTCTAGACTATTGCTTAACCTGCTAGTCAGAAGCAATGCTGTAAAGAAACCATCATTTTTCGGTATGAGAATAAAACAGTCTGCAGAATCACTAAAACATTTTAGTTTTATAAAACATCGTTACAAGTTCTTTGTAATTTCTGCTGTCATTGGTGCAATAGGTGCGTTTATGCTATTTACAACGGAATTAAACTATGATATTGATTTCAAGGCTGGAACTGCTCTTGACATTACACTAGACAAATCAATCACACAAGATGATGCAACAAGTATAATGGAAAATGCTGGAGTTCCACCAGCTACAGTTGCAATTGGAGGTCAAAACAATAATCAGATTGCAGCTAGATTCGATAATGTCCTAAAGTCAGATGATGTAAATAGTATCATTAATGCCTTCAAAGAGAATTATACAAAAAATGTTGTGTATGAAGAGAACACATATGATCCTGCAGTAGCACGAGATTTGGAAACAAAAGCAGTTTACGTTATACTTACTGCCATTGCTGCAATTGTAGTGTTTGTTGCAATAAGATTCTCGTGGAGATTTTCTATTGCAAGTGCAGTTTCTGTATTAAACTCAGCATTCTTTGTCCTGGCCATGTTTGTCATATTCAAGTTGGAAATTGATGTAACTTTCATCGCTGCAATACTGACAGTAATAGGATTTGCAACATACAACACAATTGTAATCTTTGATAGAATACGTGAGAATCTCAAACTTAACACAGTAAAGAATCATGAAGAACTACATGTAATTGTTAATCAAAGCATATGGCAAATGATGACAAGATCAATTAATACTGTCATCACTGTTGTAATTGCTGCTGTTTGTGTGTATTTGTTTGGTGCAGAGCCTTTACATAATTTTGCACTGGCAATACTTTTTGGTTTGATCTGTGGTACTTATTCATCTATTTGTATTGGTACTCCAATATACTTCATGTTAAAGAAAAGATCATTAAAAATAGCAGAACCTCATATATGACAACTTCATTTTTACAATCTCCAATCGTACTTGAACCGCGAGACATAGCAAAAATGATAAAATGCAACAGGAACAGATGCAGAAAATGTGTCAGTGAATTAAAGGAAGGAGATGTTGTTATTCGTACTGGTAAGCATCCTACCAAATATTACCACAAAGATTGTTTCAAACAGTATTAGAGAACATAAAAAATAAAAATTCGTTTTGCATTTTCTAAGAATCATTTATTCACTATTGAGAGAAGCTCAGGCAATGCTTTTGCAGACGTTGATCTAATAGAAAGATCCATGTCTTTAGACATTAAAGTTTCCTCTGGATTTACCTCAACCAAAATGGCTCCATTTTGTTTTGCATAAATTGGTAACATGTTTGCAGGTGATACTGCAAGTGACGTTCCTACTACAAACATTACATTGCACGAATTTGCTTGCATTATAGCTTCACTCCAGACATTTTGTGGTAATGCTTCACCAAACCATACCACATCAGGCCTTAACATATTACTGCACTTGCAGCGAGGCGGAAGCTCTGAAAAATCACCTGTAATTTTTTCTTTAAAATCACAGACAGTACACTTTATTGTAATAATGCTTCCATGTAATTCATAGACCTGACTACTTCCTGCTCTTTGGTGCAATCCATCTATGTTTTGAGTCAGGACACGAACCTGTTTGTATTTTTCTAAATTTGCTATGGCAGTATGACCTGCATTTGGCTTTGCAGCAAGTATATTTTTTCTTCTCTCATCATACCATTCCCATACTAGCTTTGGATTTTCATAAAATGCATCAATTGTTGCAAGCTGCATAGCATCATATTTTCTCCACAGACCATCTTTTCCCCTAAAGGTAGGAATGCCGCTTTCCTGTGATATGCCAGCACCAGTAACAAAAACAATTTTTTCTGCTTGGGATAATTTGTCAGCTATTGATTCAAACATTTCATTTTATGTCTATTTCTAAAAGATCCTTTGCTGCTATTACGGAATGATGTATGGTTTGAGCTTCTTTTACTAGAATCTCTGCATCGTCATATCTTGCAGAAAAGTGAGTCAGGATCAAGTTTGAGACGCCTGCCTTTTTTGCTAATTCTGCAGCTTCTTTTGCTGTGGAATGAAAATTTTCCTTTGCCTTTTCTTTTAGCTCATCTGAATATGTGGAATCAAATGTGATGTAATCACAATTTTTGAAAAACTCTTCAAGCTTTTTTGTTGGCCTTGTATCTCCTGATATTCCAATTTTTTTACCTGGTCGTTTTTGTCCCATTACTTCAGATGGCTTGATTGTTTTATCTCCAACCCTGACTTCTTTGCCGCTCTGAAGATCATGCCAGAGCTTACCTTCTGGAATTCCCAATGCCTTTGCTTTCTCAAGATAAAACTTGCCGGGCTTGTCCTTTTCATGAAACACATACGAATATGCAGGAATGGAGTGTTCTGCCTCACAGCAATGTATCGTATATGATTCATCATCAAGTACCAATCCTTCTTTTATCATCATTATTCTAACAGGAAATGTAAGACCAAAGTTTAGCACTTTGAGATTTGCTGCCATAAAATCCTCTATCCCCTTTGGACCATAGATGTCAATTGATTCTGTTCTGTTTTGCAAAGACATTGTTTGCAGTAATCCTAGTATGCCAACAACGTGGTCACCATGCAAGTGTGTTACAAAGATCTTCATCTTTTTGTTCCAGCCAATCTTTGATTTTAGAAAAGAGACCTGTGCGCCTTCACCTGCATCAAACATCAAAATCTCCTTGTCTAAGACTAGACAAATGCATGTCATGCCTCGATTTTCTGTTGGCATTGCTGCCGATGTTCCCAAAAATACTAGCTTCATTTTACCACTATAGTCCTAGTCAAACTCTTGTGCCTATAGATATCATATTTTTTTGTTGGGTTTAATTCTATCTGGTCCATGGCACCTTTTTTGTACATGATGGCAATCTTTTTTCTCTTTGGTAAAATTGAGATAAAATCATGTAAGAGTTTTTTTGGAGACTGGGATGATTTTGAAGAATTACCGTATGGCAGATCGGTAACAATTCCATCTATCTTGTCTTTGATCTTTTGTAGATGTTCGTATCCTGCATTAATTATTTTTGAATTAAATCCATTTGAGGACAGATTCTTCTTTGCAATATTGCACATCTTTTCATCAAAATCAATTCCAATGGAGTGTATCCCCATCGATTCAGCTTCTAACAATATGGTTCCAGAACCACAGAAGGGATCACACAAAGTTTCCTTTTCATTTAATCCTGATAGATTCACCATGACTCTGCTAAGCTTCCAATGAAGCTCAGACGATGATTTTATTACTTTTTTTGGTCTTGGGGGCTCTGAAATCTTGGTAGTGTATCCGATATAGCTTTGTGAGTCTGTAAAAATAAGATAAACGGTAAGTGATGGATTTGACAAGGAGACCTTGGCTCCCGAAGTCTGTTTTATTGCAGCACCTGCTGTTTTTTCTATCTTGGAAAGATCCATCTTTTTTGATGTGAGGTTAATTGCTCTGCAGGCAAATGTTTCTGGCTTGTGCATAAGAGAGAGATCCACTTCTGAGAACAAATCAGAAAATGTACCTGCTATCTTTCCAGCAGTTCTCACAAATGTAGCTCTCTGAGATATCTTACTCCATGGAATAGTAGAGTTTGTTATTACTAGTTTAGAATCTGTCTTAAATGATGTCTTGATATCATAGCTTTTTGATATTGCAATTATCTCATCTCTTGCAAGCTCAACATTTTCTCCAGAGACTACAAAGAAGCTTTGCGGCATTATACGATTGCCTTTGCTATTATAGGCGAGACATCAACTATACCAGTCTTGCCAGGAATTGTATTTGTGCTGACTATCTTTGAAACTCCTGCTTTTCTGATTCTCTTTTCTGCATCACCAATTAGCAATGCATGTGTACAAGCTGCATAGATATTTCTGCACTTTTGCTTTTTTAGAAACTCTGCAGCCTTTACTATACTTCCACCAGTGCTTATCATATCATCAACTAGAATCAAGTCTCTTCCTTTGACTTGTTTTTGGTTTTTTGATCTAATCTCTACTATTCCGGTCCTTCTGTCACGATGTTTCTTTAGTGCGATAAACTTTACACCAAATTGATTTGCAAAGTCTCTTGCTCTTGCAATCCCGCCACAGTCTGGTGAAACCACAAGAGGATCTTTGAGATTTAATTTCTTGAAATATTTCACCAATTCTGGTATGGCACTGACATTTTTTGAGGGAATTTTAAAATGATTTAGAGCCATTTTACTATGAATATCAACTACAATTACTTTGGTTGCTCCTGCAGCTTTTAGCATATTTGCAACAATTGACATGGTAGCTACCTCGCCTGGCAGAAATTCTCTGTCTTGTCTTGCATATCCAAGATATGGTATTACAGCAATGACTTGGGATGAATGTTTTTTTGCCTTTGAAACATGCAAAAGTGCTTGGATTAGGTTAGAATCAACTGGAGGATATGTTGAATGTACTACGACAACCTTTCCGCTTGGTTTTCCAGAAATTGTTATCTTGCTTTCTCCATCTGGAAAAATTCGTAATTCTGATTTGAGATACTTTGCCTTTAGTTTTTTTGCTATCTTTTTAGCAAGGTCTTCGGAAGCTTTTCCGCCTATTACCATATAATTACTCAACAAACTCATTCGAGTTGCGAGTTATTCTTAAGTTTTGAGGAGACGTTTAAACAATACAATCACAACATAAAATCATGCTAAACAGAATAGTCTCCTTTCTTCCAAGCGCTACAGAGATACTCTACGAGCTAGGTGCAGGAGATCAAATTGTCGGCGTAACACACGAATGCAACTATCCAAAACAAGCTAAAACTAAACCACGCGTAATTCATTCTTCTTTTGATCCAGATACCATGACAAGCCAAGAAATAGACAACAAGGTAGTAGACCTGATGCATTCAGGAAAAGACATTTACATTTTAGATGAAGATATCCTCAAAAAAGCAAACCCAAATCTGATCATTTCCCAAGGCATATGCGAAGTATGCTCTCCTTATACAAAAGAAGTCAACAGAGCTGTTACCATACTAGACAACAAACCCGAAGTCCTGATCTTAGATCCGCGAAATTTAGATGATATTCTAACCAACATACTAGATGTTGCAAAAAAAGTAGGAAAAGAAAAAGAAGCTCAAAGCTTTATTGATTCACTAAAAAAACGAATCATATCCGTACAAACAAGACCAAAAAAATCAAAACCCAAAATACTTTGTGTGGAATGGCTAGATCCACTCTTTACTGCAGGCCATTGGGTACCTCAATTGGTAGAAATGGTAGGCGGAATTAACGGAATAAGCTCAACAGGTGACCAATCCCGCAGAATGGAAATTGATGAGACAATCAAGTTTGATCCTGATATCATAATACTAATGCCATGCGGATTTGACGTAAAAAGAACCATTCTAGAATACGAAAAGCTTGCCAATAATATACAATGGAAATCACTTGCAGCAGTACAAAACAATCAAGTCTATGCAGTAAATGCAAACGAGTATTTTAGCAAGCCAGGACCAAGAACAGTAACAGGTCTTGAGATTTTAGCAAAAATCATAAACCCAAAAACATACGCAGATCTAACAATACCAGATGATTCATTTCAAAAAATTAACACGAAAAATTAGATATTAGGTTAAAAAGCTGATTATACCATGGACTTAGTTTTTTCAGATATTCACGCGGACATTGATGGATTAGAATCAATCTTGGATATGGCATCAAGCAGTGACTTTATAAAAAAATACGGCAACTATTCCAGAATAATTAATCTTGGCGATGTATTGGAACGAGGCATACATCCAAAACAAGTACTGGATAAACTACAATCTCTTGAAAAAAATTATCCAATTGTTTCTGTTCTGGGAAACCATGACGAGGCGTTTTTACATAACAAACTGATTGGAGCTAGTTCAATTGAAAGCATGGATGCACATGCCAAATTATCCAAAGAGGATATTGCATTTTTCAAACAAAACAATGATGAAACGTTTGGCCAGCAGTTTTTCATTGATAAAAAAAATAAACTATTATGCGTCCATGGCGGTCCACTAGATCCAAAAAAAATCACACCAAAAAATGCAAACGACGAATCCTGGCTGTATCACAGGTCTTGGCAAAGGCTTACGCCAGAGGATTTTGAGTTTTTTAATTATTCTGGGTATCATTACAAAGCGTCTTCCGCATTTGACGAGGCAAAAAATAGCCAATCTCATATTATTTTGTGTGGGCACCAGCACGAAGAGACAGCTCTCATCCAAGATGGTGAGATTCGCGAAATCTATCATTCCCTCAAAGTAACGCAAGAAAAAACCTCAAACCATATACTAGAAAAAAGGGAAATTGAGATTAACCCGTCACACAATTATATTATAAGACTAGGTCTTGGCGGTCCAGCTGGTAAATATGGCGGAGGACATGCAGATCCACACTTTGGAATCATACAATATGATCCAAAAAAAGTAATATTATTTACGGTAAAATCAATCTAGAAAACATGAGTGCCACAGAATCACTGCGCAATGATCACAAACAAATCAGACGACTAGAAAAAATCATCATACAATGTTACACCAAGCTATATGCAGGACAAGACATTCCATTTTCTGATATAGAACAAATGACAATTATAATGTCAGAGTTTTTAGATGCAATCCACTATTCCAGAGAAGAGGATGCATACTTTGCCTGTGTTGCAAGCTATGATACTTTGAAAGAAGAGATTAGAGGATTCATGATAGAGCACGAGTTTGCAAGAAGAATTGCAAAAAGCATCTCTACACATCTGCAAAGCTGGAAAAAGGGAAATGACGAAAGGGAACCTGTTGCACGATTTCTCAAAGCTTATGTAGTTTACCTAAACGATCATATGACAAAAGAAGATCGCTTCTTTGATGTTGCCGAAAAAGAAATTCTATCCCAAGAAGAAGAAAAGATGATGTACGAGGAATTTCGTGCAGTCATTGCCGTTACCACAAAACTAGATGAGATGTTGGAATTGATTTCTGGATTAGAACAAAGACCTTGGATGAAATAATTATTCCTCAAAGACAGATTTTACTTTGGGATAAACAGACGAATCTGTTTCCTTTTTGGATTGGTAACTTGTTTTCATGATTATGATACCAATGCAGAATTATTATATATCATCACCATAGTATGCAAACTGTACATACCATGATGACTAGTATTGCACACCTTAGAGTCCACATTGCACCAGTTGGCTTTGAGATAGACAGAATTGCCATTCCAGCAAGAAACATGAAAGCAGACAAGGTTTGGCTTTTGATGCATGGCGACCCTGCAAAGGACAAGGCAAGAGATTACATGGAAAAGATTAGGACCCATCTTAAAAAAGACAAGATCACAGTCCAAGTGGTATATTCAGATAGGTTTGATCTATTCAAGATCTTAAAATCAGTCAAAGAAATTGTTCAAAAAGAACAAGGAAATGATATTTTTGTCAACGTATCATCTGGCTCGAAAATTCAAGCTATAGCATGCATGATGGCATGCATGATGTTTAAAGGAAAAAATAAACTTACTCCATACTATGCCGAACCAGAAAGCTATGCAAGTGTAAAAGGGGCACAGCTTTCCTCTGGATTAAAAACAGTTGTACAGCTTCCCGCATATGAAATTCACACACCAAAGCCAGTTCTAGTACAGGCTCTAAAAATAATAAAAGAAAATGGAGGAAAAATAACTAAAAAAGAAATGGCAAAGCTTGCCTATGAAAACAAGCTAATTGTAGTAAATGCAAGAGAAGAAAATTTTCAGCAAGCCAGATTTGCCAGCCTTGACAAAAACATCATACAGCCATTACTCCAGGAATGGAAGTTTATTGAAATTGAACAAATTGGAAGAAACCGCTGGATAAAAATAACTCAAGAAGGGCTAGGTGCAGAGGAATTTCTTACGTAGTTAGCTCTGGTTTTACTGTCCATGCTATTGCCATGCCAATAAATGGAATGGAAACTATGGCAGCAATATACACATAGGCCCTATACTGCTCGCTGTGTGCAGGATCAGGATGTGTTATAAGAATGGGTACTGGAAGCGCACATGCAAACCAGACAATAGATAACATGATTATAATTTTTAGTGATCTCTTTTTACTTGGTGTCACGGTATGATTTTGGTATTGGTTCTATTAATTTGATTAGTATGATTATCTGGCAGCCATACCGCCATCTAGAGGCAAGACAGCTCCTGTGACCCATGAGGAGTCATCTGAGGCAAAGTACAAAATGGCCTTTGCCACATCCTCAGGTGTTCCTATTCTGCCAATGGGATGTTCTGATATTGCCATATCTCTATCTGATTCCGTAGAAAGATAGGGCTTTGTCATGTCTGTCTCAACCATTCCAGGGCAGACACAATTTACTCGAATTTTCCATTTTGCATATTCTATTGCCCACGCCTTTGTCAATAACACCAGTGCGCCCTTTGATGCAGTATATGCATCAGCTTCAAAATTTTCAAATGCCTTCAAACCTGCATCAGATGAAACATTGATGATGCACCCACCATTTTTTTCCATGTGTGGTATGACAGCTTTTGTAAAGCGAAATTGTCCAGTCAGATTTACATCAATTACTTCATTCCATTCTTTTTCTAAAATTTTGTGCAACGGTTTTACATGTGGAAAAATTCCTGCATTATTTACCAAAATGTCTATCTTGCCAAATTTTTCCAGTGTCTCTTTTACAACATTTTGTACATCTGATTCATTTCTGATATCTCCTGAAACAGAAAAAACATTACCAATTTCCTTTACAGCATCTTGCAGTCTTTTTGGATCCTTTGATGTTATAGTTACATTTGCACCTTCTTTTACGAAAAGTTTAGCTGTTGCCTTTCCAATTCCCCTGCTGCCACCTGTTATGATGGCAACCTTTCCTGCTAGTTTCATAAAATGAAATACGACAAGTAGCTTTTTAATTTTAGAGCTTTATTCCAAAAGTTATGTGACGGTTCAATACAAAGTTCACACCAGATGCTATCACTATAGAAATTAATGCGGCCAAAATATAATACATGGCAAGCTTGTCCACAAATATGTAGTTAAACCCAAGCTGAATTAACATGCCAACTAAACTAATGGCAATGAATTTCCCATACATGAAAATTGTCCTTTGCTTTGCCATCGTGTCCTTGAAAGTCCAAGTTTTATTTAGTATGAAATTTGTTGTCATGGAAAGATAGATTGCAATAGCTGATGATAGAAGATACCATAATCCTGCATATTCTTTTATCGCATAAAGGAGACCAAGATTAACCAATACACCACTTGCGCCAACTAGATAATACTGAAAAGCATGTTTTGCAAAAAGGGAGAATCTGTCTGATCTTTTCTGTTCCCCTACTGCCATGTTTCTACCAAGATTTACTGACTTAATAAATCCTAAAACTGTAACTGTCAGATCTGTGAATCAGATCAGTCATCTATATCACACCAAAAATCAATTTGTTCCAAAAAATGATTTTTATTTGTTCCACATTCCATAAAGATTCGATCATAATTGTATAATTTTGTTAAATACAAAAGAAATCATAAAAAAATTCTTACAAAGTGATAAATACTTCAAAGACATATACTAAAACATGCAGAAAGATGCCAAATCTACTGCTTAAATTGCGTGGTTCCGCAGATTTGGTTTGAAATCCACCGCTATCGGTTCGGATTCATAAGAGGTAATCTCTGTTTATCTGACGGGGGGCCACGCCAATTATCTTCTATTTAGTTCAACTGATACACTACCATCTACATTGCCATGCGGATCTATTCTGATCTGAATTTTCTGGTCCTGTGGAATCTCAATTATTTTGTTGCCCAAATAATCCCAGGTGTCGTAGCTTGAAATCCCCGTGTTGTGTATAGTTCCATTAAGACTGAAATCCTCGTTGTAAGAAAAATTTCCTTTTAGTGAAATTGAAAGATTTTGGGGGCTGTCACCATTTGGTACAAAACTAAATTGATATGTCCCCTTTTGAATTTTGAAATTATCTGTAAAGATTCCATTGTTGTAAAGTTTAGGATCTGCTAGTGTTACATGATATACTGTGTTGGTTTCATTTTTAGGCTGTAATGAAATTGCAATTGCTATTGTAATAATTACCACAGCTAGAATATAGACAGATTTCCTCATCAAGATATGATTGGTTTTTGAGTATTTTAAAAAATTATAGTTTAAGGGATTCTTTGAGCCCTTTGTACCTGTTTCTTATGGTTACCTCAGTTACTCCAGCTGCCTGTGCAACATCTTTCTGAGTTTTGTTCTCGCCGTTCATCACACAAGATAGATACAACGCAGCTGCAGCAAGTCCCATTGGATCTTTACCAGCAGAGATTTCAATTTCTGCAGCATCTTTTAATATCAACAATGCTTTTCGTTTTGTCTTTTCACTCAAACCTGCTTTGCTTGCAATTCTTGCTACACATTTTATAGGATCTACTACTGGCATTTTTAGATCAAGTTCTCTTAAGAGTAACCTGTAGCATCTTGCCACATCCTTTCTTTTTATGTTAATTCCATTTGCAACATCGGTTAAAGTTCGTGGAGTTTCAGTATCTCTACATGCAGCATAAAGTGCAGCCGCAACTAGTCCTGGAATTGATCTACCTCTGACAAGGCCTTTGTCCAATGCCTTTCTGTATATGTATGCCGTTTTTTCTATGACGGCATCTGAAAGTGCAAGCTTGTCTTTTAGTCTATCAAGCTCACTGAACGCTTGTCTAAAGTTTCTATCAACTGGCTCGTGGACCTGACTTCTACTGTCCCAAGTTCTGAGTCTTTCTATTGTGCTTTTCATAGATGCCGATAGAGGTTTTCCAGATGCATCCTTGTCTGCAGGACCAATAATTGTCGCTAGTCCCATATCGTGCATTGCAAGTGATGTTGGAGTTCCAGTTCTACTTCGGTCCTCATGTTCTTCTTTGGAAAAAGATCTCCATTCCGGACCTGATTCCTCTACTCTTTCAGTTAGAACAAAACCGCAACCACCGCAGAACATTTCTCCGGTAGTACTATCCGTAACCATTGGACCTTTTCCACAACGTGGACAGCGTCCTCCGCCACCGAAAGATTCGCGCGTCATATAATATCTAATAAAAGTTTCGGTCAAACGACAATAAAAAGGTTTAACTATTACCACAGATTGAAATTATTATTATAATAATATAGATAATATCAGAAAATAAGAAATTTTTAATTAAAAATATATAAAATTTATAAAAATAATCATTTTATTTAGTCATAATATTATTATTTTTTAAGAAATTTAAATGGAGTCATCTCTCTTATTGATTTTTTAGTTGTTGTTTTGAAAATGTCTCAAAAATTAATTTTATTTTCTCTCAATGAGACAAATTCGATTTAGAAATTTCAAAAATTATTTTCAAAAACAAAAAAAGAGACCAAAATAATTTTTGATTTGAAAAATTGTTTTTGATGCCAAAAACTCCCAAATGCAAATATTTAAATACGATTTTTTTGTTGGATCGACATTAAATAAAATGGAAAAATGTCCACTTTGCTGTGAATCACAGCAATCACAAACTGCGCTGGCGATTCACATAAAGAAAATCCATCCGCAGAGAAATATTGCGATGCAAATAGTGCAATAATTCTTTGCTTCTAGGATAGGTTCGTAGGATGTATCCAATTTAGGTTATCCACAAATTTTCATATTTTTGTTATAAAAACAGGAAAAAACATTGTTTTTGCATATGTTGATACTTGAGGCAAGCACGGTTTTGTTAGCTAAATTTAGCATACTGTGAACCTCATTTCACACCTTTAATTAATAACTAATTTTCTTAGTCGTTACCATGACAACTTTCGCAAATAACTGGCAAAGACCACAGACACCAAGCATTGGTGAAAGATTCAATGACGCTATAAAACCAAAAGGTGCACTAAAGCCAAGAATGGAGACTGCGATAAAAAGACTTCAAACTCAAATTTCAAAATTAGATGGAATGATTACAAAACTAAAACAAAGAGATGAAAAACTTTTCAAAAGAATTGTAGTTGCAACACAACAACATGATCTTACCGCTAGCAAAGTTTTATCAAAAGAATTAGCAGAAGTACGCAAGGTAACCAAGCTCTTAGGAAATGCAAGAATGGCACTTGAGCAAATTGAGCTCAGACTAAGCACATTCCACGATCTTGGAGACACTGTTGTTACTATAATGCCAACAATAGGTTTGATGAAGAACCTCAGATCATCACTAATCAAATTCATGCCAGAAGCAGATCGTGAGCTAGGTGGAATGACTGAAATGCTCAACGGTTTGATGACAGACACATTCCACAGTGGCGACTTTGGAATCGATTCAGAAGCAACAACCGAAGAATCAGAAAAGATACTCCAAGAAGCAGCAGCAGTTGCAGAGGCGGCAGTAAACGACAAACTACCATCCATGCCTGCTGGTCAAGGTCAATCTTCTGCTCGTTACATCTAGTCAGTTTTATCTGATAGCCTGTAGCGAAGATATACTCTAAACAAAGCAAAAGAGGTAACTAGGATTCCAGAGGCAACAGCATATGTTATTGTATATCCAAACGAATTTGCAAGCTGCCCAGTACACAAGGCACCAATAAAAAGGCCAACCGTTGTAATTGAGCTGTTCACTCCAAGATATTTTCCTTCAAAACCCTGGGGAATGCTTTTGAAAAAAATAATTGAAGTTGCAGTACTAAAAATTGAAAAAGCAATGACCATTAAAGAAGCTGAAATAATTGCTACTGCAAAAGACCCTTGGCCTATTGTTATTGGAATAAACAATCCAGCTATTACTACTGCAGCTATTCTTGGCACATATGATAACGATATGGAGCGTTCCTCTCCCATTTTTGATATAAATCGTGGGGCCAAAAAGAAAACTGAGATCATTGCTGCAGTTTGAATCATGTAAATCAAAAAAACATCAGAGTTTGAAAACCCATAATTTTTTAGAAATGGTGTAAAAGCAGTAAAATAGATATTACTACCAAGATAAAATAAAAAGTTAGTAATATAGAAAACGCCTATCTCGTCAGTTACTCTTCCCTTAAAAATTGTAATTATGTGCTTATAGTCATGCAGCTCTGGAATCTTTGGCAAGTCAACATGGAAATGTGAAAATACATATCGTAAACCATGGATTGAATGTGCTATACTACTCCTTTCCAAATGGAACTGAGATTCTTTGATTGTCATACTAAGACCCATTGTAGCTACACACGCTGCTGCACATATCAAAAAATATGGTTTTAAATCAAAATACACACTTCCTATAGCACCAATTATCATTGCACCAAGCATACCAAAAGTTCCAATTATTGAAGTTCTTGCAAATAACCATCTCCATTGATTTTTATGAATAGATTCCATTACAAGTAATTGTGCAACAGGATTTTTGCCTACTATAAAGAAACCAAGTAGAGGAGAAATTACATAAAGGACATTAATGCTGTTTGTAAAATACATCATAAGACTGCAAAGCATCACAACAAAAAAAGTGACCAAAAGAACTGTGCGCCGTACATGAAATCTATCTATTATCTTTCCCCAAAATATGGCGCCAAAAGCAGAGGCGCCATTTTGCATAGCAACAATAATTGCAATTTCACCAATATTTCCTCCAAGAAAAATTACATACAATGGGATGACAGTACATAGACCTTGGGTGACAACGTTTGAAGGAAAAAGATACCATATCCACTTACTGTTCTTTGCACTAGACATTTATTTTGATACTCACAATGCAGTCCTATTATTGTATAATACATTCTAATAAATTCCATAAATTTGTCGATTTTAATTAAAACAAAATTGACTGTGGGAAAAATTTAATCATGCATGAGCGTGTATTAGACACGCCAAGCGCAAGGTAGGATCTTTTAAGGGATCCATAAGCCTGTCGATGACCTTTGTCATCGTTTCTTGGGAGTCTTTCATCCCATAGACCGACTTAGTCCTTTCGTGCGGAAGGGTTTTTCCTTGACCGCGTTGCCTGTTTTCTGCATGATGCCTATCTCGGAAGGATATTCCTTTGATAGGGACATATAATACGTGATTAAATTATTTAAAGTTTTATGCAAATTTGAGTTTAAAATTTCAAGATCTTTTTAAAACATGTAGTTACTATATCATTATACAATTTTTCTTGAAAATTATTCAATGAATACTTTTATGATACACTTGCATACGAATTGCATGACAAAAGAAATTGATCTTTATCATATGATATACGAATCAAACTTGGAGAGCAAACTTGAGCAGATCTTAATTGGATTGACAAAAGATAGTCAATCACCAGAAATTGAAGAAGCTATACGCAAGTTTCTATTGTTTGTACAACACGCATCTGAAAATTTTTGGGAAACATTTCACAATGCCAAGACATACCAAGAAAGACTAGAATGTTATTATCAATTCTCTAAAAATCAATGTCTTGCCGCTGAGGTTTTGATAGGAGATTTGGATTCGGTTTCTTCTGAACTTGATATTAAGGAAAACCTAAGTTCAATGCTAAAAGAAAGTTTTACTTTCTAGGTTATAATGAAGATTCAGATTTTGGACGTGATTCCTTAAATTTCTCTATCTTATTACCTTCTTCATTTACTATGCTATCAATGGACATGAGTTTTTCTCGTAGATTGTTAATCATTGTGCCCACATCATCTGCTTCTTTTTCTACATCTGTTCTTTTTTGTTGTAGTACTTTGATTCCATGTCTTTCCTCATCAATATACTGACCTACCTTGAGTAACTTCTCTTTAAGATTTTTAATATCAACAGATTCATCTTCAATACTCTTCTCAAGTTTTGTACGCTTATCTTTGAGATTCTTGATTAATAGACCAACGTAATCTATTGCTTCTTCAAGTTTTGTTCGTTTATCCATAAGCGATCTTATTCCAATGTCTTCAGTTGGTTGACTCATGTTGAATTGTTCAATAGGTTCCGGTATTTTTACTTGTTCAACAACTTTGTGCTCAATTTTAGGAGATTCTGCCTTTTGAGGTTCATAATGTGTGTCTTCAACCATAACACTACTTTCGGGTTCTTTTTCTGAGGAAAATTCATTTAATTTATTACGATTTTTTTTGAACCTCTCAAACATATTGCTTATCAATAATGTAATTTGCAATATATAAAAAGTTAATAGATTCACTCATTAGATACCTTGACCTCATTTTCCAAATATCTGATATAATCTCAAGTAAATGATTTCTTGCAAAAATGGTAAAACTTGAATGTAATATTGTTTGTAACTAGGCTAGATTCTTACTAAGTTTATTTAAATTGTGAAATTGAATATCTGATCAGATTTTATATGGTATGAATTCATGGGAATTTAGGAAGGAGGTGTAACGATGAGCTATAACGAAGGCGGTTTTGGCGAAAGTTCTGATAACCGAGGCTACGGCGGCGGTCGAAGGTTTGGCGGCGGTGGTAGACGCTTTGGAGGCGGCGGTAGACGATTTGATGACAGGCCAAAACCAGTAGAAACTGGCAAGGAATACGACGTATCCATAACAGAAATTAGTAGAAAGGGAGACGGTATTACAAGAGTAGATGGCTTTGTGATATTTGTCAAAGGTGGACAAATAGGACAAAATGCAAAAATCAAAGTCACTCAAGTGGGTGGACGATTTGCTACTGCTGAAGTAGTAGGAGAAGGTTCTCCACAACCTGCAGCAGAACCATCATCTGAATAAGTGCTGTCCAACTTCCAAAAACTAATTTTCTTTTCCTAATTTTTCTTATTTCTACAAACGTACTGTTTTCTTTTTAATTAATTCCACAATTTCCAGTTTTCTTTTAATATCAACATTTGGCTCTATTGTGACATACACTGTTTTCCGCTTTGGATATACTACAATTTGAGTCACTTTTTCACGTTCAATATGAACATAGTTTACCGGTCCTAGGCTTTTGTCAAATTGCTTTCGCATCTTCCTTCTGAGTGCAACTTGTTTGCAAAAATGCTCTTCCTCTCTTTGGGTTTTAAGCGAAGTTTTTCCTTCCTTCATAATGGCTTCAGATATGTTTCCTTTAAGATCTATTATTGCCGCAAACCTCATTCCAGGATCTATTGACAGGATGTCTTCTACAATAGGAACCAAGTGCGCTTTGCCGTTGCCATTTTTCAAGTTATGTCATGTCAGATTTTAAATTCGTTAAATATGTCTTGTTTTTTAATAGATGATTCGCTTTCCATAATCATAAGTTGTTGAATTTATGGCTATAATCAAACTATAGAATGCCTAGTACCTAATCACACATGTTTTTGTTTAATTTTGACGATCTAACATCTCTATTAACTTCATATTGCTTCTTGTAGGCAAGTTGGCTACCCAAAAGAGCCAGAGTCGTTTGGCGCGTTGGGTTATAATTCCGTAATCGGGGGGTTTGAAGCCAAACCTCCATTTCTTTTTAATTAAATAACAGCTAGAATCTCTCTAATTTTAGTCGCCCCCGCCAACACAAATTGACAATTTTTGGCAATTTCAAACTATGAAACACCCGTTCCGCTAGCCGTTCCGCTGTGACATTTCACGATGTCCCTGATAAAACATCGATTCTATAGAGATGGCATGTCAAAACAACAATACAGATCGGAAATGGGCATAATTTCCGATATTTTAGGTGTAACCATGGACGGAGGTACACAAGGCGTAATTGTATCTGCTATCTCAAGACGAGCAAACCTATCACACTATGCAGTGCTTGAAAAGTGTCAAAAACTAATTGATGCAGGCCTAGTAGAGTCAATGAAGGACAACAGAAACCGCCTCTTTGTGATTACCGAAAAAGGAATCAGATTCTTCCAAGAATTCCAAAGATTCCAGAATATTGTCCAAACGATGAACCTAAGGTATTAAACTATGGAACAAAGGGCACAATTGGTCCAAGCAGAGCATGCATTACCTGAAGGAATGCTTTTTGTAAGGATCACATATATTCTGTCAACGATGGTAAATGCACCTGTCGTAGCGGTATGCTTTTTCTTAGTAGCGATTTCATCATTTACTCAGTATTCATTTAGTTCTAGTTCAACTAAGGTTCTTGACTTTACCATTTATGCAGACGGCACTACTCATGTTTTTTATCAAATCAACGTGGATGAACAATCACCTGATGCTACAGTAAATCTATTTGGAAATACAACTGATAACTTTGTAGCTCAGGATGAAAATGGAACTTTACTTTCCAGTCAAATTAACATAAATTCGGTAACAATCCAAACGCTTGGAGCTTCTGTGGTTAAAATCGATTATGATACAGCTGATCTTGTGACAAAAAGTGGTAAGACATGGACATTTCATGTTGATTCGCCTACCGATTTCTCTCTAGCCTTACCAAAAAATACAGTAATTGTTGGAATGAGTACATATCCGCTTAATATGCAAATTGTTGATAATCAATCTCTTATCACTCTTCCAAGCGGCTCTGCTGACATTAGCTATGTGTTTGGAGTTTTGGGTACGAACCAAACTGCTACACTTGCTATAGCAAAAGCTCAAGATTTTATTAACAATATTAATTCAGAAGGAATCAAGACACCAATAGCTACTGCAAAACTTGCAGATGCCAATTCCGCATTCAGTCAAGGCAAGTATTCAAATGCAGAGGTTCTTGCTAATGATGCAAAGAACACAGCTTCTCAAGAACAACAAACGGCTCTTTCAAATCCAAAACCAACATCAGACAATACTTTATTTTTGATTGGTGGTGGTATTGCGGGAGCTGTTGCAGTATCTGTTGTTTTGATCAAAAGAACAAAAAATAGTAAACCAGTTAAAACAATTGAACTTTCTAAGAATGAAAACCTTGTAGTACCAGACAAGGAAACAATTTTTAGACTCAAACCTGAATTGCGCCAAGAGGACAAAGATATCGTGACATTTATCTCTGAAAATGGAGGCCAGGTCTATGAAAGTGAACTACGTAAAAAATTCCTCATGCCACGAACAACAACTTGGCGTGCGGTAAAACGCCTTGAAAGAGAAGGAATTGTTGAAATAGAAAAGATAGACCAACAAAACCTCATTAAACTACGAAAAATGTCGGAGGAAAATCAAGAATGAAATCATTAGCATTTGTTTTGTTTGTTTTGGTTGGAAGTCTAGTATTGACAAATTTGCCAGTTCCATCTTATGCTGATCCAAACCTTGATGTCTTGCTAAGAATTGCAACACAAGCAAGGGATAATATCAATATCCAATTATCCCAACTTCCAACAGTATCTGATGAAATTAACCAACTCTATAAACAAGGCTCAGAAGAAACTGATGCGTTATCACAATCAGTTTCACAAGCAGATCAAGCTTCCTCCAAGGAACACTTTCTTTCTGCAATGAAAATTTTCAAGGAGATAAATGATAAAATATCATCTCTTACACCTGTTGCCACAAGTAAACAACCCACTCAAATTGATACGTTACAATTAAAGAGTGAAATCAATAGAAAGCAAATGCTTGGAGATAGACTAAAAACAATTGCTATAAAGAACAACGTGGAAATAAATTTCACCAAATTTAATGAAACAATGCAAGACGCAAGACAAAATCTTGATGCTGGGAATGCCAATCAAGTAAATAATGATCTTGAAACTGCGAATCAGTTCCTCCTTGACGCTCATCAACTTCTTGCAGATGCTGCAAAAATGAAAACATCAGATAGAGCTAAAGACTTTACAGAAAAACAAATTCAAAGACTAAGTCAGGTAAAAGAAATTAACCCAATACAAAATGTAACACAATCATCTACTACTCCTTTCAATACACCTGTACCTCAAGTCACTAACGAAAGTCAGGTAAAAGAAATTAACCCAATACAAAATGTAACACAATCATCTACTACTCCTTTCAATACACCTGTACCTCAAGTCACTAACAAAAGTCAGACAGGAAATATACCTGATATGATTATTCAACTAAAACAGCTTGTTTCAGAGGGTAAAATTGACGAAGCACTAAAATTGATAAAATTAATTGAGGCCCTACAAAACCAAGAGACAAGTCCCCAAATACCTACAACTGAAACACCAAATGCAACACAGCCAGCCAATATGAATAATTTCAATACTACAGAAATAACAAATCCAGTTAACAACTCAACTATAACAAAACAGAATAACCAAACACAATCAGGGACAGTAAATAATGTAAATCCAACACAAAATTCCAACATCGTTAATAATCCACCTCATATTGACAATGAAAAAAGACTTCATGAAAATAGAAATAACCAAACACAATCAGGGACAGTAAATAATGTAAATCCAACACAAAATTCCAACATCGTTAATAATCCACCTCATATTGACAATGAAAAAAGACTTCATGAAAATAGAAATAACCAAACACAATCAGGGACAGTAAATAATGTAAATCCAACACAAAATTCCAACATCGTTAATAATCCACCTCATATTGACAATGAAAAAAGACTTCATGAAAATAGAAATAACCAAACACAATCAGGGACAGTAAATAATGTAAATGCTACGCAGAATGTCAATGCAGTTAATGATAACCAACATCATGTTAATAATAAAAAATCTCCTAAAGAGACTAATTCACAAAATCAAGATAGAAAAAAGATTAAGACTGACAATTCTAGAGATTAGCGATACAAAACTTACATAAACTTCATATATGTTTTTCATGGCAACTCATTACATGACTTCTAAACAAATTTCTGTTGGTGTAGGTATACCAATGATTGTAGTTGGAGCTTTACTTGCAGTATTACTTGCGCCAACACAAATTGAACTTAAAGACACGATTGAGTTCATAGGAAGTCTTATTGGAATACTTGGTGTAGTAATTTTCATAGCAGGACTTTTTGTGAGAAAAACACCACAAATAATATCCTAAGTCTTTACTATTCCAACAGAGATGAGGTATTGAATTTCAGCTGTAAATTCTTTGTCTGAGATCAATCCATTTGTCCACCAGCCTGCATTTGTTTTAATCCACCCTGGTATTTTCACATTAGAATTAGATTCATTAGAGGTTATAGGAGCTTGAATTATTCCTTGTCTTATTAGATAATTTATTCCTGTTGCAAAATCAGTATTACTAAAAAGATCTTGAGACCACCATTTGGCATTATTTTTTACCCAAGTTGGTATAGTTATTTCATTTGCATTGCCAAATGGAGAAAATTTTTGAACATCATTATTTGCCTTATCAATTACATACACATTATTTTTTGAATCAATAGCTAATCCAACTGGATTTGCAAATTGTCCAAGACTAGTACCAAAGGAACCCCAACTAACTAGAAATGTTCCATCAGAATCAAACTTTTGTATTCTATAATTATTTGTGTCTGCAACATAGGTGTAACCGTTAGAATCTATTGCTACGGAATTAGGATTGTTAAATCTGCCTTCTTCAGTACCTGTAGAACCAAAATAATTGATAATATCTACATTATTATTATATTTCAAAATTCTATTCGTATCTGAGGTTACAACATAAAAATTATTTTGAGAATCAAAAACAATTGAATTGGCTGCAGTAAAGTTTCCACCATAAGTAAGAGCAAGATGTAATTCATCTTTGTATTTTCCATTAAGATCAAATATTTGGATTTTATTTGTTCCAGAATCTAAAACAAAAATGTTCCCATTTCTATCTTCAGCTATAGAAGTGGGTGTATGAAACATTCCTGGAACCTCTCCATATGTTCCCCATGTTAATACAAAGTTTCCATTTTTATCAAATTTTTCTATACGCGCATTTCCAGTATCAGATATGTAAACATATTTTTGATCAACTAAAATTCCAGATGGATTTTGAAATTGTCCGTTTCCTGATCCAAATGATCCCCAAGACAAAAGCAGTTTTCCAGTAGAGTCAAATATCTTGATTTCTGAATTTCCAGAATCCACTACGTAGATGTTGTCGATAGAATCTATTGCGATAGCCCTGGGATTCTTGAAATTAACATTACTGCCAGAACCAAAAGTAGTAATTAATTTTGGTTTACTAAACTTAATAGACGAAACAGTGTCGATATTTTCTATAGGAACCCCCTGTACAAAGAATGTTGCAGTTCTTGTGGCACCGCTATAATCAATATACATATTCCATGTTCCTTGCACGTCGTTTTTGTCAATTTTATGTGGAATAATAATATCTCCTGATTTCATTGACACAGTGGTTTTGAGACTCTGTTTTCCATTTGGGTCTACAAACCAGAAACCTATGGAATTTGTAATCAAATTTGCACTATGAATTTTTGCACTAATAATCTCACCTGGTCTGTATTTTAATTTGTCAAGGAAAATTTCTAAATCAATATTTGGTTTTAGAGTAGATCTTGTTGTCACTTGAAATGAACCTTTTTGAGTGATTCCAGCATATTGTATTTCCAAATTATAGGTTCCAGGTTTGGTTGTAATATTTTCTAGGTGCAAATTTGTATTAACTGAGGTAACTGGAAATGTCCGGGATGTCGTATTGCCTAAAGGATTTGTGATTTTCATTGCACCACTTGATTCTTTTACTCTTGTAAACAAGAGGTGGAGATTGACACCATCTCCTGTATCGTATATTTGCTTATCTGTTTGCAAAAAAATTGTCATAAGATTTCTTACATCATCTATTAGAAATGGTACTTCAACAGAAATATTGTAATATTGAATCCTGAACTTATATTCTCCTGGAGGATTATCGTTATCAACAATTTCACTTATTGGAAAATTGTATACTGTACTATATTGAAAGGGCATTATGTCAATTTGCTTCAAATTCTTTACAAAAGTACCGTCGCTATTATAAAAATTTAAATGAAAAACCTGTGCTTTTGCAGCAACAGGAATGTAATATGATGTAGTGATGTTTATTTTCATAATATCAGGTTCATAGTAGAGTTCTTTGTCTGGAATTGCAATAAATTTGATAGGTTCTACCTTAAACGAAACTGTCTGCTTTATGCCACTGTATATATAATCTATTGACCAATTACCAAAGTAATTATCAAACGCATTTCTTAAAATCTGATGAGTTGCTTTACCTCCTTTGAACTGATCAAGGAAACCAGATATGTTAGAACCATCAGGTCTATGTGCTATCCATGATACGGATCCCATACCATATCCATGTATGTTAAGATCTACACTGATGTTGTCATTTGGACCAAAATCGGTAGATTCTGGAACAGCATCTATTGTAATTGCATGAGCTTCTTGAGGAATTAGAAAAATTAATGTTAAGAAGAGTAAACTTGCACAAAGTATGATTTTCACTACATCATTTTTCTATTTTGAACAAATAAATCATTTTAGTTACTCAGGCATAGATCCAATTGAATAAATATTGAAAAACTACAGATCGATTGCTTGAAAGTAAGACTATTTGAGATATTCACCTCACTTGAAGGAGAAGGGATACTATATGGAACAAAGACACTTTTTGTAAGACTAGCAGGTTGTCCTTTCAAATGTTTTTACTGTGATACTAAAGACTCCTTACCAATGGATTCTGGACAGGAATACACCATTGACGAAGCTTGTAAACTAATAGAAAATAATTTGGAAAAAAATACATACAAAGTCAATTTTACAGGAGGCGATCCTTTGGTACAATCTGAAGCAGTCTCCAAAATGGCAAAGTTTGTCAAGACAAAAAAAATTCCAACTTATCTTGAATCATCGTGTTATGACTCGAAAAGATTTTCCCAAGTTCTTCCATATCTTGATTACATCAAAATTGAATTTAAGACACCAGAATCAGAATTTGTTGATCCAAAACATTATTCTAAGCTTTTAGAAAATGAATTACAATGTCTTACACTAGCAGTAAATTCAAAAAAAATTACCTATATTAAAGTCGTAATAAATTCAAAAACTCAACTTGGACCATTTAAAAAGCTACTAGAGAAGATTTTTACTAGTATTTCTAAATCAAAAATTGCAGGATTTATAATACAGCCAACCTATGGTATAGCAGAGCCAAGTTTGAAACAGCTTCTTAGTTTTTATGATGCAGTTTATCCATATTATAATGAAGCACGAATAATTCCGCAACTTCATAAATTCATAGGTGCACCATGATGAATAAAGATAGAATAAGACGACTAGTAAGAGAACTAATAGCCGAAATAGGCGAAGATCCTACTCGCGAGGGTCTAGTGGATACTCCAGCCAGAATTGCAGATATGTACACAGAAATTTTCAATGGTTATGATGCCGAATCTGAACTATCTGTCAAGTTCTCTGAAGATTCTGATGTAATTATTGCAAAGGATATTCAATTTTATTCAATGTGTGAACATCATATGTTGCCTTTTTTTGGAAAGATTGCTATAGCATATTCGCCAAGTGGCAAAGTTTTTGGAATCTCAAAATTAGTTAGACTTGTAGAAAAATATACTAAAAGATTGCAAATACAAGAAAGGATTACAAAAAACATTGCAGATGAATTGTATTCAGAAGGAGTAAAGGGAGTTATTGTGATCACAGAAGGTGAACATCTTTGTATGAAAATGCGTGGTGTTGAAAACGATGCCAAAGTAACTACCGTTGCATATAGAGGAATTTACGACAAAAAAGAAGCTAGAACAGACATATTGGGTATGATTTACAATGCCAGCTCACAAACTAAAATAATCTAATTTTTTGAAAAAACTAAATAATAACGTCCAAACTACACCAAAACATGGGTGTACACAATAATGCACATGTACCAAAAGAATCGTTTCCTACATTCCTATGGTATGCCCTTGAATTCTTTATTGTGTTAGGAGCGGCCATTGGAATTTCATTGAATTCCATGAGTTATTTTCAAAAAATAGGATTTACAGTAGACATGACTGATTGGATATTTTGGGGAATAATTGGTGCAGTCTTTCTTGTCTATTATCTGATTGTACGAAATTTTATTTTGAAAAGACCTATTTTATCAAAAATCTAAAGATCTAGTTTTTGTACTCTGTTTTATCATATATTTTGGCTTTAAGAAATGCAACTTTTCGATTATTACATGATTCACAGCTACCGCAATGAATTTTGACATTGGCATAGCAACTCCAAGTTTTGAAGATTTCATCTCCAAGTCTTTTATAACCAATTTTTAAAAGATCACTTTTTGACAAACCAGACATAAAAGGAGTCCACACATTGATTTTCTTTCTGAGATTTTGCTTTATTCCATCAATTTCACCTTCATTAAATGCTCGTTCAATTAGTCTACTAAAGGAAGGTCTACAATCCGGATATCTTTGATCGCCCTTGTGGGCGCCATATGCTACTAATTGTGCATTTTTTGAAAATGCCCATGCAGAAGCAATTGAGAGAAAAACAGCATTTCTTATAGGAACTACAATAGAATAATCAAACTTGGAAGGAATTTTCATTTTTGAGTTTGTGAGCACATTTGTTTTCTCGTAAAGTTCTTTCATGAACTCTATATTTACAATTTTATGTTCTTTTAATTTTAAAATTTTTGCAAAATGTTTTGCTATTTTTATTTCTTGATCTGCCTTTTGACCATATGAAAAAGTAATTGCATAAAGTTCAAACCTAGATTTCAAATGTATTGCTGTGCAAACAGAATCTAATCCTCCACTAAAAATTATTATTGCTTTTTTCAATTTGAATGCTATTGTTTTATGCCAAATAAATTGCTTGATTATGCTATAGCAAGTAGTGCTGCACCACATAATATCAAAACAGCGCCCATACCGACACGTATTATTCCACGCTTTTGAACTATTTCTTTAAAATATAATATTCCCCAAGATACTGCAAAAAGGGTAGCTGTTTGAGAAATTGGATATGCTATTGTTATGCCTATCAGGCCTACAGCAATTAACACTGATAAACTACCAATATTAAAAAGAGTTCCAGAAATGACTCCAGCAATAGTATCCTTTTTGATAAATCTTCTAGCAAAGAAAAACAAAGGGATACCAATCATAAAAATGGAAAGACTTGACGAAAAAAACCCTGTTTGTAGTGTATGAGTTGCTTGCATTGGAATCACATAAGAACCTCCTATCAAACCTCCAGCTGCTGCTATTATGTATCCTTTTTTTTGTATTGATGAATCTCTAGCTCCATTAGTTACAAATGGTAATCCACATAGTAAAAGTCCTATTGCTACTAATGCAAGAATTAATGAATTAAATTTTTCACCGAAAAATAAAACTCCCCATGTAAATGATGCTATAATACTAAATCCTGCAAGAAAAGGCGATGTCCTTGCAAGTCCTATTAGTCTTACTGCATATAGAGCTAGAATATTACTGACAGTCCAAATTATACCAGCTACAAAACCACTTAACTGTATTTCAAAACCCCAGAAAAAACCAATTGGGATAGCAAAAAGAAGAACGCCTATAGAAGTTGCTCCTTGTAGTTGCCAGACATTTGTGATACCTACTTTTCTAACTGATACAAAAAAAGTTCCCCAGTTTATAGCCGCAAGAACAGCAAAAAGCAGACCCAAATATATCAAGTTAGTTTCTTTGTAAAAATTGTGTTATAACTCGTTTTCTATCATCAGATGACTCCTCCAAAGTTTAATTTCTAGAACATTAATTTTCTGTCATGACACCAAAATATCTTCAGGTTGAAAAAGACGGCGAAATTGTATTAATCACAATAAACAGACCAGAGAAACTTAATGCATTAAATCTTGAAGTAATGAATGAATTTATTTCAATATTAGATAATTTGGAAAAAGACTCGTCAAAGGTAATTATTATTACCGGTGCTGGACAAAAGGCATTCTCTGCAGGAGCTGATATTGAATATATGAGTAAGATAGGATCATCGGAAGCAGAAAAATATGCATTGAAAGGACACGAGGTACTAAATAAGATTGAAAAACTGGAAAAACCAGTCATTGCAGCAATTAACGGTTACGCACTTGGCGGTGGTTGTGAGCTTGGTCTTGCGTGTGACATTAGGTTCGCTTCTCCAAATGCTCAACTTGGTCAACCTGAAGTTACAATAGGTATCTGTCCAGGGTGGGGTGGTACTCAAAGACTTTTACGAATTATAGGACCTGCTAGGGCAAAGGATCTAATATTTACAGGAAGAAAAATTGGTGCAGAAGAAGCTCTTGTCATGGGTTTGGTGAATAAAATAATTCCAAATGAAAACCTTATTTCAGAATCAAAAGCATATGCAAAAAATATAATAAAAAACAGTAGCTTTGCTGTTGGTATATCAAAGATGCTTGTTAACAAAGGGATGGATGCAAATCTGGATACTGGTTTGAAGCTTGAAATCTATTCTTGGTCTCTTTGCTTTTCAAGTAAAGAAAGAGAAGAAAGAATGCGAGCGTTTGTAGAAAAAAATAACTAAAGTATTATTGTACCTTTACTTGGTTTGCATATGACTGTTTGGCATTTTGTTTTTGCAGATTTGAATCCCGCTTCCATAGCAGTACAAATCTTTTTTACATTGGATGTCTTTGAGGCAAAGGCAATAACAGATGGTCCTGCACCACTTATCGTGAAACCAAGTGCACCAGCTCGAAGAGCATTTTCTTTTACTTGAATAAATCCCGGAATCATGTGTTGCCTTGCAGGTTCCACTATTATGTCTCTTACAGAACTTCCAATCATCAATGTATCTTGTTTCATAAATCCTGCTGTCATTGCTGCGGCATTTGAGAGATTACGGACGTGATCTGAAAGCTTGATTTGTTTTGGTAGGACACCTCTAGAAACCTGAGTCTTCTTTGGTGGTATGACAAGTTTGGGAATTGCAACACAAAGAACCAGATCCTTAGGTGGTTCTATTCTTATTATATTAAGTGGATTTGTTCTCACTATGACAAAGCCGCCAAGTAACGCGGCTGCTACATTATCATAATGAATAGAACCCGCACTGGCTTTTTCTCCCATACCTGCAAATTCTACAAGAGTTTTTGCATCAAGATTAAGATCAAATAACGCATCAAAAGCTACAGCAGCGGCAGCAGCAGATGCTGCACTGCTTCCCATTCCAAAGCCTGCAGGTACTCCTTTGTTAATTTTTAAAACAAGACCAGACTTGATCTTGAATTTTTTTGCCATTTCTTTTACAACCAATCCAGCAGAATTTTTTTCTGGTACAAGGGGAATTGAGTCAGAAGTTTGAATTTTAATTCCATTATTACTTTTTTCAAGTTGTATTTTGTCATAATAGGCGTCAAGTGCAAGCCCAAACACATCAAAGCCGGGACCCAAGTTTGCAGTAGAAGATGGAGATTTTACAATAACTTTAGAGACCATTACTCTTCTACCTCCTCTCCCAAGTTAAGAATTCTGCTCAACGCAGCCTCAAGGTTAATCATTCCTTCAGTAGTTGCATTTGAAACTGGAATTAGTCCTTGGGAAAATCCACCAACATTCAAACTTCTTAAAATATTCATTACAAGTGTATAGCTTTCTCCATCTGATTGTTTAGATATTGCTTCTTCAAGACTGCTCAGATTTGAAGACCACTTTAAAATATCTCTAATTCGGTCTTCTATAAGATCAATTTTTGTTAAGACATTAACGAAAGGCAAATTTAGTCTAAGTTTGATTGACGAAGCAAGAAGTGCCATTGAAACAAAATTAGTTGGTGTGGTAACAAGTGAACCATCATGTAGAAATATTGCACTTTTTTGTTCCACATTAAAATTTTGTACAAAAAAAGGCCCACTTGTTCTATATGCAAAAAGCTCTATCTGTCCTGGCGTGTCAACTATTAAATAGTCTGGATTTACATTATCGACATCTCTTTGAAGTTCATCAATTTTTGATGCAATCAGATCACTTGCCATTATCATTGCGCCATTAGGTCCCAAATCGTACTGTTTCATTACTGAGATAAGATCTACATAGTCTCTAACATCAACATCACAAGTATATGGTAAATTTTCTACTCCTGGATCCAAATTTAAAACACCAACAAAATTACCATTCTTTGTATAATAATCAAATAAGTTGGCCGTGAGTAATGATTTTCCGGAACCAGCAGTACCGATAATAAAAATGGCCTTCATTTTGACTAATAGCTATTTTTATGTTCAGCTTATATTTCCATCTCTAAATAATGCAGATAATGAATTGGAAAATACTGGCAATTCCAGTAAGTGTAATACCTTTTGTTTTAATTGCTGTTACCTTTAACATAAGTCTCGATTCTCTTTTTGCGATAGGTCTTCTTCCTTTCATTGGTGCTGCACTTGCTATGTGTTGTAAATTGTTTACACAAGGTCTAAAATTCAATTATTTAGTAAAAAAATTTCTTGGACCTGTAGAGGCTAATTGGAAAACAATTTCAGTAAGAATTGGAAGCGAGTTTGTTACATCTACTACTCCATCATTTGTAGGTGGAGAACTGGCTAGAATAATGTGGTTAAATAAGAAAGGTATTCCAATTGGTAAAGCATCTTGGGTCACGATAATGGAAATTGTTACCGAAGTACTAGTAGCAGGAACTTTTGCTCTTACTGCAGCTGCATTTTCATTTCTTAATGGCGCCTATGTTATTGGAATTGCAATAGTTGCAATAAGTCTACCTGTTACTGGATTGTGGTGCACGTTATTTTTTTTATCCTCTAAAAGAACTTTTCAAATTCCTTCATGGGCTACAAAACTTGCAAAACGCTCTGGAAGGGAACGCATAGTAAATTCTCTTGATAAAACAAATCTTTGGATGAAAGAGATTTGTGATATGAGTAGAGAAACTTTACATAACAAGCAAGCAAAAAAAGCCTTTGCTGTATCAGTTATTATTTCCGCCTTTACTTGGGGATTTTATGGATTATCATTTATGATAATTGCAAACAATGCAGGTTATGTTATAGATTTCTTTCACTCCCTTATGGCTGCAATGGCTTCAAACGCTATAGGAAACTTACCCATTACAATTGGAGGATCTGGTCTTACAGAATTTGCAATCTGGGCGTATCTTGGACATCTTAATACACTAACCTTTGAGGCAGCAAAAAACAGTCTTCAATGGAATGTTGTAATAGGCTGGAGGATCGCAACTTATCATGTTGGCCTTGTTATAAGCTGGATATTCTTGATGAAAATTGTATACCCAGGCATAAAAAATACAAAAACTGTATAGAAACCACTTTATTTTCAAAGACTCTTTTTTGTTTTAATGAATTATGCCAACAAAGTAGTTGTAATCACTGGAGCTTCTAGCGGTATTGGCGAAGAATCAGTAATAGAATTTGCCAAACGAAAAGGCAAAGTAGTGTTGGTCTCACGAAATAAACAAAATCTTGAAGTTGTAGCAGAAAAAATTAAAAAATATAATTCTGAATTCCTAGTTTATCCTTGTGATATATCCAAGAAAGATGAGGTTGAAAAAATGGGCAGAGCTGTTATAGAAAAGTTTGGTAGAATCAATGTTTTAGTCAACAATGCAGGTTTTGGCATTTACAGTCCAATACATGAATCAAAAATTGAAGAAATAGAATCTCAAATGGCTACAAACTATTTTGGTATGGTTTATTGTACAAAGACATTCCTGCCAAAAATGCTAGAGCAAAAATCAGGACATATAGTAAATGTGGCTTCGGTTGCTGCAAGTCTTGGCATTCCTGGAATTGCACCATATTGTGCATCCAAGTTTGCCATGTTAGGTTTCTCAGAAAGCCTTTATCATGAGCTAAAGGGAACTGGAGTTGGGGTTACCGTAGTCAGTCCTATTATGGTCAGAACTAATTTTTTAAAACATCAATCTTTCAAATCTTTCCCAAAATATTCATCAATGTCACTTAGTTCTAGTGCTGTTGCTAAAGCAGTAGTGAGAGCATCATCTTCGCCAAGACTAGAGATCATAGTTCCATCGTTTGTTAGAGTTGCAGTGTGGTTCAAACAAACATTTCCTTATCTAATCAATCCAATTATCGGTGCAGCTTTTAGAAAGGCAATGAAAGCAAGAAAAGTATCCTAAATTAACCTGTAATGGATATTACTCTTCTTCAGATTCTGATGAACTTGAAGTACCAGAATCCACATCCATTGCTTCAAGTTGTGTGAGCTCAAATTGGTAAATTGCATCCATATCTATCTCCATCTCTTTTTTTAGAAGATCTATTAGCTTTTTACTCAATGGTGCCTTAACAGAATTAAATGTAAATTCATAGACAACACCTTTCATTAGATCTGTAGTCTTGGTTTTTTTTGGTAAATCTAATGTTATGATACGTCTTCCATCCTCAACTTCTTCATACAATTGAGCGTCAATTTTGTTATCCTTATCATAGATCTCAAGTATGTAACCAGTCCTAGTCAGAGACTCGGGTTTGCCAAATTTTGCATTCTTTATTTCATCTTGAGCCCATTTTGGAAGTTCTTTTGCCATTTTAATTTCACTCTAAAAAACTAACTCTGTTTTTCTTTTTTACTTGACGTCCACCAATCTCGATATTCATCGTGCTTGTCCTCTCTTGTTTTCTCACGACGATTTAATCTATCTCTGATATCACTTATTTGTTCTCTAGTTGCATAAAGCCCACATTTTTTACAGATAAAATGTTTCGTGTTAAGATCAAACTTCATCTCTATTTGTACTTCCTTGGCTGCGCACTCCGGACAATCAGTCAATGACGCCAATCATCAAAATTATCCATAAAAGCCTTTGCCAATTTTCTGGTACGCGGTCTCTATCGTCATCCCTTTCGGTCAGTTCGCCCATCGAAAATGCCGCGTACCAGGTTTGAAATTGAGTAATGAAAAATTATAATCCTTTCTAACTCTCTAGCATCTCAGAAATAATTTTTGCCGTGTTTTGTGCACCATTTCTATTAAAACTCCTAGCAAATTCAGTAACATGTTCCAAGTATACCTCATAATTTTTTTGTATTTTATGAATACCCATTATTACTTGTTTTTTATTTGTTGCAAGAACACCTAGGCGTCTGTCTTCTGCCCATTTTATCTGGTTTGTATGTTCATCATAGATTGGAATACCTATGATTGGTTTTGCTTTCATTCCAAGTATTTCACCCATTGCTGTATGTGAACCGTTTATCACTGCATATTTACACAAATCCAGAACTGTGTTTTTTTCCTGTTCTGACAAAAACCCAACATCAATTTGAATCCAATCTATTTTTTTATCGAAAGCTTCAGAAAAAGAATACACTTTACCGTCTCTACCAGTAACTCTATCTATAGTTGGATCATTTTTGGCATGGGAGATTAATCTCTTCTCATTACGCATCTCATTTGCATGAAAAACTTGTTTGTATTTTTTGCCAGTTACGTCATTGGTAGCTTTGTTGCCAGTTTGCATCCAATATCCGAAATCTTCATTCTCAGTTAATTTTTCTAAATCTGATTTTGGTTTTGGATTTGTTATTATTCTATTTGAAAAATGTCCTGCATAAATCACTTTTTCCTTTATCTTATCTGTAAAGTTGAGATTGTATTCACAGATGGTGTTTGGGGGAGCAGAATCAGCCACTACAATCTTTGTAGCTTTTTCTATCTGTTTTGATATGTAAACTACTGAAGGATAAAAATAAGAATGTGATTTCCAAAGTTTTGGTTTAAACTGGTTTGTTACAAATATACAATTAATTCCTCTTTTATCTGCTAATACATTAGATCCAACATCGCCATCATTTATTACAAGATCAAATTTTTGTACATCGTACAGTTTTGCTTCTTTTATTAAATAGCTTGAAATTTGTTTAACTAGTGGTGGATTCCCTGAAACTGGAAGCAAAAAATTCCATAGTGAACGTGTTACACTTGGACCTTTCTTTCCATCAATTGGTGTTGGCATAAAAATTTCATGAATATATTGTTTTTTTGTAGGAAATTTTTCAAGTAGTTTTTGATATACTTCGCCTTTACTTGAATAATGAACCTCAAACTCTGATTTTATGTATTTAGTCAGAATTTGATCTAACGCCATCATTCTTGTGTAATGACCATTTCCCCATGGGTAAATGAATTCACCTATCTTTAACATGAAATAAAATTAATTTATCCCGTTTAAATTCTCAGTGATTAGATTTTATTGAATCAATAATATCATGTACGTTTTTTGTACCTATCTTAACCATGATTATCTTTCTTGTTTTTATAGCGATTTGTGAAATCTTGCGAATTCTGTCTTGTTGTATGTTGTTGCCGTTGAATCTTAGTTTGCATAAATTCCGTATTTTAGACATATACTTTTCTAATCCTAACTCATTTGCATTTTCAAAAATACTATTATCTACTGCTAGAAGAGGAAACCATGGTAGCAGATTTTTTTTTAATACAACTTTGGCATTATACTCAATAAACCAAGAAGGAAATATCATTGATGAAACTGAAATTGATATCCTTTTTATTTTTGTTCTAGTTGCAAGAACTGAAAGTATTTCTGTAATGACAGCAACCTTAAACAAAACACTTGAACCCCCAGATGATTTTGAAGAAAGTTTGCAAAACTGAAGTTCTACCTTATCTTGTATTATGTGTGATAATATTTGATTTATCATCTTGACAATGTTTAGAAGATCTGGTTCACTTTGATAACATATTAAAATTTTAGGTTCAAAACCCATCTTAATTATCTGAAGACATGAAATTGCTGAAAATTCGTCATGTACACAACAAAGAATTTTTTCATTATGAGAATTGTAGGGAATTCCGCCATTACCTTTATCGATGAAAATACAGATGTAGGCATGTGATTTTGTAAGATATGTGTAAAGAAGTTTATCATAGATTGTTGTAGAACCAGGTTTTGTTTGTAGATGAGAGGTCTTTTCAATTAGTGAAGATGTTGCAGCTAATTCCAAATCTTTTGGCATGTATTGAGTTGTTTGCCCGTCTACTTTTATTAAAAATTTTTCTCCTTTTAGAAGAAGATTTGAACCAATTTTAACAATGCTGGGAAGAACACTATCAAAACTATTTTCTACCTCTGTTGCAATTGCTATCTTATCAATTCCAAAAAGTGTGCCTATTATTGAGGATGCAATAACAGGATCCCTTGCATCTATTATTATGACAGAATCATTTTGTTGTATTTTGTCATAACTCTGGTTTTTCATTTTAAGAATTTTAGCTATGTTTGAAATTAGATAATCTATTTTGTTTAGAGAAAAAATAGTAGGGAAAACGACAATTACTGTTTTCTCACTCATTTGATTTCTTTGTTTCAAGTTCTTTATAACTCTAGAATGGTTTTTCTTTCTAATTGAATCTAGTAATAATTATATGGCCAGAAGAAATGCAATTCTTTATGGGTAAGTTTACTGCTGAACAAATTAATCAGTTAAATAACGATCTAAAAACTCCACAAGAAGTTCTAAAATGGGCAATTGATAATCTTCATCCAAAACTAGGAATGGCATCAAGTTTTGGTGCAGAAGACGTAGCAATCATTGATATGATGATGAAGATAAATCCAAAGGCTAGAATCTTTACCCTTGACACAGGAAGGCTTAACCAAGAGACCTACGATGTGATGGACGAGATTCGAAACAAATACAACATAAACCTTGAGGTCATGTTTCCAGACCAAAATGAAGTAGAACAGATGGTCCGAGTAAACGGAATGAATTTGTTTTATCAAAGCATGGGAAACAGAAAACTTTGTTGTGGGATAAGAAAGGTTCATCCCTTGAATAAAATGCTTGTAACACTTGATGGCTGGATAACGGGACTACGAAACGACCAAACTCAGAACCGCGCAGGCTCAAAAAAAATTGAAGTAGATGAACAGCACAATGGTATGATCAAAATAAATCCAATAATCGACTGGAGTTGGGATCAAACTTTGGATTATATCAAATCAAACAATATTCCATATAACAAGTTACACGATAAGGGTTATCCTAGTATTGGGTGTGAACCATGTACACGAGCAATAAAACCAGGTGAACCACTAAGAGCAGGACGCTGGTGGTGGGAAACCGATCTGGAAAAAGAATGCGGTTTGCACGCAGATCACGGTAACAAGTGAGTCTCTTGGAACAAGGTAAGGGAGTTGCTAGACCACACGGTGGCAAATTAGTAAATAGAATAACGACTAAAAATTCTGCTGGGACATATTCAATATCAGTTAATGCTGATCTTGCAAGCGATATTGAAAACATTGCAGATGGAATTTTTAGTCCGCTGGAGGGATTTTTACTACAACAAGACTTTGATGCAGTAGTCAACAAGGGAAGATTAACAAACGAAATTCCTTGGACAATTCCAATCGTACTTGATGTCGATAAACAAACAGCTACTAAAATGAAAGATGCGCGCGATGTTATCTTGAAAAATCCTCAAGGCGAAGATTTTGCAATTTTGCATGTTGAGGATGTGTATACTTTTGACAAAAATATGACGGCAAAAGGTATCTATGGTACAACTGATTCAACCCATCCAGGTGTTGCAAAGACCATGTCGATGCAGGACTTTCTTGTTGGTGGAAAAATTGATTATATCAAAAGGCCATCTGAAATACCAATAAGAAAATATCGAAAGACACCAATTGAAACACGATCAAGCTTTGAAAAATCAGGATGGAAAACTATTGTTGCTTTTCAGACAAGAAACGTACCACATGTAGCTCATGAAATGCTTCAAAAGGCATCCCTTAACACACATGATGGCCTTTTTGTAAATCCATTGATAGGCAAGAAAAAACCTGGCGATTTTACTGATGAAGTAATAGTTAGTGCCTATGAAACATTAATCAAATATTATTATCCGCAAAATCGATGTCTGCTGGCAACACTTCATACAGAAATGAGATATGCTGGTCCAAAAGAAGCAATTCATCATGCCATAATGAGAAAAAACTTTGGGTGTACTCATATTATAATAGGTCGTGATCACGCAGGTGTTGGAACTTTCTATGATCCATTTGCTTCACAGAAAATATTTGATGAATATTCTGATCTTGAAATAGAGCCTGTCTTTTATCCTGCATTTTTTTATTGCAAAAAATGCCTTTCATTTGCAAGTGAGAAAAATTGTCCACACGGACCAGAACATCAAGAACAGCTCAGCGGTACTAAACTAAGAACAATGATTCTTGAAAAACAAAGCCCATCAGAATATATGATTAGGCCCGAAGTCTCCAAAATAATAATGAGCTGGGATAAACCCTTTGTTGAATAAATTTTTATTAAAAATTACTTTATATAGTTTTACAAGTTGTATTGCAATCTTTGTTCTTTTGTTAATAATTTCATTTGTTCCAGCATATGCTCAATCCCCAATAAATCCATCAGAACGCCTGGACTCGGTAACAGTTCCATTTAGTGCATTTAATGTAGTTAGTCATGATGCAACTGTTTTTAATCTTGAACACGAACATGCTACAAACTGGCTAATTGAAATCCAAAACAAACTTGTTTATGAAAACCCAAATGGTACTGCCGTAGTACGACTATATGATATCTCAAGCGCAGAAAAATTTGTTGAAATTGGTATGGGCAGCCAGCCTGATCACAAATTTTGGGTAGCTGTGAATACTCCTGCGGATGGATATTTTGTAATTAAAGATGAACCAACTAATGGTTGGTCACCAGATAAGGTAATTACTGTTCAACACTCAAGTAACAGTGGCCTTTCGGTAACAGTTGGATCAAAAACGGCTGTAGATGAATTAGATGTGAACGATTTAACAATAAAGACTTTTTCTGTTTATGGAATGGGATCTACCACCGATCCGCCTGCAACAAATTCTGGAAACATGACTCTTAATTTTCTATCTGGTGACCCTGCAAAAAGCCCAATATTTTATATGCCAATGGTAGTACTTGCGGGAACAGCAGTTTTGATAATAGTGCTGGTTAAAACTAAGAAACGAAACTAGTCTTGTAATAATTGCATTCTTTTTTTATCTGACAGACATCACACATGGGAGATATTGGTTTACAGATGTTTTGACCATACATAACAAATGTGTCATTTATTCTAAGCCAGTACTTTTTTGGAATTTTTTTCATTAATTCGAGTTCTGTCTCTTCAGGAGTTTTTGTTTCTACTAGACCTAACCTATTTGAAATTCTATGAACATGAGTATCTACTGGTATTGCAGGCTTTTCAAATGCATATACAAGAACACAATTTGCAGTTTTTCTGCCAACTCCGGGAAGCTTTAGCAACTCTTCCAATGTATCTGGAACTTTATCAGAATATTTTGAATGAATGAGGGATGCAACTTCGATGATTCTTTTCGCCTTTACATGATAAAATCCAGTTGACTTGATTATTTTTTCAATATCTGATAACTTGGCTTGTGCAAGTGACTTGGCAGATTTGTATCTTGCAAATAATTTTCTTACAACAGCAGAAGTGTTCTCATCTCGCGTCCTTGCAGAAAGAATTGTTCCAATAAGGATGCTAAGAGGACCGCCTGTTTCAGCTTCACGTAATTCTCTTAATGCAGTCATTCTAGGTGGTTTGACAGAATTCATTGTTTCCATCATACCATGCAGAATTTTTTTCATTTGTTCCAAGTTCTTGATCATATCTTAGACCATACAAGTATTATATCTGTTAGAATAAGGACGCATATTGGATTTAACAAAAGATGAAGATGCAGCATTGAAGGGTGAACAAGGAGAAACACTTGCTCTTGCATACAGAGTACTAGTCGCTGTAGGTGAAGCTACTAATGCTGATCGCCTGCTACCTGTAGAATGGGCTCATCTTTCTGGAATTAACTATAATACTATAGGGGATGCAGGAGAGGAATTTCTTGCAAAATTAAGTAAAGATGCCAAGTTCAAAATTAAAACTACAGTAAATCCAATGGGCTTTGATTTTGATACTGTTGCAAAATATGATCTTAATGATGAATTTATTACAAAACAAAAAAGCATAAAAAATTCTTATGAAAAGATGGGAGCTATCCCGTCTTTTTCTTGTATTCCATATGAGATTTTTGATTTGCCAAAAAATGGTACCCATGTCTCTTTTGCTGAAAGCAATGCTGCAATTTATGCAAATTCTATATCAAAGCTTAAAACAAACAAGGAAGGTGCGTTTAGTGCGCTTGCAAGTGCATTGACAGGCAAAAGTCCTTTTTCTGATCTAAGAAAAGATGAGACCAGAAATCCCAATTTGACAATACGCATGAAAGCAGATAAAAAAGATGAACTTGCATTTGGACTGCTAGGATATTATGCAGGAAAAGTAGCAGGAAGCTCTGTTGCCATTTCTGGAGTAAGCGAGCTTGATAGACGTAGCTGTAAATCACTTTGTGCTGGAATGGGGACATCAGGTGCGTGTGGAATGTTCACTTTGGGAGATGCCAAAGGGGAAACAATTGATTTTGACAAAAAGGAGATGCAGAAAACTCATGATGAGCTAAACACTGCAGATTCTGGTGACATTATAACTCTGGGCAGTCCGCAGCTTGGTCTTGATGAAATATCAGATCTTACAGGTATTCTAAAGGGAAGAAGCTTCAAGAAACGTTGTATGGTGTTCTGCCCACGAGCAATTCAGGAACAGACAAGAAAGTTTGGTTATGCAAAAGAAATTGAACGTGCGGGGGGAGAAATTCTTTATGATTGTTGTATCTGTCTTACCCCCTTAATTGATAAGAAAAATGTAGATGGCGTAATTACAAATAGTGTAAAGGGAGCATATTATCTGCGAACCTCAAACGGAGTAGATGTAAACCTAAAGAGCCTCAGTCAAATTGTAGAGGAGGAAACAAAATGACCATAAAAGTAATTGTAAAAGGCAAAGTCCAGGGTATTGCATTAGTTGCAAAAAATCCGATGAATTTTCTTGGTGCAGTTGACAAAAAAACTGGCAAAATCAGAGATGAAAAACACGATCTCTTTGGTAAATCTCTTGCAGAAAAAATTCTTGTCTTTCCATATGGTGTTGGAAGCAGTGTTGGTGCTTATACCATATATTCTATAAAATCTAACAAATGTGCTCCGCAGGCAATGATCTGTTTAAAGGCAGATCTTACTACTGCTTCTGGCTGTGCTCTTGCAAATATTCCTCTAGTTGTAGCATCAAAAGACGAATACGATTCCATAAAAGATGGTGCAAAAATTATTCTTGATGCAGAAAATGGAAAAATTCTATAGAGAGACTCTTTCCACATTTCCATTTGGTTTTATCTCACTGAAAACAATTCCTTCAAATTGTAGTATTGTGGTGTTTTTATTTTTCCAACAATTAGAGGGCGCACCTGCCTTCTCACACGTGTGATTAAGAAATTCCTCTTCATTCCAGCCATACTCAACAGGAACTTGTGGTAAAAGAAGCCCAGAACCAAACTCCCATTTTACGATAAGACCGTCCCTACCTACCTTTATCTTACTAGTATATTCAAGGGGGTTTGTTACTTTTACTTCTTTAGGAGGAGTCAAAATGGTTACCTCAAAAGAAATCTCATTTAATTCCTCATACCGAACTTGTGGAAATCGCGGATCTTCGGTTGCAGAAGCAATAGCTGCATCTACAAGAGATTGATAGAGTTTTTTCACAGGTGTTGGAAACCCAATGCACCCTCTCAGATTTTCTTTTTTGTTTAAAGTTACAAAGACTCCTGAATTATATGAAAATTTTGATTTGAAATCTTCATGTAAATTAATTTTTTTTCCTCTTTTAAGATATTCTGTTACTGCATCTCTAGCTGTTTTTACTATGGTTTCTCCATCTTGATCTGATAGTATCATTGTAATCTGTTGTTTAATTTATTAACAAATTCTTGAAGTTTTGCAAAATGTGTGCCTTCCCAATAGATCTTTTTACATGAATCACACATCCAAAACTTTTCTTCCCTTTCCAAAATTCCTTCAGGAACTTTGCCTATAATTCTATATTTTTCTATTGACTGTAAAATACCATTGCAGACTATACAACGAGAATTGTTTGTATCCATTACAAATTGATCAAGCTTTATTTTTGCATTTATTTGTGCAATTTGTTCAAGTTCATCATTTCCTCTAATAAGCACAGAAACGACACTTTGTTTTTCAGAAATTTTGGTAAGCTGTTCATCTTTTGTTAAGATTATTCGTTTTTCATTTTTTGCTATTGCAATGAGCTTATCATCTTCAATTGATGAAAAATATTTTGAATCATATCCAAGAATTCGTAATTTTTTTGCCAGATTGCCAAGCATTGCATCTACTATGAAATTAGGTCTTTTTTCACTCAATTAAATGCCAGTCCTGTTCCTGATTCCACTATGTGACTATCTCCTGCTGGTATAACTCGAATAAAATCATCAATACTTATTGCTTTAACAATTTCTTCTTTTTCTTTAAATTTTTGAAACTCAATTTTGATTTTTTTTGCTGCTTCTACCATTTCTAGACCGGATGGCTCAATAGTAACATAGTAGACACAATTTTTTTTGATTGGTTCAGACGGTCCGCACATCAATGAATAACTGTCTCCTTTTTGATATAGCCCTACAGAAAGTTGTAGTGTAGTTACTTGGACAAAACTCCTAGTTCCTTCAACTATGAATGAACCCTTTGCAATAAATTGTCCACTTGGTGCTGCTGTTTTTATCTGATCTGAAGTTACCCAATATGCATTTAATCCATACAATCCTTCCCTCCAAGCTCTGCTAAAACAAACAGTGGCATGTGCAGTTTCCTTTACACTTGTAACTGTATTATCAGAACTATTTTTTAATAAGAAAAAAGGTGATCCAACAATTTCTGCATGAAATACCTTGTCATCTTTTTCAAGATGTTTTCTTATGACTGATGAGTTTGATGATGCATCACGGCCACCTATTGCCAAAAGGCCATCTGAAGTGAAAAACCACCTGTATCTTTCATACCATTCTCTTTTTTTTTGCACTGAAAAAACGACAGAATCCTTTGCAATACTGGCTTGTTTTCTAAATCCTTCCAAAATTCTTTCTGTCTTTCTCTTTTCTAATTCTATGGTCTCAATTGCTTTTAACTGTCTTTTTGATTCGTTAAATAATGTTGATGCAATAGCTGGCATGGATGAATCTGGATTTATTTTTATTTTCTCCTCTTTGACTATTAGAAACGAAATTCCTCTTTCTTTTGCAAGTGATGTGCTCTGATCCTTAAACATCTGTAAAATATTAGGATCCACAAGTGAAGCTATTCCTTTAGAGTTAAATTCTAAAAGAGATTTTGCTACAGCTGAGATTGAGCCAGTTCTTTGCTTAACTGTAGAAATTGCTTTAGTTTGTTCCTCTAATTTATGTTCAAATTCCTCTATCTTTTGAGTAACAGTGTTTGTTTGTGATGTTTTACCAGCTTCAAGAAGATTTTCTGTAAAAAGTAAATCAAGACCTTCCATAAAACTTGCTACTCTAGTACAGTTTTTATTTTCTATATCTCCTAGTGGCAAAGGTAAAACATCTGATTTCTTTTCATCACGTACCAATAATGGTTCATGAATTCCATTTACAACTTTTTCTGTAATAGATTTTGTAACGCTAAAAATTTTTTCTATATCATTATCGGAAAGACTATTTCCTGGTGACTGTGGATCTATATTTGCAAGCTTCATTATTTCTTCAGCATATTTTGTAGGAAGTCCTAGAGTTCTACCTATCCATCTTACTGTGGCTGTTGAAACTGATTTAATATCCATGAGATCTTTTAATGTCATTTCAAAAATGTTTAAACCACCTAAAGGGGGTAATTCGTAATTAAAACCCACATTTAATTTTCTATGTCTGACATCTATTGAGTGCAATAAAGAAAGAATTTTCATTTCTTTATTGCATAGAACAATATTGCCATCACCAAAAAATTCCCCTACAAGAACAAATTCTTGACTTAATCCACTAAATGTAATGTATACAATTCTTTCTGTGCCAATTTGTTTTATCTCAGAAATTTTGGATCTTAGAAGATCATTTCTTAATCTCTTTACCAGTCTATTTTCTTCTATTTGTTCTATCTTTCTTGTAGTAATCCAAAAGCCAAATGTAGAAAACATTAACAAGATATCTGGCTTTTCAGGATGATGTAATTTGAAAAGAATACTATTACGACTTATTCCATAGATGTTGCTTACATAATATTCACTTATGTTTTTACTAATTTCATTTACCAAGTAACGTAACTCGATTCCAGCTAGCGTCATAATGAAGAGTTGTTACTCTAAAATTATACTGTTGCTATTGAATGGTCATCCAAAGATTTTAAACAAGGATGACTGTGAGTCACTTTGTAAATTTAATTGACTAGACATCCAAAAAAAGAAAAAGAAACGCCTGCCCCAAATAATCCTAACACAAAGGATACATCTCCAGAGGTTCCTACGCCAAATCAGACAGAAGGGGTTAAGCGAAAAAACCCACTTGACAAACTTTTCTGGCTTCGTGTAGGTATGGGTATACTCGCAGGTGCACTATCAGCAGAGCTTGGATTATCTATTGAAGAGGCATCAAGGCCGTTTTTGGGATTTGGAATTATGATTTTCTTGTTTATCATTTCATATGCAATAGCAAAATCAATGCGGATTCAATTGCCAGCTTCTGATAAGAAAAAACTGATCATGACAGGTATAGGAAGCTACTTTTTCATGTTCGTATTTAGCTGGATTCTTGTAAACACCTTGATTCATCCAGAAGTAGGTTTACAAGTTATTAGGTAGCACTAAATATCAAGACTGTATAATTCATCTAGAATGTGGAAATATAGCACTCCCGGAATTCCTGATGAATTTTTTGAGAGAGTTGAAGAAGTTCCTATAACCAAAGAGGAGGTAAGAGCTGTTCAAATAAGTAAAGGAAGGCTCTCACCAGGCCAAATAATCTATGATGTCGGTTGTGGAAGCGGTTCTGTATCTGTTGAGGCTGCTTTGCAAGTACAACAACTAGGTAAAGTATTTGCAATTGATCTTGACCCCAATGCAGTAGATTTAACCAAAAAAAATCTTGCCAAATTCCAAATTTCTAACGTTACTGTGATTTTAGGCAATGCAAAAGAAAAAATTTCAGAATTGCCAATGGCTGATGCAATTTTCATAGGGGGCACGGGTGGTGACACAGCTGATATCGTGAAACTCTGTGAATCCAAACTTAAACAAGGTGGTAGAATAGTAATAGGGACAATCCTCATTGAAACTCTGTTTGCAGTTTTGAATGTAGTTGAAAAGCTCAAATTCTCATCAATAGATATCACACAAATTACAATTTCAAAGAGCCGTAAAACCTCTACTGGTACAATGATGCTTGCAAGAAATCCCGTCACAATAATTTCTGCATCAAAAATCTAACAACGTATCTTTTTTGCATTTTGTTCCTGCTACGAAACATTTCTCTAAAATCTAGCTTTTAATTAGGCACAATTTTGATTGCAATTAATGTCTGAGCTTATTTGTGTTGGCTGTGGTCCTGGTGATCCAGAGCTTTTAACGGTAAAGGCAGTCAAAGCAATAAAAAGTGCCGAAGTGATTATCTGTCCCACCTCTAAAGAAGGAAAACCTAGCATTGTTTATTCTATCATAGAATCATTAGTTGACAAGTACAAAAATCCAGAAGTTGTTAACTTGGTGTTTCCAATGGTCAAAGAAAAAGATACTTTAGAAAATAGTTGGCAACAAAATGCTCAAATCATTGCAGAAAAGGTTCTTTCTGGAAAAAAAGTTGTTTATCTTACAGTTGGCGATCCATATCTTTACAGTACATGGATCTACATTGATAGAGAATTGCAAGCAAAACATCCTGAGATTAAGATTAGTGTCATCCCAGGAATTGTATCTATGTTTACTTTTGCATCCAAAGTAGGAATTAGTCTTGCAGAAGGTGCAGAAACAATGGCAGTGATTCCATCTTGTTATGATCTGTCAAGAGTTAAGGAAACTGCAAAAAATTGTGACACTATGATTTTTCTAAAAGACGGTAGATATTTTGATCAGGTAATAAAATTACTAAAAGAAGCTGGATTTCCAGATAGCTCAATTTTTGCAATTGGCCAAGATATAGGAACTGATCAGGAAATAATCAAAAAGTTAACCCTAGGTGAAGTTACCAAAGATACGATGACTACAAAATACTTTTCAATCATGGTGGTAAAACGTGCATAAAGTTTACTTTGTTGGCTGTGGTCCCGGTGATCCTGATCTTATTACAGTTAAAGCAAAAAAAATAATTCAAAAGGCAGACGTTGTAGTGTATTCTGGTTCATTAATTCCAACCCCAATTCTTAATTTCTGTAAAAAAGCAAAACTTCATGATGCTTCAAAACTTGTTCGAGAAGAGATTTTTGAAATCTTAAAAAATAATGCAAAGAAAAACAAAATTGTTGTAAGATTACATGATGGTGATCCAAGCATATATGGTGCAATAAAAGAACAGATAGACAATCTGCAACCAGAAGGTGTTGAATCAGAAGTTGTTCCTGGAGTAACATCATTTTTGGCATCTGCTGCAGCACTTGGTATACAATTAACACTTCCAGGTGTAACTCAGACCATGATTATAACAAGAGCAGAATCACGAACCAAAGTTCCTAAAGAAGAGAGAATCTCAGAGCTTGCAAAGCATAAAGCTACCATGATATTCTATCTCAGCGTTCATCTTCTCTCAGAAATTGTAAAGCAAGCAATAGATGGTGGATATACAACTTCCACTCCTGCTGCTGTAGTTTATCGTGCAAGCTGGGGCGATCAAAAAATAATTACTGGAACACTAACAGATATAACAAAAAAAGTCAGAGACGAAAAAATTACCAGAACTGCAATTGTCATAATTGGTGATGTGATAAAACCAAAATCTTACGAGTATTCTAAATTATATGATAAAACTTTTAGCCATGGATTCAGAAAAGCAAAAATCAAATCATAATGATCTAACTTTATTTTTAATTCCTATTTTAGATAATTTTTTTTGAAATACTTGTACATTTCCTGATGCAAAAATAGTTAATGTCTTTGTTTTATTTTGATGTCTTAATTTCTTGGCAATTTTATCCGCAACAACATTTCCCGGATCTAAAAATATGATATTTGGAAAAATTTCTTTTAATAACGGCAAAAGAAAAGGAAGATGCGTACTTGATAAAGTTGCAACATCAACATGATTCTGTATAAATGATTTTGATAAAATCTTTTTAATTATATTTATACATAGTTTTTTGTTATCCATAAATTTACCAGATTCAACAAGCTCTACAAGTGGTGACGCATTAATTTTAACAACTTTGATTTTTTTAGGCAAATTTTTTTTAATATAATTCTGTAATGTATTACTTTTAATTACAGATTCTGTAGCAAGAATTGCTATTGTTTTTGTTTTTGTTTTCCGTTTTGCATCTTTTAATGGTGGAAAAACTCTAACAATTCTTGTATTCTTAATAATTTTTTTTAATAAAAGCGATGGTGTGTTGGAACCAATTACTATTATATTGGGACTGAAATTTTTATCTAACATTTCAATAGTGGATTTTATTATTTTTTCAAGCTGTAGAACAGATTTTTTGCCATATGGAAAATTCTTTTGATCTGCAAAATAGATTATATCGGCAATAACTTTTTTCTGAATTGGTTTAATTATTGAAAGTGATCCCAAGCCGGAATCAAAGACAGCAATTTTTACCACAAATCCCAAATTGCTATGTACCTGATTTACATTTTGTGAGCTAAATTTAGCCTAATGTTGATGATAATATACACCTGCCATTAAGAATCAAATTTTAAAGTACCTCGCATGACCGGCTTCGATAAAACATGGACTCGACCAGAGTCTGTGGGTTTAACCGAAAAATTACGTGAAACTGTAAAACCACAGGGAGCACTCAAACCTAGGATAGAGGGCGCTGTGAACAAATTACAGGGACAAATATCGAAGATGGATTCTATGTTGGGAAAGTTAAGGGAAAGAGATGCCCAGCTTTTCAAACGAATCGTAGCCGCAATGCAACAACACGACTCTAGTACAAGCAGAGTTCTGTCAAATGAACTTGCTGAAATAAGAAAGGTCACAAAAATGCTAGGAAATGCAAGAATGGCACTAGAACAGGTGCAATTACGTCTAACTACCATCCACGATCTTGGAGATGCAATGGTAGCAATCGCACCAGCAATGTCAACAATGAAGGGACTCAAATCATCCCTTGGAAGATTCATGCCAGAAGCAGATTCCGAACTAAACTCTATGACCCAGACACTCAACGGACTAATGATGGATTCATTAGCCAGTGGAGACTTTAGCGTAGACTCTGATGTATCAAACGAGGAAACGGACAAGATCCTACAAGAGGCATCGGCAGTTGCAGAACAACAAATTGGCGACAGATTCCCATCAGTTCCATCACCCTCGGGTGTATCGTCACAATCTACATACGAGTAGGGAGAACTCGCAATGGGAAATTGGCGAATACGTCCTCTTTTTCTATTATAATTAGACTCAGATCCTCATTAGTGATGGACACAAGCTTGAACAAATTGAAGGTCTTTTGAATCCAGATAGGTTATGATGAATGATTAAATCACAATATTTTTTCAATAACTATAATTATATAAAAAAACTAGCACTGCCTAAAAAAATTGGTTAGTGCTTAGCTTAGGGTTATTGTCCAAGTGACAGTCAAAGTGTCTCCGTTAGCTACAGCTACACCACCGCCAGTAAATGTATTTTCTGCGAACGTAGCTACGTTTGCTGCACTTCCTGTGTTATTCAGCAAGAATGAACCACGTATGTTTGTTCCCGCAGCTCTATCACCTGTGAATGTGAATGCTGGTGATGTGATTGTTATCTGGTTGTATGTTGGTGTTCCAGCTACTGTACTTGCTACAGACGCACCTTGATTTGCAGTAACGATTATTCCATCTCCTGAATTTGTACGGGTTCCACCAATCTTTGAGGTGGATATGTTGTCTGAGCCGTTAAGTATCATTCCTGTGGTACTAGAGCCGTTTACCAGACCAATTACATTAAAGCCATTGAATCCAGCTGAACTTCTAACATCCATACCAGGACAAGCGCTAGCTGTATTGTTGGTGACTAGTTTTTGTCCATTGTTTGGATTGAACAGAATCTGTTCCGCACAGTTTATTCCTTCAATTGTTCTGGAGTTGTCTGTTTGGGCATATGCCTTGATGTGTCCATCAGGACCCTTTACCACATAGGTAACGTGTCCTAACATCGTACTTTTATCATTGATGCCAGGCTGTGGATTGCTTTGCGCAACCATAAATGTCGTTGGAAGCATACCGTTTGCTGCTATAAAGCTGACCGTTATGGCAGCTATAGATATAGCCAGTATTGCTGTCGTTGTTTTTTGCATTATTGGTAAATAGTAGACTTAACTATTAGAGCTTGCGGAAAATATCATGCATGATACGTGCCAATCTGGCATATTATCATGGATTTGTAGTGATTTTTACATTCTCATCTACACCAGCAAAAAAATGTCTTCCAGTTGTGTTAGATGATGGATTTATTGTTGTGGAATTTGATGCACTTGGTTGCTGATTTTGTATTGCAGGATTTGTATTGGTATTATTGCCATACATAAATACCAAAATTCCCATAATAATTACACCTGATATTATCGCAGCCAAACCATATTTCTTGTTCAAGCCTTTCAGTGATTGACTAACTTATCATATAAAGATATTTGACTAGATGTACTCCAGATGAATATTTGTATCAGTGATCTGTATTGTTATTGATAATAAGATGAAAAAACCAATTCTTGTTTTATCGGTAATTGCATTGTGTATAGTACAAACAGCATATGCTGCTGAACAGATACCAATAACAAGATCAGTTCTAATGAACGACATAACTTGGAATGGCAAGTGGACATCTTATGAAGAATGGAAAGCAACCAGTGAATATACTTTATCGTATGATGATGGAACTAGCATGCAGCTAAGAACTGCACATCAAGGAAATTTTATCTATGTACTTATTGATGCAGTTTCCATGACACACTATAACAAAGGATCAGATAGGGCAATCATTTGTTTTGATGTTAACAATAATACAAGTAAAATTGCAAATGATGATTATTGTTTTGGAATTGCATTAGGCAATAATAATCCGTTTGTATTAAGGGGAGGATCTACATTGGAACAAACTGAACACTATACAAACATTGCAAATCCTGGAATAATAGGAGCTGCAGCAGTTTCAGATGAAAATGATCACTATACTGCAATTCCACATTCAAATTATGAATTTAGAATTCCAATTGATCTGCTTGGAAGATCAGATGTGTACGGTTTTTACCTTGGAGTGTATGATTCACACGCAAAAAAGATCTATACCTTTCCAGAAAACTTGACTTCAACTTCTCAATTTGGAATTCCTACTCCAAGCAAGTGGGGAGAAATTGTATCACCTGATGAATCCTTACCAGAGTTTCCAGTGCCTATTGTTGCACTGTTTGTAGCACTTGTTACGGTCATATTTATCACAAGAAAAACTCATTTTTTTAATAACTCATAAAGTCTTGATTCTACAATACCTACTAATTCGAAATTTCTGAGCGGTATAATATATACAAACCTGTTTTTATCAATCTCTAACATCTACTCATCAATTCTTTTCTTTTTAGGGAATTGTTTAGTTCATCTATTGCTAATTCTTCTACCCACTCATCGTCAAATACGACTACATTGTTTACTATGCGTACTTCCTCGTCTCTTTTAAAACGAAAATATCTTCTGTCATTCTTAATGTCTACTAAACCAGCTTCTGCTTCATGTGATAATGTCTTGTACAATCCATCTGTTCGAGGATCATTCATCTGAGGAAAGCCATAAACTACAAACCAATCGTGTTTTGGTCTTAATACACATTCTATGAAAGCGATGTAGATAATTGACATCTCTTATTACTTGTGTAAAATGACATTATTCAATCTTAACGTATTCTTCATTATCATAGAAAACTTTACAACTTATCCTTCTTACCTCAATCGGTATTTTATCCCGCTTCAAATTGACATAAGCGTTGTACATCGCTGTAGCATCAGATTTCAGAGTTTCTGCTTTATGTTTATGATGCTCTTGTATAAAATTAGCCAATATTCTTAACTTTGATATTTTTTCACGTGGTTTTATTTGGTATAATTCATTAGCATGTTTCAATAATATCACTGCTTTTCCGACCTCAGAAACAACTTCTTTTTCACCTTCCAATTTATTCATTGTTGCAAGTATTGTGTATTCTAAAATCAATTGTAGGTTGTCTATTGCTGTATCATGACTTACTATCAAATCACCTAAATGTCCATGCGGTATTTCTATGCCAAATAGTAAAAACAAAAAATAGTACACCCGCTATGATAAGTAAACCTATCATTGCAGAAACAAGATAGTAGATGATTAAATTAGAAGCAAGATCATTATTTTTTAGAATAGGCAACTGTGTCAATCCTAGGAGTATGGCAATGACAACAGCAAAACCTCCAAATGTTTGTTGTTCGATTCTTTTAATAACTGATAACTTATCAAGAGAAAAATCTGTGAACCGTTTTTCTTGTTCTTTTTCTTGGTCTATGTATAGTCTTATCAAATCCTCAAGCCTACCCACTTGATCTCTTATGTCTTCAACAGGATTACTCATTTCTACTCGCATTTTGTATCAATGTTATCCATTTGTTATCTCCTTCGATCTTAATTCCAGCTACTTCACATGGTGTTCTGATACGTAGTATTCTTTTCTGTCTATTTCCCAAAATTCCTTTTTATAAAAAAATTAGTGCAAAATCTAAGACTCCGTCTATATTCCCACACAACTAATGAAATCGATAAAATTTGAACCAATAACAAAATACTTTACGAAAACCTGCAGATTTCTAAGAACAAACAGGGGGGGGGGGTACACAGTTATACTGTTCTATTAAAAGAGGTCTTTTCAAAATACACAATTCAAAATGATTTTACCAATTGAAGGGTTTTACTAATTTCTAAAACATAAGAACCAATTCGGTTTACTCGTCATTATACGCATATAAGAAAATTTATTCTAGTCATATAAGAGCATCCGTTATCCATATAACAAACTGAAAATTATAGTTCAACAAATAGTCTATAATCATATAAGGGTATCATGGACAAAATAAAATGATACTTTTTCTTTTGAAAGCATTGCTTTGAAAAAAATTAATGTTATATGAACAAAATTACAAAATTGGTTTGTATTGTAAATTGCTTATTCCTATTTTGTTAATACCGTTTATGAGAATCTTTTACAATAATTAGAAAACAAAAAATTCACAATTTGCAAATCATTTTCAGAGACCTTTGTTAAGATAATAATCAGATCAAATGATTTTTTATTAATATACTCATAAAAAATCATTCCAAAATGGAAGCATATGATATACATCTCTGCCAAGATGGGCTAGAATTGGATGATTGTATTCCGGCCGTCTTAATGCCTAAATCATTTCATTAATGTCATGGAAAATAGGAAAATTGTCAATATTATACTATCCCTAATTGCAATTATAGCTAATACTGAATCGATCAAAACTTTTGGCAATTTTATTACCATAAAACAAATTAATAAAAATAAAATTAGAACAAAAAAAATTTCTCTTCTTGTTTTTATTTTACTCGCATCATCAATGATTGCAAATGTTGATGCAAGCTCAACAATACCAAATATGGATAATGCAGCTGGAGTTCTTGGAAACAGTGAAAAAATAATTGATCAATCAAATTCGATCAAAACAGAAGGCCATAGACACTTTCAAGTTAGTGCTGCTGAAAATATTGGAATTTCAGATACTAATGGAAATCCACAAAATGATCAGGTAACGCCAATTCCAATTTCAAAAAACAAATATGTTGCAGTCCAAGAAACATTATCATTTAGAACTGACATTGTAAATCCTAATGTTGTATTAATTGCAACACATGAATCACAATTTTCCACAACACTGGAAAGAATATGGAATGTTGTTAAGATCAGATACGACGGCAAAATAATGTTTGTTGACGATCTTTCATGGAATCATCATTCTACTGTCATCGCTGATTTTATAAAAAATATAAAATTGTCTACTATAAACTGGAATGAAGATAATCCACTTCAGATAGTTGAAAAATTATTAAAAACTCTATCTTATAAGAATAATTTTTCTACACTTGCAATAGCTAGTGGAAGTAATGATCCTCTTTTTTCATTTTCACAATCAATTGATGACAACATCAGTAGAACAACTCATGGTGTTGATAATTTAAAAAATCCAGCAATATTTTTGTTGTTGGTACCTCTATCGGGTTACATTTTAGCAAGAGTCGAAGAGGTAAAATTAGAATTTTTTAGAATGAAACAATTTGTATCATTTTGTTTTCTTATAATTTTGGTTTCTTCTGTAATAGTTACACCGTTATCAATTTCTCCAACATTTTTATCAAATGCTTATGCTGAGCAGATGAATAACACTCAGTCACCAAACCCTGTGACGAATTCATCCATGAATTCATCTGGTACCCTCCCTTCTACCCCCTCTTCCACACTGTCTAATCAAATCTCTAATAATACTGGTAGTCTATTGCTAAACCAGACAGCAAACAATTCTACATTGAAAACATCTACTATTGTAACCAATTCTACAAATTCCACTACAGCTACAAATACACCTCTCAAAACCAACTCTACTCTCAATACAGTACACATCAATTCTACTCTCAATACAGTATCAGCCAATACCACATCTATCTTGGACTCGATGAAAATAACAGATACCATAGCAGTTTATCTTAATTCTAATTTAGTTACTCCACCTGTCAATGCTACCATTGTAAATGCTACAGTACCAACCAACGAGACATCAAAAGTAATAATTCCTAACTCGGTAATAATTAACAACTCCACATCTAATGCTTCTAACAACACTACTGTTACTCTTCCCAACGCAACAAAATCTTGGCAATTTACCTCGCTTCCAAACTCGACTGCAACCATAAAGGCAAAGCTAGAAAATATCACAAACACATCATCATTACAACTGACAGGAACAGGATATTTGGCCGAAAACGTAAGCTCTACCAGAAACCTATCTGCACTTTCCATATCTGCTTGGATAAAGCCAGACTATAGCCAAGGTTCACCACAGTTTACCGTAATCAGCAAGGAAAATCAGTTTGCCATGTCAATTAACAACCTTATTCCACCACAAAAGATAGCCACATTTTCAGTGTATAATGGAATCAAGTGGTATACTGCCAACTCCACTGTTCCAATTGAAGAAAACTGGACCCATTTGGCTGCAACATTTAATGGGTCTTCAATTAGCATCTATGTAAACGGCACCCTGCAATCCACACTCCCAGTATCCGGAGTTCCAACATTAGCTGTTAATGGTCAGTTGACTACAAAAACGGTAGACTCGCTATCATCTAACGCAGACATTGTGATAGGTGCATATCTTAACACTTTACGTGGAACACCAAGTAACAAGTTTTCTGGATCAATTGAAAGTGTAAACCTGTACAACTCTACTTTGAGCCAGTCCCAGATTGCACAACTATACTATAGCAATACGCATTCTGGTATTGCAAACCCCATCGGTCCGTCACTTGCCAATAATACATCATATGTCAATGCAACATCCATATCAGAATTACTACCATTCACAGATTCTGTATCTGCTAATGCAACACTAACAAACGCAACACCAGCAACCAAAGCAACATCCATATCAGAATTACTACCATTCACAGATTCTGTATCTGCTAATGCAACACTAACAAACGCAACACCAGCAACCAAAGCAACATCCATATCAGAATTACTACCATTCACAGATTCTGTATCTGCTAATGCAACACTAACAAACGCAACACCAGCAACCAAAGCAACATCCATATCAGAATTACTACCATTCACAGATTCTGTATCTGCTAATACAACACTAACAAACACAACACCAACCACACTTGATATTACAGGAGATTTTGGGCAATACACATCAATTGCAATTGGAACTGATGGATTCCCAGTTATTAGCTACTTTGATACAACAAATGGAGAGCTAAAGTTAGTTCACTGTACCAACATATCCTGCAGTACACATGACACACCAGCAACACTTGATAGTTCAGGAAATGTTGGGTATTACACATCAATTGCAATTGGAACTGATGGATTCCCAGTGATCAGCTACGTTGATGTCGCAAATGGTAACCTAAAGTTAGTTCACTGTACCAACATATCCTGCAGTACACATGACACACCAGCAACACTTGATAGTTCAGGAAATGTTGGGTTACACACATCAATTGCAATTGGAACTGATGGATTCCCAGTTATTAGCTACTTTGATACAACAAATGGAGAGCTAAAGTTAGTTCACTGTACCAACATATCCTGCAGTACACATGACACACCAGCAACCAATGCAACATCCATATCAGAATTACTACCATTCACAGATTCTGTATCTGCTAATACAACACTAACAAACGCAACACTAACAACCAATGCTACCATAACTCCACAATTAACGACAGTTAAGAAAAGTTATCTTCTAACAGAAACACCACAGCTAGACTTCCAGTACCTTAATGATTCCAATATCCTAAAGAACGCACAAAAAGAGATCAAAAATGATCTATCCACGATAAACAAAGTTGAAGAAAATCTCAACAAGACCGAAGTTGTAGTAAATAGTACTGTAACTAATGGTATTTCCCAGACAGTTAGTCAGATAAACCAAACACAAGTACAGATCAACTCCGCTCAACTACAAATTGATACCACACAAGCACAACTCATGCAAGCGCAACAAACCATAGCTACTGCAGAAAAGACAAAATCTCTACAGCAATTCCAAGACGCGCTAAACCAGACAGTTGCAGCAAAAGAGGACGTGCACCAAGTAGCATCAATGCTAAATGATACAGTTGATCAAATAAAACAAACAGCGCAGGACGTAAACACAAAGAATCTGACCAGCTCGGCGCAAACTATCACCACATCTGTAGCATCGCTAAACGATACAACACAGTCACAGTCTGGCAAGTGGACAGATTCCAATCAGACCATATCAGTTCAAACAATAGATCCAAAGGGCAGCGTAACATCAGTGCAGACAACAATCGATAAAGTAGTTGACGGCAAATTCGATATCACACTTAATTCAACAAGAAGTATCACACCTGGTCTTTATACGATAAAAGCCGTACTGATCAAAGATGGCAAGACCTACACAACACAAGACCAATTTACATGGGGATTGGTGTCACTTAACACCAAGAAAAGTATCTACAGACCAGGAGATACAGCAGCTTTTATCATTACCGTATTAGATAATGGAGGACACCCAGTTTGTAATTCTGCTATAGCAATGGATGTTACAAATCCAAATTCACAGACAACCACACTTACTACAGGAAATGGAATCATACCAGATGCCAAATGTGGACTGTATAATGCCAATTACACCACCACATCTGAGGGAAACTACACCATTAACGTAAACGCACAAAACCCATCTGGCACAGCTAACTTTGGCACATCATTTTCGGTCCAAAAATCATTTGATTTTGATATTGTCAGAACTGCTGATAGCAAGATAGATCCAATAAGCAATCCAAATCTGTTTAACGTACGAATCGACATTGAATCTTTTGTATCACAAAATAACTTGAAAATTCAGGAATTTGTGCCATCATCATTTAATGTTACAACTGATGCAAGTGTAGAAACTATAGGAGATACAAAAATTCTGACATGGGACAAGAATGTAATAGGAAATAAGACATCAGTACAATATTCTTACTCTGTTCCGCTAGAGTTTCCAAAGCTGTATGCATTAGGACCTGTTGAGATCCATTATGGACTAGACCAAACCTTCACAGAAGCAAGACCGTGGTATGTAGCAAATGATCCTCCTGCTCATACTATTTCAATAGATAACGTCCAAACCGCATTAGGAACAGCTACCAACTCTGTTACCATTTCTAGTTTCGCTGTCGGTTCTGGTGCTAACAGGTTGTTATTAGTTGGTATCGGATATAGAAATTCTGGTGCTGGTACTCCAACAATATCAAGTGTGAAATGGAATGGTATTACACTGACCAATGTAGTTACGAAATCTAACGCTGCATCAGAAACGTCTGCAATATATGGACTATTAACTCCAACTGCATCAACGTCAGGCAATATAGTAGTAACATTAAGTGCTGCTGCTTCTGATTTTAACATCGCTGGCATATCCTTCTTTGGCGTTGATCAAACAGCGTTACCATCTAATACAATTACATATACTGGTACTGGTAATGTTCCTGCCGCCAACACCATTACTACATTGCAAGGCAATAGCTGGGTATTTGATGTAGTTGCACACAATACCGCAGGCGGTGCAGGGACTTGTGCTAGTGGTGCCCTTACCGCTGGTAAAACACAACAATTTAACGTATGTGATGCAGCAGGTGCAGATCAACCAATAGTTGCGGGAAGCACACAAATTACTAACGCTGTGGGCAACTATGCAAATACTTGGACTTCCGCTAGCGGTGCTAATTCGTTCGCACAGGTAGAAATTGAAATAAAATCGGCTGGCAACGCAGTACCATCAGAGCCCACCATACAAATCACTGACACAGTCTCTGCAACCCTTGGTAAATTCATTCCATTGCAGAACATACAAATCACTGACACAGTCTCTGCAACCCTTGGTAAATTCATTCCATTGCAGAACATACAAATCGTTGATACAGTTTCTGCATCCGTAGTACACAACAAATCAGCTTCAGTCCCAGAATTACCATCCTTTATTGATTCAGCATCAGCATCCGTAGTACACAACAAATCAGCTTCAGTCCCAGAATTACCATCCTTTATTGATTCAGCATCAGCATCCGTAGTACACAACAAATCAGCTTCAGTCCTCCCAGAATCACCATCCTTCACTGATTCAGCCTCTGTAACTAAGACAAAGGTCGCATCCATCTCCGAATCACCATCCTTTATTGATTCAGCATCAGCATCCGTAGTACACAACAACTCAGCTTCAGTCTCCGAGTCTACATCCTTCACTGACTCAGCATCAGCATCCGTAGTACACAACAAATCAGCTTCAGTCCCAGAATCACCATCCTTCACTGATTCAGTATCTACAACTGCAGTACACAACAACTCAGCTGCAGTCTCAGAATCCACATCCTTCACTGATTCAGTATCTACAACTGCAGTACACAACAACTCAGCTGCAGTCCCAGAGTCAACCATCACATTCACTGACTCAGCATCAGCATCCATAGTACACAACAACTCAGCTGCAGTCTCAGAATCACCATCCTTCACTGACTCAGCATCAGCATCCATAGTACACAACAACTCAGCTGCAGTCTCAGAATCCACATTCTTCTCTGATTCAGTATCTACAACTGCAGTACACAACAACTCAGCTGCAGTCTCAGAATCCACATCCTTCACTGATTCAGTATCTACAACTGCAGTACACAACAACTCAGCTGCAGTCCCAGAGTCAACCATCACATTCACTGACTCAGCATCAGCATCCATAGTACACAACAACTCAGCTGCAGTCTCAGAATCACCATCCTTCACTGACTCAGCATCAGCATCCATAGTACACAACAACTCAGCTGCAGTCTCAGAATCCACATTCTTCTCTGATTCAGTATCTACAACTGCAGTACACAACAACGCAGCTACAGTCTCAGAATCACCATCCTTCTCTGATTCAGTATCTACAACTGCAGTACACAACAACTCAGCTGCAGTCTCAGAGTCAACCATCACATTCACTGACTCAGCATCAGCATCCATAGTACACAACAACGCAGCTGCAGTCTCAGAATCACCATCCTTCACTGACTCAGCATCCATAGTACACAACAAATCAGCTTCAATCTCAGAATCCACATCCTTCACTGACTCAGCATCAGCATCCATAGTACACAACAACGCAGCTGCAGTCTCAGAGTCAACCATCACATTTACCGATTCATCAACTTCCGCAAAGAATCTAGCACCCTCTACACAACTTGTTGAAAATACACAAACAGAAATTACAGTTGATCCAAACAAACCAGATTTGTATGTGACAAGTAGCAATGCAGCCTTGTCAACAGTAAAAGTTGATTCTACAACAAGTGCAACATTAAACTATTCTAGTATAATTCAAACAAGCGGTGGAGATCACACAGTACAAATTAACAATGCTCTTACAATCAATAAATACTCAAGTGGCGGTTCTCTAAATGTACAGGCTGCTATTCCTGCAGGTGCTACCGCCCCAATATCAGGTCCTACTAGCTGGTTAGGATCACTCACTTTACTAACTGTTAAACCTCTCAATTCAGTTACAGCACCAGTAGAACCACAGACAACTAATACTGTAAAACAAGTCGTAGAACTAGGTTTTGGCAGTACTTCCCTAACTTTTAACAAGGCAGTACGCGTCTTATTTGTTGGCCAAGCAGGATTGCGTGTTGGTTATACACATACAGTTCCACTTACAGAGATTGCTGCAACTTGTGCAGATGATACTCAAACTACAAACAATGCCTTACCAGCAGGAGGAAACTGCAAGATTAATGTAGGATCTGACTTGGTAGTCTGGACAAAACACTTTACAGGATTTGGAACATGGAGTTCATCTTCATCTGGAACTTCATCTGGAACTTCATCTGGAACTTCATCTGGAACTTCATCTGGAACTTCATCTGGAACTTCATCTGGAGGTTCGGGCGGTGCAGGAGGTGCAGTAGGGACTGGTCCATCTGGCACATCAAGCTCATCTAGCAGCTCTACTGGATTTGGCGGTATCCTGACACCAAACTTGAAGATCTACCAAGTGTCATACGACCTATGTAACCAAGATATCGTAAAGATAACAATAGGAACAGATCCTGGAGCTAACCCAACTGTTATTCTACGAACAATGTCAGGAATCATTCAAGCACAACTATCCAATGATCAGCCATACACACAAGAAAACGTAAACGCAACAATACAAAAGACAGTCTATGTGGCTCACATCAATCCAAAAGAACAATCCTTTGAGGTTGTTGTACTAGAAGCAATAGGCAAGAATATCAATACTGTAGGCAAGACAATTCAGATAAACGGATGCAGTGAAACAGTATCAATTGAAAATGGAGCATCAGTAATTCAACCAACACAAATTGATCTTTCTGCTCCGCAGATATTTGATGTCAAGTTCCAGATAGGAAATGGCACCAAGGTATTGTCCTCTGATGTGACAAACCAGTACATTGATTCACAACCAACGACTGTTTATTCTATAATAAACAGCCCCACGCCACTTGACAGAGCAGAGCTCAGATTTGTAAAGCTGGGAGACGATATCACAAAGTATGCTGCAGTAAGCATGGATGTTGTACCATTGCATATATCCAACACTACATACATCATATCTGGAGTAATTCCAAAAGAGATGGCACAAGCTCCAGCTATTACATACTGGATACATGTACAAAATCAAGCAGGAAAATCATCAGACTCTGACCAATACTCAATTGGTGTCAAACCAAGCTATTCAACTCAAGGTAAGCTAGAAGTGGACATACTTCCAGCTAGAGCAGAAGGTACAACTGCAACACCAATTGCATATTTCACCAACACAGGCAAGCCCGTATTTGGAACTATATCTCTTGTAGCCGATGGAAATATCGTATACACATCATCACCACAACTATTTGGAGCTGGACAGACTGCAGTTGATCTAAAATGGAAGACATCTACACTAGGATATGTAAAGAGTCATCAAGTATTTGCAAAGTATAATGGATATGATAATTCAATTAATACTAGTACAGTTATGGTAACCACATTCCCAGCTACAAAGACATTATCCATATCACAACCAATTAACATTGGTATTATTGAACAGAACAACCAAACCATAGCAAATCCAATTGCATTACACTCTTCATTCAAGGATAGTGAAGGTAATCTAAGATATCAGGTAACAGCTCCAGATGGTACATGTGTCATAGGACCAGCTGACAAATGTCTCGTGACTCATTCCACAATAGGACAAGGCAACTTCAAGTCTGTAACAATAGGTGACCAGGTATACAGAGTAAGATATTCTGGCTCAGAAAGTACATTGGAACGATTTACAATCACATCAGTAGACGCGATAGTAGGAGATTGGAAAGTAGAAATTGTTTCCCAGAATGAATTTGTACCATCTGCACATGCCGCACAAGATGTGTTCATGCAGATCAAGTATAGGGCAGTAGAAACAGCATTTGTAACAGAATCTTCAAAATAAATTATTAAAACTTTTCAAACATTATTTCAATTTAGTTTTATGGTTTATCTACGGATAAGTAATAGCTTTTACAATATATGCATCAAGATCTGAAATTTTTATTCTTTCTTGACTCATAGAATCACGTATTCTTACAGTAATAGTATCGTCTTGCAGAGTTTGATGATCCACCGTAACAGCAAGTGGTGCACCAACCTCATCTAATCTCCTATATCTTCTTCCTATGGCACCAGAGTGATCCAAAAATGCATCATATTTTGTTCTAATCTTGAAAAAAACTTCCTCAGCTTTTTCTGCAAGTCCATCTTTTTTAACTAGAGATAATATGCCAACATGAATTGGTGCAAGATATGGCTTTAAAGAAAGAACAACTCTGTCATTTTCTTTATCATCACGAAAACTATGTTCTAGTATAGTATAGAGACTCCTGTCTATGCCCATGGATAGCTCAAACACATGTGGGAGTACTTTGATCTCATCATCTAACACTTCAAATTTTTCCTTACTTTTATTTGCATGACTCGTTAAATCATAATCAGATCTATAGTTACATGCGACAAGCTCTAACCATCCTGTAGTAGTTTCAACTTCAAAATCAAAAGCAACAGATGCATAAAATGCCTTTTCTTTGTCTCCAAGTTTTCTAAACCTGCTTTTTGTTACATCAATTCCTGTTTTTTGATAAAACTCTATCAATAAACCAAGATAATATGCAACAAGCTTGTTTGGTAAAATTCCTGCGTCTAGAGCTTGTTTACAGGTCATTGTTTTGATATCATCTTCAACCATGATTCTGATCTCAGTGTTTTCAACCTCAGAAAATTTTTCAAGATTATCTAGTTTGTTTGGATTGCAAAAGACTTCAATTTCTGCTTGATAAAATTCCCGTAGTCTTAAAAGACTCTGTCTTGGAGAAATCTCATTTCTAAAACTCTTTCCAATTTGTGCTATTCCTATAGGCAATTTACCTCGCATTGTTTTAAAAAGCCTCGGAAAATCAACAAAAATGGATTGGCATGTTTCTGGCCTAAGATATGCTGGTTCTGATTCAGGGCCTATGCCAACCTTAAACATCATGTTGAATTTGTGAGCCTTCTCAAAGGTACCTTTACATTTTGGGCAGACAATGTTTTTTTCTAAAATTACTTTGTCAAACTCAGTAAGATCAGCGCTTTCAGGCACTACAATGGAAGTAATTTCGGTAATTAGTTTATCTGCTCTAAAAATTGACTTACATTTTTGGCATCCTATGATAGGATCTGCAAAACTAGAAAGATGACCAGATGCCACAAAAACAGCCTCTGACATTATTTGAGAGCCATCTATTTCCATCATTCTATCTCTTCTAACAAACTCTCGTCTCCACAATTCAACAAATTTATTTTTTAGACTGACACCAGATGGACCATATTCCCAAAAACCAGCTTGTGCATCTGCATAAATTTCACAACTTGGGAAATAAAATCCACGCTCTAATGCAAGCTGCATTATCTGATCATAATTCACAACAAATCAACTCCATCACTTGAATTCATATGTAATTATGCTAATTCCTTTACTTTTTCTATGTTTCCAAGATCGTCACGTCTTTCATCTATTGGTGTTTCTAAGATAATTGGAATATTTTTAGAGTTAGTAAATTTTATGACATGAGCAAGACCAATTTCACCAATTTGTCCTAGTCCGATGTGTTCATGTCTGTCAATATTGCAACCTATCTCGCCTTTTGAGTCGTTTAAATGAACTATTTTGAGTTGTTCAAAACCTACTGCCTTTCCAAACTTTTCAAGAGTCAAGGCGGCAGCTTTTTTTGTTCTTAAATCATATCCTGCTGCAAAGGCATGACATGTGTCAAGACAGACTCCAAATCTTTTTTCGGGTTTAAGTTGAAATAATATGGAAGCAAGCTGTTCAAAATCAGAGCCAACACTATTTTTTTGTCCTGCAGTGTTCTCAAGAAGTATAGTAACATCATCTGCTGTTTCTTTAGCAGCTTTTGTAAATGCTTTAACTAGTTTTTCTATTCCTTTTTTATCTCCAGTTCCTTTATGGCTGCCAAGATGTGCTACAAGGTATGGAATTCCAAGTTTACTACATCTTTTTATCTCATCTATTAACGAATTCAAAGATTTTGCAAATGGGTCATCTTCTGGTGAAGAAAGATTTGGTAAATATGGCATATGAGCAACAGTTGCAAACCTGTCAATCTTACTTGCTACAAGTTTTTCTTTAAAACTTGTAATATCGTCTTTGGAAAGTGGCTTTGCAGCCCATCCTCTTGGATTTCTTGTAAAAATCTGAAATGCTGAACAACCCATTGCTTCTGCATTATCAACTGATTTGTCTATAGAACCAGATATGGATACATGCAAGCCAACCTGCATGCTGGTAATTTAATTGAGGATAATTTAAACTCCTAGGAGTATTTGAGGCAAATGATGGCACCAATTCTTATTTTGAAAACATAACCAAATTTTTAAGGTAAAAAGAAACAAAGAAAATGTGTTACAACTTGGCATAAAGGAGCTTGCAAAGTATCCCTTCCTAGCGGAAACGGGAGATTATCTAAGAGACAAAGGATTCAATCTAGAACAATTGTCAGATCCAGATTGGAAACCAGTGGTTGAAAAGGCATATGGTAGGATTGTTGTTGCTACAACGGGGCAAATTTATGGCGGTGATATTGAAAACCCCGACTTGGAGATTCTTTCTTTTGTTATTGGTATAATATTATTAAAATCAGCAGGAATCTCTACTCTGAACAGAAGATTTTCTCTTGCAGAAGCAAGAAGAGCAGAGAGGTATCTAGAACAAGGTCTCAATGCTTTACAAAAAGACCGTACTATATTAGAAAATCTAAAACTAAAAGAGGAATCAATTCAATCTTCCCTGAAAATAATACAAGATCTTTTTTCAATACAGGTAGAAATGGAAGATGACAGATTAAAAATTCGTATTGCAGATTATCTTAAGCGTGCAGTTCATTTTAATGAACGAGAGTGGAAGCTAGTAAATCGTCAAGTGGAAAGTGGTTATGTATATTTATCATCACATGAAATAGTCAGACTTGTACGAAAAGAACTTGATGTATACATAAATTCAAAGATACAATCAGTTAGTGTATCATTTATTCCAGAAACATTTCGTGAACGTGTAGGAGATTTGGTATTGCTTGCAAAAAAATTTTCTACTACAGTAATTGTGTCCAGTGATTATCCACCATGTGTCAAACACGCAATAGAAGTACTTGATAAAGGAGAAAATTTGCCGCATTCGGGAAGGTTTATGCTTGCTACATATCTGCTAGCAAAAGGACAGACTGTTGAACAAATTGCGCCATTATTTAAAAATGCACCAGATTACAATGAACGTGTTACAAAATATCAACTTGAACACATTGCAGGATCATCTGGTAAAGGTACAAAATATGTTTGTCCATCATGTGAAAAACTAAAGAGTGAAAATCTTTGCTTTGCTATACCGGAATGTGACGGAATTATAAATCCAGTTCAGTTTGGTACAAGAAGGAAAACAAATGCTTGAAAAAAATATAAACTTTGTAGAAGCAGCACTAAAAGAATATTATTTTAATAACTTTGAGCTGATTCACGTTCCCTCTAGAACTTCAGAACGAGAATTTGGCTATCAAAAATTCAACTCTGGTATGACTAGACACCTTACAATAAAAAATGATAAAGATTTACATTTTTTACTTATGACGCAGATGCCATCTGACGTTTATTGCTCAAATGCTTGTTACTCCTTTCCAAATCTGCCAATGTCAGAAAAGGATTGGAAAGAAGCAGAATTGATATTTGATATAGATGCAAAGGATTTGAAACTTGATTGTAGAAAAAATCATACCTGTTTCAAATGTAACTCATGTCAATGCATAAATGAACAATCATCAAAATGTATTAAATGCAATTCTGATAAATTTGATGTAATATCAGTTACTTGTCAGAATTGTATATCTGAAACAAAGAAAGAAGTACAAAAACTAGTCCAAGTTTTAACGGAAGATCTTGCAATAAATAAAGAAAAAATTCTAGTCTATTTTTCTGGAAATGAAGGATTTCATGTACATATAGAAAATTCAGAATATCAAACCTTGGATTCTAGAGAAAGAGCAGACTTGGCAGATTATATCATGTTTAATGGAGTGATACCAGAAACTCTTGGAATTAATAGGCAAAATAATTCAAAGATGTTGCTTCCAGATATTGGAGAAAAAGGTTGGCGTGGACGAGTGGCAAGAGAAATTTTTGGTACAAAATCAAAACGACCCAAAATCATTCAAGAGATACTTTTAGGAGGATATTCAGCTTTTCAGTCAAGACTTGAAGAAATGAGACATACGATAGGTGTAAGAATAGATCCGAAGGTAACAATGGATATTCATAGAATTTTCAGATTAGGTGGATCTATTAACAGCAAAAGCGGCCTTTCAAAAATTCTCTGTAAGGATTTAGAAAACTTTGATCCATTTTCTGATGCTTGTTTACTTGGTGATGAAAAAGTTGAAGTTTTAGCAAATTATCCCATCTCGTTTAGACTAAAAAATAAGAAATATGGACCATATGTTGGTGAAACTATTTCTGTACCAAAACACGCTGCAGTTTACATGATTTGCAAAGGACTAGCTGATGTCACTCAATAATAGTGAAAATTAGGCTCAATTTGCAGAAATCTATGCATTTTACAAGATTCCATGTAACTATATCTTTCTAGGTAAGACATTAATTTGACACAAAGTAAGGAAGCGTGATTTTGTACAGCTCATCCACACAAGACAATCCACCTCCGCGTGATGCGGGAAGATACATCAGAATAGGGATTGCCGCACTTATTGGTATCATAATTTTCGTGATGATAAGCAATCAAGCTGTAGTTTTATTTATGAATGTAAAAGAATTTGGTCATCTATTTACACAGCCGCTTTACTATTCTCTTCTTTCTGCTGTAATACTTGCTTCTATAGTACTGATACGAGTAAATATAAAAAATCGCTCTTCTATTGCTTGGTATAGCATTAATGCGGCAATAAATTTTTTAAAAAAAGGAAACAATTATTCTGTAACTGAAAATATACCAAGCTTTAAAGATTACAAGCTTAGTATTCCTAATTTTATAATTTGGCAAATAACAAAAGTCCTGCTCTTTGGTGCATTCTTTGCAAACCTCATGTTTGGTTTTGCAGTTTCATACATGATTCAAGGAAATGATCTTGGAGTACAAAGCATATGGAATTTGTTTTCACTTCCATTTACAACACCTCCAACAGATCCTTCATATTCGTTAGACAAAGTTACTCCAATGATTCCAACTCTTATCATTTTAGTTCCACCAATATTAGCTGCAATTGGTTTACGTCTTGTACTTTATGTTGGATTACATAACATCGTTAGAGTCATCATAAATTATGTCCAAGATGCATCAAAAGGCAAGCCAAAATTCCTTGATTATATTGCAACTATAGAAGGCATAATTGGTATTGGAATAATTTGGGCTGGAATAAACATGTTTTTCACAGATCAAATAGATTACAACACAAAATACGCAATAGGTGGTACCCTTGCTGTAGGATTTGCTTTAATTGTGTTTTATTTTATTGATAAATTCAAATCCAAAGTAATCATACATCCTTCAAAACGAGATATCTATATCCGCATATTGACGATAATTACAATTGCAATAATTGCAAGTTCAATAATGGCTGTCAATAACAGTATTGCCGATGCAAAAAAAATAGAATATCTTGGTCCATACAAAGCTCAACAAATTGGTGTTAATCGATATCTGGGCCAGCTTGATCAAATCCAGATTACACCTCATGAAGTCAAGCAAAGTTCTTCCATTCAACCTACAGATATTCCAAGTTATGTAATGCAAAATAATGCTCTACTAAACAAGATAAGAGTTTGGGATTCGCAAGGAGCAAATGATAAAATTAAACCCGAAATTGGACTTATACCATATGTAGCTTTTGAAAATAACGACATTTTGAGATTTAACGACACGCTTTATTGGACAGCTTCAATGAAACCAATTCTTCCATCATCAGTAACTCAGGAAAATATCTGGTATAACCAACATCTTGTTTATACCCACGTTGACAACGGATTTCTGGCATTAGATGCAAGTAATGGTACTATAGTAGATAGCAATAATCTCTTCAAACAAAGAGTGATCTATTATGGAGAAGGCGGACTTTTTACAGATACATGGTCTGCATATCCAGTTAATAGAGGTACAAACACTGCTGAACTAAATAATGCATCATATAATGGAAAAGGCGGCATAGATGTATCTCCGCCAATAAGCCAAATTTTTGAACCTAACTTTTTCCTTTCTTATCCCACAGAACCAATCCACATAATTCGATATAGGGATATTCATGATAGAATGCAATTATTGTATCCATATTTCCAGTACAACCTATTTGGGAATAATGTAGACGCTTTACCTGTTACTGACGGTCAAAAGACATACTGGCTTGTTCCACTAATAGTAGGTTTTGATACAAAGAATGTACCTTGGTCAGTAAGTAACCCATATCTCAGACTTGTTGGTTTTGCATTGTTGGATACCTACAACGGCAACATTACTTTGATAAAAACTGGAGACGATTTCTTTACAAAAATGTTTGTTAGTGAATATGGAAATAATTTTATCGATACACCATCTTGGCTTCAGAAACAACTTCGATATCCAGAGGCGTTATTCAATTGGAAAGTGGACATGTTTAACATGTATCATGTTACAGACACTTCTACATTCATACAGGCAAAAGACTTCTATGAAGTTCCAACTGGACTTGGAACTTATTATGTAGAGGCAAAACCTCCAGGATATGACAAAACATCATTTATCGGAATTCTTTCACTTGAGTTACAAGGATCACAGGGAAGAAACCTTGCAGGTTTTATGACTGTTCAAAATGACATTCCTAACTTGGGTAAGATGCAATTTTATCAAGTTCCATTAGATTCTAAGACAAAGCTTCTTGGTCCATCAGCAGTAAGTGAAGCACTGTCTAGAGATCCTGATTATGCTAAATTGCAAACATTACTTAGAAATCCAAGAATTGGAGATAATATTCTTTACAGAATAGGTAATGATGATGTTTACTTTATTCCAGTATATACTGCAGGTTCGGGTGGAGTTGTTACACAACTTGGAACAATTGCTGCAGTTGGTGCAGCATTTGATGGAGAATATCATGTAGGACTAGGAAATACACCACAACAAGCCTTTACTGCATATCTTGCTAAACTTAGTGGTGTTGCTCCGTCGAATGTTACAAGTGCCTTACAACTAGATCAAACAAGTAGGATTGCTACTCTAAGAACTATACTAGAAGCAGATAACTTGAAAATTGTTAGTCCAACATCCATACAACTACCACTTTCATTTGAAGAGGGCAAGACTTCCTTCTTACAACCATCTGATCTAGACAATACAAAGAAGCTAATCTCAGATTTCTTGAAGAACTTTGTACAGCCAAGAAGTGACAGGATAATTTTCTGGGAAGAAAATAGCACAGTAAAGCTAGGTACAATTGTGGTTGTAGATAATGTGCCAGAATTACATTATATCTCAATTGAGGTAGGTTAGTTGCTTTTAGTAGTAGATAACGGCTCTGTCTACACTAAATCACTTTTGAATTTTCTATTACACAAAAAAATAACCTTTAACACACTCTCTTTTGATAAAGTGATTCTTTCAGAGATTCACAAATATTCATCAATAATTCTCTCTGGAAGAACAACAAACATTGCTTTGATGAATGCCATTAACTCTAAAATAATAAGACATGCTGTTATGGAAAAAACTCCCCTACTTGGAATCTGTTATGGTGCCGAAATCCTTGCACTTACACTTGGAGGTACAATTAAGAAAATGGGCAAATTAAACAATGGAATCCAAGAAATTGAAGTCATAAAACCAAATCCCATATGCGAAAATAAAATTAGGGTTTTTGAGAGTCATTCTTACCTAGTTTCAAAACTTGACAGTTGTTTTGAGCACATTGCAAAATCTGATTATTGCAAATATGAAATATTCCAATATACAAATCATAAAATCTTTGGAACTCAATTTCATCCAGAAATGAGTGATGATGGAAAACTTCTTCTAGAAAAATTCATCGCTATTCCATAGTTTTAATATTGTAAATTTATTATGATTTGTAATGGAATCTAACCACATTCTCTCACTACCAATTGTAAAAGAGGAAAACATTTGTCTGCCTCTTGTAATTATTGCAGTATCCAAGTATTGGGGAATAGATCTCCCTTTTTCTGAAGCTAAAGAGATTGCAAAAAAATATCCTAACATGAAAGGAAGCATAATGATGGAGGGAATTGAGCTTGCAGAACGACATGGACTTGCTAGTTTGATCTTAAATTCTACAATTAAAGAATTGAAAAAATTAATTGATATGGGAATTCCACCCATAGTTATCCTTCCAGGAATACGTGATACCGTACAGCACGCATCTCTTATTTTAGGATATGATGATATGGAAAAAACAATCTTACATTATTTTCCTGAACCTGATAAGATTGGTGCAATACCAGAAAAAAAATTTGATGAACAATGGTCTGAGGATGATAAACTCTTACTTGTTTTAGTTCCAACAGATATACTTTCAGAAATAAATTTAGAAAATAAAAAAGAAAAATCAAATAGATTATGTTTTAATGCTGAGAAATTACGCTTACAAGGAAAATTTACAGATGCTATAACTATATTACAAAAGGCATTTGAAATAAATCAATCCAACTCTACTGCATATTGTTTGCTTGGTGGAATACTAAATGATCAAAATTCTCCTGACGCTGTTCAATATTATCAAAAAAGTATCGCATTAAATCCTAGGTGTTATCTTGCATATAGAGGCCTTGGAAATTTTTATTTAAAATCAAAGGACTATTCAAATGCAGAAAAATACTATACAAAAGCAATTGAAATAAATCAAAATAGATTTGGTCCAATTTATAAAAATCGTGGTTTGGTAAGACTAGAACAGAATAAAAAAACCGAAGCTAAGGATGACTTTGAAAAATACTTGGAACAAATGCCAAATGCCGCTGACAGAATCGGGATCTTAGAGGTTTTAAAAGAATTATAGCATTTGGAAAGGTTTTACAATACTGTGAGGAGTAAAATAACATGGATTGCATTTTTTGTAAGATAGTGGAGGGAAAGATCCCATCAAGGAAAATAACTGAAACTGAGAAATCATTGGCATTTTTAGATGCATTTCCATTAACAAAAGGACATACACTAGTTATTCCAAAGAAACACTACGTCAAAATTGAGGAAATGACCAAAGAAGATAATTCGGATCTATTTGAGGTTGTAAGAATTTTAACAGGAAAAATAGAACGCTTAGCCCCATCTTCACTTGTAGCCATTCATAATGGTAAAGAAAGTGGACAAGAGGTTCCTCATGTTCATGTGCACATTATTCCACGTAATATCAATGACTCTGTAGGGCCAATTCATAGTATGTTTAGCAAAAAACCAAAACTTACAAATGATGAATTTGACAACATTACAGAAAAACTTACTAAATAAAAATCTAATTTCTTAAATTTATTACCGTTTTCATTATATATAAAAACTTTAAATTTTACTTTAAACATTATAAAAGCATAGCATATTCATCACAAAATAATATTGCTGTTGCAACAATTCAGGGACGTTACTATTTTAAATTTGTAAAGATGCTTAAATTTTTAAAAATGAATTATGATTCTATATTGCCTACTGAAATAGATCATACAGATAAAAGACTTATTCTTACTACCATGCAGGAAGCGTCTAAAATTGCAAGTAATTTTGTTCTATGCGCAGAAGAATTTGATGCAGATCCAACTGTAATAAAAGGGCTAATAACACAAAAACTCGAAGCTGGTTTTCATGAATGTACATTAGTTTTAGGAATAGATCCAGGTAATAGAATAGGGTTTTCAGTTTTTTACTATCAAAATGAAATTGAAAGCTCAACCTATACATCACTTGATGAATTAATATCACATATCGTTAGAATCTTGGCAGGATTGAAAGCTGATAGAAAAATTGTTAAAATAGGAAATGGAAATATGAAAATAGCTCGTCACATAATTGATAGATTAAATCTTAGTTTTTGTTC
>Ga0207129_1003_pt1 | contig 116086 bp, 118 predicted proteins | sample Alteio_BWMinHeat_15_FD_153517 | JGI IMG/M metagenome (GOLD analysis project Ga0207129, IMG submission 153517) | Enriched cells from forest soil in Barre Woods Harvard Forest LTER site, Petersham, Massachusetts, United States -... | ecosystem: Environmental > Terrestrial > Soil > Temperate forest... | reverse complement strand
CAATGGATGAACCCATGGAACACGTGACCTACTGGACCAACCCACGCACAGGCGTGACCTACCGCGTTGTGCCGGTCGGCGAATCGATGATGATGAAAGGCTACAACCGTTGCCGTCGCTATCGCACCACCATCATGATGCGTGATCACAAAGTCAAACACGTCTACGGCACTGCCTGCCGCCGTGAAGATGGCACTTGGGTTGCGGTGTCGTCACGATAAGCTGTTAAATCGCATTAAAACGGCATCGCTAGGGGTGCCGTTTATGCGAGAAGATCCGCTTCAACATCCAAACAAGTCCATCAGCCGCACGATAAACTAACCAAGAAGCTTCTCTCCAACCTCACCACCGCACGTGACATCTTGTCCCAGTTTCTGCCAGCAGAAGTGCTTGCTGTCACGGACTTGAGCCAGCTTTCCGTCGAAAGCGGCAGCTTCATTGATGAAAAGCATCGAGCGTTTGCTGTGGATATGCTTTATAAAACCAAAATGAATGAGGAAGACGCTTGGGTTTATTTCTATATCGAGCAAGCCCGCAAGCCAGAATATTGGCAACCGTTTACCCTGTTACGCTATATGATCCTTGCAATGGATCACGTACGTCGTCAGCATAAAAAGCGGCGATTCTTACCCCTTGTCTATCCGTTGCTAATTTATAACGGTGACAGACGATACACCTATTCAATGAATTTAATTGACTTAATCGAGCCAAAAAAATCCATCACACATTTCAATTAAATCGGGAAAATGATCGCGGTATTTTTCCATCTTCCCCCGTTAACAGCACTTCAGTGTTTTCTGCTTTCTCAGCTATTGCTTTCCTACCACCAAACTCATTGTCATCATATTCACCAAAATCTATTGAGTCTCCTCGCAGAATGTCTACTATGTGAGAATCTTTTTTTCCTTCGAGAAACCCAATGAGGGATTCCTCATTGCTAGAAATAGCTCCTCTCTTTAATAAGCACTCTACTGCATTGTAATGACCAATTTCTGCAGCAAGATCAAGCGGAGTCTTACCGTCAATATTTGTTGCATTAATATTGGCATCATATTTCAACAGCATTTTGATCGCGTCAGTATGCCCCTGCTCAGCAGCTACGTGCAGTGGTGTCTCATTTTTTTCAGTACACGCATTGGCATTTGCCCCGTGTTCCAACAAAATGCTAATCACATTAGTATGCCCTTGGTTAGCAGCTGTATGGAGTGGAGTTTCACCATCGTCGAAATCATGTTTATTTAATGGATTCTCAGGGTTAACAGCACAGAGATAAACTTTGGCACCACGAGATAACAGTAATTCGACTACTTTATCTTGCCCATACCAAGCAGCCAAATGCAGCGGCGGGACAAGACCTAAGTCGGCAGACTTGATCCCATTAACATCTGCACCTTGCTTTAGCCAGTGCTCAACGTGTGTAAATTGTTGCTCATGAATCGCAGAAACAAGTAATTTATTAACATCTTGCTGCCTAAATAAACTAAAACTAAACATGGGTGCCTCCTCTTTTTTAATTTTTATAATGCAGAAATTATACTCGCCTAATCCTTAGCAATTGATTAAGCATATTGACAGCACCGCAACTTCCCCTTACGCTATCCGTTCGCTCTCTTCAGGGCAGGGTGAAAGTCCCTACCGGCGGTAAAGCCCGCGAGCGCCTCTGGGCGCAGATTTGGTGAGATTCCAAGGCCGACGGTTATAGTCCGGATGAAAGAAGAAGGCACTTATGCATCCATCTCATGACTATTACATGCGACTGGCGCTGCAATTAGCAGCAAAAGGTCGCTACACCGTCTCGCCTAATCCTATGGTCGGCTGCGTCTTAGTCAATCATGACGAAATTGTCGGCACAGGGTTTCATGTTTACGCTGGCGGCCCGCATGCTGAAGTTGTTGCGCTAGCAGCGGCAGGGCACAACGCAGTAGGCGCAACAGCGTATCTCACACTCGAGCCTTGTTGCCATTACGGTCGCACCCCACCCTGCACTGATGCACTGATTGCCGCTGGCATAGCCAAAGTCTTCATGGCAACCCTTGACCCAAACCCGCTCGTCGCAGGCCAGGGCATGGCGGCTTTGCGTGCTGCAGGTATTGCGGTTGAAGCAGGTCTCTTGCAGACAGAAGCAGAAAAGCTCAATCGTATTTTCTTTCACTACATGCAACACGGCACGCCTTTTGTGATTGCTAAATGGGCCATGTCGCTTGATGGCAAGATGATCACGCACGAAAACGATTCACGAGCAATCACCAGCACGCCCACCATGGCAGACGTGCACGCGACACGTCAGCAAGTTGATGCGATTTTAATAGGGGCGAATACCGCTTTACACGATAATCCACAGCTCACCGTGCGACATGTGCCGGCCGAAGCTGCTTTTGTTAAACATCCCTTACGCGTGATTTTATCGAGTCACACCCATTTGCCACTTGATTTAAAGCTATTTGATCCTCAATTACCAGGCAAAACACTGCTTGTTACTACAGAAAAAACAAATAAAAAAGATATTGAAATCGTCACGCTACCTGCAAATCATAAACAACAGGTCGATCTACCAGCATTACTGATTTATTTAGGCAAACAAAATATCACCAGTCTATTAGTTGAAGGTGGCCACACAATTTTAGCTTCTTTTTTTGAAGAAAATCTTGTAAATGAAGTAACAGCGTATATTGCACCTGTGATTATCAGTCATCTGTCGCAAAAGAAAAAAATATATTTGCAGGATGTGATGCCCATTGGCGCAGATTATTGTTTTAAAGGTTATGTTGAGGAGAAATAACGATGTTTGGTGGTATTGTAGAAACAACAGGCGAAATTAAAAATATTGAAGAAATTGCTGGCTGCAGACAACTGGTTATTACATCGCAACTTGCATTTAATGATCTTAACATCGGCGATAGCATTGCGGTGAATGGCGTTTGCTTAACCATCACTGCATTTGATGCCACAACCTTCACCGTAACGGTTGTGCCTGAAACACTGCGGCTCACCAATCTTGCCTTCTTGCAGCCAAAACAAAACGTTAATTTAGAGCGTGCAATCACCATGAATACGCGTTTAGGTGGTCATTATGTGCAAGGGCATGTGGATACCGTTGGCACCATCATGCATATTGCAGCAGATGATAAAAGTGAAGCTAAGTTAGTTAAAATTAGCCTGCCAGCAAAATTCACAAAATACATTGTGAAAAAAGGCTATATTGCACTAGACGGCATGAGCATTACCGTGATTGATGTCGGAGACGATTGGTTCAGCGTGACTTTTATTCCACACACGCAACAAGCAACAATCGTTAATCAATACCTGATTAATTATAAAATGAATATTGAAGTCGATTTATTAGGCAAATATATAGAGAAATTATTACCGGAGCATAAACATGCAAACTAGTATTGAACGTGTCAAACAAGCAATTAAAGATTTACAAGCAGGCAAAATGGTCATTTTAACCGATGATCCTCATCGCGAAAATGAAGGTGATTTAATTATTGCCGCAGAAAAAATAACAACTGCCTCCATGAATTTTTTAATTCGCCATGGCACAGGCATTGTGTGTATGCCTATGCTTAAATCCCATTGCGATAAGTTGAATTTAGATTTAATGGTAAAACGCGAAGAAAATTCTTGCTTACGCCACACACAATTTACCGTTTCTATCGATGCTGCCAATGGCATTACCACAGGTGTATCTGCTGCAGACAGAACACATACCGTATCAGTTGTGATGCGTGATGAGGTTAAACCAAGCGATATTGTCAAACCGGGTCATCTCTTCCCTCTCATTGCTGAAGAAAATGGTGTGTTAACGCGACAAGGACACACTGAAGGATCAATTGATTTAATGCGTTTTGCTGGATTTAAACCAATGGCTGTGTTGTGCGAAATCATGAACCCGGATGGCACCATGACACGTGGGCAAGAGCTGATTGCATTTAGCCAAAAACACGAACTTATTTTACTTGAGATGGATGATCTCATCGCGTATCGTCATGCACAAGATCATTTATCGATAGAAAAAACACAAACGACGCTTTCACTAGCAAAATATGGCGAATTTCAACTGACCGCTATTCGCGATAAAATCACTGGCGGTGAACATCTTGCCTTATATAAAGCACCACTTGACCCCACACAACCACCGCTGGTACGCATCCATTCTTCTTGCACCACAGGCGATTTATTTGCCTCAACGCGCTGTGATTGCCATGATCAATTGCATTTTGCCTTGCAAGCCATCAGCGAAAAAGGCGGATTATTAATTTATCTCAATCAAGAAGGCCGCGGCATTGGGTTATTTAATAAAATAAATGCTTATCATTTACAAGATCAAGGCTATGACACAGTTGAAGCCAATGCGAAATTAGGACTGCCGATTGATGCCAGACAATACGACATTGCCGCAAGTATTTTAAAACAATTCAACTTGCATCACATCAAGCTACTCACTCATAATCCAGCAAAAATTAAAACGTTAGAAAAACACGGCATCCAGGTTACTCGCGCAATCATGCCAACCTTTCACCATCAAAATAATCTGGCGTATTTAAAAACTAAAAAAGACAAGCTTAATCATCTGATTTCGTTTGATTGATTATGCTATATTTATACAGCCGTTGTTTTTGTCAGCGGATTAACATTGATTCCGTAACTTGGGACGCCATCATATATTTTCAATAACGCAACAGTAATAGCAGCCGGTGTTGAGGCTACAACAGTAAAAATTAATTTTGTCGTGTATGATGCAGCAATTATGCTAATAATAATATGCACAGGTTGAATACCATACATGTCATAAGTAATAGTAATCACTGAGAAGATCAGTTGCCCAATGGCGCTTGCCCCGAGACTGCGCAACCAAAAATACTTGCCGTTGATAAGCATTTTCCATTTTGAAATCAATCTCGTATTTACATACAGACCTGCAAGACTTCCCACTAAACTACCAGTAAAAATGCGAAATAATTTACCCAACACTTGATCATAGGCCATCTGATAGTGCCAAAAATCAGGCGAGGGAAGCATAATCAGGAACACACAAACAATCGCAAAAATAAATTGACAAGCAAGACTAAAAAAGATGATTTTTTTAGCCATATGAAATCCATATCGTTCAGATATGATATCTAACACAACATGGACCCAAGGGATAACAAACGAACCTGCTGACATCGTAATCGGTCCGATTTTCACCATTTTATAGATGATAACAGCTGCAATCAGCATTAAAGTGATTTGAAGCATAGATAAAGCAATGAGTACGTTATTGTGCCTGTCAGTGGGCTTTATGATGCTCATCATAAAGCTTCTGCTTCAATCATAGAATAGGCCGTTTTCGTTTGGATTAACCTGTTAAGTTTAAACCCTGCTTGATTGAGCAAGTGTTCATATTCTTTTTCTGTTCGCTCTTTTCCAGTTAATGCTACCAGCATATTAATATCACAAAGACAAGTAGATGCTTTATATTCATCATCCATAATAACTCTTTCAATAATCATTAACTTTCCATTTTTAGCTATTACTTTTCGACAATTTTTTAAAATTTTAATTGCTTCTTCATCACTCCAATCATGCAAAATAACACGCAACAAATATAAATCACCGTCTTCTGGGACGCTTTCAAAAAAATCACCTTTTATGAATTTACAACGTGAAGAAAGGTGATTTGAAGAGATGAGATCATTCGCATGGTCTTCTGAGTAAGGAAGATCATAGACAATACCATAGGCTGTAGGATTATTTTTAAGTATTGCGCAAACCAAATGTCCTTTTCCTCCTCCCACATCAATTATTTTCTTTGCCAATGAAAAATTATAAGCATGCATAATTTCAAGAAGAGTGCTATTGAAACTACTCTCCATTGCGTCATTAAATAATTTGGCTTTATCAGAATGCTTATTTAAATAACACCAAAAATCTGCTTTAAAATGATGGTCGAAGGCAGGCTCACCTTTTTTAACTGTATGCAGAAGATCGCCAGCAGCTTGATAGAGCTCTTCGCCACATACTGCAAGGAAAGGATTAAGTGTGTTTGGATTGCTCGATATTAATAATCGAGCGTCATCATTTAGCGCAAATATTTTATCTTCTTTTTCATAAAAAACACCTCGTTGAGCTAGACATCTCATGATGCGATATAATGAATCAGCATCACAATTTGATTGCGCAGCAAGCTCAGCTATATTTTTTTCACCAGAAACGAGATGGTCTGCAATATGAAGTTGAGAAGCAACATACAGACATTGCGTTGCCATATAACCAAATAAAATATCTACAATCATTTTCTATCTCCTGATTTCTGCTAGCTCTTGTTCAGTTAACTGATCAACAAGAACCGGCGATGACAAAATTGTTGAAATAATCTTTTGTAATTCAGTTTGGTTATGATTATTTTTATAATGATAAAATAAATCTAATAAAGGGCTTATTGCGTTTTTGTCAAAATGATAAGCCTGCCTCAGAATAGGGTCAGCCTCAGAGATAGACGTTGTTTTCTCAATACATTTTGCACGAAAATAAGTATTCATGCCGACACCAGGAGGACCAAGCTCAGCTGCTTTTCTGAAATATTCTTCTGCTTCCTTATGTCGTTCAAGCCTCCCAAGCAGCATGCCCATCTCGCAATATCCAGCAGAATCGTAAGGGTCTAGTTCACACATTTCTCTTAGACAAGTTTCTGCTTGAGTGAATCGATTTTTACTAAGATGCCATTTTGAAAGTGTTTGCAGGCAAGTACATAAGTTGTCTATCACGACAAGTTGTTGCCATTTAGCTTGAGGAACAAGATTTCTTGCATAATTTTCTGCGCAGAATAAGTACATTTCTTGCTTATCTTCCCCAATGCTACTTGCCATTGCTATGCCACGATAGATGATGGAAAGCAAAATATAGTCATTGAGGCTATTAGGTTGATAATTATTAATATCTAAAATATGTTGTGATAAGACTTGAGTTAGAGTCTCAGGGTTAATTAAAGCATGATGTCGATGAACAAGAACAATTATTCTGTTCAACAGAAGAAGATTTAATTTTTTATCAAATCTTTTTTCGTACATAGCTTCTTGCGAAAACTCAATAAGAGTGTTGATATTTAACATTGCATCACCACAAGAAATACATTTTTCTATGCGAGCAAATTCTTTAATAAGCTTGATCTCGCTACCTAAACAGGCGTGTGATGTATTAGGAAACTGTAAATTTAGGATTGCATCAAACAAGCTGTAACGCATCATGAGATAAAGCAGATTAATCAATTTTTTGTTTTTAAGCTGATTATCTATTGTTGTATGTAGATCAAATAAAATTTGATTCACAGCGAGGTCAAATTTTTTGCTAAAATTTTCACACTCTAAATCACGCAGCTCGCGGAAGTAACCTATCTTTGGAACGCGCTGAGGGAAACAGATATCTGCATTCAATAGTGATTTGTTTTTAGAAATTTCATAAAAAAAAGCTGAATTGACGGCAGCACCCTTGTAATGTTCACCCAGATAACCACAGCTAATGTTTGGGTAATGATAATCTGTCATTTATTTCTCTAAATATGACCGTCAATTGATGGTTTAGTGGCTGTAATGGCTTGTCTTCTTGTGTTTGTTTGCATTGTTGAAATATTAGTATAGCCAGAGTGCAACAACAATTGTTTATATTCTGAATATGTTCTTTCTCTTCCCTCTGTTTGCAATAACATTGCCATATCAGAATAGCAAACATCGCTAATTCTACTGTCCGGAAGTAATGCTTCTAAAATAACAAGTATTTTATTCGGCTTAAGATGCATTAAAATGCGTTTTAAAATATGAATATTCCTCTCATCGTTCCAATCGTGCAAAATCCAGCCTAACACAATAAGATCATATTGACGCGTTAATGGCAGTCCAGCTAAATTGCCTTCTTTTGTTTTCTCAAAAAAAGAGCCCGAAATAAAATTGATTCGCGACTCATGTGGATTGTACTTAGAAAATGTTTTTTTCAGTATGCGGATTGCGTCTGGTAGCTCATAAATGTCAATATGCTCGATAGAATAATGATTATTTAAAAGCTGCAAAGCAAATGCACCACTGCCCCCACCAACATCCAGCACCGATTTGACATCCTCAATTACAAGGTTCTCTACGATCACTTTGTCATCATCAGTGTTTAATTGATATAAACCATTTGTGAAAATATCGAGCAAAACAGGATTATCTTGATATAAAGCAAAAGGATGTGTTACTTTTTTGTTAAAAAATGTTTCCCATTGGCTCTTTCCTGTTTTCAGGGCACCTAACAACCCTTTCACACTAAACATAGGATTCATGATTTTTTCGAAATGTTTAATGCGAGGGCCAATATAATTTGGCGAACCAGATAAAAGATAAGTGCTAGTTGAAGCGGGAATAGCATAACTGCCACCATGATTTTGTGCAATCAAATTATACTTAACAGCTAATGCTAACTTCTCAGCATCATAACCGCCCCATGCACGTATTAGTTGCTCTTGCGACTTTGCGCCATTTTTTAAAACATCAATCAGATTGCTATTAAATAACCAAAATAAAACAAGTGAACTCTCTCTTGAATAAGACGGGCTATTTTTTTTTGCTACAAATTTTTCGCCCCGCTTCTCAGCAAGATTTAGATTTGCAGCCGCATGCAAAAAACGAGATAAAGCACCTCGATCAAGATCAAGGTGCTCTGTTATACTTTCAATAGATTGAGGTTCAGATAAAGTTTGCTTTAAATCAAGCGCTAAAAAAGTTTCATATATGCCAGCTTTTCTGTAGGCTTGCTGAGCTTGTTGTAAAGCGGCATAATAATCTAGCGACTTGTACTCGCTTAAGCTATGCATGGTAGCAATTAGCCCATGTAACCAAAGCCAGTTGAATCAGTTCTAGTACGATATATTGGCATAGAAATACTCCTAATAAAAATAATAAGATTAAATTGGATTAGTTTTCAGATTGGTTTTTCAATTTCTTTTTCTCTTCGGTTTCTTGCAGGATGCTTTCACTGCCATAAATATAACCGACGCGATGTGCATCTTTTTGGCTCATGCTGATCATCATGGATTGGTCAGCTGAAATGTCTGCTGCCGTTTTTTCTGTAATATTATCAAAGCCATGCTGTTTGATGCTAAAAAGTATTTTTTTAAGCTTATCACAAAATACGCTACCAGTGATTTTATATTTTGGTTTATTGACATTATTGATAGCGTAATAGGTTAGTGCTCGAACATCTTGTTTTGAAAATCGTTCGATCATCTGGTCATTGCTGGCTAATTCTTCTGGTGAAAATAAAATATCCTTACCGGAACCAACAATATGAACTTTTACTTTTGTGATACCCATGGTGTCATTTTCTATGTTGACAATGCGATAAGCTTCACGCATCTCTAATTCTTTTTTGATTTCATGATATTTTTTTAACACCCATTCAAGATAGGTTATGATTTGAGATGATGCTCTGTTCATTTATGTTCTCTTTCGATTTTTATTCGCCATAATCTAATCGTGCTTGCACTAACACACCTAAAATAGCATCCATTGGGTTAAGCATCGCCATTTTGAAATGCTCAAGATTGGGGCTAAGTGGCTTCAGATAACGCTCCATGCCATCAATTAATAATTGTCTGAAGACGACTTCTTGATAATCGTTTCGCCGCACAATCACATAGCACCTATCCTTTGGTTCTCTATCTGGATCAATAATTAACAGCGTGCCTTTCGGAAACAGTGGTTCCATGGAGGCATCAGGTGTCCTCATAGCGTAGCTGTTTTTACTTATTTCTATGTCAACAAGCGTTAACGAAACGTTTGCTGCCTCGATGTTGCACGGCCAGTGTGCCGCCTGCAGTGGACTGATAATGGGAATACGTCCAATAACCTCATCCTTTGATGGCAACCACGATATGGGACTCTCACCGACTAACTGCTCTATTGTGATGCCAAAGAAATCAGCAATGGGCTTTAACGTTTTCGTGTGAGGCTTCTGATAAACGCCTGTTGCTACTCGTTGAACTGTAGGTTGTTTAAGATTAAGGCGCCTTGCTAATTCAGCAACGTGAATTTCCTTCACCTGCATGAGTTTTTGCAAGATTTCACTGACTTTAGATCTTTTAAGTGTCATAACGTATGACATTGATCACCTCCTGAGCGAATAAATAGTAAATTAAGTATTGACAAGATTCAATATCTTTGTTTAAATTTCTTAAAATTCTTAATTTAGTATATTTAGTATACTTATGTGAGGAAGGAATACAATCCTAGCGCCACATCATCGATAAAAAGCATTAACAAATTGACCGTGATTTTTAATAAGGAGAAAAATGTGCTATTTGCAGCTACATTTTGTCATAGCATTCATTTTAAATTGTCTAAGCTTGATCAGCTCGAAATCGAGTTACTTGAAAATCTCATCTTTGAAGAAGTTTATCAACATATCCAAACCGTAATAAAAGCCGAAAAACAAGCTTACTGCAAACTTATTCATGCGAAATCAGAACTGGAGGATGACATGTTAGAAAAAGGTATATTGGTCTATCTCATTAATGACCTAATTAACAGTGGTGATTACACTTTGCAAGGCGTCGCTAATTACACGCATACGCCTGAAGATGTATTAATCGATATTTGTATTGGCAAAAATACAAGCCCATCCTATATCTTATTGCGTCGCATCGTTTTATTGCATCGCTTTGTTAGGCCTGCATTTTATGATGGCATCTTGAAGAAGATAGCTGCCGAATGTATAAAATATTTAAACTATGGACAAACTTAATCGTCTGATTTCGTTTGACTAACCTCAGCTTGCGGCATCTGGCGCGCTTTATCTCTTGCTTGCATCTTAGCTTGATGCCGTTCGAGCGAATAAGCAGCCTCTTCTGCCGTCACCACGCCCGCGGGGTTACCATCTAAATCAACACGTGTTGCGCCTTCCTGCACACGTTTATGGTAATGCGGCGAATTCACATAATAAGACAAGCTTTTCACCATACAAGCTTTGTCATCGGTTGAAACAGTGGGCAGCTCACTTAATTTTTTCACCAACTCTTCTTTAATCCCTTTTTTTAAAGGAAGTACTTGGCTTGCAGGTTTAAAACTGGCGGGAAAGTAGACCTTTAGCAGCTCAACACCATAATGTACATAATCTAACCATTTGGGTTTGGGCTTGTCATTAGGGCTCACTGCGGCAGGTTTAGCAAGCAAGGGCTTGCGACGAGGCGGTTGCTGTCTTTGTTGCCGTGCTTGCCCCTCTTGTGGTGGACGCGGCGCCTTAGGTAAATGATCCGTTAATTGCGGCACCATCGCCTGCAATTGTTCTTTTAAACTCACATTAGCCATTAAATTAACACTCCAAACGATAAATCAAGCCAAGGAAAAAACCGTACTTTAGCACAATCACTAGACTTTTAAAGAGGAGAAATGTTAAATTTTACGGCTTTCAACACTCGCCTCTATTATCAAAGGAAATTAAGTTATGCCACGAAGAAAAAAAGCTGCAAAGCGTACGATTGAAGCTCGCCCTTCTCTCCAGAAAATGGCGAGAGAATGGCTTAACGCGCCATCAAAACTTGCAAGCGTCGCGAAGAAAGGTTTGAGTAAACTGCAGAAAGAAACAAAAAAACAAGAAAAAGCAGCTAAAAATTTAGCTCTGCGTATTAAAAAACAAGCCTTACGTTTAATGTCACCACTCGATGCCAGAACCTCGCTTGCTAAAAAGCGTGCAAAACTCGCTCAAAAAGCGCATCAACAAGATGTCGTTCTGTTAAGTCGTTTGCAAAAGCAACTCGCTGAATATACAGACGAAGAAGCACAATTAGCTGCACAACATAGCAAGTTTGTTGCTTTAGACAAGCAATTAGCACAATTTGAAAAAGAATGGCAACGCAATGAAGGTAAAGGCAAGAAAGCCATGCCAACCAAACGCAACCCCGGCAGACCGAAAAAAGCATCCGCCCCTACATGGGAAGAAGAATACCATCCCACCGAACCTGAAGAAGAATCGTCTGACACGGATAACGACGACGAAATGATCTAACGCTTTAATTTAAATACAAACAAGAAAGCCCTCTTCCTTACCTATTTTTTACTGAGGAGAGGGTGTATTGCTTGTGGAGTCATTATGAATAGAAAAATGACCGTCGCAGATCGTGCACAGACGGTAACCTTAAGACAAGTCGTCAAAGACACGCTGCGCAATTATTTTTCAAACATTGGCAATGAACAGCCTGTTGATTTTTACGTCATTTTATTAGAAGAGATCGAGCGCCCCTTACTAGAGGTGCTCATCAATTATACGAATTACAATCAAGTGAGGATGGCAACCATCCTCAATATGTCGCGGGGGACGTTGAGGAAAAAATTGAAGCAATATGGATTATTGGATTAAGTGTGCAATCACCGCCGCTAAAAAACGTGTTGCTTCGCCGCCGGTCACGGCACGATGATCAATCGTCAGTGACAACGGCATCACGCGTGCAATCACCATCTGTCCCTCACGCACCACGACTGTCTCACGACTACGCCCGCAAGCGAGAATAGCCACTGTCGGCGGAACCACAACGGGTGTGCCAAAACGCCCGGTGATCGTGCCAAAGTTAGAAAGTACTAGCGTTGCGCCCTGCAAATCAGCTTGTTGGAGGCTACGCGATTTAGCCGCTTCTTTATAGTGATTGATTCGCTCACGTAAATGAGCCGCAGATTGTGTCCCAACGTCTCGCACAACAGGCACCAGTAGCCCTTCTGGTGTATCAACTGCCAAGCCAATATTCACTTCGCTAAACACTTGGCGCGAGAAAGTATTGCCATCAAACCACGCATTTAATGCAGGCTCTTCTTTCGCAGCTAGCGCCATCGCCTTCAATAAGCGCACCGTGATATCTGTACCAGGTGACATCGCTGTGATATCGGCTTCTTCGCAAACCGTCGCTGGCACAACCTGGGCATGTGCTGCCGCCATTGTCTGCGCCATCGCACGCCTTAAGCCGCGCAAGGGTTCGCCCTGGACCATCGTTTCAGCTGTTTTTGTTGCAGCTTTTTTCACATCCTCAACCGTAATTAATCCCTGAGGCCCTGTTGGTGAAACCGTGGCTAAGTCTACTTGTAATTGTGTTGCCAATAAGCGAGCAGCAGGCATGGCCTTAATTGCAGCCGTCTTTTGTGCACTGGGCACGACAGGCGCTTCTTGCCAAGCTTTATCACTTTCTTGCAATGCACCGACGACTGTCCCCTTACTAACAGAGGCTTGTTCGCTTTCAAATGTCACCAAAGGCGCGCCTGTTTGAATAATGTCATTAGCATTACCATGCAAAATAGCTATTTTTCCTGCCTGTGGAGAAGGGACATCGACTAGTGCTTTCGCCGTTTCCATCGCGACCAATGGTTGATCAACCTTAACTGTATCACCCACTTTCACATACCATTCGCGTATTTCTGCTTCCGCTAAGCCTTCGCCTAAATCGGGTAAATTAAAAATGCTCATACAAACTCCATCACGCGGTTAACCGCATTAATAATACGTTGTTCATCAGGAATATAGGCTTTTTCTAACCGCGCATAGGGGACAATCGTGTCAAACCCCGTAACGCGTTCAGGCGGCGCTTTTAAGCTAAACATTGCCTTCTCCGCACATTGCGCGACGATATCCGCCCCGACTCCACAGGTTAAAGGCGCTTCGTGCACCACAACGAGACGGCCAGTTCTTGCAACTGAGGCTAAAATCGTGTCGATATCTAACGGTTTGATCGTTGCAACATCAATCACTTCGGCTGAAACCCCTTGTTTAGCCAATTGCTCAGCCGATGCCATTGTTTCTTTAACCATCGCGCCCCACGTCACCAGCGTCACATCTTCGCCTGTTCGCAAGGTAAAGCACGTATCTAAAGGCAACGCTTTGCCATCATCAACTATTTCTTGCTTGCCATAGCGATACAAACGCGAAGGTTCTAGAAAAATCACTGGATCCGGATCGCGAATAGCAGCCAATAACAGGCCATAAGCACGCGCGGGCGAAGAGGGAATCACAACGCGCAGGCCTGGCGTATGTGCAAAATAGGCTTCTGTACTCTCGGAATGGTGTTCCGGCGCATGAATACCTGCCCCACATGGCGTGCGAAAAACTGCCGGGCACGTCAAGCGCCCGCGGGTGCGATTACGCAAGCGTGCCGCGTGGCTCACAATTTGATCGAGCGCAGGGTAGATAAACCCCATAAACTGAAACTCAGCGACAGGCTTCAACCCAAGTGCCGCCATGCCAATGGCAACACCTGCGATCATTGATTCTGCAAGTGGCGTATCAATCACGCGTTTTGGGCCAAATTGGTCTAACAAGCCAACCGTCGCCCTAAACACACCACCATTCGCACCAACATCTTCACCTAACACAACGACATCAGGATCAACAGCCATTTCATGTTTCAGTGCCAAATTAATGGCTTCAATTAACGTAATCTCAGCCATGTGACACCTCTTTGTTCACTAATAAATCTCGTTGGGCTTGATAAATAGGCGGCAAGTTCGCGTATAAATGATCAAACATTGATGTCGCAGGTTGTGGCGGCGTCGCGAGATATTGCTCAACAGCTATTTCAACAGCTTGCACAGAGGTGGCTTCCATCTCGTCATGGGCAGCTTGATTAAGCCACTTTTTGGCTTCTAAATAAAGACGCAAACGCTGAATCGGCTCCTTCGCCCATTCTTGCTCGCGTTGTATTTTGGGTTCATAACGACTCGCATCGTCGGCAGTGGTATGATCATGCTGTCTATAGCAAAGCATTTCGAGCACGCGTGGCTCTCTTTTTTCACGCGCGGCTTGTAAAGCTGCCGCCACGCGTGCAGTTACTGCGATCACATCATTACCATCCACTTGCTCGCCAGGAATGCCCGCCGCAATAGCCTTTTGTGCCAACGTCTTGGCAGCCGTTTGCGCGGTGCGTGAGACAGAAATCGCCCACTGGTTATTGCAAATCACAAATACCACTGGCAATTGCCAAGCTCCTGCAATATTCATCGCCTCATAAAAATCGCCTTGTGAGGTCGCACCATCGCCACAAACACCTAATGCAGCATTGGGCAATTCGCGATACTTCAAAGCAAATGCCGCCCCTGCTGCATGCAAAGGTTGACTACCCACTGGGACACTATAGGGAAAATTATTTTTACCAAAATCATTGCCACGCTCATCGCCCCCCCAATACAAAAGGACTTGCGTAAGACTAACGCCTCGCGCAAGTAACGTCCCGACATCACGATAATAAGGCACAAACACATCTTCAGGCAGCAAGGTATGGCCCATGCCAACAAATACGGCTTCTTGACCTCGGGTAGAGGGATACGTACCAAGCTTGCCTGTGCGCTGCAAAGCAATCGCTTTTGCATCGAATAAGCGTGTCAGTAGCATTTGGCGATAAAGCGTGAGTAACGCAGCTTGATCTTGCGCAATGGCTGGCGCATCTAACGCCAATTCGCTTTTTTCATTCAAATATTGGTAGTACGAGATATCAAAATGCTCGATAACTTTCACGTGGCATAGCCTTTTTATTTTAAACAGGCTAGGATTATATCCACTTGCCCTGGGTTTACCAAATAAAAGGAGCACCGCTTGGACATCTTGACTTTCACTGGCCTCACTTTCATCTTTTCTATTTTAGCTGGCTTCATTGGCGCACTAACAGGTCTCGGCGGTGGCGTCGTGATTATTCCTGCGCTTGTGCTCATTTTTCACATCGACATTCACTATGCAATGGGTGCTTCGCTTATTTCGGTGATTGCAACCTCCTCAGGCTCTGCCGCTGCCTATCTGCGTGAAGGTTATACTAATCTGCGTATCGGCATGTTTTTAGAAGTCGCAGCAGTGATTGGTGCAGTAATTGGCGCCATATTGGTCGCTTTTGTCTCGAAAACACTCGTTGCGCTTATTTTCAGTTGTGTGGTCTTTTTATCCGCTTATCTCACGATCAAACGCAAAGAAGAACATGAACAGTACACGAGTTCGCACCCCTTAGCCGAAAAATTTAAATTAAATGGCACTTATCCAGTCAAAGGCAAGATGCAGGCTTATTTTGTGCAAAAAGTACCCTTTGCATTTAGTATCATGGGCATTGCTGGTTTTATTTCAGGCCTCTTGGGGATTGGTTCCGGCACGCTCAAAGTGCTGGCAATGGACCAAGCACTCCGCCTACCTTACAAAGTTTCAACAACCACCAGCAACTTCATGATTGGCATTACCGCCGCAGTGAGCGCCGGTATTTATCTCGCCAATGGCTACATCGAACCGATGATTGCCTTCCCTGTAATGCTCGGCGTGATCGTTGGCTCCTTTGTTGGCGCAAAAATCTTACCTAAAATGCACACTGGCATGTTGCGTATCATTTTTAGCGTCATTATTTGTTTTGTTGGCATACAAATGCTTTATAACGCCGCAATAGGAGCCATTTAATGATTACGACGAAAAAAACTGAAATCACCATTGGCTGGATACTCACTTTCGGCACGCTCATCTCTGCCTTTGTCATGATCATAGGTGGCGTCAGCTTCCTCTGGCAAAATGGGCTGCACACGATACAAGCGGAACTTGCACACGGCACACCGCTCACTTCCCTCGCACACGTCATCCATTCGGTTAGCATTCTCGCCCCACGTGGCATCATCGCCTTAGGCGCATTATTACTCGTTGCCACCCAGCTGTTGCGTGTAGCGTTATTAGTGGGATTTTATGCTGCTATTCGCGATTATGCGTTTACAGGCATTAGTTTATTTATTTTGATTGTGTTGTTGATTACGTTTTTTGTATGGTGAGTCTATGATTCTTTGTCTCGATATGGGTAACACGCACTTGTACGGTGGTGTTTATGACAACAATGTCTTAAAACTGCAATTTCGTTATCCAAGCAACACCGCTTCAACCTCTGATCAGCTTGGCATTTTTTTTAAAAGTGTCTTGCGAGAAAATGGGATTGTATGGACTGACATTAAGAAAGTAGCGATTTGCTCTGTGGTCCCTTCGCTCAATTATTCTGTACGTGCAGCCTTCTTCAAGTATTTTTCAATTACGCCTTATTTTCTACAAGCTGATAATAATATCACCATCAACTTAAGACACATGCAAGATTTAGGTGCTGATCGCATCGCCTGTGCCGTTGCAGCGATAGCGGCATACCCGAATCAGCCACTCATCGTTATCGATTTGGGTACGGCCATCACTATCGATGCGATTGCCGCCAATCATGATTATTTAGGCGGCTTAATTTTGCCAGGACTTGCGATTGCGATGAAAGGGTTATCTGAAAATACAGCGAAGTTGCCTGCAGTAAATATTGTGAAATCACAGCAGATTCTAGGGGAAACAACAACCACACAAATTCAATCTGGCTTATATTATGGACATTTAGGCGCATTGCGAGAAATACTGTCACAAATTAAAGCAACCATTTTCCCACAAGAAACACCCGTTATTGTTGGGACAGGTGGGTTTTCACAGCTTTTTGAGCGGGCAGGTCTTTTTACGAGCATTATCCCTGAGCTTGTGTTAGATGGCTTACGACAAATGGCAGAAACTCGTATTTTATCATAAAACAGCATGTTTTTGTTGCTCTATAATAAAAAAATACCGACAAAAACTAACAGGGAGTGGCACTATGAAAATCAAATCCGCAGCAACTGCATTTCCAGTCGTCTTAATCGGCGTTACCTTATCGGCTTGTTCAACTTATACACACGAACCCGAAGGCAGCACACCGGCGTTATCCTCTGATTATGCTTCGCGCATCCCACAAACGATTGATACCACTGAAAAAGTCATCGTCGTTGACCCACGCGTGCACGTATGGGGCGCATATGATAATGGCTCTTTGGTTAAAGCAGGACTGGCTTCTGCAGGCGCGAGTTATTGCCCTGATCTTGGCAAGCCTTGTCGCACGGAGGTCGGCACCTTCCGCATTCACTCGTTAGGGACCGCGAGCTGCGAATCCTCTATCTTCCCCATCCCCAATGGCGGCGCGCCTATGCCCTATTGCATGTACTTTAATAACGGGCAAGCGTTGCACGGCGTGTCGGACAATGAAGTTGTCGAAGGCAATGTCAGCCACGGCTGCGTCCGCATGCACGTGTCTGATGCAGAGTGGGTACGCTATAACTTTGCGAGTATTGGGACGAAGGTGATTATTAAGCCGTACTAAATAGCGCATTTAACTGTCTCGTCATCCCGCGGCTTGTCCGCGGGATCCAGACTAAGCTGTGTGGTGCGGCTTTTCACGGCAAGATAAAAAATCACGAGGCTAAAGAGTCCAATCACTAAAAAATCCCAACCAAAGGGAATATACTGCTTGCCGCCAAAGGCACCTAGGTACGAAATCAACACCAGTCCGCCTAAATAGGGGAATAACCACAAGCCAGATTTAAACCCTATCGCACGCCCGTGTACCTTGCCGCGCAAGCAGGCAAGCATAAAAAATAACAAACCCACACCCATAGCAATCGCTAATTTATAAAGGGTTGCCCAGCCTGTCCAATAAATAATCAAATTACAAAAATAAAACGCAAGCGGGCAGATAAGATACGCTGCAGGCAAGCGAAAAGAGCGTGGTCCTGGCCGTTCCAAGCGCAAACATAGCAAGGCAATCGGGCCCATCGCGTAGGAAATCACCATGCCAGACACCAAAAAACCCACCATGGCTTGCCAGCCCGATAAGGGTAAGAAGAGGCACATGCCAATGATCGCATTCACAAGGATTGCCGCAACTGGAAACCCTTGTTTATTCAAATAAGTCCCCCAACGTGGTATGTACCCTAGTCGACCCATCGCATATAAAATACGGGCAGTAGAGGTCACATAAATTAACGCGGCTCCCGCAGGTGAAACCACTGCATCCACATATAACCATTTCATCAACCAAAATAGCCCGAGTCCAGCTGCAAGACCGGCAAAGGGGCCCATATCGCTGTGAAAACTCAGGTGCTGCCAACCAGCATGTAAGCTTTGCTCAGACAAGACACCAATAAAGGCAACTTGTAGCCCCAAATATAGCAGTAGACAAACCGCAACCGACCCAACCGTTGCAATGGGAATTGCCGTTGCAACGTGCTTAGTTTCGCCTGCAAGCTCAACACCATGCTTAAAGCCGGTGAAAGCAAAGGCAACACCACCCGTGGCAACGGCAGCCAAAATCGCCTGCCAGCCTGCACTCGATCCTGCCATCATCCCTAGCCCACTAAAATGCACTGTCATAAAACGTGTTTGAATAAAACAATAGATAGTGAGCAGAATGATGATGATTTTAAACGCAAAAATAAAAAAATTAGACCGCATCAGCCCTTTATAGCTCACCGCATTAATGATACAAAAAAGGAGCATCAAGCAAGCCGCCCAACACAGCCCAACCAAACTTAATACCGGCACACCTTGTTTTAGATAAGTAAGTGACGTGAAATAGTTAGAGGCATACTGCAAAATAGATTGCACTTCGATAGGCGCCATCGTTAGTGCCGATAACCACGCCATCCAGCTCATGACAAAGCTCGTCAGACTGCCATGGCTATACTGCGGTATTTGCGCGGTGCCGCCAGCAACAGGCAACAACACAGACAACTCTGCAAAAGTGAGTGCAATCACCATCGTACCTAGCCCACCAATCAGCCAGGCAATGAGCGCCCCCGGACCGGCGATTTTTGCCGCATATAACGGCGCAAAAAGCCAAGCCGAGCCGATCATGCCGTTAATACTAATTAAGAGAAGCGTGAAGGGGGTAAAGCGACGGTGTAATCGTGATGGCGATGTGTGTTGCACAAGCATGTCTCCCGAACTTTAGCAACAAATGCAAGCCTCACAAAACTTATCCCCAGTTTCTGTGGATAAGTTGTGTAACAAGCTGTGGGCGCGATGTGAAATCAATCGCACCCTACAGCCAAGCGTAGACTAACTAAGCTGCCTGCGCAACTGCTTCTGGCATAGGCAAGAAATGCGTTTTCACTTTCCCTTGACGCTTTCTAGTATGCTCTTCAAGCTGCCGGCCTAAAGCATCGAAAGCATCACGCAATGCAACGTACACATCTTCGTTCTTTTTATGCGTCACAACGAAATGCTTACGGCCAGAAACGGATACTTCTACCTTTACATTAAACAACTTACCTCGGTGTTTGTGTTTGCCTGCCGCCTCTGCCGTCACGCGACAACTTTGAATGTCCTTAGCATACTGACTTAATTTTTCTACCTTTCCATGGATTAGCGCTTCTAAATTGTGAGAAGAATCAACCTCTTTTAACATCACTTGCGGTGTAAACATATGAACCTCCTTACTTCAATGACTGCTTGCTACAATTCCAGTATAGCAAATTACAGGCAAAAAAAAGGCAGCGCAATGCTGCCTTTTGGAGGGTAAGTTTGGATTACACAAACTTGTACACAAGACCCACGTCGAATACGCCACCTTGTGGGTTAAGATGGGTATTAACAACCGCATCATCATTATCAACAGAGCCGTAAGAAGAGAAGACGTATTCCATACGAACATCCCAATTTTGATAAATATTGGTTTGTCCGCCGAGGCCCACTTGCCAACCGGTCGCACTTTCGTCTTGGTCAGAAAAGCGTGTTCTGACAACGCCTGCACGCAGGTAACCTAAGAAGTGATCGGTCAACATATAGCCAGGAATAATATCTAAACCATAGCTCCAGCTTGATCTGACGCCAGTGTCAACAATATCATTGTCGGCAGCATCGTCTTGATGCAGACGGTAATCTTGAACCTGTACGCTGTCACCACCGAAGATTTCACCAGCTAAATAGAAGCTAGGATTGATCATTGTGGCAATACCAGCTGAAATGATGCCTTCAGCCCCTGCATAGGTGGAAGAACCTAAATCGCTAACATGGGCGAAGTTAATCCGTGGACCTGCGCTCAAACCCAAGTATGGGCCGGCTTGAAATTGATAAACAGGACATGGCGCTGCCTCTTCACCTTTATAATCATCTCCTTTGTAGGAGGGTTCAGCAAAAGCAAGGCTGGTACCCGCTGCAAACAGCGCGCTTGCTATGACTATTTTTTTAAAATTCAACATACATTTACTCCCTATCCGGATAAGTTAAAACAAACTAAAATCTTTGGCGATCATAGCCCATTTCAAATCACTAAGCAAATGTTAAGATTCACTTTCAGCAATTTCACTTGCTGCTCGCGTTAAATCACAAGATAATGCGCCTCTCTTATATTTATAGTGATCGAGAAGCGCATGACCCAATATATTTTCACCATGCACCGCGTTGGCAAAACCGTTCCGCCTAAAAAAGAAATCCTCAAAGATATTAGCCTTTCCTTCTACCCAGGTGCCAAAATAGGCGTACTTGGGCTGAATGGCTCCGGGAAATCGTCACTACTCAAAATCATGGCGGGTGTTGATGCTGAATTCATTGGCGAAGCGCAACCTAAAAAAGGAATTAAAGTGGGTTACTTGCCACAAGAACCCAAGCTCGATCCAACACTAACCGTGCGTGGCAATGTGGAAGCCAGCATCAGTGACTCACTCTCCCTATTAAAACGATTCGATGATATCAGTGCGAAATTTGCTGAACCTTTAAATGATGATGAAATGAATGCCTTGCTCACCGAGCAAGGTGAGTTACAGCAAGCGATTGATGCGAAAGGCTTGTGGGAAATTGAACATAAATTAGAAATAGCCGCGGATGCTTTGCGTTTACCACCATGGGAAGAAAATATCACTACTTTATCCGGTGGTGAAAAACGACGCGTGGCACTTTGCTGTTTATTGCTTTCCGAGCCCGATATGTTGTTGCTTGATGAACCAACCAATCACTTGGATGCCGAAAGTGTCGCGTGGCTCGAGCGTTTTCTGCATGATTACACGGGCACGGTTGTCGCCGTCACCCATGATCGCTATTTTCTCGATAATGTCGCCGGTTGGATTTTAGAATTAGATAGAGGGCATGGGATTCCTTATCAAGGTAATTATTCTTCTTGGCTTGAACAAAAAGAAAAACGATTAGCACAAGAAGAGCGACAACAACTCGCACATCAAAAAGCGATTAAAGCTGAACTTGAATGGGTGAGAACCAATGCAAAGGGCAGACAAGCGAAAAGTAAAGCAAGACTTGCTCGATTTGAAGAACTAAATTCAAAAGAATTTCAAAAACGCAATGAAACACAAGAGTTATATATTCCACCTGGCCCACGTTTGGGTGACAAAGTAATTGAAGTGAGCCAAGTCAGCAAACGATTTAATGATCGTCTCTTATTTGAAAACCTCACGTTTTCTGTACCGAAAGGCGCCATTGTTGGCATCATTGGCCCAAATGGTGTAGGCAAATCAACGCTATTTAAATTGCTAGTTGGCGAAGAAACGCCTGATACAGGCACAATAAGCCTCGGCGAAACAGTGCAATTAGCTTATGTCAATCAGCATCGTGATCATTTAGATGATAGCAAAACCGTATGGCAAGAAATTTCAAATGGATTAGATATGATGGTGGTTGGCCAATATGAAATGGCAAGTCGTAGCTATGTGGGGCGATTTAATTTTAAAGGAACGGATCAGCAAAAATTCATTAAAGAATTATCAGGTGGCGAACGCAACCGTGTGCATCTTGCGAAATTACTCAGCAGTGGCGGTAATGTTTTATTACTCGATGAACCGACAAATGATCTCGATGTCGAAACCTTACGCGCTTTAGAAGAAGCACTCGAAACTTTTCCTGGCAGTGCGCTCATTATTTCGCATGACCGATGGTTTTTAGATCGCGTTTCAACCCATACCCTCGCTTTTGAAGAAGACGATCACGTGGTCTTTTTTACTGGGAATTATACGGAATATGAAGAAGATCGCATTAAGCGTTTGGGTGATAAGGCAAAACAGCCGCATCGGGTGAGGTATAAACGGTTGAAGGTGTAAGCAGTTTGAGACGGTTTAATTAATCATTTCTTAATGTTAAATCTGATATTATTGACCTTCTGATAAACAAGAAGAGGCAAGGTAATATGATTTTGCTTGAAAAATGGCCAGAAATTCATGAAAAAATAATTAAAATTTTAAATGATAAAACCACGATTCCTGCTGATCTAGCTGAATTATTAAACATTGTAAATAGGTCAATTTCTTCTTATTGCCATAATTATAATAATATACCTCTCGATAAGCATCTTGAGAAGTTAAACCTTATTGACGAAGTAATTGATTCACTTAAAAATTTACTGAATCATATTCAAATAAAAAATAACAAATTTACGTTAGATTCAGTGCAGGAAGTATTGTCAAACGCTATTCATAAGAAAGAAGGTATTCTACGTACCATAATAACAACCTTAATAAGCAACGCAATAATCTCTGGAGCAGAAGGAGAAGCAGAGAACCTACTAGACGGTCTACTAGACGGTCTACTAGACAGCGAGGTCGGAAATAAAAACAAAGGCATGATCGCCCATTTAATACTTGAGCGTTATTTACATCCTTGGGGTAAAAATGAAGTTCTCTTATTAATTAATTTTTTTAAAGAAAGAAAAATTGATTTTAACTACCGCAATCCTAACGGAGACACCATTTTATCTCTTGCCAGTCAAAGTAATGTCAGCGTTGAAATTATACAAGCATTAATTTCAGTAGGAGCTAATGTCAACATAGCAAATAACGAAAATGATACGCCTCTTGACAAAGCTATACAGCAGACTAAGAAATCAATTAATCTTCTCATCAAAGTCCCCATCCAGCTTACCCCTGAAGATATTATCTTAAAAATCATAAAAAATAACAACTTAAGCTTATTAAAACGTTTCATTAGAAAACTTTCTCATACCCTTCCTAACGACATACCTAATAACCCTAATATGAGTTTAAAAATGTTTCATTTCTGTTTTTACAATGGTATGTCGTTAAAAAATTTCTCCCTAACTGATATTGTAGTATTAAAAACACCAGCGGCAGTTAACCACTGTTTAAGCAAAGATAAAAATCTGGATATAACGCTCCCCTATTATTCGATTTCCAAGCGATGGAAAAATAAATGTGAATATATTCCAGATGAAACAGTCTGCTCCCTTGCTCATTTAGCCGCAGCATTCGCAGAATCTGAATCCCTAGACATGTTAATTAAGGCAGGTTTAGATATCCAAGTAAAAGATTCTCATGGGCTTACACCACTTCATTATGCTGTTTTTTATCATAATGAGGATGCTGTTAAACTTTTAATTCTTGCTGGGGCAGACGTCAATGCAATCCATAATGATAACCAAAATGAAACCAGTCGCTCCCTTGCTCATTTAGCTGCAGCATACGCAACGCGTGAATCATTAGCCATGTTGATTGCCGCAGGTTTAGACATCCAAGCAACAGACGATCAACAGCGTACACCGCTTCATTATGCTGCTATTTATAATAATGAGAATGCTGTTAAACTTTTAATTTTTGCTGGGGCAGACGTAAATGCAATCGATAAGGAGAAAAAAACACCGCTACATTGTGTCGCTCAAATCGCTCAAGATGAGATGTTGAATCTTAAAAGTCATATTTCATGTGCCAAGATATTATTATATGCTGGCGCCAATACTGATCTTAAAGATGAAAATTATCGTAGACCATCAGATTATTTATCATCAGATTATTTATATAGAGACAAAAAACCTTTAGATAAACGTAAAATAGAAGAATGGGGTAAAGCTTTCGCAACTAGCGCAGTATCTAATTGCCCAGTTCGATATAACGGATCGAACACACCGACTCTTTTCCAATTAGCTGTACGCAGCATCGCCAGCCCTAACGAATATACACGTAATTTTACATACAGAAATAATCTACTACCACTAGAAGTCTCAACTGAAATTGAGGAAGAATTTATTAGAAAACTAACACCAAGGAATTAAATAAACAAGCCGCGGGACGAGGGATCAGCGAAGATACTTTTTCACCATTTCACTATTCTTGCCCTACGCCAAACCCATCCGAATATAAGTTTCAGGCGTAATAATCTGCCCTGGTATTTTTAATTCCTGCATGGCTGCATCAAGTGCTCTGGTTTCGCGTGCTAACGTTTCTTTATTCGAGGCATCCCACAGCACCTGGTAAAGTTTTCTTGCACCTAATTTATCTTCGACTAAAAAATCAATCTCGTACCGCTCACGAGTGAGATAATAATAAATTTTGCATCCTTGACGTCGCAAATCGAGATAGATTAAGTTTTCAAACAAATGGTCGAAATTTTCATTCAAACTAAATGAATAAGCTTTTACTAGACCCGTATCAATCGCATAAATTTTTCTAGGATTGGTTGTGACCTTCCTAATGGATTCACTAAATAACGGAACAAGAAAAACAAGGTAAGCATCCTCGATATGACTTAAATAATCATATATTGTATTTTTTGCGCCAGTAAATCCTTGGCTTTTTATATCATTTGCAAATTTATTTACTGAAAAAGGGCCACCAACATTTTTAATTAATGTACTAATCAAGTATTTGATTAAAGCAATATTCGTAATGTTGTAACGCTCAACAATATCACGCATAATGACAAGTTCAGTATAGTCTTGCAAAATGCGTCTACGTTCAGCAGTTGCAACGCCTGTCGTTTCAGGAAATCCCCCTTGCTCAAGATAATTTTGAAAATGCTGTAAAAACACATCTTGCTCTTTTTTGCCAAACCATTCGGGTGGATGTTCAATTTGATTTGCTGTTAAATATTCACTAAAGCTATAAGGCCAAACTTCGATAGCAAAAGAGCGGCCTCGTAATGAAGTTGCTATTTCTTTGCTAAGCAATTTGGCGGAAGATCCTGTTAGATAAATTTGTACTTTCTTCGTATCAAAAAAACGACGAATAACAAGTGCCCAGTTTTCAACATTTTGAATTTCATCTAACACAAAATAACAAGTATGATTATGATTCTCTGGTGTGAGCGAATAAAATTCTTCTAGCAGTTCTCTTAGCATTTGCTGTGAACAAGGTAGCAATCGATCATCTTCAAAATTCAAATATAAAAATCGCTCCCACGGTATATTTTTTTCCTGAATTAATTTTTGTATTGTTTGAAATAATAAATAAGTTTTGCCTACTCGTCTCATGCCAATGGCGACTTTTATCTTTTGTTCTAGTTCTGGAAAAGCATAATTACGAGAGATAAAATGAGAAAGCGTATTAAAGCGCTCTTTAAACTCAGATAGCAAAATAGGAAGCAAATTTTTCATAGGGTTATCTAATCTGGATCAATGTAAAGAACTATTTCCGCAGATACCACTTAACCGTTGCTTCTAATCCTGCATTCAAATCATACGCTCGCTGCCATCCCAGTTGCGTCTCTACTTTCTCGCAATCAATCGCATAGCGAAAATCATGCCCTGGTCTATCTTTTACAAATTGAATGAGATTCGTCAGCACCTCTTTCTGACAACCCAAGGCGCGCGAAACGAGATCACACAATAAGTGCACCATCTCAATATTTTGCCGCTCTGCCTGCCCGCCAATATTATAAGTTTCACCGACTGCACCTTGGCGCAAAATTAAATCAATCGCGCGACAATGATCTACCACATATAACCAGTCGCGCACATTGCGACCGTCGTTATAAATTGGAATGGGCTTACGTGCTAAACACGCATTAATGACTGTTGGAATAAACTTCTCTGCATGTTGAAAAGGTCCATAATTATTAGAGCAATTTGAAAGCGTGGTTGGCAATTGATACGTATGCTGATAAGCACGCACCAAATGATCTGACCCTGCTTTAGACGCAGAATAAGGTGAATTGGGCGCATATGCGGTTTGTTCGGTAAAAGCAGCATCAGTCATCTTTAAACTACCAAATACTTCATCCGTAGAAATATGATGGAATCGACATTGCTTTTCATCCCATTTATTTTTAGTAAGAAAAACACGACGCGCCGCTTCAAGCAACGCATAAGTGCCCACTAAATTTGTCTGAATAAAAGCAGAAGGATCTTGAATAGAACGATCAACATGACTTTCTGCTGCAAAATGCACAATGGTATCAATCTTTTCTTTATCTAAAAGATCAGCGATGACATCTTGATCAACAATATCACCCTTTGTAAAATGATAACGAGGTGAGTCTGCAAAAGGTGTGAGGTAATCAAGGCAAGCCGCATATGTCAATTTGTCATAATTAATAATATGCACATCAGGATACGTTTCTAACATATACTGAATAAAATTCGCTCCAATAAATCCTGCACCACCTGTTACTAAAAGACGTTTTGGTTGAAATAACATCTCAATTACACCTCAACTTCATGATGATAAAAATGCTCATTTTCTTTCAAAATTTTTAATAAATACTGTCCATAACTGCTTTTTTCCATGCGTATTGCTAGTTCAAGTAATTGTTGTCTATTAATATAATGACAGCGATAGGCAATTTCTTCAGGGCAGGCGATTTTTAATCCTTGCCTTTTTTCAAGCGTTTCGACAAATTGACTCGCTTCTAATAACGAGCTATGCGTACCGCTATCCAACCACGCCGAACCGCGACCTAAGTGCAAGACTTCTAATTCTTTTAAATCCAAATAATGTTGATTAATACTCGTAATTTCAAGTTCACCGCGGTTTGAAGGTCGAACGCCTTTCGCGATTTCTACTACTTTTTCATCGTAAAAATATAATCCTGTCAGCGCATAATGAGAAGGTGGATTTTTTGGTTTCTCAATAATATTAATTGGTTTACCTGCTCGATCGAATTCAATGACACCATATGCCTCAGGGTTATTCACTGGATACGCGAAAACGGTCGCGCCCTTTTTCTGTGCATTGGCTTGCTGCAACATGGCGCTCAGATGATGCGCGTAGAAAATATTATCGCCAAGCGCAAGTGCAGACGGCGCGCCCTGCAGAAAAGATTCGCCAATAATAAACGCTTGTGCAAGCCCTTCTGGCTTAGGCTGTACGGCGTAACTAAAGGTAAGTCCCCATTGCGTTCCATCTCCCAATAAACGCTGATACTGATCCAGATCGTGCGGGGTTGAAATAATCAATAGCTCCTGAATACCTGCGAGCATTAAAACGCTCAGCGGATAATAAATCATCGGTTTATCGTAGACCGGCAACAGCTGCTTGCTGGTACTGATCGTAAGAGGATACAATCTGGTCCCTGAGCCACCGGCTAAAATGATTCCCTTTCGTCGTGTCATGCGTCAACACCTCATGCCTAAAAGGGAATGAGTATAGAAAACTGGTCATATAATGGCAAGCCATTATATGACCATTATCTTAACTTCCTCCCCATCTCTCGCATGCCAGCAAGAATAGGCTCTGCAATATACGAAGGAAAATCAACAACGATTATCGCGGCAATAACACCCAATATTCCCCTGGGCTTTTCATATTCCCAGCAAGAAAATTAGCCTCGCGACCAGAACCCCAATAAATATCCGCTCTAATCGGCCCTTTAATCGCACCGCCCGTATCTTGTGCAATTAGCAAATGCCGGTAACGCTGGTAAGTATGTGTTGCAATATCATATGGAATCGCTGTATTCACCCAAATAGGTGCCCCCAATGGCAGATAAGCCGTATCAATCGCCAAAGATCGGCGTGGTGTTAGCATGACATCTTCTGTTCCCACGGGATCGCTCTGTCTGAGTATTCTGAAGAAAACATATGAAGGATTGCTGTTCAGCACTGATTCTGCTTGATTAGGGTGACCGTACAACCAATTGCGTATGCTTTGCATAGAAATCGTGTTCTTATCTATGCCATATTTTTCAACCAACACGCGGCCAATGGGGAAATAGGTATGTCCATTATCCCCTGCATAACCCAACAACACACTCTCTCCATTGGCAAAAACAACTTTTGCTGAACCTTGAATCTGTGCAAAAAATAAATCGATAGGATTATCAACCCAAAAAAGAACCGGCGCACGGTGTGCCATCGCGCCATTTTCAATCGCGATGCGATCAGGATAAATATGTTGATTGTTACGCCCAAAATGAAAGAAACGCGACAGCCAACTTCGTTTTTCTACATGATAAGGCAACCCATACACGGGGATATTGTAATGAGCTGTTCTTACGAGACTGCCTCGTAACAGTGGCAAATAATAGCCTGTAAAAAGACCCCTTGCACCAGAGCGCTTAACGGCATAAGGTACAAACCAATGTTCAAAAAAAGCTCGCGCTTTCGTATCGCTCGTTTTACCTAACGTTCCTGCTGCAACACAAGCACGCTGCCATTTAAATGCCTCTCCACTCTCACGGAGATGACCAAAATGATGCGCAGGGTTACGTTTCATGATTTCTTGACAAGATTGATCAAAAGCGAGCAGTGCCTGGCTCTGCTGATCGGCATCCCATCGTGGCAGCTGATTAAAACTGGTCTGGACAAGATAGAATGACTGAGACGCAAAGGCGGCTGGCAAAAAAGCCATTAACACAACCATCGTGCAGCAAAATATAATAAGTCGCTTCATAGAATAGAGTTAGACAAGAAAGAGGGCAGTGTTTAGCTGCCCTAAAAAAACGGCAAAAAGTCCTTATTAATAGCCATCCATGGTTCATAACACACAAAACGAGGAGTGGTTGGCGTATCCATTCAGTAACCACAAGTCAATCCTTGACCATGGAAGCTATGCTAGCTCAGATTATTTTAAAAGTCAAGAGGAAGATTAAGATTATTTTAATGTGATGATGGTCTGCCATTTATGCAGTAGATGACAGCTAAAAACCAAACCACCGCAAAAGCAATACAACATCAGACGCCGTGAACAATCGCGATGCCAAATAATCAGCAACAATGTTCAAGTTCACCCCACGAATAAACGCCGTTTTTGCCTCCGTATATTTCTCACGATCAAGTTGATATTGCTCAGCAAGCTTTTGTTTAAGCTGTGCATATACCTTTTTTAATTCAGGATGTGCAATCAAGTAATCTCGAAACAAAGGCCGCATTACCCAATCATGATGCGTAATATCCATTACATGAATATGATGGGTTCTACACTCGCCAAAAGGTGGCATTCCTTTTACAAAGAAAAGTTTCGTTGGATCAGGATTATCTTCCCAAAACACATAATCTGCTTCAATTAAAATAGCAATCAATGCATGTGCTTTCACTAAGTCTGTCACACCAATCGCGATATCCAAAATGGGCTTACTGGCCAGTCCTGGAATCGCCGTACTACCAATGTGTACGATATCAACCAGCCATGAAAAACAACAACGCTGCTTCAGTTTGGCTATCTCTTGCGCTGCTTCTGCTTGCCACCTCGCGTCATATGGCATGATACAAATCGCATCCTTCGCTCTCACCTGCTCCGCACGCATGCGATACAGCACATGGCGACACAGCGGATGATCTTTGGCAAGCCGCGGATGATCGAAATCATCCGACACATCATGTGTCATGCCTAATTTTTCCATCACACGTCTAGAAGGCAGATTGTTTTCTGCAGTGAAAGAGACGACTTCTTTAAATCCATACCTTTCAAAAGCTGCATGCAACACGGCTCTCGCTGCCTGCGTTGCATAGCCTTGATGCCAATGCATGCTTGCAAGGCGCCAGCTTATCTCGACGCAGGGGGTAAAATGCGCTTCAAACGTGGGATGATGCAAGCCAACAAAACCAATAAATTCACCTGTTGTTTTCAATTCAACAGCAAAAAGTCCATAACCCTTTTTCTCAAAGCACTCACGATAAGCAAGCACAGCCGCTCTCGATTCTTTAAAAGTAAAAAGATGAGGGAAAAATCGCATAACAGCCGGATCTTGATTCATGGCTGCAAAAGGCACGATATCTTCGTCTCGCCATTCGCGTAAAAGCAGTCGCTTGGTTTCGATGGAGGTCACATTATTCCTCGCCAATGTTCCACAAGGAACATCATACTTGCCCCACCACTCCCATAAACGTCACAAAACAAGAGAATGGTGACGTTTATGGGAGAGTATTTAGGAAAGATTTTTAAATAATTAAATACATTAAAATCAATCAGTTATGATCAACTACGGTAACCGAAGTGACTCTCGTAACAGCCGTTGTATAATGCTCGCACGGATCAAATTACTCTTTACCCCTTCTATGGTTGGGTATTGCCTTCTGATTTGTATAACCGCATTATCAATGCGTAGTACCAGCGTTTCAGGCATTCTGATACTTAACATATCAGATAGCTGCTCCATATCATCAGCAAGGTCAACCAAGCTAGGATAGTCAGATAACTTGAGCAGCAACTCAATCGATTCAACGATCCATTTGCTTTTACCGCGCATCCCATAGCCGTCATTGATGATCTGTTGCTTTAATCGGTGGTGTAATTGCTTTTGTAACTTGATACAAGTCACATAAGTTCCTTGCTCATTCATAACGCAATCTCCACTTCCAAGATATCGACCAATTTACGAAACGCTTTCGTTGCCTGTCTTAAGTCTTTCCAATTAATTTGTGAGAAGATCTCTATATACTTCTCATAGTCTTTTTGGGTTAGCACCGCATCAATCAGCGTTTTGATCACTTCTACACGCAATGTCGATCCCATATTGATTTTGGCAGTAGGGCGGCCTTGTTTATTGGCAGAAATAACTTGTTTTCTTTGAACGAGGTGCTGTTGGTTCGCCATCGCACGCAAAGCTTTGACACTCGCGCCATTAATACAAGCATTCAGTACTTGCGCACGAACATCTGGTTGCTCAATGCCAGCCAAAATAGCAGCTTTGTCTAAGTTACGGATATCGCCATTTTCAATGTGATGCAGAATATCTTGCGGTGCATGGATAACAGCCAAGTAATAGCTGGTTTGTGATAATGACAGGCCCGTAATGCTTTTCAAAAGACTGGCATTAATTTCTTGCTGACCATGTTGTTGGCTATATTCCGCAATGATATCTCGCATGTTACCTAACCGCTCTTCTAAGGTTAGATCTTCCCTTGCCGTATTTTCTATCCATTGAATCAGCTTGAGTTCAAAGCCTTTGGGCTTTTCGTTAAAAACCCTAGCATCGATTTCTTGTTTACCTGCCAAAATAGAGGCAAGACAACGACGCTCACCAGCAACCACACGGTACACTTCACCTAGTTTGTAAACAACGATGGGGTTGATCACACCGTTCGACTGTATGGTATGAGCCAGTTCCTTTAATTTTTCTAATTCTTCCGTTTTACGTTGATAATGGGGATCATCTACTCTCAAGCCTACTTTCACATCGGTTAAATTAATCGCAAGCTTACGTGGATTATCTGGATCAAGTTCTATGCGGGATAGGGGTAAAACAACGTGGCGAAAAATACCGGCGTTATTCTCAACAACATGGATCGTTTCGCTTAAACCGCGTGTCATGGCTTCTGAAATGCCAAATCGCTTTTTTTTACTCATGAGAAAATCCTCTCTGCAAGATATTGGCAAACTTCTAAGGCTTCTAACTTAGCCGTATTCTTACCGTTAAAATCAAAAATAGAACGAGGACTCGCATCTGCTGCGTCCACTTCTGCAAACACGATTCGCTGTGAGAACTTAACTGGCATGATGTATTTGCCTATCCCTGGATTATCCTCAAGACTTTTTAGAATATCTTTATGAAGACGTGTTTTCTTAAACATATTAGGTAAGATACCCACCAGATGCAGTGGTCTCTCTTTTTCACGTGTCAGGGACTCTTGCATCCATAGTTGTAACATTCCATAAATACCTTGTACGGGTTGTTCTTCCATCACAGCAGGGATCACGATGTGCGTGGCAGCTTTTATCACACTAATAGTGAGTGGGCCTTTTGAGGGTGCAGTGTCAATCACAACTGCTTTATAAGCGGCACGTACATCAGGTGAATTTAGAAAATCAGCTAGTTGCTTATGTATTTTTTCTGCAACTTCAGAACGCCTAATCGCCTCTGCAGCGAGCAATTTATCAGCATATCCTGGAGAAATGTCCAAATTTTCTACATATGAGGGGTAGGGTACAACGCCTTTGCCATAAAAAATTTCTGCAATACTGCTTCTGCCATCCCAATCCTGGTCAGCAGGATCAAGAGGGTCATAATCAGGGTGAATCGGTGGCATCAGTCCCTCTGGCGCTGCAGGGTCAATTTCCATTTGTAGATATTGATGTGAGAAGTTACATTGCGGATCAAAATCAATCCCTAACGTCGGTTGCTGCATTTTCTTGCTGATATACTCAGCCATCAACTTACTACACGTGGTTTTGCCTACGCCACCCTTGTTGTTAACAAAAGCAATTATCTTCATGTCATTCATTTGTTTCTCCTGTCGTTGTATCACGTTGTTGCGTACTATATCATTCGTTCGTTTTTTTTGTGAAAAAGATCACACACCCCGTTGTGTTTTTGTTTAGTATGGTTTGCTTTTGTTTACGCTGCTCTAACTTATTGATTTATTGCTATTTTATACCTCCTTTTGTGACGGTTGTGGGAGTTTTTGTGACGGTTGTGGGAAAAATCGTGACGTTTATGGGATTTTTTGTGACGTTTATGGGAGAATCGGTGACGTTTATGGGACAATATCATGGGCCAAGATAACAAGCTGCCATCGCGTGAATTAAAAAAACATGCTGCCATTATTCACTGTTCAAACACGCTGAGTTTGTTGCAACGCAAAATCTCGAATGCATTGCTTTATCATGCGTATCCAGATCTCTCGATTAAGGATGAGCATGAGATCACGGTGAAGGAGTTGTGTCGGTTGATTGGCTATCAAGGGCACAACCATGCAGTCATTCGGGATGCGATGCGAGAATTGCTTGCAACCGTGATTGAGTGGAACTTGATTGACGATGCTTCTGGCCAGGAGAATTGGACGGCGAGTTCGATTTTGGCAAGTGTGAGTTTAGAAGGGCCTCTTTGCTATTATGCCTATTCTCCTCGCATGAAGCAGCTACTTTATTCGCCTGCGATGTTTGGCCGGATCGACCTCATCATTCAATCCAAATTTCGATCCAACTATGGGTTGGCCTTATATGAAAATTGCATCCGTTATCGTGGGTTACCACAGACCAAGTGGCTAGATATTGAACTCTTTAAGAAATTGATGGGCGTACCGTCATCAAAATATAACTTATTTCGGGATTTCAAAAGGCGTGTATTGGATAAAGCCATTGATGAAGTAAACACCTACTCTGATTTGGTGATTCAGGCGGAGTATAGCAAAGAAGGGCGGCGGGTGGCTAAGGTTCGTTTTAAGTTGAAGGAGCGGGCGAAAAAGAATCGACTGGGTCAAGCAGAAACCATGCTGCCTGCAGATCTCTCAACGGCACTGCAACGATATGGGTTAAGTAAAGAGCAGATAGCACAAGTTTTACGTGACTATGATAGTCAATTGATAAAAGCGAAGATGCAGCTCATTGAAGCCTCGCCTGCTTTTACCCGTAACAAAATTCAGAATTTGTCCGCTTACCTGCTTTCTGCGCTTAAAAACGATTATCAGCCGCCCAAGACCGCGATCGCCGTATCAAAGACATCTGCCCTCGCAGACAATTGGCAAGCTGTGGAGCGCGAAATAGATGGAATTAGACAGGCCTATAACCGTTACCGTGAGAAGGTCATTGAAGACGCCATTGACAACTTAGCAGAGACAAAACGAGAGGCGCTTTATCTGGACTTTCATGCTTTTGCAGAACCGGTGATTCTGACGATTCTCCAGCTACAGCGGCATAAGTACACGCGGGATAACGTGTTTACTTCACCGCAAGTGAAAGCCTTGCTGAGGCGATTTGCTGTGCGCGAGCTCGCCATGCCGATCCCTTCTTTGGAAGAATTTGTTGAAAATCAAACAGATGCAGTAAAGTCAGTCTGGGAAACATTAAAGTCACACGACCCGCTGCATCCGTTACTTAGGTTTAATGAGTAATCGGGTCAGTAGTTGTACGAATAGGGATGTTGATCGAATGTGAATATAATGACTTGGTGAGTTGTATTCTTTTCTAACCTATAGGGAGATCAATCATGGTCGCTAAAAAGAAAAAAACAGCAAAGAAAAAGAAGTAAGCGCTGAAAAACAGTGAGAAGTATGGTGGCTTCTCACTGTTTTCGCTTCCCCTTAAACATTTATTACCCTCTTAAAACCCGCTATACTCCTTGTTTAGTCAATCAGACAAGGGAGTGGAGATGCTTTTTATTCGACGTCTTAAGCAAGCCATTATTGGCCATCCGCTCAACCCATTCAATACACAAGTGGCTAAGCACGTATCATTGATTGCACTGCTCGCTTGGGTGGGGCTAGGGGCAGATGGACTGTCTTCCTCTTGTTACGGTCCTGAAGAAGCCTACGCTGCGTTGGGTGCACACCCGCATTTTGCATTATACATTGCCATTGCAACGGCGATTACCATTTTCGTTATTTCCATTGGCTATAACCAGGTCATTGAACTCTTTCCAAGCGGTGGCGGTGGTTATAAAGTCGCCTCCCAATTGCTAGGGCCCCATCTTGGTCTGATTTCTGGGGCGGCGCTCATTGTGGATTATGCCTTAACCATTGCGGTTTCGATCGCCAGTGGTGTCGATGCCCTGTTTAGTCTCCTGCCGCCAGGTTACCTGATATATAAATTATTGGCGGAAGTATTGCTTATTTTTTTATTTCTCTTGCTTAACATGCGAGGAATGAAAGAATCCATTAAATTTTTAATGCCGATTTTTTTAGGTTTTTTTGTCTTGCATGTGTGGTTAATTGGTTATGGGATTATGGTGCATCACAGAGGACTACATCTCATTGTGCCAGAGACGTTGTCTGAAACCAAACGAACTGCCGCAACGATGGGCTGGTTTCCCGTCCTCGCACTGATCTTACATGCTTATTCTTTAGGGAGCGGGACTTACACAGGACTCGAGGCCGTTTCTAATAATGTTAATCGACTGCGCGAGCCGCGTGTTTCAACAGGCAAGTGGACGATGTTTTATATGGCGGTCTCTCTTAGCGTGACAGCAGGAGGGATTATTTTGCTTTTCTTGCTTTGGGCTCCCACAGAAACCGTCGGGCAAACGCTCAATGCGGTAACGTTTCACGCCATTTTAGGAGACAGTCGACTGGGGCATTTCGTCTTAATGCTTGCGCTATTGCTTGAAGCAGGCTTGCTTTTTGTCGCGGCTAACACGGGTTTTTTAGGGGGCCCAAGTGTGCTGGCAAACATGGCGATTGATGGATGGGTGCCGAATCGGTTCCGTCATTTATCAACGCGACTGGTGATTCAGAATGGGCTGTTTTTGTATGGGGTTTTTGCTTTAGTGATTTTGTTATGGTGTCACGGTAGTGTTGATTTACTGGTGGTACTGTATAGTATTAACGTCTTTATTACGTTCTCACTTTCTTTATTTGGTTTAAGTGTATATTGGGTAAAAGGACGTGAAAAAAATTCGCCACACTGGTTTTTTCGGCTCATCCTGTCTTTTTTTGCTTTTTTGATCACCAGTAGCATGCTTTGCATTACGATTGTGTCTAAATTTGGCGCTGGCGGCTGGTTAACGCTTGTTGTGACGTGTACGGTGATTTTGCTTTGTTTGCTGATTAAGCAGCATTACTACCGGTTTAATAAAAAATTGGAGCAACTGGATAGTGAGTTAAAGCAAACAGTTGTGAAAGTGCAAGAGCCACCGGTTATTGATGTTCATCAACCAACAGCGGTAATTTTAGTGGGTAAAAGTGCAGGGGTTGCGATGCACACTTTACTCAATGTGATCCGTATGTTTCCTAAGCATTTTAAAAATTTTGTTTTCCTAAGTGTAGGCATTGTCGATGTCGAAAGTTTTGCGGGGCAAGCGAGCCTTGAGCACATGCGGGTTGAAGTGAATGATACCCTCACGTATTTTGTCGATTATTGTCATCAATATGGTATGGCGGCTGAAGGTGATTCAGCTTTTGGCACAGATACTGTTGAAGAATTAAATGAACTTGCGCGTAAAGTGAGTAAAAAATACGCTAACTGCATTTTTTTCGCGAGTAAACTCATTTTTGAAAAAGACAATATTCTCACCCGTTTTTTACACAATGAAACACCACTCACTATTCAGCGTAGTCTGCATTTGCGTGGAAAAGAATTGGTGATTTTGCCGATGCGGGTGTAGCATACAAGTTTTTAATTTTATTTAGGAGCATAATATGATCTCTTTTCTTTCTTCGCGTCGCAGTATTTTGTGGTCTCAAAACACTGCTGCTTTTAAAGAAGCGTTTATGCTGGGGCTTGGAATTATACTGCTTGCAGTAGCTTCGCGACTCAGTATTCCGTTATGGCCGGTGTCGTTGACGTTTCAAAGTATGACGGTTGTTTTGATTGGCATGTTATACGGGTCGAAAAGAGGGATAGCAATTGTGGCAACCTATCTCGCGTTGGGCGCAATGGGCGTGCCAGATTTGGCAGATGGGGCAGGTGGTTTAGTCTATTTTACACATCCGTCAGTTGGTTATTTATTTGGATTTTTGCCTGCGGCATTTGTTTCTGGATGGCTATCCGAAAGACAGTTTGCTAGGTCAAAGCTTGCTTGTTTCGCCATTGCTTTGCTAGGTGCTGCTATTATTTTTACCTGTGGTTTTGCTGTGCTTAGTTTTTTTTATGGCATCAAGCAAGCTATTATGTTTGGTCTTTTACCTTTCATCATTTCAGAGCCAATTAAAATGGCAGCAATTGCTTTTGTTGCACCACGGTTTTGGAGAAATAGTTAAGATGATCCTCAATATAGGGGATAATGCCCCTGATTTTACGTTGCCTACAGATACAAATGATTTATTAACGTTAAGTCATCTGCGCGGGCAATGGGTTTTATTATATTTTTACCCGAAAGATAACACGCCAGGCTGTACGCAAGAAGCGTGTGATTTTCGCGATCATTTTGCACAATTAACCTCTCGTCATGTTGTGGTGTTAGGGGTATCGAAAGATAGTCGCGAAGCACATGCTAAATTTAAGCAAAAATATCAATTACCTTTCCCTTTGTTAGTCGATGCCGATTTGAAAGTTTGCAAGCAATATGGTGTTGTTAACCCAAAGAGTTTATTTGGTAAATCTTTTTTAGGGATTACACGATCTAGTTTTCTGATTGATGAGCATGGTCTTATTCGTGCGATATGGCGCAAGGTAAAAGTCAACGGGCATGTGGCGCAAGTATTAGCGTCATTTTCAGGTTAGAACCTTTATTAGGTTCCAAACCAATATTTGATTCCAAACCAATATTTTGCTATTCTAGGTTCATATTTTGAATCAAAGGTGTGATCCGTATGGATTGGCAAGCATTTGGCTTTAAAGATGACCCACTTAATACGTCTCCTATCATCAAGTCGACATTAGCTTTGTTTACCGGTCATCGTGACGACGTCAGTGTGTGCACAAATGTGTTGAAGGGTAACAACGTTAGAATAGTCGTTGAGGGTGCAAGAGGGGTTGGTACGACGTCATTTAGCAATTATCTGCGTTTTGGTGCAGAGTCGCAAAAGCTCTACTTTACACCAAGAATAGAAATTAAAGTAGAGAAAGGATGGCGGTCAGAAACTTTACTTGCGGCGATTGTTAGCAATTGTGTGAGAGAAATGGCGTTGCGTACCGAATTTGATAAACTAATTAGGGATAAACGGTTTCAATCAGCAAAAGCAATTTCTTCGCGCATTGCTGAGGCTTATCGTTCCTTTGGTGTTGATGCGTTTGGGTTTGGTGCGAACTATGGCAAACAAGCAGGTATTGTGACGCAACCTTTGCTCGTCCCCTCGCCTGTGTTGGGGCATCATTTGGAGGATCTAATTTCACTTGCTACAGATGCTGGTTACAAAAAAGGCATGTTGTTTCAAATTAATAATTTGGATATTGGTGAGATACACAGTACAGAAGAAATAAAATATTTATTTAATGCATTGCGAGATTATACTCAAATGGAGGGGAGCAATTGGTTATTTGTAGGTGATGTAGGGTTAAGACGATTTATTGCGCAGGAAGTTGATCGTTTAGATGACATTATTTCTTATGAAGTGAATATTCATCCTTTGCCCCTTGCTGCGCTTTCTGAAATGATAGAAAAACGCATTAAATTTTATGGTGAATCAGAGAAAGCTGAGTTGCCTATTAATCAAGATGTTTTTCGCTATCTGTATAAAATCACTGCTGGTCGACTTCGCTATGTTTTTGGGCTGGCGTCTCGTTTAATGAATAGATTATATATTGGTGATTTGATGGATAAAGTGACGGTAACGATTGCAAAACCGATGTTAATGAAATTAGGCAGAGATCGTGTGCAAAGAGCTGACCTCGCATCCATCGAAGAACAAGCCCTAAAACTATTAGTAGCAATGCCGCAAGCAACACCTGCTACCATGGCAAGAAAGCTTAAAAAAACAGCTCAATATACAGGGCGAGTGTTATCCTCACTGGTTGACAAAGGCATGGCTTGCTCAAAAAAAGAGAAAAAAGAAAGAATTTATATTCCGTCTATTGATGCGATTATTGCATTTACGGAAATTGCATAATGCAACCCCTTTCTTTTAGACCTCATCATTTCCTCTGCACCTTGTGTTTTCAAGGTAAGGGTTATTCACCATCATTTATCAAAAATTTCCAACAGATTGTTGATCGGCTGCAACAACCAGACGGTGATGATACGGTGATTAACGTTGCAGAAAATACCGACAGTATTTGTGCGCCTTGTCCGAACAAACGAGAGCATCATTGTACAACGCAAGAAAAAATAGAAAAATTAGATCAAGCTCATGCCGTACAACTGGGTATTCAGCCAAACCAACAGCTGACCTGGGGCACAGCTAAGGCGCGCATTGCAGCGCGCATTGATTTGGCAGCCTTCGATCGCATTTGCCAAGATTGCAGTTGGCAGCATTTAGGTATTTGTGAAAATATGTTAAAAGCACACCTTAATACTACCAAGCCGGAATCGCAGCACCATCAGGAAACAGATGCTCGGTAGTTTGCAATACAGCTTGCGAATGCATGACAGCAATTAAATCTTTCACAAATAATTTATCTTTATCTGCTTGTCTCACCACAATAATATTGGCATATGGTGAGTTACTACCTTCTTTTAATAAAGCTTCATTCAAAGTAAGCCCTGCAGGTTTAATAAAGTCATTGGTAATTGCCACTAAATCGGCATCTTTTAATACGCGTGGTAATGCAGCTGCATCCAATAACGTAAATCGTAAATGATAAGGATTGCTTATGATATCTTGCACCGTTGCTAAGGTACTGACATTGGGCTTTAGCGTAATCAAATGATATTGCTGCAATAATAACAATGCTCTTGCACTATTGCTTGGATCATTAGGAATGGCAACCAATGCGTGATCAGGCAATGCGGAAATGGTTTTAATTTTATTGGAATAAAAACCCATTGGATACACAAATGTTTTAGCAACCGCTATTAAAGGAAAATGATGCGCTGCGATTTGTGCTTGCAAATAAGGTAAATGCTGAAAAATATTCGCATCAATATCATGATCAGCAAGTGCGATATTCGGTTGCACATAATCGGTGAACGGTACAATTTTGATATGCAAATGATAGCGTTTTTCACTCTCTGCTTGTGCAACTTGCATCACTTCTTCTGGCCAACCTGACATCACGCCCACTTTAATGGTGTTGCTTGATGGTGCGTTGCTTGCAAACCATTGCCAACCGAAGCTTGCGAACACAATCACAATGCTTGCAATAATCACGTATTTAATGTGATGTTGTTTGGCTAAGTGATCCCCTATCCACTGTATCAGTTGAACAAGTACAATTAAGATGATCACGGTCTCGAGCATCACAATCACATCAAATCGCTCATAACCATAGTTGATAGCAAGCTCGCCTAATCCGCCGCCGCCAACAACACCTGCCATTGCAGAATAGCCGATCAAACCAATAATGGTGAGGGTTGCACCGCGTATTAAAGTAGGGGTACTTTCTGGAATGAGTACTTTAATAATAAATTGCCAGGTGGTCATGCCTAATGCGCGAGAGGTTTCGATTAATCCTGCGGGCACTTCTGCCAGCGCATTTTCAGTAACACGTGCGAAAAAAGCCGCAGCGGTAATGCTTAACGGTACCACCGCTGCATTAATGCCAATGCTTGTGCCAACGAGCCAACGCGTAAATGGAATAATGCCGATCATTAAAATCACAAAAGGTGTTGATCGAGTGATGTTCACGATAAATCCAGCGAAGCGATTTAAAATGACATGATTTGATTGATGTTTGCTGGTTACAAATAAAATGGTGCCAATGATTAAGCCAACAACAATGCCAAGGAAACTTGCAATAAAAACCATATATAGGGTTTCTATTGTTGCTGTAAATAAAATAGACAGGGCAAAATTCGACATATTATTCCTCCTGTTGCCATTCAAGATGTAATGCTGCTTGTACCCATTGTTGTGCAATAGGGAAGGCAGGATTTTCGAATAAATCAGGTAAAGACCCTTGTTCGATGAGCTTGCCATGATCAAGAATAGCAGCACGATGACACAAGCGTTTAACCACCGATAATTCATGCGTGATTAATACAATCGTGACACCGAATTGTTGGTTGATAGTTTTGAGCAGCGATAAAATCGATTGCGTTGCTTTTGCATCTAAGGCGGATGTGGGTTCATCACAGAGCAAAACCGTTGGATTAGTGGCAAGGGCCCTTGCAATGCCAACACGTTGCTTTTGGCCGCCACTTAATTGAGCGGGATAATGTGCAGCACGTGGGGTTAAGTGAACTAATTCAAGTAATTCACTCACGCGTGTATGAATAAAAGCCTTGGATTTTCCTTCTAATTCTAGTGGCAGCGCAATATTGTCAAATGCCGTACGCGAAGAAAGTAAATTGAAATGCTGGAAAATCATGCCCATGTGCCGACGTTCTTTGCGCAGTGCAGCAGGCGTCAAAGCCAATAAGTCATGACCATTCACTATCACAGCACCACTGTCCGGTCTTTCTAGTAAATTAATCGTACGCAGTAGCGTACTTTTTCCTGCACCGCTTTCGCCGACAATGCCCACTATCTCGCCACGATTAATTTCCAAATTAATATCGTGCAAGGCAGGATAAGCATGGCGCTTGATGTGATAGGTTTTGTTGAGGTGTTTAAGTGCTATCATCCGTTTTTCCTTCCAAATAAAAATAAACGCAATAAACTGAAGGTCAGTGATGTGTCCTGGGCACTGGCATTGGGCTTATTTAAACTGGAAAGTAACGAATACTAGCCGCGTATCAAGCTCAACCTTAGAGCAGTGCCCAGGTTAAGCATGGTCATTCGCGGTGGCATGAATGTGTGGGTGATATTTTTCATAATGAGAGACAGTTTAAGGGGCGTTGGATTTTTTGTCAAGAAGGAGCGGAGTAGGAAAAAGAAGGTGGTGGTGTCTGTTGTGGTGTGGGTGGGGTAGAGAAGGAAGCAGCGTGGGAAAGGGATGGTTTTGGTTTTGCTGATTTAATTGGCGACTTCTCTTCTGGAAATAAAGAATGAGGAAATTGGGGCATTTTAATTGATGACTTGCATGAGGGCGCGTTATTTGGCAGATTAATTTTGTTGACGCCTATATCTCGCGCGGAATGAGAATAGTAATGAGACTCACGCTGCTCCATGCGAGGCTTCTCTTCCTCAGCTCGAGGAAGAGAAGTCGCCATATGCATGAAGGTTGCTGATGTTGTTTGCATTTTCTTGATTTTTGCGCCCATGAAAGTGTCGAATTCGTTTAGATTAGCTAAGCGGTCGCATAAGTCTAGCAGAGGCTCGTAGCCTTTTTTCTTAAAATAGGCTATTAATTCAGCATCTAAATACTTTCTTGGTGTTTTTTGTCCGTTTGCGCCAGGGGCATTTAATCCGGCAGAAGATTGTTGGTGCCAGGTTAAAAACAAATAGGTAAAAATATCAAAGAAAGCTTCATCCTGCTCTGGTAAGTTATTCAACAGGGGAAGTTCGCCATAAAACATCAAATAAATAGAGATGGTATTGAAAAAAGTTTTCAAGAAGCCAAGGCGATCTTTTCCACTGACGCAACTCGCAATGAAAATTAATTCTCTAGTATAGAAATCTGTTAAGGCGGCGAGAAACAATTCATGTTGATCGGGCGAGAGAGATAAGCGACCATCCAAAATAGATTGGATTTTATTTTTTAGATGATTATAGAAAAAAGAATATATTTGATCATCACTTGATGATGAACTTGCTTCTTCTGTTTCTATTTCTGCTGATTTTTTTATTATTTTATTTTTGAATTCGTTTAACAAGCAGTCTTCTTTGAATTGATTGCTAAGTTTTGTTTTTATTAATGTTTCAATGTTATTCTTTGTTTCTCGACAAACGGTGGGCTGAAGATTTGGAAGAATACTTGGCGCCCTGGTGATCAAGACTTTTTTTGCTGAATTTAATGCATGATTAGTTGGTAGTAATATTGCTTTTTTAGGGCTGACCGTACATTCTTTTTTTATTAGATTATTTTGATCATAATAATGAATTGTAAAATTAAATCCTTCCGCTGTAAGATCTTTTATTGCTTTTAATTTTGCTTCATGCAAAAAATGATCTGGGACATCTAGAAATGATGGGAGCTTGATGGGGGAGATCAATGTTTGTTGAATAATAGGATTTGATAGTAAGCTGGAAATATACTCATCTATTTGTCTTTGTTTTTCTAACGGAGGTGTTTCATTTGAAAAGTTATTAATATATTTTTGTACTTTAATTTCAACACTCGTTTGAATCATATGGACAAGGTTGGGTTTGGCAAAGTATTCTAATTGAATTGCCATGTTTTGTATTTTTCGTGATGAAGTGATAGATGAACCGAGTAATCCATGCTGATGGATAATCTGAAAATTATTTTCCTTTTTTAGTAAAGCAAACTCGGAATCAATGAGATTGGCGCAGCCAGGTATTTCACGAAGCTTGCTGGGGATGGCTTCAATCGAATTGAGTATATCTTCGCAAGATAATAATCCATGCGAAGAATATTTATTGTATTCTCCTCTGGTGGCTTTGTTGTTTTTTATTGCTAGTTGTTGCATAAATTCGTCGAAGCACATGTGTCCTTGAGGAGACATGCTTGTGTACCAACAGGGACGTTTTTCATCGAACATACCTGTATCATCACCATAATAGGCATCAATATAACCTTTTGCTATTGTATGGCTTAAAGGTGGTTTGGGGATAGATAATTGCAGGATGCATGCATTTTCCTTATTAATTTCTTTTTCTGATACGGTGACGAGGATGGGTTTTGGTTTTAGTAGCGTGGTGTAATTATCTGCTTGCGCTAATAAATCTAAAATCTCTTCTCTTGTCGGGCTATTTCCATTGATCTTGAAACAATGATTTTTTTCAATACAATCTATGACATTGTTAATGTAATCTCGCAATATTGTTTCATATTCGGCTATATTTTTATTTTTTCCTTCAGTATCTAACTGATTTTTTGCTGCTAGATACATTGTGCTGACTTCGTTGGCTATATCTGCATAGTTGGCATGACATAAAAACTCAAAAGATTCTTTTGCGCAGGCTAATCTGCTATTAATGCTATTAAAAGCAATATGCCCATTGTCTTCTTCTAGATTTACCCAATCGATGGATGCAACTTCATCTTCCCGTAAATGTGCGAGAGCTAGAATTTTTTCTGCGATATGTTTTCTGTTTGTCTGATTATCAGGCGAATCCAGCGTTTTGGTGATTCTTACCAAAATCTTTTTTTTAGATGACATGATAGCCTCCACTCAGTTAATTTGAGAGTGAACCTTCTATGTTACGCGCTTTTGATTAAGGAAATTTTAAGAGAGAGAGAATTTGCGAAGAGCGGATGTGTGTGGCCCCCGCAGATAAACCGCGGGGTGGTGAGAGTGGGAGAGGTGTCTTTATCGCTAATGATCGACGTGACGATAAGGAACGTATTCCGGTTTCCACATGTAGCTCGCAATGTGTTGTTTTAATTCAGCTTCATCAGCAAATGTCTGATGGGCGAGGTTGGCGTGGATGGCTTCTTTGGCGACTTCAACAGCGACAGCCAAGGTAATGGCACGAATGTCGGATAAAGGGGGCAAGAGGTTTGCTTCTTTGTCTTGGCAGGAAGGTGATTGAGAGGCAAGGGCTTTCGCTGCTGCCATAAACATATTATCTGTAATCCGCTCAGCTTTGGCTGCGATAACGCCTAAGCCGATGCCAGGGAAGATGTAGCTGTTGTTGACTTGGTCAACATGCCGCGTTTTTCCATTGATCGTGACAGGGGCGAAGGGGCTGCCAGTGCCAAATAGCACGCGGCCGTCTGTCCATTTGACCAAATCTTCTGGCGTTGCTTCTGCTTTGGCGGTTGGATTAGAAAGCGGGAAGATGATCGGGCGCTCCGTATTTGCGGCCATTGCGCGTACAACGACTTCATTGAAGATGCCTGCCTGTCCGCATACGCCAATCAAAACGGTGGGTTTCACTTGTTTAACGACTTCAAGCAGCCCACATCCACCAGTGGCATAGCAATGCATTTCATTGGGATCGCGTGCGAAGGGGCGTTGGAAGTCGAGTAGGTTCGGGGTATCGTTAAACAGCAGGCCATCGCGGTCAATCAAATAAAAATGACGATAAGCTTCTTCTTGCGTTAGCCCTTCTGCGACCATGGCTTTAACCAGCAAATTGCTGATGCCACATCCCGCTGAGCCTGCGCCAACGACAATGATGCGCTGATGAGAGAGCGGCTGTCCGGTCAGGCGCATCGCGGCGAATAACGTACCTGTCGCAACCGCGGCGGTGCCTTGGATATCGTCGTTAAACGTGCACAATTCGTCTCGATAGCGAGATAAAATGGGCCCGGCATTGTTTTGCGCAAAATCTTCCCAATGCAATAAAACATGCTTAAAGCGGCGTTTGACGGCGCTGACAAACGCATCGATCATCGCGTTATACTCTGCACCACGCACGCGCTCGTGACGCCAGCCAATATACAGCGGATCGTTGCGCAGGGCTTCGTTGTTAGTGCCCGTATCAAGCAAAATAGGTAAAGTAAAGGCCGGATAAATGCCTGCGCAGGCAGTATAAAGGGCGAGTTTACCAATAGAAATACCCATCCCGCCGGCACCTTGATCGCCGAGTCCCAAAATGCGTTCGCCATCCGTGACAACGATTAACTTCACTTTATCTAATTTCGGGCTAGATAAAATTTTGTCGATATGTTCGCGATAAGGATAAGCAATAAACAACCCACGTGGGCGGCGGTAAATGTAGCTGAAGCGTTGGCAACCCAATCCCACAGTTGGCGTATAAACAATAGGCAGCATCTCTTCCATATGATGGGTTAACAGGCTGTAGAATAGGGTTTCATTTGAGTCTTGCAGATCTCGTAAGTAAATATACTTATCTAAATCAGTTGGTTTGCTCTTAAACGCTTGATAAGAGCGTTCACGTTGGATAGCGAGACTGGCTTCATAAGGGGGGATGAGGCCGAGCAGGTTAAAATCGACACGCTCTTGATAGCTAAACGCCATGCCCTTATTGAGTAAGGAGCTCTTGATGAGATTTTCTTCTCTCAATTTGATTTCAAGGTAAGGTTGGCCTTTTTCATCTTTTTTGCGCATGTAATCCATAATATTTCCCCTTTTTTTCTGATCATAGCATAATTACAGCTTAATTAAGAGGCCCTTACATGACTATTCAATCTACCCTTTTGCCTGAATGGGCGCCGCAAAGTGGCGTGATGCTCACCTGGCCACATGCGGAGACGCTGTGGTTCAATATGCTAGATGAAATCGATGCGGTGTTTGTCGAAGTGACCAAAGCGATTACGCAAAATGAACCGGTGCTCATCGTTTGTTTTGACCAGGTACATCAAAAACGCATTATTGATCTTTTGGACGATGCCAATGTGAATTTAAATCAAGTGGCGACGTTTCTCTCGCCATCGAACGATATTTGGGTACGCGATCACGGGCCGCTGACAGGTTTATATGAAGATCAGCCGGTGTTATTGGACTTTGTCTTCAATGGGTGGGGCGAAAAATATCCTTATGACCTCGATAATCAAGTCACACGCAATCTACACAAAAAAGGCGCGTTTGGTAAGACGTTTTTATCGACAGTCGATTTGATTTTGGAAGGGGGTTCTGTTGAAGTGGATGGTAATGGTGCGCTCCTCACCACCTCTCGTTGTTTGCTTTCTGCCTCACGTCAGCCACATTTATCGAAAGACGATATTAGTGAAGCGTTAACGCGATATTTTGGTTTAAAAAAAATATTGTGGTTAGATTATGGCTATTTGGAAGGCGATGACACGGATGGTCACATTGATACCTTAGCGCGTTTTACGGATCCCCATACGATTTGTTATGTGAGTTGTCCTGATAAGGATGACCCGCATTATGCACCTTTACAAGAAATGGAAGCACAACTACGCACGTTTACCAATGCAGAAGGTAAACCTTATCGTTTAGTACCGTTGCCTTGGCCAAAACCGCAATATGCAAAATCGGATGAACATCGATTGCCAGCAACGTATGCGAATTTTTTGATTATCAATGGCGCGGTACTGGTGCCTATTTATAACGACCCGGCTGATACGGTTGCTATACAAGTATTATCTAGCTGTTTTCCAGATAGAAAGATGATTGGTATTAATTGTGTCTCTGTTATCCAATGGCATGGTAGTTTGCATTGTATGACGATGCAATTACCGATGGGCGTATTATCATGACGCTGATTCTACCTCTTCTTGTTTTTCTTTAGCCGATAAATCATCTGCTAACAACAGATACATCGCGGGTACCACAAATAGCGTAAATAACGTGCCAATCGCAATGCCTGTTGCAATGACTAAGCCAATATTAAATCGGCTGATGGCACCTGCGCCGCTTGCAAAGATTAGCGGCATGACACCTAACACCATGGCAGCGGTTGTCATTAGAATGGGGCGTAACCGAATAGAAGCGGCTTCTAAAATGGCATCGTATTTTGCTTTTCCTTCAGCCTGTAAATCGTTGGCAAATTGGACGATTAAAATACCGTGTTTGCTAATGAGACCAATTAAAGTGATGAGCCCAACTTCACTATAAATATTTAATGTGGCGCCACCGATGCCTAAACTCACAAAAATCATTGCACCGCAAATAGATAAGGGCACGCTAATTAAAATAATTAACGGATCACGAAAACTTTCAAAAAGTGCAGCGAGTGATAGAAAAATAATAATCATCGCAAAAAAGAAGGTCATCATCAGGTTTGACCCTTCTTGCACAAATTGTCTCGCTTGCGAGGCATAATCGACATTATAACCTTGCGGTAGTGTATTTTTTGCAATTTGTTGCAGTGCTGCTAAGGCTTGCCCCATGCTGACACCAGGATAGGGGGCTGCTGAAATTGTTGCTGAATTTAATTGCTGAAAGTGATTCAGTGATTCAGGTACAACGACATTTTGAATGGTTGCAATGGTGCTCAAGGGGACTTGCGTGCCATTGGCATTAATATAATAGTGCAACAGTTGCGCTGGGTTTAATCGCGTGGATCGCATCATTTGTGGGATCACTTGATAAGATCGGCCTGCATAATTGAAATAATTAATATAGCTTTCACTTAAAGCAGCAGAGAGCACATCACTCACATTCTGCATGGTTAAACCTAATTGTGATGCTTTATCTTTGTTGATTAAAAGATTGGTTTGTTGTTGGTCAATTTTAAGATCCGAATCAAGATAAGCAAATAAACCACTTTGATGTGCTTTAGCTAAAACGTCTTGGACAACATCATTTAATCGATAAAAATCATCAGTTGTTTTAATGACAAATTGAATAGCAAGACCACCAGCGCTCCCTGGTAAAGAAGGCGGCTGAAATGCAACAGCTTTTGCACCAGTAATTTGACTCAATTGTTGTTGAATCAAAGGTTGCAGTTGATTAGAAGTGCGACTACGTTCATCCCACGGTTTTAACACCAGTCCTAAAAGGCCGGTATTTAAAGTGCCAAGACCCTCAACTTCAAAAATATGATCGGTTTCGGGATAGTGTTTAAAGATATTAAATACTTGTTTTGAATACAATTTAGTTTGTTCGAGCGCAGCATTCGCTTGGGTGGTGACTTGTGCAATGATGAGTCCTTGGTCTTCTTGTGGCGCGAGTTCTGAGGTCGCTGTCGTAAATAGGTATACGTTGCTCAATAAAATAATTACAGCAAAGACAATCGTTACTGGCAGATAAGATAAAGAATCATGTAATAAATAACGATAGCGCTGTTGTAATTTTTCAAAATTTTTATCTACCCACTCAACAAAAGGACGTTTATTACCTAAATCGTGTGATAAAAATTTCGAGCACATCATCGGTGATAAAGTTAAAGCAATGATGGCAGAAATGGCGACCGATCCTGCTAAGGTAAAGGCAAATTCGGTGAACAATGCGCCGGTTAATCCGCCCATAAAACCAATCGGCGCATACACGGCAATCAGTACAATGGTGATGGCAATAATCGGGCTTGCGAGTTCTCGTGCACCTAAGATGGCTGCTTGAAAGGGCTTTTGGCCATGTTCAATATGGCGTTGTACGTTTTCAACGACAATAATGGCGTCATCGACCACCAAGCCAATGGCTAACACTAAAGCTAATAAGGTTAGTAAATTGATTGAATAGCCCAAGACCAACATCATAAAAAAAGTGCCAATAATGGATAGGGGCACAGCAATCAAAGGAATAAACACAGAACGGATGGAGCCTAAAAAAAGGAAAATGACAACGGCGACAATGAGGAAGGCTTCTATCAACGATTTCACCACTTCACGAATAGAGCTATTCACAAAAGTGCTGGCGTCATAGACGATGTTTGCTTGTAAACCTTTGGGTAGTTGAGCTTGAATGTGAGGGAAAACGCTTTTAACGCTATTCAGTACTGTTAACAAATTCGAAGAAGGGGCAACCGTTATTCCCACATAAACCGCTTGTTGACCATCAAAACCCACGGTTTCTCTATAGTCTTGCGCGCCCAAGTCGACTTTGGCAACATCTTTTAATCTAACGATCGCACCATTTTGCGCTTTAATCACCATATTTTTAAACTGATTCACATCGGTGAGATCTGTATTTGCAACCATATTTTGGATAAACATCGGACCATCAGTGCGGCCAACAGCAGAGGTGATATTATTGTTATTTAAGGCAGCAGCGACGTCAGCGGCGGTTGTGTTAAATCCAGCTAATTTGACTGGATCGAGCCACGCACGTAACGCATAGGTTTGATCTCCCAAAATTTCCGCATCCAAAACGCCATCTACAGCTTGCAATTGCGGTTGTGCTACGCGAATGACGTAATCGCTGATTTTGTTGATCGGTAAATCGCCGTAAAAACCAAGATACATGGAGTCGATGGTTTGGCCGACCGCAACCGTGACGATAGGTAGCTGCGCTGCCTTGGGGAATTGGTTCAGTACCGTATTAACCTGTGCTGTGACGTTAGAGAGTGCTTTAAGCGGGTCATAGTTCAAGTTGAGATAGACATTGATCGTACTGAGCCCTAACGTGCTGCTCGAAGTCATGTAATCGATGCCAGTGACTTGTGAAATAGCTGTCTCTAATGGCGTGGTAATGAAGCCTGCGACAGTATTGGGATCGGCACCGGTGTAAGCGGTGGTGACCGTGATGACTGCATTTTCCGTAAAAGGATATTGCATGACAGGGAGAGAGACGATCGAGCGCAAGCCGAGCATGAGTAGCATTAAGCTAATGACCGTTGCTAAGACAGGGCGTTTAATAAATAAATCAGTGAACTTCATGGAGAGACCTTAACCATTTCGGTGATCATTCGTCACAACAGGATGCGGATTATTACTTGGCATGACTTGATTGTTGATGGTGATGTGGCTGCCATTGCGCAACTTAAGCTGACCGGATGTCACAATGATGTCACCCGGCTTTAAGCCCGATAACACGCTCACTTGCTCGCCTCTGGTGTCGCCCGTTGTCACGAAAGATTGATTGGCGACAAAAGTCGGTTTGCCATTTTTATCGACACCATCTTGCGTCACAATATAAGCAATGTCGCCATAAGGATTAAAGCTAATCGCTGTTTGCGGCACCGTAATATATTGCACTGATATCGGCTTTTTGACACTAACATTAACGAACATGCCGGGAGTTAATTGCAATCCAGGATTGGCAATCGTCGCTTCCACTTCAATATTGCGCGTACTGGCATCGATCAGCGGGTCGATTGTCGTGATGTTGCCGTTATAAGTGTGGCCGGCAACGGCATCAGAGGTGACGATGACGGTTTGCCCCACTTTAATATCCGATAGATATTGTTGCGGTAAATAAAAGTCGACATAAATCGGGTCGAGCGATTGTAAGGTGACCACCTTATCACCAGGATTGATATATTGTCCTGGATTCACATTTGAAATGCCTAAACGGCCACTGAAAGGAGCGGTAATCGTCAAATTAGCAACCGTTGCAGCTTGGCTTGCTACTTGTCCTGCAGCATTTTTGACATTTTGCTGATCAGTGTCGAGTGTTTGCTGACTGATGGCACGAATCGCAAACTGTTGTTGATCGCGCTTGTACGTGAGCTGGTTTAAGGCGAGGGTCGCTTGCAAGGCTTGCAATTGCCCAATTTGCACATCGGCATTGAGTTGCACAAGCACTGTGCCTTTTTTGACATCTGTCCCTGGTTTGAAATAAATGGTTTGTACCATGCCGGCTCCATTAGTCGTGACATTAACACCAGTGACGGCACGCGTGCTGCCAACACTATTAATGGTCGGTTGCCAGGTGCTTTCTTCGGCTTTCATCGTTGAGACGCTGATGGCGACGTTCTGCATTGAGGCGAAATAGCGGCCGATAAAAATATGTATAACCGCTTTATAAAGCGCTATCCCGCCAAATAAAATGACGAGCGCGACCAGCATGATGATCATTCTTTTTTTCATTGGAGTTCCTGTTCTGTTAAACACACTCTTGTTCGCACCATTGTTTATTCCACCATCCGCCGCCCAGCGCTTGAAACAAGGCAACGGTATCGGTATAACGCGTCGCTTCAGCCTGAATACGCGCAATCACGGTTTGCTGATACGCTTGTTCTGCAGTCAATAAATTAAGGTAACTGACGCCGCCGAGCAAGTACTGTTGCTTGACCAGACGATAATTATCTCGTGCCGTGAGTTCGGCTGCACGATCTGCTCTCAACGTGAGCGCATCATTATCTAACGCTCGCAACACATCCGCCACTTGTTTAAACGCATTGAGCACGGTTTCTTTATATTGGGCAAAAGCGGCTTGATAGGCATCAATCGCCTCGCGTCTTTGCGCGAACAAGGCACCACCTTCGAACAAGGGTTGGGTGAGGCTGCTGCCTACGTCCCATACGAGATTGGCGGGGTGAAAAAGCTTAGAAGCAACTGTGCCCTCCCAGCCATAAGTGCCGTTCAGCGTCAATTGCGGGAATAGATTTGCGGTGGCAACGCCTACCTGCGCACTTGCGGCATGCAATAGCGCTTCGGACGCGCGCACATCGGGACGCTGTCGCACTAAGCGCGAAGGTAATGTCACGGGTAAATGTTTAGGTAGCGTGAGCTGCGTTAACGCAATGGTAGGCAGTGTTGCATTAGGATAGGCGCCAATTAACACCGCGAGCGTATGTTGGTTTTGCGCTAGGCTATTCTCTAAAGGTGGCAGTGTCGCCTTAGTTTGGTTCACTTGTGTTGCTTGCGAAAGAACGCTTATTTGCGATACGCCGCCTAATTTGAATTGTTCTTGAGTCAGCTGTAATAATTTTTCTTCTTCCTGAATTAAAGCGTGTGTCGTTTGAATTTGCGCATTCAGCGAGGCAATGGTGATGACTGTTGTCACAATATTGCTGGATAGGGTTAAATCTGCTGCGATGAGTTGGAATTGCTGATAATCCACCTGTGCGGACAGGGCTTCAATTTGGCGACGATTGGCGCCAAATAAATCCAGTGTGTAAGAAGCATTGACAGAGGCATTAAATAAGTTGAGGACCTTGCCTGTGCCAAAAGTTGATCCTGCATCCGTATTTTGCCCGCGCGTCGCACCTGCTGTTGCATTGATGGTGGGAAACAACGTGCTGCCAATTTCAGCATTACGGGTTTCTTCGGCTTGCCGTAAGGTTGCATAACTACTGGCAAGTGTTGGGCTGTTGTGCATGCCTATATTAATTAATTGATTGATGGCTGATGAGTGAAACAGTTCCCACCAGTCATAATCAAAATTATTTGTTGCAACAAAATGCTGTGCTGCTCCCGCTTGTTTTAAGCTATGCGAAGCTACTGTTTTATTGGGTAAAGGTTTGTTGTCATATTGCGCAAGCTGAGGTTCGGTTGGCGAATGAAAGTTGGGGCCCACCATGCAGCTAGTGATCAGGCAAGCAATGGGTAGTAAAGTGAGGAGTTTGGTCATTTTTTATTCCTTCTCGCATCGTTCAATAAAAATAGGTGCCACTGTGTCTTTAGGATAAATGGCCAGGCATTGGTTGAAATAATCTTTAGCAGCTTGCCATTCTTCATTTTGATAAGCATCAAATCCATGAGAAAAAGCTTCTGTGTAAGCATTTAAATCAAATGCTAATGAATCGTCTTTCGTTCCCAATAATTCATAAATAAATAACGGATGATACCGGCCGCGCACCACCACTTTATCAACCGGACGCATTGCAAAATCATCTTTCAAATGTTCGTGCACGATGTCAGAGACTAAAATATGCGTGCCATAAAAGCGATTAATATCTTGCAATCGATTCGCAATATTAATCGTATCGCCCAATGCTGTATAGTTTAACCGCTCTGATGAACCGACATTGCCGACAATCGCCATCCCCATATGGATACCAAAAAAGGTTTCAAACGGCGGTTTATTTTCTTTATCCCATTGTTGATTCAGTTCTCGCACTTTCTTTAAACACGCAAGGGCTGCGGTGGCTGCAAGCGTACACGGATGATGTTCCGGAACAGGCGCGCCCCAAAAGGCCATGATGGCATCACCAATATATTTATCCAGCGTCCCTTTATTTTCATCGATAATAATGCGTGTGAGCGATTCAAAATATTCGCACACTTGAAACATGAGTTCATTCGGATCCATTTTTTCAGCAATACTGGTGAAATGTCTTACATCTGAAAAAAAGATCACTAAACTACTACGAACGCCACCCACATGGGTATCGTTACCTGACTCAATCAATTGGCGTACCAATGCTTTCGGTACATAACGTTGAAATTGACGTAATCCCAAGCGCATCGATTCAAATGCATTGCGTAATAACACGACTTCTTTAATGCGAGAAGGAAAATAAATATGATGGTCTAGATGAAATTGTTTTATTTTATTTGCTTCTTTCACCAAACGGTTGATGGGGCGTACCACGCGTGTGACTAAGCTTGAGACTAAAATAATACCAATACACAAAACAACCAGTGTCGAAATCAAATTCAGTGTATTCATTCTCATGAGAATACTTGTAAAATCAGACAAGGGCACAACTGTGCCGATTAAGTAATGATTATCAGCATAATGTGCTATGGGAAGATAGCTAACTAAATATTGTATGCCTGCATTCGTAATAAAGTTTACGGGGCTATTTGTTTTTTTGAATTGATCGATTGCTGCATCTACAATAGGTAGTTTAATGGCATGCACATTAATCAGTTGACCAGGCGTAACGTTTGATTCTGTAAAGGGTGGACGATTGGGATAAGCAATTAAATTTTCATTACGGTCGATGAGAAAAGAATAACTGTTCGGTGTGATTTTTTGCTGGGTTAAGAAAGTAGAAAGATAACTTAAATCAATATTAACGACGAATATACCAATGAATTTTTTTCCATTATAAACGGGCGTTACTGCAGAGACGCCAATCACAGGAATGATTTGAAAGCGATGCACATCGCTCCAAAAAAAATCTTTTTTTGTTTGCGCTTGTTTAAAAACCAGTAAATCACTCACTGTAAAATGAGCATTCGTCGTATGCGTATAAACATGACTACTGATCGTGCCATCTGGATTTTTTTCAGAGGAAATAAAATGACCGTTGGTATCCGCCCAATAGGCACGTATCGCCAGTGGATAATGCATGATTAAAAATCGCGTGTAGGGGATTAATGTGGCAGGATCAGTTGCGATCATATGATTTTTAATGAAATACGCGCTGAAGCGGCTGTCACGTTCAGCCGGGATAAAACCATCGGTCATTAGATGCGAGACATCGGCTGAGGCGTAATTCATCATTTTGATTGCGGTATAAAAACGTTCTGCGCGCAGCGTGTAGGAGGTAAAAAAAATAATGAGCAAGATCATCGCAATGAATAGCGTGATAAAAATAGACAAAATACTGAAACGCAATGTCACAAGGCGCGCTTGGTTATGATTGAAAGCGTGGGGAATCATGATCAGAGTCCTTGGGGCATACTTCTCGCAAGCTGGCACAGATCGGCCAGCAAATACAAAGGCCAATTGCGACCGCTATTGCTGTCACGGTGAGTAATAATGTGTCATGATTTTTGATGTGACTGACGATTGCGGTCATCATAAATCCCATTAAAAATTCAATAGCCATTGCAATCGCTGTCGCCAATCCCATCTGCCCGCGAAAGGGGCGCGCAAGTCCCACGAGGCTTGTTGGCACAATAAACCCCGTGCTGATCATAAAGATGAAGAGGGCGGCTGTGGTAAGGGCAATAGCGATGGGCGGTAAAAAGAATGCCGATAGTAGCATGATTGCTGCGACAAGACAAATGATGACACCAAGACCTACCAGCGTTTGTAACTGCAATCGCAACACCAGAACACTACACAACAATAAACCCAACAAGTGTGCACACCAAAATCCGCCTTGTAGATAACCAAAGTGGATGGACGATAATCCTAATTGATCGATGAAAATAAAGGGAGAGAGGGTGGTCAAGACTTTCTCACCGGTATCAATCAAGCTCAGGCTCAAGGTGAAACAAATAAAAAGCGGATGAGCCAAAATGGAGCGCGTACCATAGAGACAGTGTTTCAGATGCGCTTTAAAAGGAAGAGTGGGATGGGCGGTATCATTGGCTCTCTGTTCTGGTAATAAATAATAGAACAACACGACGGTTAATAAGCCATAGGCAGACAAAATTAAAAACAGCAGCCGCCAACTGATGCTGCTGACGTAGCCTGCGAGAATGGGCAGCAAGGTAATTGCGAGCGCATTGCCGATAAAAATGATGCTGAATAAATTAGCCGCTTCCCGTGGCGGAAATTGATCATTGACCAGCGCCCGCCCCATTAGGATGCTGATACTGACACCGAGTCCTTGAATAAATCGCCCAAATAATAATAAGCGAATACCAGGCGCAAAAAGACAAACGACGCTGCCGAGCGTAAACAAGCTCAACCCAAAAATAAACAAAGGCCGCCGTTTGAAATAATCCGCAACGGGCGCGACAGCAATCATGCTAATGGCTTTGCCTAAAATAAAGTAGCTGATGGTAAGTTTGGCTAAGGTGCTAGATAGCAACAAGCTGTGCTGGATATTAATCAGTGCTGGCGTATAAAACGAAATCCCCCCCAGTCCCAAGACCCAGGCACTGACTAGAAGTGGCGCAAGAAGAAGGCGTGAGGTGCGCATCATGTTGGTGTCGATCGTATTCTATATTTAATAAGGTGAATATAAGGTACCACAGATGGGGGGGAATGAGGATGGGTGATATTTTATTCGATTTGAATCAAAATATGTTGATTTGATTCGATAAGAGTGGTTAAATAAGGCCGCTGAATTTTTAGTAACCCTACTTCTGAGGACAAATTAATGCGAGATGATAAAGATGTTTTAGAGTTGTATGGCTCTTATTATTACAAAATGGGAGAGAGAGCTATTTACGAATCAAAGGAAAATCAGTCCTATTATTTCAAAACTTACATAGGCCAGCATGTCGTAGACATTTCATTAGGTGATTCAATTTATTATCTATCGGATGACAAAAATGAAGCCTATTTAAAAAAAGGCCCGATTAAGATAACCAGTGAACATTGCGCTACAGTCATCAGAGGATATATGGGATCTCCTGTGACGGCATCACTGAAAGAAGGGACAGTATTGCCTTATGTCAACGGATGTTCTACCAGACAGATTATTTATCCACAGCGTCTTGGTGATCCTACGTTGCAATTTTTAAAAATTCCGGCTTATAGCAGAGAGCAAGCCCATCACATTCACTCTACTGCAAGAGTGGTGTATATCCTCAAAGGGTCAGGTGAAAGTATCGTAGGGATGGAGGGGAAATCAACATCAGTGAAACTAGAAGAAGGCATGGTTTGTATATTAGAGCCAATGTGTCCGCATCATTTTGAAACACCTCATGGACAACATATCGAGGTTGTCCCGTTGCATGTGTTTTCATCAACGGGTGCGCTAGAAACCTCACACCCCATGTTCAATGGCACGCATTTAATGAACCAAAAATAAAAATTGAATTATGCCTATCACAAAAGCTGATATTAGAAAGGTAATGAGAGGCATGCCATTTATTTCTGTAGATGGATGTGCTTCTGGTTTTTATAACGTGATGCCATTAGGATTATGGGCCGAACGTTGTATGAATCATTTAACAAATGTGATAAGGCGAGGTATCCAAGTGCATCGGGTATCTTTTCCACTTGCTTTTCCAGCTAACCATCCGCATATACAAAAATTAATACACCAATTTGATAAACGTGACGAAATTTTTCATATGCGAGATGAGCCTTTAGCGTTGAGCTATAGTCCTGATCCCAATTTGTTATTATGGTTAGCTAATAAAAAGATAGCCAAACATCATCTGCCCTATGCCATAGAGACGCATAGTATTTTTTTACGTAAAATTAAATCAGGCGGCATCAATGGTATTGACAGGGTAAGGCAATTTGCTTTTCCAGGCATTTTTATGTTGAATGCTAAACAGGAAGCTGGAGATAATGTATGGCTTTTTTTGAAGCTGGCATCACAGATAATGAATAATCTCTTCCATGATAGATGGAAGACAAAGATTACGGTATGCGAAAATTTTTACCATCAAAATAAGAACCATTTTGATGGAATTGAAACAGCTACAGGACAGAGAGTCGAAATCAAATTTGTATCGGAGCAAACAAGATATTTTGCCTATAAACTGGGATTGTATGCGAATGCTGGATATGCCGATTTAATGATTTTTAATCTTCAGTGGGATAACACTAATCCTGGCATCTTTAACATTTCAACTGATCAAGATGAGCTTATCATTCTGCATGCCACTTTGGCAGGTGCTATTAATCGCGTCTATCCGGCTCTGATTGCGCAAGGGCTTGAAAAGAAAGTGAATGTATTTTCTCCTTTAGTGGCGCCTTATCAAGTTGGTGTTGTTTTTGATAAAAACAATCAAAATAAAGCAGTCATTCAATCATTGTCAGATATTTTTGAAGAAAAAAATATCAGACATTATCACGCAAAAGCAAAAAAATTTCATGACAAAGTGGCAGAGGTAGATCAACTATGGGCGCCTTATATTATTATTGTGCCAAGTGACGCTAACTGTTTTGATCATCTTAAGATTTTTGATAGAACGCAAAACAAAGCACGTATTTCTTTTCCATCTCTTGTAGAAAAGCTGTGTAGCATTGCGACAACGGATTATGCTTTATTTCACAATCAAGCGGATAATGAGTTGCCATTTTGATTTTTTTTATACGATTAGTCACAGCCGCTTGTTTCTTCACTTTGTTGGGGAAGGCCAATATTTGGCTCAATCCTGTGAGTAATGCCATTTTGGCTGTGGGATATCGCTCTTTTTTAGTCTTATCGCCTGGCTTTTCTCGTCTAACGAAGCAATTTGCTATTGCGGCTGCTTTATTATTTTCCGGAATAGGCGTGTTGTTGCTGTTGATGCACGGTAAATGGTCAATCATCTTGGGTGCTATTATTCTAGGGGTTGGCGTAAGTGTATCGGGTTATTTGATTCGTGCAGTTGCGGCAGAAACACCGAAAGGGGCTGCACACAATAAAATGGTAGCTAATATTGGCAGTTTGATTGCGGGTTTAATTTTGATGCTTTCCTTTCACTCGCGCGCCCTCTTTTTTGCTATAGGCGCTATTATTTTTATGGCACTTTCTTTACTTGCTGCTTCAACAACACGCAAACAAAAAACCATTACATTGACAGCGCCTAAAAAATTTGATTTTTGCAAAACAGTAGGCTGGGTGTTATGCGGGCTAGGTGTTGGTATCAAATTATTCGGTGTTTTTTCCGTTTTGCCACAATTTTTAATTGCCAAGATTGGCTATTTGCCATTTTGGTATGGAATAATGATTTTTATTAACAGTATTGCAATTATATTGTTTCAACTGCCTATTATTCATTTCATTGGAAGGTTTGGTCACAATAATCAAGCTATCAAAATAACATTGACGATTATGTTTTTTGGGATGTTGTTGATTGCCTTTCCAAAATTCTTTTTCGTTGAATGGTTTTTTGGCGCGTTGTTATGGACAATCTTGCTCTCTTTGGTTGAATGTGCTGCTAGTTACTTAGATGTGGAAGGATCGAAGTCTGGGTTTTTGTTAATCAAAGAAACGTCTATCGGCTTGGGTGGCGGATTAACTGTTTTAGCTAGTCGATGCATTCCTGTTGTTAATTCAAGCATGGTTATTGGTAGCCTTGGGTTTGTTAGTATATTGATAGCTTGGGTCTTGCTTTGTAAAGATGTCACATGTGTGGAAGAATAAAATGCGTTTACCACATATTTTTATTGGCATTTTAGTTGCTGCAATTTGGGGGTTGAGTTTTGTTGTAATGAAAATGGGCCTGGGAAATATGCCCCCTCTTTTGTTGTGTTTTATGCGATTTTTTCTGACTTGTTTCCCAGCGATATTTTTTGTTAAAAAGCCAAATATGCCGTGGTATAAAATCATGTCATATGGTTTGATCATGTTTGCTATCAAATTCTCACTCTTATTTGCAGGTATCTATGTTGGGTTGACCGCTGGGTTGGCTTCACTGCTTATTCAATTACAAGTTTATTTCACTTTGTTTCTTGCAGTCATTGTGTTAAAAGAAGCTATCTCTTTCCGCCAAGTGCTGAGTGCCATAGTCGCAGGATTAGGGCTGGTTGATATCATCAGCCATGTTGGACATGGTGCACCGGCATTTGGATTATTGTTTATTGTTTTATCAGCATTTTCCTGGGGAATAGGCAATATTATTTCAACATCAATTAATAAAGCGAATATTATGGGTTTAGTGGTCTGGGGCAGCTTATTTGCTTGGCCTCTGCTGCTTTTAGTTTCTCTCTATGTTGATGGTGTGCATCGAATAATGATTACGTTATACCATATTTCATGGGTGGAAATTGCAGCGATACTTTTTATGGCCTATCCTGTTACGCTATTCGGCTTTTATATGTGGAGCTGGTTGCTGAATAAGTATGATGTCTCAACGATTGTGTCATTCGGTTTATTAATTCCGGTGTTTGGTATGCTAGGATCTATTATTGTATTTGGCGAACCTCTGCAGAGCTGGAAGCTAATGGCGTCATTATTTATTATCGGTGGGTTATATATTAATATGAGTCAGATTAAAAAAAGTTCCTTCTTAAAATATGAAACAGGCCAAACAAAATGAATGTCCGTCACGCCAAAGCAAGTGATGCGCCAGCGTTAGTTATGCTATTAGCGCAAATGGGCTATCACATGAGCGAAGAGAAGATGCAGTTACGTGTTGCCGCTTTTAATGTCAGTAGCCACCGTCTCTTGGTAGCAGAAGAAAATGGCGCTGTGATTGGCGCGATAGCCTTTGGTTGCTACGAGCAACTGAGATTGCCCAGTCCCTGCTGCCATATCGATACCCTGGTGGTCGACGAAGCACATAGAGGGAAAGGTATTGGGAAGCAGTTGGTGGCGTTGGCAGAAAAATATGCCACCGAGCAAGGGGCAACGATGGTGGAGCTGATCGCGGCTAACCACCGAAGAAAAGACGGGACGCATGCTTTTTACGAGGCGTTAGGATACAAGGATCATGTTGCTTTTGATTACACCTATTTTGCAAAAGAGTAGGTGTACGATAAAATTTCAACGAACATGCAGAGGATTATCAAGCACTTTTGTGTCAAGGCACAAAAGCAAAAACAGGGGTTGAAGCTTGCCCAGCCCCATTTAACGGGGAAAAATCATGCAACTCGCTCAATTGCTCGACAAACCATTTTTCCATGGGACGGGTTGAACTTGCAAAGCTTTTCAGACGTTCACGTGCATCATCTTCAGCTTCGTGAACCACCACTACAAAATCAACATCTCGAATTTTATGAAAATAGGCATTCGCTGTTTTCAAGCCATAACGCTCCAACATTTCAGAAAATTCTTTTTTGCGTGGGCCAGTGATCTCTGCAGCAAAGGCTTTGTAGGCTTCAAGTTTCCCCGGTTTGAGGGGATTGATATCAACGATAGTTTGCATTTTTCTCTATGAAGAGCTTATGATGCCAGCATAGGCGTATCTTGCAGCGTCAGGGAGTAAGTATTTTCGATCATACCCAAACGCATCGCGAGCAAGGTTAATTCAACATCACTATGTACATCTAATTTTTCGAAAATACGATAACGGTAGGTGTTCACCGTTTTTAATTCAACGTGCAAATCTTTCGCAATATCGGCCGCGTGTTTGCCATGCACGATCATCATCATCACATTTAACTCGCGATCAGATAGTTTATCGGTGGAGTATTGCTTGCCTTTTTCGAATGAATGCAGAGCAATTTGTTGCGCAACCTCTGCGTTAATATAACGATGCCCATTATATACGGCATGGACCGCCTTGATTATTTCTTCTGCATTGCAACCTTTGGTGAGGTAGCCCATAGCGCCTGCTTCTAAAAACCGAGCAGGGTAAGGTTGACCAGCATACACCGTCATCGCAATAACACGGGTATCGGGCGAGCAAATGGCTATCCTTCGTGTTGCTTCCAAACCGCCGATGCCAGGCATTTGGATATCCATTAAGATGATATCGACCTTTTCTTTTTTAACAAAAGCAATGGCTTCTTCACCTGTTCCAGCTTCGCCCACAATTTCAATCCCAGGCTTCTGGACCAAGAGGGATCTCACGCCCCTGCGAATCAGGTCGTGATCATCAACCAACAGGACTTTAATCAAGGGAGTCTCCTTAAGCGGAATAGAAGTGGTTGAAGAGTCCCTTCAGTAACCGGAGGTCAACCTTGACCATGCGCGCAGTCTACAGCGTCTTTAATCAAAAAACTAGCCTATTTTTGTACGAGATTCACTACAATTTAAGAATAAATATGGAAGTATTTACTAACATTTATGTATGTTATTGATATTATTTGTTATTTAACTTTGAGAATTTTTAGGGTAATTTTGAGGGGGAAAATTATTTTTGTTTATGCTAGGGAAACGAGTGAGTTGAAATGCTCACACATCCTTTAAAGAACTGAGCATCGCTTGCAGGAATAGCACCTATTGCTGTGTGCTGATGGCAGTCAGCGCCAAAGCGTGGATCCATCTGGATGGTATCTTTTGCGAGGGAAGCGACGCGATGCTGGTCTGCTTTTGTGTGGAAGAAGGTTAATGTCATGCGTTTAACCAGCTCACCAATGACTGTATCAGAACATACGGCATTTTCTTTGGTCAGCTCTTGCAAGAAGACGCGCATTAGGTGTTCCAATTCCCGCATATCAAATAAGGTGGTACGCGTTTCGCTCGAGCCAGGTGAAAATCGATGGGCTGTTTGGTTTAGTGAATAATAGATGGGGAGTTTGTCTTGCTCAAAATTGAAGATGGCTGGCCGCATGATGGTGGGCGGGTATTTTTTTAAGCCATAAGATTCAACAAAGACTTGCTGCAATATGTCGAGCGGCAGCGCTTCATTATCACAAGCGGGCACATAGGCAGGTGCGGCGCCCAGAGCAATTGCGAATAAATGGCGTGCGGTGTCGGCTAGGTAGGAGTTGGCTTTTAGATTGCGGAGCCGTTGTATGGAGGCGAAAACCACTTCATAGTAGGAATTGTTCCGCTGATATTCCGAGCGCATCCAGGCTAACTCGTGCAGGTGAAGTTTCAGGGGCAGCCAAGCTTTGTCGGTATGTAGTTTGGTCACCCATTTTTCAGAAAAGTAGAGGATACAAGAACGCCAGTCACTCTTGATGGCTTCACTGTGAACGATTTCTTTAAACAGGTGCCAATGATCGTGTAGGGATCTTGGTGGCCGGCTTTTTATGCCAAAGTCGCGACGCAAGTTGAGATGGTTGACGAGTATGCCGACATTGGGGAGCATGAATGCTGATCTGACGCCGGATGATGTGGTTAGCACGCCATTGGGGGCGTAGAAGGGTTTGTTTGTCATGCTTAAAATGCAAGACAGCGGGAAAATAGCCCCAGGAGAATAAATATACGAAGGAATTAATGATCGCTTACCTATAAGATCAACGAAAAATTCAATTTCTTTCTCAAGCAACATTGCCAACGGTAGCCTCTCTTTCCCATAACCAAGATGCTTGACAATATCTTTCGGTGCATTAGGGTCCGTTAGTCGATACGATCCACCGTCTACAAGTGGCAGAATAGGGCTTTCAGTATCTCCTGATAGTGCACCATATGGATAGTACATGAGGTACACAGGGAATGTTTGATCGACGCTCAGCTCATCCACAATTTTTGCAAATTCAGGCCTTACCACCGCTACACGATCACGCACGTCTTGCCAGTAGGCTTTCACCACACCTTTTCTCTCGTCTATCACAATGCATTACCTCGATAGTTATTTAACAATTAACTTAATGAGATTGCACCACTCGACGTTTTTGTGTTGTATGTTTTATTTGTTCAATAGTTGACCACATTAGCCAAATTATTGAGATGACTAAGCCAGCGGATTTATCCATAACAGGCCATAGCTGTAAAGCAGAATTTTTTCCTATGAAATATGTGAGCAAAAAATGAACTGTCTGATAAAGATTGTATGGAAGATGCAATTGAATTGATTATAACTTAGTACGGGATTTTAGACACAGTGATGTAATGTAAGGTATTGAAATATCATTATATTTTTACTCTACTCTTCGTAAGACAATTGAGAGAGGAGCTTAGGGTAGGAAAGGTTTTCTATTTGTGACAGAAGGAGCATCGTGCGTATCAATTTTCAATGACAACTGATCAAAAAATATGTAGGATGTACAAATTTATCTGGCCAGTGGGGAGATAAGATGGTGAGCAACATTCAACTAATCGAAAATGCGGCGAGATGTACTCACTATCATCCCGCTATTGATGAATTTAGAGAGCAACTTTTTGAAAGCTCCTACGTTGACGAAAAAAATTATCTTTTTCCCTATGCCATTATGATATTTGATCAAGGTAATAAATAGGCTTTTATGATTAGTGCCAATCATGCAAATGCTTCTCTAGTCGTTGTGGGCGCTGGCATAAAATGTATTTCTCATCTCACTACGGAAGCAGAAACTTACGTCAAGCAGTCAAATAAGGTGCTTTATCTCGTTAATAATTCAGCAATGAAAGACTGGATTCAAAAAGTGAATTCAGCCACCGAGTCGTTAGATGAGATTTATTTTAGATATCCTTTTCGCGCACAAGCGTATCAGGCGATAACAGATTACATTTTAAATATCTTGCGTATGCAGCAACAGCACGTTTGTGTTGTACTTTATGGGCACCCTACTGTTTTTGCTAAGCCAGCGCTTGATGCTGTAAAACAAGCTAAAGCAGAAGGGTATGACGCGCGAATTCTGCCAGGTATATCAGCAGAAGACTGTCTCTTTAGCGACTTATTAATTGACCCAGGATCAGATGGATGCCAATCATTTGATGCAACTGATTTCTTACTACGTCGTAAACAGTTTGATGTTAATTGCCATCTTATTTTATGGCAAGTTGGCGTTATTGGTGCATTAGGCCACTATATGACGCATGACAATGCAAAAGGTGTTATGCTTCTCCACCAATACTTAAATCAATACTACGATGCAGAGCACAAAGTTATTATATATGAAGCTGCCTGCTACCCTCATTGCGAGCCAGTAATAAAAGAAATATCATTAGCATTACTACCTCATGCTATTTTTTCTCCTATTTCAACTTTGTATATTCCACCGACAAAAACAATCCCTTTAGATCATCAAATGTTACAGTTATTAAACATTAATGCGAATGATTTATTTATCGCTTAAAGGTCTCAGGATGACTGAACTTACTAAAAATCTGTCAAGTTCAACCAATGGGTTGCTGTTTGTAGTAAAAAAATATTTTGCGAATTATGCTGGACTGCCAGCAGGTTGCTGGCAAGGCATTGGGCTTAATGCTATTGAATCTACATTGGGTGGTATTTGTTTTTTTCTATCTTTATATTTCATCAACGACTTGCATCTATCCGTGATAACTGCTGGATTTCTTATTTCCATTTACGGATTAGGCAGAATGTGTGGCGGACTCATTGGCGGCAGTTTGGCTGATAAAATATCCCCGCTGTTGGTATCAATTTCTAGTCTTCTAGTACAGGCGATCTGTTTTTTCATATTAAAAGATTTGCATACGATTAATCTGCTTATTATTGATCTATTTTTAGTAGGCCTTACTGCTTATGCCTTCATTGCTGCTAATAATTTTTGGATTCTCAATCAATGCAATAATCAAGAAGAAACCAGACTGAAAGTGCTTAGCATGATCTATTCCGGTTCTAATTTAGGCATTGGCTTATCAGCATTGTTTGTCAGCATCTTATCTCGCTTTGGATTTGCTTTTATTTTTACGTTTGTCAGTATATTATTGTTTGTATCAGCTATCTATGCATTCTTTTGTACACAAAAAGAAAAAATCCCATTAACATCCTCCATGTCATTCCTAAAGCCAGACATTACAAAAAATGATCAAAGTCAAATAAAAAGCAATGTTTATTTGATATTTTTTGTATTAGGATGTTTATTTTTTGTTGGCTTAATCATTGCGCAAATAGGCAGTATGTATCCTGTTCATATGCATGATGCGTTTCCTGCATTAGGTATGGATGCAATTAGCTTTCCACTCGCATTAAATTCTACGTTGATTATTATTTTTCAAACACCTTTGGTGAATTATTTCAATCAACATAATAAAATTAGTATGATTGGCGTCGGTGCTTTTTTAATAGGTCTTGGCATGTTCATGCTGGATTTTTCATCATTATTTCTCATCGCATTGTTTGCTTGCATTATTTATACTGTTGGTGAAATGTTATTTTTTTCTATCGCTCAAATGATCTCCTACCAAAAAAGCCCTCAAAATAAAAAAGGATTTTTTCTTGGCTTGTTTAGAACAGTGTATGCGATGAGCCTTTTTGCAGGACCTGCATTAGGCGGTGTTGTTTATCATCAGTTTGGCAGCACTATTTTGTGGCTCTGCTGTGGTGTTGTTGGGTTTATTGTTTTAGTCGGTTGCACTTATCTCAAGAGGTTTGTTTAGGGTTCCTCACAATGCTGATGCATCCTCTAAAAAATGGGGAGTCGCTTGAGAAGCCCGACTCTGGCGTCTTGTATAAATGATAGTCGCCATTAAACCGCGGATCCACTTCCGCTATTTTTTCTGATAATTTCACTATCCGATGAGGGTCAAATTGATTGTGATAAAAATTAACAGTGACGTTTTTAGCAATCTCACTCAGAATAGTATCTGAGCCTACTGCAGCATCTTTTCCCAGTTCATTTAGATATACGCTCATAATATGCTCCAATTCTCTCATTGCGAATAGCACACTATTTAATTTGCAAGAGGGTGGTGAAAACATCTGTGTTGTTGGATGCTGTAATGAATAATAAATTGGCAAGGTATCTTTTTCAAAGATAAAATGAGTTGGCTTCATGATTGTTGGGTAATACTTTTTTAATCCATATGATTCAAAAAAAATTTTTTGCAACTCTTCTAAAGGTAGGGATTCATTATCACAAGCTGGAGCATAGCCAGGTGCTGCACCTAAGGCGATAGTAAATAAATGTCGTGCTGTGTCAGCTAAATAAGGATTTGGTTTCAGATTTCGCCGCTGTTGCATCATAGAGAAAATCACATCGTAATAAAAATTATTTCTGTGAAATTCAGATTTTTTCCATGCTTGCTCATGTAAATAGAGTTTAAGTGGTAACCAAGCTTTGTCTGCATGTAATTTCGTCACCCATTTTTCAGAAAAATAGAGGATGCAAGAGCGCCAACTGCTATTGATAATTTCACTATTAACAAGCTCTTTAAATACTTGCCAATGATGATATAGTGAATTAGGTGGCGGGGCTTTTATATTGAAATCACGTTGTAAATTCATATGATTAGCGAAACAGCCAATCGTAGGCAGCATTAATACAGACCTAAGACCTGAAGTCATCAATAACACACCATTAGGACTATAAACTCGACCATCCATTTTGCTTAAAACTCGTGATAATGGGAAAAAAGTGCCAGGTGCATAAATCGCGTAGGGTAATGACACGCGTTTTTCTTTGATATTAATGAAATATTCAATTTCTTTTTCTAGCAACATTCCCAGTGGCAAGCCGTCTTTCCCATAACCGAGGTGTTTAATGATATCTGTTGGCGCATTAGGATCAGACAATCGATAAAAGCCACCTTCTGCAAGAGGCATAAACGGACTTTCTGTATCACCTGTTATCGCGCCATAAGGATAGTATGTCAGATAAACAGGAAACGTCTTGTCAACCCCCAGCTTATCCACAATTTTCGCAAACTCCGGCTCCACCGCTGCTACGCGATCACGTACATCCTGCCAATAGGCTTTCACCACGCCTTTTTTCTCGTCCACCATCATGTATTACCTCGATAGGCATTTCATAATCAATTTAACTAGACATTGCATTACTCGATGTTTTGTGCGTTTGATATTTTATATGTTCAATAATTGATCAGGAAGATAAGTATACTAAATCTATAAGATGAAAATAATGGGATTAAGCCACGACAAGTTATTACTGTAAAGTGGAATTTTTACCGCTAAAATCGTTGAACAAAAAGTATACATGTGTGTGCAAAAAACACAGGCTTGCCATGACAAATAACAATTGCAATAGCATCGTGCAAATTGAAAATGGCAAGCACTAAACAAAAAAATTTTCCACTCCAAAATTCACCTTAAAATTCCCAAAATTAAATATCACATAATATCAATAACATACATATATATTAATTTGACATTCCATCTTTATTCTGAAATTGTAGTCAATCTCGTACAAAAATAGGCTAGTTTTTTGAATAAAGACCTTGTAAACTGCGCCCATGGTCAAGGTTGACCTCGGTTACTGAAGGGATTCTTCAACCACTCCTCGTTTTGTGTGTTTGCAGGATGCAGCATTGATTAGGGATAATTTTAAAAAGGAGAGTCCGTCTCCGATTTAAGGGCAGTTAAAAACTGCCCTTTTTTTTCGTCTGTAATCTTAATTAGCGATTAGTTTGTCATTCCACAAAAACATTTCTCATGCCAAAATCCTTCTGAAAATTTCTAAAATTAAATATTGCATAATATCAGACACATACATATATATTAAAAAATAATTCCATTTTTATTCTGAAATTGTAGTCAATCTCTTACAAAAATAGGCTAGTTTTTTAATTTAAGACTCTGTACACTGCGCGCATGGTCAAGGTTGACCTCGGTTTGCTGAAGGGATTCTTCAACCACTCCTCGTTTTGTGTGTTTGCAGGATGCAGCATTGATTAGGGATAATTTTAAAAAGGAGAGTCCGTCTCCGATTTAAGGGCAGCTAAAAACTGCCCTTTTTTTTGCTTACCCTAATAAATAATACCGCACTGCAGGATCTAGGATTCGATAAATTTGTTGCGGATCGACATAGACAATGTCTTTTTTAATCAAATATTCAACTGCTTCAATCCTTTCAATCAGCATTGATTGGCATAATCGATACAGTGGCCTTGCGCTTTTGCTAAACATCTCTTGTAGTAAATGACGATTGCTGCCTGAAAAGAGATAAGTGATCGATTTGCTGCGCTCAATCGCGTGTCTAATGAATGCTTCACGCTTGCGTGCAATTTTGCGACCATGACAGGCTCCCCCAAAACCTGCTAGGATAGCTATTTCAATTCCATATCAGAGGAATCCTCTTTTGTCCACAAGCACGGTTTCGACAAGCGAACCTAAACAACGTAATGGGCGACGTCGTCGGTGGATGATTGGGGCAGCGTGCGTTTTTCTCGTTATTTTGCTTATCTATTTTCTGTATTGGCTGGTGTGGGGGCAGTTTGAGGTTTATACCAACGATGCTTATGTCACCGGTAATATGGTGCAGGTGATGCCGCAAGTACCAGGAACAGTCGTTGCGCTTTATACCGATGAAACGAAGTTTGTTAAACAGGGGCAGCCGCTGGTTGGTTTAGACACGACAGATGCTGCAGTGACACTTGCGCAGGCGAAGGCGAATTTGGCGCAAACGGTGCGGCAAGTGCGAGAAGACTATAGTAATGCGACAGAAGCTTTTCATACCCTGACCCTCCGCCGTGCTGATTTGATGCAAGCGACAGCTGATTTTGCGCGTCGCAAGGATTTGGTGCAAGCACATGTGATTTCGCCGGAAGAACTCGAGCATTTTCAAGTTGCGTTTATTGAATCACGCGCCCAGTACCAGGTCGCGGTTAGTCAATGGCAGGCAGCACTCGCACTCGTCAATCATACGCATTTGTATACCCATCCGTTGGTGCAGCAGGCGAAAGTGGCGCTGCTCACGGCTTACTTAAATAATAGTCGAACAATGATCGTGTCGCCCGTCGCAGGTTTTGTCGCTAATCGTGCGGTGCAGTTGGGCCAGTATGTCAATCCTGATAGTAACTTACCGTTGATGAATGTGGTCCCCTTGAATGATGTTTGGGTGGATGCGAATTATAAAGAAAATCAGCTGTCAACCTTGCGCATTGGTCAACCGGTGACGTTACAGGCAGATGCTTATTCTGGCGTGACGTATCATGGGCATGTAGTAGGATTGGTCCCTGGCACGGGTGCAGTCTTTTCGCTGCTGCCGCCACAAAATGCAACTGGCAATTGGATCAAGATCCTACAGCGTGTGCCAGTTCGCATTAGTCTCGATCCAAATGAACTTAAATCACATCCTTTAGTGTTAGGGTTATCGATGAGCGTGACAGTTGACATACATGATACCAGTGGCAAGCGCTTGGCAACGGTTGAGGCGCCGCGCATTTTGTATCAGACGCGAAGTTATGAAGATCAATTGGCCGGTGCGCGTCAGCTGATCGATTCGATTTTGCATCAGAATAGTCCAAACATGGCATTTGATTCACCATGAACAACGACGCCCCCATCACTGGTGGACGCCTTAGCCTCATCACCATTGCCTTGTCGCTCGGCATCTTTATGAATGTGCTCGATGCCTCGATCGCTAATGTCGCTATCCCGTCTATCGCCGGTGAATTGGGCGTGAGTGCCGATCAAGGCACGTGGGTGATCACCTCTTTTGCCGTGAGCCAGGCGATTATGTTGCCGATCACCGGCTGGCTCGCGCGGCGCTTTGGCGAAGTGCGCCTCTTTGTGCTGTCTACACTACTTTTTACCATCGCATCCGTTTTATGTGGCTTGGCAGTCAACTTGCCCATGCTGGTTTTTTTTCGCGTGATACAAGGGGCAGTGTCTGGCCCCATGATTCCGTTATCGCAAAGCATTTTGCTCTCGATTTATCCGGATGAACGCAAAAGCTTTGCCACTGCGATTTGGACGATGACAGCAGTGGTCGGCCCCATTTGTGGCCCTATTTTCGGCGGCTTTCTCACCGATTATTACAGCTGGCCATGGATTTTTTATATCAACTTGCCGGTCGGGCTTGCTGCTTCTTTGATTACGTGGGCGATGTTATCAGGACGCGAGACCACACGCAGTCGCTCCCCTGTTGATGTGGTTGGGTTGATCTTTTTAGCTGTGGGTGTCGGCAGTCTACAAATCTTGTTAGACAATGGTCATGATTTAGATTGGTTTCGTTCCAATGTGATTGTGACACTCGGTGTGATTTCTTTTATTACGTTAACTTTTTTAGTTATTTGGGAGCTGACAGCAAAGCATCCTATTGTCGATTTGGCGCTATTTAGCTTGCGAAATTTTTGGATTGGCACAGTCTCGTTGACGCTCGGCTATTTAGTTTACTTTTCAAATGTAGTGATTTTTCCCTTATGGTTGCAAACGCAAATGGGTTATACGGCGACGTGGGCGGGGCTTGCTGCAGCACCTGTCGGTATTTTACCCTTTTTTTTAACGCCTCTCGTTGGCTTAATTTTAAATCGTGTCGATTTACGGCTGATAACGAGCCTCGGCTTTCTCGTTTTCGCTTTTTCCTCTTTTTGGATGAGTTCGTTTAATACCAGTGTGAATTTTCAACATTTGATTGAACCGCGTATCATACAAGGGTTAGGGATTGCTTTCTTTTTTGCACCGCTTACTTCTATTGTATTATCAGGTCTGCCACAAGAACGAACAGCAAGCGCCTTGGGTCTTGTGAATTTTTGCCGTATTTTGGGCGGCAGTTTTGGGACTTCGATTAGCGTGGATTTATGGAATAAGCGAGAAACGCTACACCAATCGAATGTGGTGAATTATTTGATTCCAACCAATGCGATTTATAACCACACCCTGGGGTTGCTCACACACCTGGGATTTACCCCAACGCAAGCGAATGCCGTGGTTCAGGAGTCGGTTATCCATCAAGCCTTTATGCTTGCGACCAATGATATGTTTTGGCTATCAGGCATGCTATTTGTTGCGCTGCTTTTTATTTTGTGGCTGGCAAAACCACCATTTTCACAGGCGAGGCAGTTGTCGGAATAATGAAAATAGCATTAAAATCATCCTCTCACTTTATTAATTAGCAAGGAGTACCAAAATGAAAAAGGGTTTAACTTTATTATTGCTCAGCTTCCTGAGTGTCACACTCGCTGCCTGTGCAACGATATGGCCGACTGAAGAGCATGAGAATACGATGCCACCTCGTCATGTTTCGCCAACATCCACAAATATGACACCACCGCCTTCGGATGTTGGTGTACCTGTGGATGATTCTCTCTTAACACCTGCAGCTAAACCTGCTTCAGTTACCACCTCTGCTGTTTCAACGGCAAGCGGTCCATTAGGTGGAGAAGCAGCAAATCGCATGGATGCGTTCGATAGAAGCAAATTATCGCGTGCGCTTGATGGCGGCATCGGCAAAACTAGCCAGTGGACCAATGCAAACACGGGCATCACGTTTGCTGTGACACCAACAGGCATTACGCATGTGAATGGCAACCCTTATTGTCGACAATACACGGTGACGATGACTGCAACCGGTATGATGCGCGAAAATCATGGCGTTGCGTGTCTTAACGACAACAGTAACTGGCAGGCAATGTAAACGTGATGCAAGACGACCTTCATCAACATTGGTATGAAGAAAAGCGTTCTGCTTATCTTTATGCTGTGATGGTGAAACATGAAAAGCATGTGCAACACAAGCAATTGTTTGCGCAGCTACAGTTGGCTGCAGAAAAACAGGCAGCGCTTTGGGCGACGAAGATGCACGAGCAATCGCCTGCGCACGCACTGCTTTTCAAGCCGGATTTGCGCTGTCGACTTATTGCTTGGCTGATTCGCCATTTCGGCACAGATAGGGTGCATGGTCTCTTGTCTGCAATGAAAATACGCGGCATGTCGTTATTTAATCGTTTTCATACTGAACACAAACACACTAGTTTTAGTACAGCAAATAATTTACGCGCGGCCATTTTTGGCATGAATGACGGCTTGATTTCGAATGCGAGCCTCATGTTTGGTATGGCGGGTGCGCATGTAAGCCAGCATACAGTGATTTTGTCTGGTATGGCCGGGCTGCTTGCGGGTGCTTGTTCGATGGGGGCAGGGGAGTATGTTTCTGTTCGTTCGCAACGTGAATTATTTGAGCGTCAAATTGCGATAGAAAAAGAAGAGTTAAAACATTATCCCGAAGAAGAAGCCGAAGAGTTGAAGTTAATCTATGAAGCACGCGGGATGCCATCTGAGGATGCCACACGTCTGGCGCAAATGATGATTAGTCACCCAGAAATTGGGCTCTCAACACTGGCACGAGAAGAGCTTGGCTTAAATCCAGACGATCTGGTGTCGCCATGGGGCGCGATGTTTGCCTCTTTTATTTCTTTTGCGATAGGCGCTGTGATTCCCTTGTTACCTTTCATCATCAGCAAAACGGCGCACACCATTTATTTCAGCATGGGCTTAACCGGCTTGACTCTTTTTGTCATGGGTGCGGTATTGAGTCTTTATACTAATCGTCATCCATTATGGTTAGGATTTAGGATGTTGGGCATTGGTGTTATTGCAGGTTGCTTGACGTTTATTCTCGGCGGATGGTTGGGCGCAGGCATTTAAAAGCATTCGCGTTACTCAAGAAATAAATCCCCGCTTTCGCGGGGATGATAGTGAAGCCTTAATGACTTACGGCTGATTTTGCGTTGGCTTTTTCTTACTCACATAGAACGCATAAATGAGATAAAGCGCAGCAATACCGACAATGATATAAATAATTCGCCCTAAAACAGCACCAAAAATAGCAGTCATCAGCGAGGCATTAAAGACGCCTACAATTCCCCAGCAAATGCCACCAATCAACACAAGAATAAACGCTACCCAGCCATATGTATCGAATTTCATGAACCCTACTCCATTAGAAAGATAAAACCCTAGCATAGCACAAGAGGATTCGTATAATGAAGTACCTATTTGCTGGCATTCCAAAAGGACCCGTTTATGCTCAGAAGTACTTTGTTCAAAAGCGCTGTATCCGAATTTCTAAACGCTAGAAATTTTTTGCTTGCTCATCGAGAGAACTATGATAAAGCTTATGCTGAATTTAAATGGCCGCAGTTAACGCAGTTTAATTGGGCGGCAGATTATTTTGATCCGATGGCTAAGGGTAATCACAAACCCGCGCTTTGGTTAGTGGGTGAGCAAGGGGAACAAAAATATTCATTTGATGAGATGTCTCGTCGTTCTAATCAAGTTGCAAATTATTTAGTTAAACAAGGTGTGCAGCCGTTCGATCGTGTGATGCTCATGTTGCCTAATACGCCTGAGTTATGGGAGTCCATGCTAGCAGCAATTAAAATACCCGCTGTGATTGTGCCGGCATCAACCATGCTGCCTAAAGAAGACCTTGCCTATCGTGTTAAAAAAGCTTCTATCAGTTATGTGATTGCCCCTACGAGTGAAGCTAACAAGTTCGATGATATTGCCGTTAAAAATAAAATAGCCGTTGGCGAAAGCCGTCCTGGCTGGTCTTCTTATCGTGATTCAATTTATTGTGATGACGCTTTCAGTCCCTTATTGACAACGCAAGCAACTGATCCACTCTTCAATTATTTTACCTCTGGCACGACGGCTGCGCCTAAATGTGTTATTCACACCCATGCAAGTTATCCCGTTGGCCATTTGTCAACGATGTACTGGCTTGGTTTGCAAAGTGATGATTACCATTTGAATATCGCGTCCCCAGGTTGGGGCAAACATGCGTGGAGTAGTTTTTTTGCGCCATGGAATGCAGGAGCATGCGTGTTTAGTTATGCCTATCGGCGGTTTAACGTAAAAAGCTTTTTGCAAATATTAGGTCGTTATCCTATCACCAGTCTTTGTGCGCCACCCGCTGTTTGGCAGCAGCTCAGTGAAGAAAATCTTGAAAACTATCCAGTCCATTTGGAAAAAGCGACGAGTGCGGGCGATGTACTTGATCCAGCGAGAATTAAACAGGTCAAAGATAGTTGGGGTGTTGTCATTAGAGGGGGATATGGGGCTACAGAAACGACAGCAACGATGGGTCATTGTCCCGGCCAAACAGTCATCCCTGGGACTTTGGGTTCGCCGTTACCTGGGTATCGGTTGGGGATGACTGGTGAAGGGGAATTAGTTATCAAATTAATACCCAGACCCGTTGGTTTCATGCAGGGGTATGATGATCCAGAAAAAACAGAACAAGTCGTGCATGATGACTTGTTTCATTCTGGAGATGTGATAGTCCCTTTACCACAAGATCCAAAAGCATTTCGCTTTGCTGGTAGAAAGGATGATAGCTTTAAATCATCAGGGTATCTTATTAATCCTGTTGAATTAGAATCTAAATTACTTGAGCACCCTAGTGTTTTAGAAGCGGCAGTTGTACCTAGCCTTCATTCTGAAAAAGGTGCTGTCCCTAAAGCGTTTGTGGTGTTAAAAAAAGGTGAGAATGGAGGTCAAGCATTGGCTGAAGCGTTATTTCATTTTATTGAAAATAAAATACCTGCCTCTCATGGTATTCGCATCATTCAATTTTGTGATCAGTTACCAAAAACCATATCCGAAAAAACAATACGCCGTGAATTAAGAAAAGAAGAAGCAGCTGGAAAGTATACGGCATCACCGTTTCTTTTTAAAAAGGAAAAGATGGTTGATACATCTCGAGCCAATAACCCTGTTGAGCAGAACGGTAATTTTACAAATTTTAGAAGGTGAAAACTATGCAATCAGGTTACACGAAAAATGAATTCCTCTCTATAGTAGACGAAAGAATTCTGTCAGTACCCATAGAAGAATCAAACGAGCCATTAATTGATTTAAAGGAACAATCTGTCGTCTTGCTTGGTCCATCGCCAGAGATTCCTGATAATCAGGATTACACTAAAATGCGCAATGCCGTTTACGATAAATTGGTTGAAGCGCAAAAGAAACTGCCGCATGGTTTGAGATTTCGTTTGTATGAAGGATATAGAAGCCTGCAATTGCAACAAAAGCTGTTTGATGACAGATATCAGCTGCTTAAAAAGAAATATTCTCATTGGCATCATGAACAAATTTTTCACGAAACCGTGAAACTCATTTCGCCAGTGGTTAATTTAGATGGTACGCATAATGTTCCGCCTCATTCAACGGGTGCCGCGGTTGATGTTTATTTGATAGATGACAATGAAGAAATTGTTGATATGGGGATTCCTGTTGCGGATTGGATGCAAGATGTAGATGGATCATTTTCGAAAACAGATTCATCTAAGATTTCAGATCTGGCTAAAAAAAATAGGGCTGTTATGTCAACTGCATTAATAAAAGTTGGTTTTGTTAATTATCCCAGTGAATACTGGCACTGGTCTTATGGTGATCGGTATTGGGCTTATCATGTTGGGGAGAAGAAAGCGCGGTATGGGACGGTTTAAGGACGCTCCTATTGAAAAACTGATAGTAGTATATTATAATATATTTGTATAAAACATACCAAAGGTGTGCTATGGTTACTCACAGTGATTGGAATATCGTTTACTGGGTAAGAAGTAATGATGAAGGTGCTGTTGAAGAATGGTTAGATTCTTTGGATGAAGATCAATTCAAGTCTGTGGCTAAGGAATTAAAAATGCTGGAGATTTGTGGCAACACGCTGCGATTGCCTCATAGTCGCTCATTAGGGGAAGGTCTTTTTGAGCTACGAGAACGTAAATATGGTTTGCGTATTTATTACGGCTATCAACAGCAGCGTGTTATTATCTTGTTGGCTGCTGGCAATAAAAAAACACAAGAAAGGGATATTAGAATCGCTAGGCAACGTTTAGAGTCAGCGTAGGAGGATGCAATGAAGACCAAAAATTTTAAAGAATATCTTGAAAATCGCTTAGATCAAAAAGCAATTTTTGATCTCGAACAGCAGGCAAGACGTGAAGTTATTTTACTTCAAGCATTACGAAATGATATTGCCAGGCTAGTTGCGAATTACATGTCCAGAGAGAAAATTGGTTTTAATGAATTGGTGCGTCGCTTAAATACGACCCCTGCGCAATTAGCTAAAATTCAACGAGGTGAAGCCAATCTTACATTAGCCAGTATTGCACACATTTTTTCTCTACTAAATCTTAAACCACATTTTTTTGATGACTCGTTAGAGCAATGAGAGGTAAAAAGATAATTGGGATTGGCTGTTACCGGTTGGAAAGCAGATTAAGTGATATGCAAAATAATAAGTTGTGCCTAGAAAAAAATACAATCAATATTTGGTCCGCCAATCTCACCCATCTCGCGCAACACGAGGCAATATGCCTTGCTTTATTATCACCAGATGAGCTTGCTCGTGCTAATCGCTATAAAGTCGGAAAGGCAAAATCCACTTTTGTGCTCGCTCGAGGCATATTACGTTATTTATTAGCGCGCTATCTTTCTATTGCGCCTGAAAAAATTACCTTTGATTATACCGCGCACAAAAAACCTTTTCTTGCTTCTATACATCAATCTAATCTCAGTTTTAGTATGACGCATTCAGGTGAGATGGCTTTATTTGCTTTTGGATATGATCGTGAAATTGGAGTGGATATAGAAAAAATAGGATCGCATGATTATGAGGAGATAGCGAAGCGATTTTTTACAGAAACGGAATCTGAGCGCTTGTTATCTTTGTCTGATGACAAAAGAGCTGTGTTCTTTTATCAATTATGGACACGCAAAGAGGCGGTGTTGAAAGCAATGGGCTTGGGGCTTACGGTCCCGTTGAATCAAGTTGAAGTGCTTGATCAAGATCAGCCTATTTATATCGCCCAGAAAGAATGGTTTTATCAGACATTATTTGTTGATCAGCTCCAACTGCCTGTTAATTATCAAGTTGCTATTGCGAGCGATAAACCATTAACGCAGCTTTATTGTTTGTGGATTGACAATTTCGCAGCATTTTTATAAAATTTTCTTCCTAATTTTTTAGCTGATGTAGCTGAGCAGTGAAAATGTCTTGTTTGCATTATAAAAATCAATCTTTATGCGTTGAACGTGTCTCCCTGGCAGCGCTTGCTGAGCAATATGGCACGCCGACTTATGTCTATTCCAAAGCAAAAATTACTGAAAATTGGCATGCTTTTGCTGATGCGCTTAAACCATTAAAGCATCGCATTTGTTATGCAGTGAAGGCGAATAGCAATATTGCTATTTTGCAATTACTAGCCAATCTGGGTGCTGGCTTTGATATTGTCTCTGCTGGCGAACTTGCGCGCGTGCTGAAAGCAAAAGGCGATCCTGAAAAAATTATTTTTTCAGGTGTGGGTAAGCAAGTGTCAGAAATCAAAGCAGCCATTGCGGTTGGTGTTTCCTGTATTAATGTTGAATCAGAAGCAGAACTTATTCGATTAAATGATATCGCTAAGCAATTAAATAAAAAAATAGCCATTGCATTGCGAGTGAATCCAGATGTTGATCCTGTTACACATGCGTATATTTCAACAGGTAAACGTGAGAATAAATTTGGCATCAATGCTGATGCTATTTTGCCGCTCTGTAAGCAACTGCATCAATTTGAATATTTAACATTAATGGGATTGGCAACGCATATTGGATCACAATTAACCGATCTTACGCCTTTTGCACAAGCGATTGATTGTATGTTGCATTTATATGAGCTCTTAAAAAAAGAAGGGATCACGATTAAAAGTATTAATATGGGCGGCGGTTTGGGTATTTTTTATGAATATAAAAAACCACCCAGTGTTGCTGATTTTGGCAAGTTATTACATGACAAATTTCAACATTATCCTGTCGAGCTGACAATTGAACCGGGCAGAGCGATGGTGGGGGAAGCGGGGGCGTTGTTGACACGTGTGGAATATATTAAAACGACTGAACATAAACGTTTTGCCATTGTTGATGCAGGGATGAATGACTTGTTGCGCCCTGCTTTGTATCAAGCTTGGCAAGCGATTTTACCTGTTCACGAGCACGCGCTCCCTATGGCAACGTATGATGTGGTGGGGCCGATTTGTGAATCGGCTGATTTTTTGGGAAAAGATCGTAAATTGGCGATACAACAAGGCGATTTGCTAGCTGTTGATTGCGCAGGAGCATATGGATTTAGTATGGCGTCGAATTATAATTCGCGTGGACGAGCAGCGGAAGTGCTGGTGGATGGTGATAAAAGTCATTTAATTCGTAGACGGGAAACGGTTGACGAGTTATATGCAAGTGAACGTTTAGTATAAAATAATTAATAACTATAAATAAAGAGGAGATATTGGTATGCAAGCACGTGATCATTTGTTTGCCATTGGCAGTTACGAAAAAGTAGAAGTGAGTCATTGGTCTTTTTTTTCTAAAAAACCTGATAAATTAACATATACAGATCTTCTTGCATGTTTACAAGGAGAGACACCTAATATACCAGGGCTTGAAAAATTGGAAACAGAAAAAAATATAATGACTTTTGCTGATTATGAGTCGGCTAAAGCATATGCAACTATCAAATCAGAGCCGAGAAAAATTAGAAAAAATACTCATTTTAAAGTTTTTTCGCCTGTAATAGAAATATCAATTTTTGATAATATTGAATTAAAGGCGAGTGATCAAAGCATTTTAAAAAGTGATGGAACAAAGCTTGAGTTTAGAGCTACCAAAATTCACATCCAAGATGTGAGAATGGTGCACAGTTATTGGTATAAAACGGGGCTATGTCATGCGCCCAGTGAAGTTTCTGTAAGCAATATTCCACGTAATGAAGAAAAACAAAATAAACGTATGCCCTGAAATATTTTACCGCGGGGACCGGGATGCCAAATACCCATGCTGCTTCAGTAAATCAGCGAATCGCTTTCCCTCTGGCGTGGGTCTTTCATAATAATAAACACGCAAATAATTATCCAAAATATATGTGTAAGATGAAGGGAGGAGTACCTCTAAAATGAGGTTGACGCGTTTTTGATCGATGACCTCATGTTTATGTTGTTGAAATAAAATGGCAGCGAGTATTTCTGCAATCGATGCTTTGCGAATGCTGTCACTTTCGTTATAGCGTTTAATGCAGAAATTGAGTGCACGGTCTTTGCTCCATTCAAGAAAGCGGTGGAAGAAATCTAATGCGGCTTTTTTATATTGCTCGATCGATTGACCTGATTTATCTAATTGGTATAACACCAGGAAGAAAATCGCAGGGATGGTTGCTTCCACATTGGCCCAAGAGCAGTTGCCGCTGATTTGTGCTTCTACTTTTAATTCGGTGATAGGATCTAATTGCAGAATGTGGTCTAATGTCTTATTGATGTATTCGCTAGGATGAGGCGTATAAATTAAATCTTTAATGAAAGCGGTGGTGAGAACGGAAGGATTTTTCATGCGATAAAACATAATATTATCGTAAAGACGACTATCCTCGCGTCTATCACACTTCACCCAGATATCACTGTATCGAATAAAAGTAATGGCATGGCCTTCATAAGCAACGGGAATGACCAGCGGATCTTGTCTAATTAAAGGATCAATTATTTTTTCAAATTGCGCAACATCGACCCGATATTGGGTATATTTGTCCAACGTTGCGGCGCGTTCTAAAATTTCAGCAATAAATCGCATGAGACCACTATAACGCCGCAAGGATCTTGCAGCAAAATGATGTTGAAATTGATAGACTAAATCAGCAATGACCCCTAAGGTAATTTCAAGAAAAAAGCCTTCAAAATCAACTTCAACGAATTGATTATCTGGTGTGATAAGATTGACGACGCCGATTAATTCGAACAAATGACCTAGTAATTTAATGTTAATAAAATCTTGTGCAAAAGTTCGATCTGCCCCTTTTTTAATTAACCATTTGCTTAAGGGTTTTTGATTGCGTAATAAAGCCATAACGAGTGGTGGCTGGCCAGCGAAATTATATTGATTTAAATTGGCTTGATGCGCGACGAGCAATTTGCATAAAGGTAAATTATTATTTTCTACTGCCCAATGTAGCGCAGTGCCACCTAACACATCTTGTAAATTGGGATCAGCGCCTGCGCGTAATAAATCAGATGCTAGTTCAACGTTATCGACAATGGCTGTTTCAATCAGGGGCCTAAAACCGTATTCATCTAAACCATTCACATCTTCGCCATGCTGCAGGAAGCGAAATATCTGTTGTTTATCTTGATTAATAATGGCATTGGCTAGGGAATACATGAGAGGTTACATCCCTGCTGGTCTAAATGTGGGTGTGGGGGCAGGTTTTGGCGCAGGCTCGTGCGTTTTTCTGAATTCATTTTGCAGCTGCTTTCTTAACTCGGGATTTGCTTTTGCCGCATTCGGATCTTGATTAGCAGGTATGCGTTCTGTTTTAGGATCATTCTGGCCACGCATTTTTTCTAATACAGGGTGTGTCTGATAGTCGCTGGATTCACGCGTATATTCAGTTCCTTTATATTTATCGGGATTGTTTCTGCGATCTTCAATATCATCAATGGCTTCTTTTTGTCTCTCAACAGCGTCTCTATTTCTATCCTTGTGCTCATTACGCTTACGTCGTTTTTCATTAACAGGCAGGTCATCGCGAGAAGGCCCTGGAGCCATTGAATCATCAAACTGGATCTTGCTGCCACCTGATCCGCTGTCATCTTCGTCATCCTCATCAGGCGTGACGTCAATAATACGACCCATATTCCCCCTCGTTTCTTTAGTTATGCGATGCAGATTGGTTCTTGGCGAATAATTGTAATCTTTTTTCGATGCGTTCGTATAGGCTATCGGGGGTAAAGTGGCCATTTTTCTCTCGTTTGCCGCTTGCGAGGCCTGTTAAGAGGGCAATGGCTTCATTGACATGTTTGATGGCATAAATATGAAATTTACCTTTCTTTGCGGCGAGAATAATGTCTTCTCTTAACATTAAATTTTTCTTATTGACCGCAGGAATAATGACGCCTTGTGTGCCGGTTAATTTTTTTGAATGGCAGACATCATAAAAACCTTCAATTTTTTCATTGACACCACCAATCGCTTGCACCGTGCCATATTGGTCAATCGACCCTGTGATCGCTAAATCTTGCCGAACGGGCACGTTCGCGATCGCCGAGAGCAGGGCGCAGAGTTCACCGGTGGAAGCACTATCACCATCGGTCCAGCAATAAATTTGTTCGAAAGCAATAGTTGCAAACAGCGAAAAAGGTTTATTGGGATTAAAGCGGCTTGCTAAGAAGCTTGTAATAATTAAGCTTGCTTTAGAATGCGAAGGGCCTGCCATATCAATTTCGCGTTGAATATCGATAATTTTACCGCGGCCTAACCGTGCGCGAGCGGTAACACGTGATGGGTGGCCATAGGAAAAATCGCCGACGCGTCTTACTGATAAGCAATTAACTTGGCCTACTTTGCTGCCGGAGGTTTTTATGATAATAAAATTGCGTTGAATATCTTCATAATATAAATCGCGCGCTCTATCCATGCGATGCACTTTTGCTTCAATCGCTTGTTTGACATGGATGGCATGGATGACTTTCTTCTTGCCTATTTTGGCGCAATAATCTGCTTCAGACATTAAATTTTTAATGTCACGCATGTGAGTGGATAATTTTTCTTTATCCTCAGCTAGACGTGAACTGTAATCAATGATTGATGCGACAGCAGCAGCGTGGATGGGGCGCAATTTTTGCCGTTTTGCAATCGTGCTGACTAAGCGTGCATAGATATCGATATTTTTTTTATTACGTTCTATTTGTTCATCAAAATCAACCGCCACTTTAAATAAGCCTAAAAATTCTGTATCAGTTTGACAAAGTGTATAGTAGGTATTTCTATCGCCAATCAAAACGATTTTGACATTTAAAGGAATCGGGTAAGGCTCGAGTGAAACAGGTTTATATAATTCTGATTGATGATCGATGGGTTTAATTGTAATCGCATTAGCATGCAGTGCATTTTTTAATGCTTCCCAGGCTTCTTTGTTTTTCTTTAGTTTTTGTGCAGAAATGATTAAATAGCCGCCATTGGCGCGATGTAAGGCACCTGCTTTAAGTAAGGTAAAATGAGTCGATAATACGCCACTTTCTGAGACATACTCCACTCTAAAAATAATTGAAGAATAAGAAGGATTTTCTTCAAAAACAACCGGTGCGCCTTTTAATTGGCTATTGTCGACCAACACATTGACCTTATATTTTTCTAATGCCGGATTGTCTTGATGAAAAAATAAGAGATTGGTTTTTTCATCGCGCTTAATGTATTCATCGGCGTAATAAATAAGATCATATTGCACGGCATTTAAATAATTGACGATGCTAGGCTCTTGTTTATATTTTTTCTTAAGCTTATTGACCAGCGGTTTTACCGCAAGAGAAACAGCAGTTATTTTAAGCTGATCTTCTTTTTCCATCTTTTCTCTGCAATGGCTAAAAGAGAGCGTTGTGTCGTCTACTTTATGTTGTTTTGATTTTTTTTTAGCAATTTTTTTTAAGTTATTCTGATAGGAGTCACTTTCTAGCATAGCCAAAACATGCGTGCCGACACCTGTAATTAACGTTTTCATCTCTTGATAAAAGGTGATGCCCATGCCTGCAGATAGGCAAACTGCAATGGGTTTTTCTGGCGCATCAAAATTATACAAATAACACCAATCGGGTGGGGTTTTGGCCTTGCGCGCGTGTTCATGTAGCGCGGTACTGATTAGTGAGCGTTTACCGATACCTGCAGGACCCATGGCATAGACATTATAGCCAGGGGTTTGCATGCCAATGCCAAAGTTGAGCGCGGCCCAGGCTCGATCTTGGCCAATAAATTTGGTAAAAGAGCTGATGTCACGTGTTGTTTTGAAGTGGAGCGTTGACACGCCCAGCTTTTGACGGAGCTCTTTATAATGTAGCGGTTTGAATACCGTCGAGGTCGCGTTCATATTAAGCAGTCCTTTGCGACAAAATTAGAAAGTATGTGCAAGAAATCCAATATAGAGCAGCACAAGACCTAGCATGAGCCCAAAGAGGCTGAACAAAAAGGGAATTTGCTCGACATGCTGCGACATCAGGGCTTTCCAGTGCGAAACAAAGAGGACGCGATAGATACCAGCCAGTAACATGGCGGCGCCGATCGCGGTCACAGCCCAATCCCAATCGAGGTTCATTTTGCTGAGAGACAAGAATGACAACGCCAAGGTGCCAAAGATAATTGGCAGAACGCCGCCCATGATGTATCCTACCTCCGATTTGACCATGTTTTTGGCCATGGTGCCTGCGTCTTCTAAATTAAATAAGATGCCCAGTGCTAAAAGCACGGAAACAATGCCAAACCAACGAGCGAAGAGGATGTACGTCATGGTAATGCTTCTTCCTTATGTTTGTTGAGAAAAAATCATCAGCTTGCTATGGAAATATTAACACCGTCATGGCATATTGGGAAGCTTGGATCAAAATAGAAAAGAGAACAGGAGCCTGTTGAAGCGTGAACACTCACTTCTTACGTTGTTTTTTGCCCGCCTGCTTTAGGCGTTTTCTTCATTTATTATTACTTGCACTCGGCTTGGCCTGCGTGCTGACCTTGTCCGGATGCGCCATGCATATGGATGGGATGCTCGATCCCAAGGGCTTCATTGCCTATCAAGAACGGCGTTTGTTCTTTGATACCTTGGCATTGATGCTGATTGTGGTGGTTCCTGTAATCATCATGAGCTTTGCTTTTGTGTTTCACTATCGCGCGTCTCACCGCTTAGAAGATGAGCATAGCTACAAGCCCAATTGGAGCCATAGTTATTTTCTAGAAACACTGTGGTGGGGGATTCCTTGCGTCATCATTGTGATACTAGGCATCATGACCTGGATCAAAAGCCATACACTTGATCCTTATCGAACACTTTCTATTGATAACAACGAACCACCTCTCTTAGTGCAGGCGATTGCTTTGCCATGGAAGTGGATTTTTATTTATCCCGCACAGCATATCGCAACGGTTAATTATGTTGAAGTACCGGTGAATCGCCAGGTGGAGTACTGGATTACGGCTGATAATGTGCCGATGAGTGCTTTTTTTATTCCGCGCTTGGGTAGCCAAATTTATGCAATGGCTGGCATGCGTACGCGCTTGCATTTAATTTCGAATGTCGAAGGCGTCTATGATGGGATGAATACGATGTTCAACGGCGAAGGGTTTTCTGACATGCACTTTTCTGTGCATGTGGTGTCACAAGCTGCCATGAACCAATGGGTGCAGACGGTGCAACAGTCACCAACACAACTAACGACTGATGTTTATAATCACTTGCTGAAGCCTTCCGATGGCAATCCGCCGCAATTTTTTGCGGGCGCTTCGGATAAACTTTTTCAACAAGTGATTAATGTCTATATGAATACGTTTGGCCCGGTTCATCCGCGTGAAAAGCAAAATGAAGGTATCAGCTCATGACATTACAACAATTACAACACTTGTTTTTAGGGCGATTAACCCTGCAAGCGCTCCCACTTTATTCACCAGTAGCCATGGGTGGCGCGGCTGCAACGGTGGTCGTGGGCATTTTACTTTTATTAGGGATTACGTATTTTCGTAAATGGTCTTATCTGTGGAATGAATGGATTACCAGTATCGATCATAAAAAGATCGGTATCATGTATTTGATTCTAGCTGGTGTGATGTTATTGCGTGGTTTTTCCGATGTCATTTTGATGCGTTCGCAACAAGCGGTTGCAGCAGGACATGTCGCAGGCTATTTGCCGCCGGATCATTACGATCAAATCTTCACCGCACATGGCGTTATCATGATTTTCTTTGTCGCGATGCCATTGATGTTTGCCTTGCTCAATATGGCGGTGCCTTTGCAAATTGGCGCACGCGATGTGGCTTTTCCTTATCTCAACTCGATGAGTTTCTGGTTTACCTTTGTTGGTGCGATGTTGTGTCTGGCGTCACTCGTTATTGGTGATTTTGCAGCCACCGGTTGGCTTGCTTATCCACCCTTGTCGGAAGCCTATTATAGTCCTGGCACTGGGGTTGATTATTTTATCTGGGCGTTACAAATTTCAGGTGTGGGTAGTTTGCTCGCGGGGATTAATTTTATTGCGACGATTATTAAAATGCGCTGCCCTGGCATGACCTTGATGAAAATGCCGGTTTTCGTGTGGTCAGCGCTTTGTGCCATGATTTTAGTTGCACTCGCTTTCCCTATCCTGACGGTGACGCTTGCGTTGCTAACACTGGACCGCTTGCTTGGCATGCATTTCTTCTCTGAATTTGCTGGCGGCAATGTGATGATGTATGTGAATTTGATATGGGCTTGGGGGCATCCTGAAGTCTATATTCTTATTTTGCCGGCATTTGGTGTGTTCTCTGAAGTCGTTTCCACTTTCAGTCGTAAATGTCTCTTTGGTTATGTCACGATGGTATGGGCGATCATTGTCATTACCTTCTTATCATTTGTCGTTTGGTTGCATCACTTTTTTACCATGGGTGCTGGTGGCAATGTGAATGCTTTCTTTGGCATCACAACCATGATTATTGCGGTACCCACAGGTGTTAAAGTGTTTAACTGGCTTTTTACTATGTATAAAGGCCGTATTGTGCTAGCAACGCCAATGCTTTGGGTCATTGCTTTCTTTACAACCTTTGCTATTGGTGGGATGACGGGTGTGATGATGGCCGTGCCGCCGATTGATTTCCAAGTGCACAATAGCCTCTTCTTAGTCGCACACTTTCATAATGTAATTATTGGTGGTGTAGTGTTTGGCTATTTTGCTGGCATTATTTATTGGTTTCCGAAAGCTTTTGGTTTTTGCTTGGATGAAAAATGGGGCAAAATCGCTTTTGGTTGCTGGGTAGCTGGTTTTTATTTCGCTTTTATGCCTTTGTATATATTGGGGCTAGATGGTGTGATGCGTAGAACAAACCACTATACCGATGCAGCCTATCAGCCCTATTTTATTATTGCGGCATTTGGTGCATTTTTGGTAATGCTTGGGATTATTAGCCAAATTATTCAGTTAATCGTGAGCATCAAAAATCGTGAAGCGTTGCGTGATAAAACAGGTGACCCTTGGGGTGGCCGCACACTCGAATGGTCTACGCCATCACCAGCGCCTTTATATAATTTTCCTTTTACGCCAGAAGTGACGGGTAGAGACCAATTTTGGCTAGATAAGCATGATGAGAAAAAAGTGGTGCGCCATCCTAACGACATCACGTATCAGCCGATTCACATGCCAAAAAATACATCAGCCGGCTTTATTATTGCGATCTTCGCAGGGATAGCAGGGTTTGCAGTGATTTGGCACATTTGGTTATTTGCGATATTAGGTGTGATTGGGATTATTCTGACAGCGATTATTCGTACTTTCCCGCACGAAGTGGATTACTACATTGATGTGGATACAATTAAAAAAACTGAGCTCGAAAATTATGGGAGATCTCATTAATGCATAGTGAAGCAATGGCGCATCATCATCATGATGCTGATTCAACAGATGTATTTGGCTTTTGGCTTTACATCATGACCGATTGTGTGTTGTTTGGCGCTTTGTTTGCCACTTTCTTGGTGCTTCATTCTGGTATGGCAGCCATGATGGCGCCAAAAATCCACTATAATTTACAGGGTGTGATTGAAGAAACCTTTTTGCTGCTAGCATCCAACTTTACCTATTGTTTAGCGTTTCTTTCGCTTTATCACAATCGGTTACGCATGGCGCAAGGATGGCTCATTATCACTTTCTTATTTGGCTTAAGCTTTGTGGTGTTAGAAGTCAGGGAGTTTATTAAGCTTGCCCATGAAGGTTTTAGCTGGAATCTCAGTGGCGAAACCTCTTCTTTTTTTACGCTGGTAGGCACCCACGGGTTACACGTGAGTTTTGGCTTGCTGTGGATTTTAGTGATGATTATCCAATTGCCGTTGCTTAAATCGAATATCGCAATGGCAAAACGTCGCATGACTTACTTAGGTTTATTCTGGAATTTCTTAGATATCGTTTGGATTTTTGTTTTCACTATCGTTTATTTAATGGGATCGATATAACATGCATGACCATTTAGATGCGCAGCCTGATTATGGCACGGGACAAAAAAAATTAAGCATTTATATTGCTGGCATTATTGCTTGTGCGATTTTAACCTTGCTGTCTTTTTGGGCAGTCATGGAGAGCCATTTAAGCCGTGGGCAGATTTTTGCTCTTATTTATATTTCAGCTTGCGTGCAGTTCTTAGTGCAACTCGTCTGCTTTTTGCGTTTAAATACCATGACGCACCAAGGGCGTATGAATGTGATGGCGTTTGTTTTTACCATTGTCATTTTAGTCTGCGTGATCGCAGGGTCATTGTGGATTATGTATAACTTGAATTATGCGATGACGTCGTGATTATTGTCGGCACAACCTAATATTAGGTATTTTATTCACGTCGATCTGTCCAGTCGATCGACAAGAATTAATATCTAACCCGCCTCGTCTTGTTGATCGGCCATACACGGTTAAGTGCTGTGGCTTGCAGTATTGTATCAAGTGCATAAAAATCTTCTCAATGCATTGTTCGTGAAATTCATTATCATTTCTAAACGACACTAAATATTTCAATAATCCAGCATGATTGATTTTGTTTCCCGTATAGCTGATCTGCACACTGCACCAATCAGGCTGATGGGTAACTAAGCAATTTGATTTCAGCAAATCAGAATAAAGTGTTTCAGTGATCAGTTCTTTTTCTGTCGTCAAATAAGCAGGCGTAGCATGATATTGCGTGCAATCAATATCAAGGTCGTCTAAATAAATCCCCTGCAAGCGACTATATAATTTATCTTCTTTAATCAGCGACAGTGGTGTAATGCGCACAGCAAGATAACTACTATTTATTCTTTCAGCAAGATCTCGTTTAATCGTCTCTTCTACTGCGCTTACGGTGCTAAATTGCGTATTATTAAACGAGTTGAAGTAAAGCTTCATCGATTTCGATTCAATAATATGACTCGAATCACAACCATAAATTATTTCAGCAATAGCAACGATCGGTTTGCCTTTTTCATTTAACCAAGACACTTCATAGTGGTTCCAGATATCAAAACCAAAAAAGGGCAACACGCCTGTAATGCCAATCGCTTCTCTTTTGGTACTTCTTGTAATGGGGAATAGCTTATCGGGATTATAGTGGCTGTCGTAAGCTGTTTTTTTACCAAGTTCAGATTGTTCTGCGATAGATAGTGTATTCATGATGCGCTTTTAAATGACTAAAGTGCTATTTTAGCATATCCGCAAACTAAACGTGATATACTTTGTTTGCGGATAAAGGATTTTTAAAACCTGTTATCCGCAAACAAGGTGCAACACTTTCAATTTGCGGATAAGGCCAATGTTGGTTAATAGGTTGATAAATATGAATTTTATTGGGCGTAAACAAGAGTTAAATGATTTAAATCGCTTATATAAAGCTAAAGGAAGCAAGCTCGTGGTGCTCTATGGTAGACGCCGAGTAGGGAAGAGCGCTTTAATTGATCAGTTTATGTTAGATAAAAAGCATTTACGCTTTGAAGGGTTGGAACAAGGCAGGGTTAAAACACAAATTGCTCAGTTTGTATTGGATTTAAGTGAACAGTTAAATGATGAGTTATTGAAACAAGTTAAATTAGACTCATGGCAACCATTGTTAGACTATTTAACGAAATTTTTTGCGCAGACTAAAGATAAATACATTTTATTTTTAGACGAATTTCAATGGTTGGCAACGAATCACACTAAGTTGGTTAGCCTTATCAAGAAATATTGGGATCAGCATTGGAGTAAACAAAATGTTATGTTTATTTTATGTGGGTCAGTTTGTTCATATATGACGAAGAGAGTGATTGCTTCAAAAGCACTGTATGGCAGAATAAATTGGGAGTTATGTTTGAAACCACTTAATCCATTGGAGTCTTATCAGCTTTTAGGTGAGAAAAGAGATATTGATGAAATCTTGCAGTATCTGCAAATTTTAGGTGGCATTCCAAAATATTTACAAGAAATCGACACGCGAAAGTCTTTCGATCAAAACATCAATGATATGCTGTTTACTGAGAATGGGGTGTTAGTAAATGATTACAGTAAAATATTTTATAGCCAATTTAAAGAATATAAAAATTATGAAATAATTGTGCGATATCTGAAAGATCAACCAAGAACGCTAGCTGAAATAGCTTTAAAATTGAAAATACCATCAAGTGGCGGAGTTAAATCTTATTTAGAAAATTTAGAAAAGGCATTATTTGTTACAAGCTATGTGCCATATAATAAAAATATTACGAGCAAGTTGAAAAAATACAAATTAACTGATGAGTACTTGCGCTTTTACTTTAAGTATGTGGAGCCGCATCTGAAAATTATTTCGGTTAACCACACTCGTAATCTTTTTGAGCAATTAGTAAAGCCTGTTTGGCAAGCTTGGCTAGGATTTGCTTTTGAAAATTACTGCCTTAAAAATGCGATGTATTTGGCTAAAATGATGGGCTTTGAAGATCGTGTTGTGCAATGGGGTCCTTATTTTCAGCGAGGGGATCAAGGATTTCAGATCGATCTGATTTATTTGCGTAGCGATAGAGTAGTAACGTTATGTGAAATAAAATACTCTGATAAAGAGATTCCTATTGGCGTTGTTCATGAAGTAAAAAAGAAATGCGCCTTGATAGAGTTGCCACGCGGGTATACGCTTGAAAAAGCTTTGATTTCAAGATGTGGCCCTGAAAAAGCATTACGTGAGTTAGATTATTTTCATCATTATATAGAAGCGGTTGATTTTTTTCAGATTGGTTGACAGGACACCCATCCACTATCTAATTGAATTTGATTGCCACCAAAATCAGTCATGAACTGGCCGCGATAGACATGACTCTTTTTAGAAGACTGAGCAGAGATAAAGACTCTTGGGCGCGAGTGTTCATCGTGATCCATTGCAACCAAGAGCAATGTATCTGATGATTGATGAAAAATAATCGTATCGATAGGATAGGGAAAATCTATTGTTGGCATATCACCGGTTTTGTTTGAGACGACAAATGACAAGGTGTCTTTCATGCCTTGCATGGTGCATTGCATGGTTTTTTGTGGGGCGGCAATAAGTGTCTGACTCATTAGAAAAGTAGCAACTAAAAAAATAATTTTACTGCCGAATGTGAATCGGCTGGGATTTTTCATGTAGATTCCTGAGTAGTCAACAGCACATCAATTTTGGCAGCACAAATAAAGTCGTTTTTTGATAAACCATTGATGGCATGGGTGGTAAAAGTCACTGTGCAGTAGTTATATCCTACTGCCATATCGGGATGATGATTTTCTTGGTTTGCAATCCAAGCAATTGCATTCACAAACCCCATCGTTTTATAAAATCCTTTAAAAGTAAAGGCGCGATGAATCGTTTTGTGATCAGGTGATAATTGCCAGCCAGGTACTTCGGGCAAAAATGTCTCAATTTCTGTTAACGTGAGTGGCGGGATGCCACCTTCACAACCCACACAACGTATCTTGGTTAAATCTGACATGCGCATTATCCTTTTTTAATCTTTAAAACGAGTTGAATAAACCGGATCGTACATGCCGAGTTCGCGCGCTTTTTGAATCAGCGCGAGCAAATCCATCTCGATCAATTGGTATAACACATCGAAGTGATCAATGATGTAATAAATGGGTTGTATCATATCAATGCGATAGGGCGTGCGCAGGACGGACAAAGGATCAAAGGGAAGTCTGGTGGCATCAGGGCTTTCTAGGCAAGACACCGTTTCACTTTTTGAAGATAAAATACCGCCGCCATAAATCCGTAATCCACGATCCGTCTGAATTAAGCCAAATTCAATGGTAAACCAATAAAGCTTAGCCAACATCACTTGATCTTGGTGCGATGCTTTTGCGCCTATTCTGCCATAAGCCTCGGTAAAATCAGCGCAAGCGGGATTGGTGAGCATGGGGCAATGGCCGAAGATTTCATGAAAAATATCAGGCTCTTGTAGGTAATCAAGCTCATCAGCACGACGGATGAAAGTCGCCGCCGGAAATTTTTTGTTGGCAAGCAGGGTAAAAAACTGCTTAAACGGAATGAGGGCAGGAACCGGTTCGAGCGCCCAACCGGTCGTTTCTTTTAAAACGCGAGAGACCTCATGGCATTGCGGGATGTGATCTTGTGGTAATGCTAGTGTCTCTATACCTGCTAAGTAGGCGTCGCAGGCACGATTTTGCACGATGGGCAACTGGCGCGTAATCAGGGTTTGCCAAGTCGCATTTTCTTCCGCTGTATAGGCGGCATTGCCTGTGGTATCGACGGGCTTTGCTTGATAGAGTGATGTTTTGTTGTAAGACATTATCGTTGCACGTGTATGCGGCGAACGACAAATTTACCTACATTTGCCTACAGTTGTCCAGCTATTTCGGGCGGCAAAATTAGGGGTGGCCTAAGTCGATTGAGAAAACCAAGTTCTCGCTTAGTTGCCATTTCTGGTCAACGCTCGCACTGACCATGCCATTGTCTGCGCTGATGTTTTCATAGCGGTCAGCAGCGACTTGCCCAGAGATAGTCAGGCCCTGTCCAAATAGGCACTGCGAACAAGGCTGGTAGCTAAGATTGGCACCGAGAGAGGGGCCGGCTGACATGTTGCTGTTTGCGATGTGAAACCCGCCGATCATTGAACTGATGGATTGATCGAAGACAGCAACCCCTGCGCCGACGCCTGCGGTAAAATGCGTGAAAAAGGTTGGACTTTCCACGCCGACTAGGCCTCTGGTGGTCCAATCATTATTCAGTCTTAAATCCCAGATGGTATTAGATGCATTCAATCTTTTATCCATATTGACGGTGAGGGTTGGTTTGATACTGTCAGCATTACCAAACAAGAGTTTGAGTTGAAGACCCACATCCGCGCTATCTCTGGTGTGGTTAGCATCTGCTGAGTCGTCAAGATCCATGAGATGAAAACGTCTATAGGCAGGCATGTTGCCGACCATCAAACCGAGCTGTACTTGCGCTAATTGGGCATAGGCTTGCAGATAAGTGCCCAAAACGTTTGCTTCGGTATAATTTGAATAAGCGGAATAACGTGTATAAGCCGTTGAATAAGCATCACAATGCCATTCTTCGCAATCATCCAATGCTGTTGCCAGCGCACTTTTCTGATCAATCAAATTAAAAACGATTTTTATTTGGCTGCTTTCATCTTGTTGATGCTTTTTTAAATCCGCTTCATCATTATCCAGTGCTTTATTAGCTGTTTGTAAGTCGCTGGCTTTTTTCGGGGAAGGTGGCAGTGACCCAAGCTCTGCAATCCTTGCTTGATCTTTTTGGATCAATTCATTATCTACCCTAATAGAGTTTCTAATATCGCTTAATGTTTGTTCAGCATTAGTTTGTTCATCTGCGATTTTATTATAATCATTAGCCAATTTTTGACATGACGGACAATCCGTATGTGCATGCCCACCCGCGAACGTTGCAGCAAGTACTTGATTTGAAAAAAGGAATAGGAAAGGAAAGCTCAAGGAAAAAATAAGATATTGATGTCCGTTTTTCATCGCAAAGTCCTTTTTAAAATCATTTACTGTTTTTGAGAAATTTTGATAGTATCACATTTTTGACCAGATGACGAATACAGCTGCTGTCTAAGCAACCTCATCAAGTTTGAGTTTTGATTCAAGGACATGTGGCTGATATTGGCGTTGAAAAATAGCGAGCAATAAGCTCAACAAAAGAAGGCTACCAACAAAGCAAAGTCCGCAAATAAATCCTGTCGTATTCGTTCGATGGTGGCTCATGCCTGTAATAATTGAAGAAGTAATAGAGAAGCCAATAGCGGTGATGATTGCTCGCGAGCCATTCAAGATAGCATTAATCATGCCATGCTCACTGATTACTGCATTATGCAACAGCTTAATACGTATAGGCCCATTGATCATGAATAATCCCATGCCTGAAAGAATAAGTAAAGGCAGAAGGCTATTATATGAAGAATGGAAAAGAAGCAATAAGCCGGTTACAATAAAACCAACGCAGGCTGTTCCGGTACCTAAAATAGCAGGAAGACGGGCATTATATTTGTCAGCTAACCAACCGCCAACACTTGAAAAAATAATACCTGTTATGGTCATAGGCAACAGAAATAAGGCGGTTTTTTCTGGCGACATGTGAAAAGTGATTTGCAAAAATAAACCCACAAAAACAATAAACATTATACCCACTTGTGTAAGGCCTGCAATCAGACAGTTGGCAAGAAATCCTGGCCGATTAAACAATGATAAATTAACAATGGGATGGGGATGTTTGGCTTCGGCTCGACAAAACATAATAAAAAATAGACAGCCAAGCACAATGCAGCTCATAAAAGTGAACGATGTCCATCCCCACATGCTGCTATTCTGAAAAGCAATCGTCCAAAAAATAGTGAATAATGCACTGAACAGTGATCCTAACCAATCAAAAGGATGGCTAGTACGTATATGAGTTTCATCTGTTAGCTTGCGATAACTTAAACAAAGTGAAAGAAAAGCAATGAACCCATTCGCCCAAAAAATGGTTTGCCAAGATGAATATTTAATTAATATGCCGCCAAGCACTGGTGCGATAGCCAAACTTGCAAACGCCATACCCACTACGAAACTAATAATCCTTGCTTTTTTTGCATCCGGGCTACGTGTTGTGAGAATGCATAGACCTGAAATAAAAATAAATGTTGTACTAATACCTTGTAAAATACGAAAAATAATTAAGACGAATGGATTAGCTGACAATGCACAAAAAATTGATGTTATAGCCAAAACAATAAGGCTATATAAAAATATTTTACCGTGTCCAAATAAATCGCTTACTCTGCCTGCGGCAAATGTTACAACAGCCCTAGCTAAGATATAACTATTCACAATCCAAAGCGAAGTAGTCAGGCTGCTAGCCAAAGCGTGCTGGATAGTAGGGAGTGCGATGGATAGCACCGTACTGTCAGCATAAGTTAAACAAAAACTGATGGTGATGGCTATTAGTAGACAACGATCGAGAGATTTAGACATGTGCATGTTGCAAAAATTAACTATGTCGCATTATATCAGGCTACCTGATAAAATGGAAGCCCGCTTCACGTGAATGAGTTTAGAGGTAAATTTAATATGCTGTATTCTTTTAACAGAAATGAACCTGAAATTATGGGCGATAATGTTTTCATTGAGAAGATTAAGTTGTTTAATGATAGCCTTGTTTCACTTGATTAAAATATGAAACTACACTACAAGCATATCGTTGCGCTCATTTATGGCGTCGTATTATTCCTCGATCGCCTAGATTTAACGATTGTAAACGTTACATTGCCAACCCTTGCAAAGGTATTTCACGTTCCGCTCACAGACACTGATTGGGTGAATGTATCCTTTCTATTAGCGCTTGCCGTGTCTATACCAATTAGTAGTTGGCTTGGCGAGCGGTTTGGGTTTAAGCATATTTATATTTTTGCGATGTTGTTGTTCGGCATAGGGTCCACTTTATGTGCTTTTTCACCGAATCTTGATTTTTTAGTTATATCAAGATTGATCCATGGTATTGGTGGTGGCCTGTTAATTCCAACTGGCATGACGATTTTATATCGTATTTATGATAAATCAGAATATGCTAGCATTACAAGCTTTACCTTCTTGCCTTCCCTTATTGCTCCTGCCATTGCACCCTTTCTTGGTGGCATATTATTGGATATTTGGAATTGGCAAGTGGTATTTTTGTTTTCAGGGCCTATTTGTTTAGTGCTAGCACTTATCTCAATTTTTTATTTAAATGACAAAGAGATTCACTTGAGTAAAAAACTAGATTGGATCGGATTTATTTTATTTTCAGCTATTTTAGCCGATGTTTTTTATAGCTTATCGTTGGTTGGAAAAGAATATAACTTATTACTCATCGGATTGATTATAGTGCCACTATTGATTTATTTTTTTATTAAGCAAGAAAATAGAGCAGAAACGCCTTTATTTGATTTATCTTATTTTACCAATTCTATTTTTATAAAAGCCAATGTTATTCAGCTATGTTTTCAAATATGCCATTATGGCGCTATTTTTTTAATTGGCATGTATTTGCAAATAGGGATTGGCATCAATGCCAGCATGGCAGGGCTCATCATGGGCATGCAAGCACTTGGCGCGATGGCGGTGAGCCGCTATTCTGTACGGCTCTATCAATTATATGGGCCGATATGGCCTATTGTAATAGGACTAGTAGGCGTTGCTATTCTCAGCCCATGTATTTTAATCATTAATACAACTAATTTTGTATGGCTCGGCGTGATCTTGTTTTTTTCACGAGGCTTATTTAGCGGATTGTGCGGCGTGCCTATTCAAACGATGGGTATTGTTGATTTTGAAAAAGATAAGATAGCTTCAGCTAATGCTATTTTCAATGCTTGCCGTCAAGTTTCTATTAGCTTAGGGATAGCTATCTCGTCTGGCTTAATGACGATAGGCATGCAAGTTGCAAGCATTACCCACATTGAACAAATTAATTCAAATGTGTCTATTACTATATTTGGTCCTGGATTTTTTATGATTTCTTTTATTGCAATCATGGGCATCCTATTAACTTTGCGAAATACGCAAGGTCTATATTCCCACCAGAAATGACGATGCCAATACGTTTGCCAGAGACATCCACTTTCTTTTGCAGCACAGCAGCAGCAGCCAAACAGCCGGTTGGTTCCACGATAATTTTCATGCGAGTAGCGAAAAATTGCATGGTATTGATGAGATCCGCATCGCTCACTGTCACGATATCCTTTACTAATTTTTTAATCACAGCAAAAGGATATTTGCCTAAGTGTTGTGTTTGTGCGCCATCAGCAATGGTTTTGGGTGTATCGATGTGGACGATCTCACCTTTGCGTAGACTTAACTGACCATCATTGCCCGCTTCAGGCTCAACGCCGATGATTTGGCAGGCCGGACTTAATGTATGTGCTGCTATAGCACAACCGGATAACAGGCCACCGCCGCCAAGACAAACGAATAGCATGTCTAATGGACCGACTGCTTCGATGAGTTCTTTAGCTACCGTGCCTTGTCCTGCCATTACATGAAGATGGTCATAAGGTGGAATCAGCGTGAGACCATATTGCGCTGCCAGCTGGCTGCCAATCGTTTCGCGGTTTTCAGTGTATCGATCATAGAAGATGATCTCGCCGCCATAACCTTTTGTCGCTGCTACCTTAATGGCTGGTGCATCTTTTGGCATGACGATAACGGCGCGTATGCCGAGCAATTTTGCAGCCAATGCGATAGCTTGTGCGTGGTTACCAGAAGAATAGGTGATCACCCCGTTCTTTTTCTGCTCAGGTGTAAACTGAGCAAGCGCATTGTAAGCGCCACGAAACTTAAATGCACCCATGCGCTGAAAATTCTCGCACTTGAAGAAGAGTTGAGCGTTTGTTATCACATTGGCTGTTGTTGAGGTTAAAATGGGCGTCTTGTGCGCAATACCTTCCAATCGTTTACTAGCAGCAAGGATGTGGTGATAGGTGAGTTGCATGATGGGTACTCGTTTAACGCAAACGATTAGAATCGCATTGTAAAGCGATTAATTTTATATTATATATTTTGTAGATTAAAAGGAGAATTTGATGCCTAATACAATTCAATTACACCGCGTACTGAGCGCTTTGCCTGAGAAAGTCTATCGTGCCTTCTTAGACCCAGAGGCCATGGTGAAATGGTTGCCGCCTCATGGCTTTACTGCCCAGCTTCATTCAATGAATGTTCAAGTAGGTGGTGGTTATAAAATGTCATTTACAAACTTCACGACAGGTAAAAAGCATTCTTTTGGCGTGAAATATTTGGAACTTATCCCAGATAAATTAATTAAATATACGGATCAATTTGACGATCCTAATTTACCTGGTGAAATGCATGTCACCATTACGCTTAACAAAGTCAGTTGCGGAACAGACTTAACAATTATTCAAGAGGGAATTCCCGATGCTATCCCCGTTGAAATGTGTTATCTCGGTTGGCAACAATCGTTAAATTTACTTATTCAATTAGTAGAGCCAAACATTACAGATGAAGGGTGATTATTCAATCGTCATCATGCTATAATGGAAACCAATAAATGTTGATTAAGGATATTCTTATGCAAGGAGTTAGCATCCAGCGTGCAATAAAGAAGATTTGGAAAAGCCAGCCTACTATTGAAGGTGCTGGCGTTCATCTTAAACGTGTATTTGGTTTCCATGATGTGCCTTTGCTCGATCCTTTCTTACTCCTTGATGATTTCCGTTCAGAAAATCCTGCTGACTACAAAGCTGGATTTCCTTGGCATCCACATCGTGGTATTGAAACGATTACTTATGTATTGGATGGTGATGTTGAGCATGGTGATAGCATGGGAAATAAAGGCGATATATCCGCCGGTGATATTCAATGGATGACCGCAGGCAGCGGCATTATTCATCAAGAAATGCCTAAGGGAAATAAAAAGGGGCAGATGCTGGGTTTTCAATTATGGGCGAATCTCCCAGCACATTCGAAAATGATGAATCCACGCTATCGCGGTATAAAACGCAATGCCATTCCATTGGTCGCTACGCCAGATGGTGCCTCAGTACGTGTTATTTGTGGAGAAGTGAATGGAACAAAGGGCCCAGTGCAGGATGTTGTGATCGATCCAACGTATCTTGATGTGGAACTTCCTGCTGGCAAATCATTTATACATCCAGTCAAAGCCGATCATACTGTATTTGTTTATGTTATTGATGGTGAGGCTTATTTTGATCCGGCGCGCGTTCCGTTTGCGCATGCGGCAGTTGGCGTCAATTATTTTGATATGAAGCCGCCATGCGCATGTGGCAATGGAACCCTTGTACTTTACGAAAAAGGGGGAACCAATGTACTCATCACCACTGACAAACACCCCGTGCGTTTCTTACTCGTTTCTGGGAAACCATTAAATGAGCCCATTGCCTGGTATGGGCCCATTGTCATGAACACGCAAGCAGAATTGCGTGAGGCATTTCAGGAATATCAGGATGGTACTTTTGTGAAACCATCGCATGACCATTAAAAGATCTACTATCTCTTTTACGACGCGGCCTTCCACAGGCTTTTGCATGGCAGCTATCGCTGGTTTTATTGATGTCATCAGTTTTATAGGGTTGAATGGCTTATTTACAGCTCATATTACGGGGAATATTGTGATTGCAATTGCCCAGATTATTCATAAACGTTCTGGTATTTTGCCAAAAATTGTTGCACTGCCTCTTTTCATGTTGCTTGCTGTCCTGATTAGTTGGACCATTGCTAGACGCGATATCACCACACGGTTGTTAAGAATCTATTTACGCTTAGAGGCATTATGTTTGGCTGCTTTCATGGTTTTTAGTGCCTATATTATCCCCCATGTATCAGTGAATTCTTGGTCCTATCTCTTTGTTTGTATGTTGCCGGTTACGGCAATGGCTATTCATAATACGTTGTCCCGTATCTATATGAATGCACTGCCACCTGTTACGGTAATGACCGGTAATCTTTCACAATTTATGGTCGACCTTACCGCCTATTGTTGTCACGCACGCCCTGCCGTTGGTGAAAAGCGTGCCGTTGCCAGTGCTGGAATCAAGCGCTACGGTAATATATTGCTTGGCTTTCTGCTGGGGGGCTTAATAGCTGCTTTGAGTTATGTCTGGCTAGGTTTTTGGCTAGTGAGTTTGACTGTGATTGTGTTACTCATATTGGCTAGGCAGGCGCAAAGCACTTAATAGCAATATCATTTTTTCATGTTTCATCTATCCCAGATAACAATGGAACAAATGCCACAGCACAAAGGGCATTGCTTTTATATTGGTTACCTTGCCGTGTAATGCTGTACAGAACCTGATAATCTCTTCCCAATGGAATAATCATCCTGCCGCCCTCTGCGAGTTGTTGCAGTAACTGCTCTGGGGGTTCTAATGCCGCTGCTGTGACAATAATACCGTCAAATGGCGCATTCTCAGGCCAACCATGGCTGCCATCACCATAGGCTAAATAAACGTTGGTGATGTTTAGTACGGCAAATCTTGCTTGAGCTGCATCAAAGAGCGGTTTAATGCGCTCGATGCTGTAAACGTCATCGACAAGATGAGATAAAACAGCCGCTTGATAGCCAGATCCCGTCCCGATTTCTAAGACGCGTTTAACTTGTTTTCCTCTCATAATCTCTTCTGTCATGCGTGCAACGACATAAGGTTGAGAGATAGTTTGCTGATAGCCGATAGGCAACGGATGATTATTATAAGCCATTTCTTCGTATGCTGGATTCACAAATAAATGGCGTGGGACGAGACGCATCGCTGTTAACACCGGTTTTGAACGTATCCCCTCGTGCTGCAGCAGGTTAATGAGGTTGTCGGCGGCTATGTCGTGTGTTGTTGGTTGCATGCATGCCTCTGTCGTTGTTATTTTGCAAATACTGTGTTAGCTGAGCGCCATCCGCACTTGGATCAGCCAATGCAATATAGCCATCAGGACGAACTAAATAAAGTGCATTGCGTACCAAGCCAACTTTTTCCATGGTTGTTTGCCAGTTAAAGACGTGCAAAGAAAGTTTGTGTTCCGCACACGAGTTGATTAAAGACTCTTTTGCATCACCATAAATATGCACTTGCCATTGTAGTGAAGAAAGTGGCATAAAATTGTCCTTTGTTACATCTATTTTGACCCAAGGTAACCTATCGCCGCCACGCAGCGCATCTGCTTTGCCCACACTTAATGGGCTCATGCGATAGTGAATGCCTATTTGCGATAACGTTCTGAATGCTAATCGACGGATGATTGGCATTTTAAACAACCAAGCTAAAATAGGAGGCACAATCTGAGTGCGAAGCCATTGGGCAAAGCGGCCGTGTTTAGCAATTAAAGTAAAGGCGCGATCGGTTGTGCTTACTAAGCGACGTGCAAAAGCTGCGCGCTCAATTTCGAATGTATCCAATAAGGCGGAAGTCGCTTTGTTATTCAATACCGCTGCGATTTTCCAAGCTAAGTTCACGGCATCACCTATACCGGTATTCATGCCTTGGCCTCCTACAGGGCTATGAATATGAGCGGCATCGCCAAGTAAAAATACTCGCTGCACGCGAAATTGACGGGCAATACGATGGTGGACACGATAGGTTGAAAACCAGTTCACTTGGTTGATGGTGATGTGCATATGATCAATAGCACGACCTTTCACCTCTTCAAATGTAATGGTGTTATCATCAAAATTAGCTTTTGTTTGAACGGTACCGATTAAACGCACATGGCTTGGTTCTTGATATGGAAAAATACCTATGAAATCGCCTTCATCAATATCAATATGAATATCGCTGTTAATTGGCGGTCCGTTTGCAGTGACATCAGCAACATAAAACAAACCTTCATAAGTGCCGCCGATAAAATCAAGACCAAGCCTATTTCGCGTTGTAGAATGCGCACCGTCGCAGCCTGCTAAATAACTAGCCATGACAGTTTCTTCAGCGCCATCAGGTAATTTGAGAATAGCTTCCACGTGGTTTTGCTCTTGATTGAAACGCACTAATGTTGTGCTGCGTTCTACGGTCACGTTATGTGCAGCTAAGGCTGAAACTAATGTTTTTTCGTGTAAATCTTGCGGGAAACTCAGGAAAAAGGGATAAGGGCTTAAGTATTCGCCAATGGGGTCTATCCGAATGCGAACCTTTTTTTTACCACAAGACCAAAGATTAATGCCAGAAATTTCTAAACCACCTGAAACCATGTTGTCTGCAATGCCGACTTGTCGATAAAATTCTAAAGTTCTGGCATGAACAATAACAGCCCGGGTGCCCACACCCATATGTTCATTTTTATCTATAATTCGAACTGGTATGCCAAGTTTTGTCAGCCATAGGGCGAGTGCAAGACCGGTGGGGCCGGCACCTACAATTAAAACAGGAACAATATTGACTGCCATGTGTTATTATATCCTTTTTATAATCGTAACACCATAGTAGTTGCAAAAGCACTCTTAGGCAAGCATTTAGTCCATCATTTCGCACGCTTATGTCTACCTAATCTATGGCGTGTACCATTGTTTAAATGAATAAATTTATTTCTAAGGTTTAGAATCAATTATGAATGTGCCAAAAAACAGCTTAAATATAGCTATCAATCGTCTTCAGCAAGATGACATTCGATTAGCATTATTCGACGACCACCATGCCCCTGCGCTCACTGAAAAAGCACGTGACCCTCGTATTTGGCAGCATCATCACGTTGATTTTGACAATCCTAGTGTTTTCCAATCTATTTATATTACAAAAGCAAAAAACAGCATTGCAAATAAAAAACGTTATATGTTTGTCATTTATTTCCAGAATGAAATTATTGGCTCGACTAGCTATTATGATGTTGAATTAGCGCATTTAAAATTAAAAATAGGGTACTCTTGGCTACACCCCGATTACTGGGGAAAAGGCATTAATACGGTTGTTAAAAAGCTAATGTTGGCCTATGCATTTGAACAGCTTAAATTCAAACGTGTTGCATTCTGTATTGATGCAGAAAATTTACAATCAAGAAAGGCTATAGAAAAACTTGGTATCCCATTTGAAGGTATATTGTATAATCATCAAATTCGTCCGGATGGCAGTAGTCGCAATTCTGCCATTTATGCGATCACGGATGAAGAGTGGCATTTGCGAGAGAAAAAATGACAAAACAAACCATATACACTAATAAAGCGCCAAAAGTAATTGGCTGTTATTCACAAGCAATAAAAACAGACAATACAGTTTATTTATCTGGTCAAATTGGCCTTGATCCAGAAACAATGGAGCTGGTTGATGGCATTCATAATCAAGTCCATCAGGTATTTAAAAACTTACAAGAAGTAGTAAAAACTGCTGGAGGTAGTTTAAATCATGTTGTTAAATTAAATGTCTATTTAACTGACATGGGAAATTTTCCAATCATTAATCAAATTATGGCAGAGTATTTCACTGAACCCTATCCTGCTCGAGCTGCCATCGGTGTTAAGGAATTGCCTAAAGGTGCAGTTGTTGAAGCTGATGGCATATTGGTGTTGTGATATATGACAACTTATCTTTTAGTACATGGTGGCGATCGAGATGGAACAGTTTGGGATAATATCGCTCACTTACTTCGCAATAAGCAGCATAAAGTATTTTGTCCATCAATGACGCCTATTAAACAAACAACGTTGCAAGATAACATAGAAGAGATATGTGAGCTCATTCGAGTTAATGATTTAAATAATATTATTTTAGTTGGTCATAGTTATGGGGCAATGGTTATTACAGGCGTATTTGACAAATTACCTTCCAAAATTAGTTGTTTGGTTTATGTTGATTCTGTAGTGCCTGAAAATGGAAAATCATTATATGGATTGCTGGCAGAAAATGGTTTCGATTATAAAAAATTTGGTTTGACACCTGATGCGCCCTGTATGGAATCGCTATATTTCAATGAAAATAAACTTAGAGAAATGCCAAAGGCATATATTCACTGCTTAAAAAGTGAATTTCTTGAGGCGACAGAATGGGTGTATCAGAGAATAATCGATCATTATCAAGAAGATCATTGGCTTTACTTTGATTTAAATGCAACCCATGGTTGTATGTTCACGCAGCCAAAAGAGCTGGCAGCCATTTTGCTTGGTATGCAAGTATTATTAAATTAAGTTTACCGAGCCTGTCTTTTCGAGGACAAACATTATGCACGATCAATATAAATTAATATTGGCTACAGATTTAGACGGTACGTTTCTCGATGGAAGCGATCAAGTAAAAAGTATTTTTTATAATGAATTGTTGCGTTTGCGTGATAATATCATGTTAATTTATGTAACAGGTCGCTCCATTGATGCAGTCGAGCATTTTTGTAAGGAAGGATTTCTTCCGAGCCCACATTTTATTATTGGTGACCATGGTACGCATATTGTAGATGGGGTAAATTTTTGCTCTATCGAGCAACTGCAAAATTCAATCATACATAGATGGAATGATGGTAATCAAAAACTAAGAAAATTGTTGCATAATGAAGTTGGCATTCAGTTGCAGCCAATAGATCCACCTTATCGCGTAGCATACTATTATAATCCAAACTTGTTGCAAGATGAAACATTGCAAAAAATTATTGCAGCAGGTTATGATTTTATTTTATCTTGTGATATGTATCTGGATATAGTTCCAAAAGATGTTAACAAAGGTTCAACGCTGTTAAATTTACTTGATATGTTAAATTTAAATCATGAATCAGTAGTTACCTGCGGGGATTCTTTAAATGATTTATCGTTATTTCAAACTGGATTGAAAAGTATAGCAGTTGGAAATTCTGAACCAAAACTTATTGATGAAATAAAAATACTAAAAAATGTTTTTCACAGTAGTCATCCTGGACTAGATGGGATTATAGAAGGACTGAGTTTTTATAATAAAATGAATTTGTTCCATGCGCCTCCTGCCTCGTGATTGCTGTAATTAACGTAAAAGTTTCATAGTGGTAAAGTGGCTTTTTAATGAAATTTCACTGTATAATAATGTTGCTTTTTTAGATCAAAATTAATTTTTCTCTGTCAAAAAATGAAAAAATACATTCCATTTGTTATTGCATTTGCGCTATTCATGGAAACATTGGACGCAACGATTATTAGTACTGCCATACCAAAAATGTCAATAAGCTTCGGGATAGATCCAGTTGATCTCAAAGTCGCGCTGACAAGCTATTTATTAAGTCTTGCTATTTTTATACCGATAAGCGGATGGTGTGCCGATCGTTTTGGTACTAAAAAAATATTTATTTCTGCTCTCTTGGCTTTTACGATAGGATCGTTGTTATGTGGCTTATCTGTCAATATAATAACGCTTGTGTTGTCAAGAATTATTCAAGGTATTGGCGGTGCCTTGATGATGCCTGTCGGAAGATTAATATTGCTCAAGTCTTTTCCAAAATCAGAGTTAATAAAAGCAACAAATTACGTTACTATCCCTGCTTTGACTGGCCCAGCGCTGGGGCCTGTTCTCGGCGGCATAATAGTTTCTTATATTAGTTGGAGATGGATATTTATAGTCAATATACCTTTCGGTATTGCGGGCATAGTTTTTGCCATGAAGGTGCTAGAAAACCATATTGCAAAAAAAATAAATAAGCTAGACTTTTTAGGGTTTATATTGTTTGGCATTGGTCTTTCTGGCTTTTCTTTTGCGATCGAATCAATTGGGAATGATACTTTAAATTTTAATTTTATTTTGTGGACTATGCTTTTTTCATTGTTTGTAATTTCAATTTATTTTTTGCGATCGCGGCATGTTAAATTTCCATTCATAGATATTAGCATCTTCAAAATTAAAACTTTTCGCATTACTGTAGCTGGGAGTTTTCTGAGCAGATGCGGAATGGGAGGGATGCCTTTTTTACTGCCCATTTTCTTTCAACTCGGTCTTGGTAAGTCACCACTTGAATCTGGATTATTATTACTTCCTTATGCGATTGCAATGTTGATGACAAAATTCTTTGTTAGGGGATGTTTGAAATTATTTGGTTTTAAAAATTTGTTAATTGTTAATACCTGTTTACTTGGGCTATCTATTCTTGCTTTTAACTTTGTGAGTGTGCATGTTTCTATTTATTTATTGATAATAATATTGTTTGCTCATGGCTTGTTGACTTCCTTGCAATTCAGCTGCATGAATAATTTAACTTATATTGATTTAACAGAAGAAATTGCCAGCAGCGGCACTAGCATTGCGAGTGCGGCTCAACAGCTTTCCATGAGTTTTGGTATTGCAATTTCGGCTATTGCTCTCGAATATTTATTAGGAGGAAATGGCAATTCTTTTTATATGCAAGCAAATGCTTTTCATCTCACATTTGTAGTTGTTGGGTTGATTACGTTATTATCCACTTTTATTTTTACTTTTCTTGGTAAGCATGATGGTTTGGGGGCTGTAAGATATAGAGTAAAAAACAGAGATAGTTCGGAAGAAATTCTATTAAATGAAGAATCAAATTAAACATATTAGCATGATAAATAGGCCTCAAGGAATGTGGTTTTATCGTGCGGGTAGGCCCTCATATAACAACACACTGCCTCTGAAGAATTTCTACAGCTTGTTTCAGATTCTTTTCTTTTACTAAAATATAATCAGTATCGTATGTTGATAATGCAAAGATACTAATTTTTTCTTCAGCCAATGGCTGCAGTAGCGTAGACAAAATACCTGTTAATGAGAAATCCAATGGCCCCTCTATTTTTAATGCGTACCAATCTTTTACTACAGATACAGTAGATGCAAGCTGCTTTGGAATAATAGTTTGTTCACATACAATTGATAATTCTTCAGCTGTTTTTGTAATCGATAAAAATTTGCAATTTACTATTGATAGCCAATGTGGTATATCAGCCTGACTATCAAATTTACAAATGGCAAGTGTTTCTTTGAGAATGGAAAGTGTCAGGTTATTGTCTGGTTTTGTCATTATAGGTTGTGCTTTCATCGGTATTATCTCATGAGCCTGCTAAGTTAATTTTTTGGATATAATATACTACTGTACTAATCTGCTCTAGGCGATCATTTTTATTTAAAGTGCTGACGTCCTACTGCGAAGCTGCATAGCGCGATTGATTTTCTGATTCAGCGGGTTGGTATAATGTTCTTCTGCCGGGCCCACAGGATTTGTAAAACGGTGCGTGACAGTACTATCCATTAACAGTGGATGTTTTTGGTGATATCCTTCCATTATTAATGGAGGTCTTATGGCTGTATCACCCAATTTGCTAAAACATTGATCATGTTTTCGAATAGCAACAATCTTGTTGGTTTCGTGAGTTGTTGCCCTAGTCGGGATGAAGATGCAGATCCAGTAAAGGTTGCTGAAATTAGTGCTATCTATCGGTGTCGCTTGGGGTTCGTCACATATTTTCGCAACGATAATATCCGGAGTAAATACACCATCTCTTAAAGCTGAGTGGGCCGAATGATTATGTGATTGTCCTTCTAATATTATGAGTTGAGTAGGGACCCCTGCATTTTTAAGAATCTGTGTCGCTTTTACAGCATCACCTAGCAAACGGAGGGTAAGTCATGTTTTATGCATACTCAATTAAGAAGCCACGTACTATACTTGCCGATTCTTCAGGCGAATCCTTGTAAACAGGAGCGCCAGCTTTTTTAAATACATGCATGGTTACCCATTTGGAGGCAATTTCTGCTGCCATTTCTTCAGCACGAATAGGTAAGTGGAAAGGGCTCGCTTCGCCTACCATCAGCAACGTCGGACACTTTATATTTTTTAAATCTGGTAAGTAATTAAAATTTTGAATATGATTTTTATAAAAATGTGAAAGAATTTCTATATGCTGTTTGCATCGTCCAATTTCTACTGACGTATAAGCATTTTTAGCATAATGCTTGATACACTTTTCCTGGTAAGCTTTAGCCATTTCTGGCGTGGGATTGGTAAACTGTTGTCTGGTAATTTCTGCTATTTCAATGCCACCCAGTTCAGTTAACTTGTTGCAGACATCATCTAGAACAAAGCAAGCCTCCGTATTGCAAAATATTAATCCGCCAAGCATATCCGCATGATGACGAATGTATTCGCACATGACATGACCACCCATTGAGACGCCTGCTAAAATAGGAGTTTTAATGCCAAGCGCCTGACAAAATTGGTAAAGATCATCTGCCCAATATTGCAAGTTCCATTCTGCCGGATTCCTCTCATCGCTCCTTCCACATCCTCGCTGGTCTAAGAAAATAATTTGAGCAATGTCAGCGAATTGCGACCAGAATTCTACATATAGGGTATGGTCAACCATGCCATGACCACCATGCAGAACAATGAGCGTTGGTTTTTCTTGAACTATGGTAGGCTGGACATCTAGTTTAGAGCCATAAACATCAAAAAATAGTCTGCATCCATTAATTGTTACGAACATCACAATGCCTCATATGTGGAGCCTTTTAAATCACTAACGGTCATGTTAGCATACCCCGGCAATCAAAAAATAGAAGAGGTTGTTGATGAAGATGATACGGCTATTTAGTGGAAAAGATGGACAGTCTCATTTTGAAGATATCGATCTTACACTTTCACCAGTACATGTAGCACAATTTAGTGTTCCTTTTGCGACAGATAATATTCGTTTTGGTCGTGTTGAAGGGATAGATGAAGTACCTTGGCATACCCAAGACGAACCTTGTTATATTGCTATTTTACAAGGAGGCATGGAATTAGAGGTGGGTGATGGCACTAAGCGGACCTTAAAGACTGGCGACATTATTTTGGCTGAAGATATAACCGGTCAGGGTCATATCACAAGATCACTAAATGGACAGCCTTGGGAATTTTTAATTGCGCCGGCAAAAAAGAATGCCCAAAATAGCTAATCAAAATAAAGGTCATTTAAGCTCTGCAGAAATGACCGCATATTGGAGGTCAGCGTATCATAATATAAGCAAAGATCATCTGAGCAGAGAAATAGCTACTGAAGAAGGCATTGATAAAGCATTGCAGTTTGAGCATCAATATCATTATCCACTTGTTGGGAGAAAAGTTTCAGTTAGAGCACGGTTCTTTCTGGATGAGGCAACAAGATTAATAAATACAAATAAATATGATTCATGCATCTCTCTTGCATCAGGTTTTTCTTTACTAACCACCTGTATTAATAAAAATATCAATCAGTCTATCCGATCTATTAAATTTATAGATACAGATTTGAGAGAAATAATTGACGAAAGAAATAAAAGACTAGATAAGTTGTTTGCAAACAACGTCATGAGTCAGTTCAAAAATATTCATATTAAGGTGTTAGACTTAGAGTTGGCCTGTTCTAATAAACTTAGTTTAAAAAAAATATTCAATGATTGTAACAATCCGATCTTCTTAATTGAAGGCGTTATATATTTTTTAAGCTCAGAATGTGTAAAGTGGCTTATTAATGAAATTTCACTGTATAATAACGCTGCTTTAATGCTTGATTATTGGCAAGAAGATGGAGTGTTAAGGAGTAAATGCTTTTCCAGGATTGTTAGTGATCTGCAAGGATTTATGAAAGAAAATGTAGTAAGCTTTTTTACACCAGGATTCTGGTCTCAGCAATCATTTGCAAATATGATGTCAAAATTTATCAACCAATCGGATATTGAAATAATGGAAGCAGAGCATCAGTATTCAGTAATAGAAGGCGAAGCATCTCAATTTATAGATCAAAATCAATTTTTCCCTGTTAAGTTATTTTCTGGTGAATTAAGAAAGAAGTAATTCATAAAATGAGTATGAACTAAATGAAAAATGCGATATTGCTGCATGGCACGAGTGATTCCCCAAATAGGTATTGGTTTCCTTATATAAAAATGGAGCTTGAAAAAAGCGGTTATGATGTGTGGCCGCCACAATTGCCAGAACACGAAACACCAAACCTTGAGGTACAACTGAAACTATTGCCATCATCACAGACTTTCTAAGCAAATTGCTGCACCATAAACCCCTCAATGTTTAGTCATTTCGCTTGGAAGTTTTGAGAAACTCCTTCCAACCGGTTGATCATATTTTGATCAGTATAACTGCTTGCCACTTTCTCGACCCATATGCGAGTCAAGATAAGCGTTCTCTTTTTTGTCAAATCTGTCATAATAAGCCTCCTCATGAACAATTGGATTGCTAAAAAATGTCTCGTTATCTAGATCCAAAATCGGATGTCGTTTTCAAAAAAATATTTGGCGATCATCCGCACTTATTAATTAGCTTTTTAAATGCTGTGCTACCTTTATCAGGGGATGCGCTCATTGTTGAGTTATCTTATTTGCCAATGGAACAAGTGCCAGCGATTCCGACCTTTAAACGTACTATTGCTGATGTAAGATGTAAAGACAAAATGGGACGAGTGTTTATTGTCGAAATGCAAATGAACTGGACTGATAGCTTTAAGCAGCGCTTATTATTTGGTGCTAGTCAAGCGGTGGTTAAGCAATTAGAAAAAGGTGAGGAGTATCCATTATTACAACCTGTTTATGGATTAGGTCTAATTGCTGAGAGTTATGAAAAAGAGAGTGCTGATTGGTACCATCATTACCAATTGGTTAAAAAAGGCAAAGCAGATAGTGATGTGATAGAACACTTACAACTTATTTTTATTGAGTTACCTAAATTCCCAATCAGTTCACCCGATGAAAAGAAACTGAGATTACTCTGGCTACGTTTTATGCGAGAGATTGATGAAAAAACAAAAGTAGTCTCCGCAGAGCTGTTGGCAGTACCAGAAATAGCAGAAGCAGTAACGCTCTCAGAGGAAGCAGCATATAGCCCAGCTGAATTACAATATTATGAGTCCTATTGGGATGGCGTGAAACGTGAAAAGACGTTTATCGCTGATGGTGAAGCTAAATATGCTAAAGGCCTTACAGAGGGTGAAGCCATCGGTGAAGCAAGGGGTGAAGCAAGGGGTGAAGCAAAAGGCATTGCAGTAGGCGAAGCAAGAGGTATCGAAAAAATAGCGCTTAACATGCTGAGATCTAACCGACCGATTGATGAGATTTGCTTGTTTACCGGGTTGTCTGTGGAAGAAATTACTGCATTGCAAGATGGTAAGGGTAGTAATAGATAATCTTACAATTTGGCGAATATTACACCTCATGTGTAGATGGATAACGTATCAATGTAGAGATTCTTCGAAACTCTCGACACAGAAAGCGGTGGGCAGCTATAGAAAAGTAAAAGATTGTCCAAGAAACATACCAAGTTGGTGCTACGGTCTCGTATATTGCTCGCAAACATGGTATGCCCCCCGAGTCAATTATTCTATTGGCGCAAGATGATGGAAAGCGGAGCATTAACGGGTATTAAAACAGATTAGATTTGTTTAGTTAAATCAATGCTTGTAAAAATCTTATCCCATGAGTAAAATCCTAGCTTAGGATTTTTTAACCATCTTAGTGATGTCATTGGACTACTCGTGCTGCTTAAACCTAAAAGATATTATCCTTTAGTCATTTTAGTTATACTTTTAAGTCCGCTATCGATGCTTTATTTGAATGGTATTATGATTAATATTTTACCGGATACAAAGCTTGGTTTTTACGCAAGAGCATCCGGTACGATTGCACAAGCTGACATCGCAGCATCGTTGAAGAGCCAAGCCGCAGCGCTAGGGGCTAACGGTGTCATCAATGTCAACGCAGGGATGGCGAAAACCACTGGTGTGGCGATTATCTCAAGGTAGATCAAATTATTTAGCTTTTCTAGAGCAGATGTTATCTCCGCAAATAGTAAAATTGCCATTTGCGGAGATTAATTTAATTTCTTGATTTCATTGGTTTATTTCTTAGATTTTCATTTGATGTGTAGGAGTAATTATGTTGCTACAATTATCAACATGGCAAGAAGTGGAGCAGTATTTATCTCAATCAACTGGCATCATTTTACCAATTGGCTCTACCGAACAGCATGGTCCAAAAGGGCTTATCGGAACAGATGCATTATGCCCAGAAATTATTTCACACGGTATAAACGACAATTTTAATGTGATGGTTGCCCCTACGATTAATATAGGCATTGCTCAACATCACTTAGGATTTGCAGGGACGATAGCACTAAGACCATCAACCTTAATTATCGTTATTAAAGACATCATCTATTCTCTCTTAAAACATGGATTTCGACATTTTTACTTTCTGAATGGGCATGGTGGCAATACTGCCACGATAGCAGCTGCATTCTCTGAAATTTTTCATGAAATCAGTATACAATCAAAAAAACCAGAAACAATACCAAAATTTAAATTACGTAATTGGTGGGAATTTTCAAAAATTAAAACATTATCTCATGAGTTATTTGGCAAAATGGAAGGCAAACATGCCACACCAGCAGAGATTTCACTTACCTATTATGCCTATCCAAATTCAGTGAAAACGAATACAGTGACGCCAGATATTGCGCCAGATGGCCCCATCAATGATGCTTTTGATTACAGAGAACGTTTTCCAGATGGAAGAATCGTCTCTAATTCAAATTTAGCCAGTATAGAAGCAGGTGAGTCATTATTTCATGCTGCTGTAGAAGAGACGGTCAAAGATTATCAGAACTTCTTGATAGAAACATCACGATTATCGGCAGTACCCTAGAATGGCGATATTTTAGTGACCTACAATATAGAAAGCAAATGTCATTGAGTTGCTTCCACATTATAATTCATCTTTCAGAGAAAGTGCTCCATAATTAAGGTTGGTTATAGCTAATTGCGCAATAACAAAAGTTGCAATCATCGTTCCCAGCAAAGGAAAAATAGAAAAGCTGCTTGAACATGAGATAATAAAGCTGTAAATAAATCCACCAAACATTTGAGAGAAACCAAAAAATGCTCCAGCCATGCCAGCAATTTCTGAAAATTCTTTTACCCCTAATGAGTAGGCGTTGGGTATAATAATCCCTGCAGCAAAAAAACTAACTGCCACAGATAGCACAATAATAAAAATGGACACATATGCGTCATTAAATAACAATGAGCAAGCCAAAAGCAGAGGAGGGATAATAAACAGCTTGACAGCCAAAGATATCAGCTTACTTTCTCCAACATTTTTAACACACTTGCTGCTTATAAATGAAGAAATAAAATAAAACAAACCAACAAATAGAGCACAATATCCAAACTCCAAGTAAGATAAATGCATTTTTTCCTGCAAAATAACGCTTCCCGAAGCAAGCCATGCTGTCATGAATCCAAAACTGGAAAATAATAAGCTTGAATATCTAATGCCATGAGGAGCTTCCAACAAGCGCATGAAGTTAATTTTCATAGCGTTAAATTTAATATGTGATAGCTTTTTGTGACTATTTGTTTCTCGATAAATAAAAATACTAATAAACAAAGATAAAATACTTAATAAAGCTATAAAAATAAATGATGCCTGCCAATTAAAGTAGGTTTGCAGCAGGCTGCCAATAAATGGTGCAGCAACCATCAATGTAACAGCAAACATAGAATACTTTGCATTATACTTAGCCAAGTCTTTATTTTCAGTAGTGTCACGAATAATCACTCTTGCCAACACATTGCTGCCACCCGCACCAATACCCTGCAGAAATCGACCTGCAATAAATAAGTATTGATTATATGCAAACAAACAAGCTAAGCTTCCGAAAAATAGCAACGAGAAGCATAAAATAAACATAGATTTTCTGCCTACACCATCAGATAAAATAGAAACCACGAATCTTGATAAGCAGAAAGCAAGCATAAAAATAGTTATAGCGCTTTGTATAACAGATATGCTAACAGCAAAATGTTTGGCGATTTCCATCATGGATGGAATGAATGTATCTGAAGCAATGAGACCAATCGTCCCAAATAAGACTGTAAGGTAAAAGCTCGTATTATTTTTCATTGAAATTCCTCGCAAACTGTTATTCATCCAGAACTCGTATCAGAAACCACGGCCTTTTTCAGACCAAACTGCTGAACCAGAAAATCAATCATACTACGCAGCTTCGCAGTGGGGCGAGCGTCCTGCGCATAAATCAAATACATTGGTGTCGATTTGAATGACCACTTAGGCAATACCTGTACCAGGCGACCTGCTGCGATGTCTTCAGCCAATGACATTTCAGGTTGCAGCACAATGCCTGCTCCAAGTAAGGCTGCAGTGTGCAAAGCGCTCCCCTGGGTTGCACTAAATCTACCTTTGACTGTTACCTCATATACAACATCATTGGGTCCGATCAAATTCCAATGAGCATGGTGACGCCAATATGACAGTCCCAAGCAACTATGTGCATTTAATTCCTCAGGATGTTCTGGTTGCCCGTGTTTTGCCAGATAACTAGGTGCTGCTGCAAGTATTCGACGATAGGGCTGTAATGGGCGTGCAACGAGTTCAGCTGCATCGATCTCACCGATTTGAATGCCTAATTCGTAACCTTCATTGATTAGATCCGGTACGCGATTATCTAAGGTCAGTTCAACATTGACATCAGGATAGCGTGACAGGTAGTCGACCAACACCGGGACTAGATTATGATTGCCAAAACTAACCGGCGCTACCAATCTGAGCAGTCCACGAGGACTCGCCTGAAGCTCTGATGCACTTGCCTCTGCTGATTCCACTTCTGCCAGTACAAGCTTGCAACGATCATAATACAGTCGGCCCACTTCCGTGAGATGCTGTCGCCGAGTGGTGCGGTGTAACAAACGGGCGCCGAGTCGCTTTTCAATTATTCGAATATGCTTCGCCACCATCGTCGAAGAGACGCTGCTAATTTTCGCTGCTGCAGTGAAGCTGCCGCATTCAACCACTTTCACAAACATTTCCATGCCGGCCAATTTGCTCATAGTAAAGAACCTATAGGTTTTAAATTGCTCAACCTATCATATATTGATTCGTTTTTAAATCTCAATAATACTGTAAGTACTCAATCCTGAGTTTCATTTATTTAAGGAGTCAATTATGCCTATATTACATTTAGAAATGCATCCCGGCCGCACGTTGGACCAAAAGCGTGCTTTTGTCAGTGAGGTGACGCGAGTTACTGTCGAAACGCTGAACTGTCCTCCAGAGAGCGTGGATGTAGTAATCAGTGAAATCACTCGCGAAAATTGGGCAAAGGCTGGCAAATTGATCGCAGATAAATAATTTTTTGCCTCTGCTGAAGAAGAGGGTGGCGGCTTTAGTCAAAAGCTAAGGTCGTGAGCGTTACAGAAAAGGCACAGTAATGTATCATGTGTGAATCAAGAAGACGAACACACGTGAACCACCGTTCAAGTGTCGAAAGTACTTAGATGATGTCGAAACTGGGGAGTTGATGTTGCTCCAGGATAAGTTTAGCGGAAACCTGTTTACTGGTTAGATGACATCCGGCATAGAGGTGGCGTGATCTTGATTTGGGCTCTCATGCGGAACTACGGGAACCTGTTTGGCCACACATGGGGTGTTTTACAACTAAGAATTAACTCCGCAATACTGTTCAGGGCTAATATAAGCAATATTTAAATTATCTGGATTAGGTAGTACCGTTATAGGAGTATTTTGTAATACCACAAATTCTGATAAACCATCGATATTAGCAGCTTTCGGATTCCAGTTATACGTATACCCATATCCAGTCCAAGGATAGCCAGTATATCGATCATGTGATATCTCTTCTTTTCTAAGAGTATATGAAGCAATGGCATTATCGATATACCAGGTTTTATAATTAGATGAAATATAAGGATCATCAGCATTCATTTTTTCAGGACAGATAGATGATCTGTCATTGTGCTTACTTATACGAGGATCAGTGCAAGGTCTAAATATTCCTATATTTCTGAAAGACTTGCCGTAATAGGCCTGTATAACAGGCACATCAAAAACAACAATATTAAAAGTATCAATCTGATAAGGAGGAACACCTAATAGTTGTCCTATCCAAAGTGCTAATTGATGATGTGTCAAATTTCTATGTGTTTTAACGTATTCCGAACAAGCATTTTTCAGTTCAGGCTCACAGGTCATCCAGACGCTATCTGAGAGTTTTTTATTACCAGTGGTGTAGCTAGTGTCATTAGTAAAAGTTATCATTCTAACATGTGACCCACTTATAGTGACTAGTGGAGTGGGTTCTGCTACTGGTTCGTTATGTAATGCTGTTTTTATTATTGATTCAGTATAGGGGGTATAGCTATATGTTGAAAAAGAAAATAATATTGCAATCAATGTAATAAAATTAACAATTGGTTTACGAGAGATAATTTTCATTTTTTATTTTCTTTTTAATATTTAAATGTGAATTAAAAGATTTTTTTGCTGCATTATTTCTGTACCAATCAGGAAAAATAGCAGCGAAACTCATAGTTGTTATAGATAAGAATAAACTAGTTAATCTTAAGTAAACTGAGTTACTTGTATTTGGTGATAGGCAATAAATTAACAGGTTAATGCTAAAAGTTAATGACCAGGCAAATGTTAAAATATAATTAATCTTTAAAAATATCGGATGCTTCCATCTGGCAGCAGAGATATATTTTTTTGAATACTGCAAGGTAAACGGTTTCTTAATTAAGATAGATCCATAACTAATTATTGTTAATATAGTGTAAAAGAAAGCGCCGGTCCTATATTGTATATAGGATAAATGTATGTATGCTGCATTGAATATAATTAACATAAAGAAAATACATGTTAACCAACTTAATATATATTTATTTTTCAAATCGTTATAAGCCAAAATAATAAATATGAGCAGAGCAATCATTGCGCTATTTTCAACTGGATGATTAGAGAGGGTCAGGGTATAGTAGATACTCCATGGCAAGAGCATGCGCAGTAAACTAAGTATCATATTTTACTGTTTCCTTCGCCATTAATCATGCAACAAGATATTTTTACTAGGCCAACTTGCTTACTTCTCAAAAGTCGGTGATTTGATAATTTAAATGAACTACTCTTATAAATATAATGGCTCATACCGAAAATTTCTCTATCTGCGAGTGCAACATTATAATTAATTGAAATGTTATGTTGGATCATTTTATACATAAAAAAATTCTGCTTTTATCTGTTAAATTATTAGACCCATCTTTTTGGTAATACAGAAAAGTGCTCTCTA
>Ga0207129_1002_pt1 | contig 118036 bp, 128 predicted proteins | sample Alteio_BWMinHeat_15_FD_153517 | JGI IMG/M metagenome (GOLD analysis project Ga0207129, IMG submission 153517) | Enriched cells from forest soil in Barre Woods Harvard Forest LTER site, Petersham, Massachusetts, United States -... | ecosystem: Environmental > Terrestrial > Soil > Temperate forest... | reverse complement strand
GCGGATACAGACTTAGAACAAAACCAAGAAATCTAAAATACAAAGCAAAATTGCGTGCTAGAGTTGAAGCTGACTCTCAACTAGAATCTGTTGCTGTAAAGGCTGCAGAAGTAGAAGAGATCGAGGTAGATGCAATAGTAGTAAAAAAGGCCACAAAAAAAGCTAAGACGGCAAAGGCTACGAAAAAGGTAGCAATAGAGCCGGTAGCAATAAAGGCTAAGACGGCAAAGGCTACGAAAAAGATAGCAATAGAGCCGGTAGCAATAAAGGCGTAGATGACGTAGATTTTTGATGTCCCAAGTCGGTTATAAGAAAAAAACCGTAAAAGTGGACAATCGAGAATTTTTGGTTCAAGTAGTTCCCTTTGATAATGGTAATTTTATTTCAATAACTGAGGGAAAAGAAAAGATTGGTGCTATGATGGTGTCAGTTGGCTCTGGAACTCGTATTAGTACAGCTACGGTGATTCCATCAAAATCAGATTCCTTTTTTTTGAAAATGGTTTCTGAGCGATTAGCATCTACTATAAACGGAATCTGTGTTGCATCACTTAACATACAAAAAGAACTTGAGTTAGAACCCATGAAAGTACTTATGAACGAAATAATGGAGATTGTAAAACAATGACTGATTTACGGGCTTATCTTAACCAGATAAAAAAACTAAACGAACTATCTATTGTAAAAAAGAAAGTATCTACAAAATATGAGATCGCTGCTGTTACTTCACAAATAGATGGTGGCAATGCAATTTTATTTGAAAATATAAAAGAAAGTAAATTTCGATTAGTAGCAAATCTAGTTGGTACTAGGGCAAGATTTGCCAAAGCAGTAAATGCGAAAGAATCTAGCATTCACCAAAAGATAATCTTTGCAATTAAAGGTGCAAAAAAGCCAAAGATTGTTTCAGATGCAAAATTTATGGAAAATAGATCAAAAGACGTATCTATCTTACCAATTGTACGACACTTTGAAAAAGAATCAGGATCTTTTATTACCTCATCTATAATTTATACACAAAATCAAGAAACTAAGACACAAAATTCATCATTTCATAGATTGATGCCTCTTGATAAAACTCACTTTTCTGTGAGAATGGTGGAAGGAAGACATCTACATCGTACATTTGTACGTTCCAAAGAGCATGGTGAAGATCTAAGAGTAGCAATAACTATTGGTGTACACCCTGCAATCTCCATAGCTGGTGCATATCAAGCAGAGTGGGGAAAAGATGAATTAGAAATAGCAAATGCAATTTTGGGAAATAAATTAACCTTGACTAAGACACCATATTCTGGTATCAAAGTACCGTCTAATTCTGAAATAGTTATGGAAGGAAAAATTCTACAAGATAAAACTCACAAGGAATGGATGGTTGAAATGCTTCGGACTTATGATTTTAAAAGAGAACAGCCAGTTTTTGAATTAGAAAATCTATACTATCGAAACAATCCGATCTTTCATGATATTCTTTCTGGTTATTCAGAACATAGATTGTTAATGGGGATGCCAATTGAAGCTAAACTAAACCGTGATGTTAGAAAAGAATTTCCTAGGACAAAAAAAGTTGTTATGAGTGACGGTGGTTGCAACTGGCTTCATGCAATCGTACAAATTTCAAAAAAGAAAGATTCTGATGCAAAAAAAGTGATTGAAAAAACTTTTGCATCACATAGATCATTGAAAATGGTAACAGTAGTAGACGATGATATTGATCCGACTAATGCAGTAAATGTAGAATATGCAATGGCTACTAGATTCCAGGCAGATAAAAACTTGACAATTATAGAAAAAGTAAGAGGTTCTAGCTTGGATCCATCAAGTGATCAAAAAAAACTGCTTACTGCAAAACTTGGAATTGATGCAACAAGGCCACTTTTAAAAAGATCAGAAGGATTTGAAATAGCAAAAATTTCAGGAAAAGATAAAATCTCATTGAAAGATTATTTAAACTAGATATCTCTCACAAAACTGCCTAGTTTTGACTAGTTAGTGGATAGAGCCTATCATTAATGCAATAAACAATATTGCAAGATATGGACTAGAAAATTTGAATAGTGTCCAAGATGTCTTTTCTGATGGTTTAGTTAAAACCCAGATACTGAGAATTAACATTATTGCACCTGAAATTATTGCAGTATACAAATAAACATCATTTACTATTTTCTCTCCATTATTTGTAAGAAAGAATGGAATGATGCTAAAGAGAACCATCATGAGTGTTGTTCCTGCTATTACTCTCACAGACGTCTTTTCTGATTGTACTGCAGTAAGCATTGGCACATTTACTTTGTTGTAATCCTCTTTGAAATGCAATGTAAGTGCCCATATGTGCATAGGAATCCAGACAAATACTAGTCCAGCCATTACTAATCCAAGATCCCACAAACCATGAGTAGTTACTGCCACATATCCAATCATTGCTGGCGCTCCTCCAGAAAATCCTCCTAAAACTATGTTAGTTCGACTTTTTCGTTTTAGTAAATGACTGTAAATTATAATGTTATCTGCTAATCCAAATGCCATAAAAATTCCAGCCCACATACCATTCCAAAAAGAGCTAGTAATAGAAATGGAAAATGAACATACAAGAGAAATTACCGCAAGAATTAATCCAAAATTTCTTGCCTTTTCAGGAGGAAAAATCCTTCTACTTGGAATTGGTCTATTTTTTGTTCTTTCCATAATTGCATCAATATCTCTATCATGATAGTTGGTTAACGTATTAGCTGCTGCTGATCCTGCAGCAACACCACCTAACATCAAAGCCCATGTGGCAAGAGAAATTTCAATATGATAAATATTTGATGCAGTAACAGCTGCACCAAATGCAGTAAAAACTAAAAGATACCAAATTTTTGGTTTAGTTAATTCATAGTATACCTTGATTCTTGAGCTTGCCTTTGTGGTTAACACTATTTCTCCTCTTTTTTGATCTTTTTTAGTTATTTATAGGTTGAATAAACTCCTACTTTACTGGTTTATAGGGCATAGGCTTGGTTGTTCTTTTCATCTCGATAAAACTCTCAGAACGTTGTACACCTTGAATCCTACCTAATTTCTCTGAAATCAATCGATGCATCTCATCCAAATTCTTTGCATACATTGTAACCAAAATATCAAACCTACCAGTAACCTCAGAAATCTCTCTTACCTCAGGCACCTTGAATAATTCCTCAATCACATGGTCGCGAAGCTTAGAATCCATATTTATTCCAGTCAAAGCCTTTACCGTGTATCCAAGCTCTCTATCATTTACAACTATTGTGAATCGTTCGATAAGTTTTCTTTTTATTAATCTCTTAATTCTGCTATATACTACAGATGAGTTGACGTTGATCTTTTTTGATATGCGTGGTACTGAAATATTTGCATCCGCAGCAAGTTCAGATAGAATTGTCATATCTAAATCATCTACTTTTGCCATTTAAAATACCAATTATTCTGAATAAATGGATCTTAATAAAGGTATTATTACAATTTTTCTAAAAATTTTTCATCATTTTATATGAGGCCCTTTTTGTAGAGCATCTCAGCTAAAAGTACTGCACCTTTTGCGGAACCCATTTTTTCGTTATGAGAAAATAACACATACTTTATACCATTTTCAAAAACTGTATCCTCACGTAATCTTCCTACAACAGTAGACATGCCTCCATCTATCTCTCTATCTAATCTTGGTTGAGGCCTAGTAGGATCATCATTTACTACAAGATAATTTTTTGGTGCAGATGGAAGGCCAATTACACTAACTTTACTTGAGAAGTCTTGCATTGCTTTTTTGACGGTTTCAGGATCTACATGCTTTGAAGTCTCAACAAAAACTGTTTCAGTATGACCATCTATTACAGGAACTCTAGTACATGTACAACTAACTTTAAAGTTTGCAGGACTTATTTTTCCATCTAAAAATTTACCAAGAATTTTTCCTGTTTCTATTCTTACCTTATCTTCTTCTTTTGGTATGTAAGGAATTATGTTATCTGTAATATCTAAAGCAGAAACACCTGGCGATCTACCTGCACCAGACATTGATTGCATGGAAGTCATGATTATTTTTTGGGCACCAAAACTATCGAATAATGGTCTCATGGTTATTGCAAGTCCAGTGGTAGTACAATTTGGAAGTGGTGCGATAAAACCTTTCCAACCGCGATTCTTTTTTTGTACCTCCAATAATCCTACATGATCATCATTTATTCCAGGAATAAGAATGGGCACATCTGCTTCATATCTATAGGCAGCAGAGGTGCTGATCACAGGTATATCTTTTGCAAATCTGCTTTCAATTTCACGTGCAGCTTCACTTTCTATAGAGGTAAATATTAGGTCCAAATTCTCTGGTTTGATATCATCCACAGATTCAACAATCATGTTCTTGACATATTCAGGAATCTCTTCTTTTATGTGCCATTTTAGGATGCCACTATTTGTATCCCTTATAGCATCTACAAACTTTTTGTTTGCAGAGCGTTCAGAGGCGGCTATTTGTTTTACTTCGAACCAAGGGTGTTTGTTTAATGCTATTACAAACTCTTGTCCTACTGCACCAGTAACGCCTATGATTGCTACACGTTTCATAACAAATCTTCCTTTATACAATTAATATTCCTTTAGCACTAAACCAAAACACACTAAATCCCTTTATGTTATTTTATGGTGTGAAATTTGCGCTAGAAAGAAATGTTTCTAACCACCATGTAATACAACATGGAGGATTTTATTCGAATGGACTACAATATGACTCTAGATTCATAGATTTTAGTTCAAATGTAAATCCGCTTGGCTTTCCATCTTCAATAACAAAAATTATCAACAAAAATAGATCGCTTCTTTCTGTTTACCCAGATCCTAATTCATCAAAGTTACGAAATGATTTACAAAAATATACAGGCATTCAAAAAAACCATATAATTGTTGGAAATGGTGCAACTGAAATAATTTATAATTTCTGTAAAGTTTTTCTTCATAAAAATAATAATGTCTTAATACCTATTCCAACATTTGGTGAATACGAAGCAGCTTCTAGATTAAGTGGTTCTAGAATAACTTTTTTTAAAACAATGAATCTTAATAAAAATATTTCAGAATTTCAGGATTTGATAACAAAAACAAACTGCATCTTTGCATGTAATCCAAATAACCCTACTGGCATATTGATATCTAAAAATAATCTTTTGAAAATTATAGAGTCTGCTTACAATAAATCTGTGTTTGTATTTTTAGACGAATGTTTTATTGAACTAGTCCCAGATTCAAACGAATCACTTGTACGCTATCTGAAAGAATTCGATAATCTTTTCATTCTTAGATCTTTGACAAAGTCATTTGGCCTTGCAGGATTAAGAATTGGTTATGGATTAGGAAATAAGAAGATTATTGACGTGCTTCAGAGAATAAAAATACCTTGGAACGTAAATGGTCTTGCACAGATGGCTGCAAGCGAAGCATTATCGAACATATCTCACCTTAAAAAAACAAGAAAATTGATAAAAAATGAACTCAAGTTTTTGAAAGATTCTATTTCAAAGATTAATGGTTTTATTTGTTATAATTCGTCAACCAATTTCATTCTAATCAAATCAAGAATGAATTCAAAGACAATTCAAGAAAAACTAATAGAAGAAAAGATTCTGATTAGGGATTGCAATAATTTTCGTGGTCTTGATAGCAAATTCATACGAGTAGCTGTTCGTACTCATAAAGAAAATGTAAAACTAGTCAGAGCATTGGAAAAAATTTGAAATGACCAAAGCGTTAATGATACAAGGAACTTCTTCTGGTGCTGGAAAGACTACATTGGTAACTGCACTATGCAGAATATTTTCAAATTCAGGATACAAAGTAGCACCTTTCAAATCTCAAAACATGTCTTCTTATTCATACAAGGGGGATGAATTTGAAATTTCTAGGGCACAGGCCATACAAGCGATTGCAGCAAGAGCAGAAATAAATCCAAACATGAATCCAATTCTTCTCAAGCCGCTTGGAAATTATAATAGTGAAGTTTTTGTAAAAGGTAAGTTTTACAAAAAGATGCATGCAAAAGAATATTACAAAAAATTTGTACTTCAAAAGGGATTAAAAACTGCTACAGAATCACTTGATTGGTTACAAAAAAACCATGATCTAATAATAATTGAAGGTGCAGGTTCACCAGCAGAATTCAACTTGGTAAAATATGATATAGCAAATATGAGAATGGCAGAACATTCCAACGCTCCGGTGATTCTTATCTCTGATATTGATAAAGGCGGTAGTTTTGCTAGCATTGTAGGTACACTAGAATTATTAGAAAAGAAATATCAAAAATTCATCAAAGGTTTTGTTATTAACAAATTTAGGGGTGATATGGATATCCTCCGTCCTAGCTTCTACAAATTGAGGCAAAAGACTGGCAAGCCAGTCCTAGGAACAATTCCTTTAATGAAATTTGATATTCCTGATGAAGATTCTCTTTCTGCAAATCCAAAACAGGTAATCTGGAACAAAAAATTTGTACAATGTTTAGATGAAGAAATAGAGAATTTAAGTCACATTGTAAAATCTAGTTTGAACATGAAAGCTATAGGTGCTTTGATTAAATGATTCTAATACCAGTTTTAGCTGTACTATTTGCATTATCAATAGACTTTGCATTTGGAGATCCAAAAAATAAATTTCATCCCACTGTTTGGGTGGGAACACTGATTGGGAAACTTGTACCATTTGTTAAAAATAATAATCCAACTAGTGAGAAGATTGGAGGTTTAATTCTCACAATTTCAGTCACATCTCTAATTGCATCAATACTTTATTTTCTAAATGTTACACTACATTACCTAAACCAATCTGATTTTAATTTTATGCTTAGAGTTGTTACTTTAATTTTTTCTATCGTAGTTACTGGCTATTTGCTTAAAACTACAATTGCCATTAAAGGAATGAAAAAACATGCAACACTAATCATGCAAGCACTTTCACATGATGATATAGATGACGCAAGAGCAAAACTTTCTATGATAGTGAAGCGAGATACAAAGAATCTAGATAGGCAACACATTATTTCTGGAACTTTAGAAAGCATAAGTGAAAATACTGTAGATGGAATTATTGGACCGCTTTTCTACTTTGCAATATTTGGTTTGCCAGGTGCATTTGTCTATAGAACAATAAACACCATTGATTCCATGATTGGCTACAAGACCAGCTTGTTTAGAAATCTAGGTTGGTTTGGCGCAAACTGTGATAAGATACTTAACTTTCTACCCTCTAGGATAACAAGTCTTGTAATGATATTTGCAGTTATGATTCTAAGAGAAAACTGGAGACATTCTCTTGAAATAATGAGGCGTGATGGTAAAAAAACCGAAAGCCCTAATGCAGGATATCCGATGGCAACTTTGGCAGGCGCTCTCTCAGTTAAGTTTGAAAAAATAGATCATTATGTCTTGGGAGATGGAAATTTGGAATTTACCGAGGATCATTTTAAATCTGCAATATCTATAATGAAATTAACAACAATTCTCTTTTGTGTTATTTTCACAGTCCCTATGATTGTGGTATTGTCATATCTTGGATGGTGGATGCATGTTTAAGGGAATAAGTTCGGTCATTTCATTTTTGACAATTATTCCTTCTAAAAATATGGAACTTGAAGTTGTTGCAAAAAACATGTATCTTTTTCCAATAGCAGGTGCATTAATTGGATTAATCATTGGTGGAACTGGTTATGGCATATCTTTATTTTTGCACCCTTTGATTGTAGGATTGTTACTTACAGCTTCATTAGTGATTATAACTGGAATACATCACACAGATGCGCTTTGTGATTTTGCAGATGGAATGATGGCAAAGGGAACAAAAGAAAAAAAACTAAAAGCTATGCGCGATCCAGCAGTTGGGTCTGCTGGAGTAATAACAGTTGTCCTATATGCAGGAGGCATGATAATGGCACTTTCTATGATGAAAGGATTTGCAATATTTCAAGCAATTTTGTTAAGTGAACTTCTTGCTAAATTTGTCATGGTATTGCAAGCAAATAGAGGATCGTCAGCGTGGCAAGGCCTAAGTTCGCCATTTACACAATTTATGAAAGATAAAAGGAAGCTTGGTGTGGCTGCCGCATTAACCATCATTCCTATTGTGCTAATTGGTGGAATGACTGGTGTGATTATAATAATTGTAGGCATAGGATTATCATTTTTACTTCTGGCTGTGGCAAACCGCAGTTTTGGAGGTATTTCTGGTGATGTATTTGGAGCAACCAACGAACTTGTAAGGCTCTCATCACTTCTAATTTTTGCATCATTATGATTGGACTAGTAATGTGTGGTGGTAAGGGTACGAGAATGAATTTACCAGAAGAAAAACTTCTTCTCAAATACAAAAATCCCATAATACAACATGTCACAAGTGCACTTCAAGAGTCTGGTTGTTTTTCAAAGATAATTGGAGCTACAAGCTATAATGCTCCAAAAACCAGAGAATTTCTTACAAGTCTAGAAATTTCCATCATTCAAACGGATGGGAATGGTTATGTTAATGACCTCAATCAGATTTTACATAATTTTGACGAGCCCGTATTTGTAATTTCAGGAGACATGCCTCTTTTAGATGCAAAAATAATCAGAGAAATTGTACAACTTGTAGATATTAAAAATACATGGACTACAGTTCTTTTGAGCAAAAATTTTCTTGATTCACTACACATCAAAACAGAATATCTTGTTCATTATAATAAAAAAGAATATTCCTATTCTGGTATTTCAATAGTAAACCCAAGTAGTCTGTCTGGAATGAAACATGTTGAAGAGTCATATGTTGTACTTGATGATAAAAGAATTGCACTAAATCTAAATACAAAACAAGATTACGATTTACTCGGCGCTACCTAATATCTTACCATTTATCTTTGCAATGGAACCTGTTGATTCTGCAAGCAGGTTTCCACAAGATTTGCAAGTAACATTAGTTGCTACATGTGAATAGACAACGCTCTCTTCACTACATTCCTTACATTGAATTCTCTGAAACTTGCTACTTGGTTTTGGAATTAAAATTTGTCCTTTTTTCATTATGCTACCAACTCGAACTTTCTTAATCTAATACCTGGCTTATTCCATTTCTTTTTACATTCTGGACACGTGAGAATCGGTGTGAATTTTTTAGTTGTTTTTGCTGGCTTAGCAAGTTTTGGGAATTTTTGACCACCATAACCTTTCTTGTCTTCTGCGTGCCTTCTTTCACCTATAGCTGAACCTCTTCTTTTTCCAGCCTTGTATATCGAGATTTTTTGTAAAGTGTGTTTTTTACATTTTGGACAATATCTTCTGATCTCCTTTGGCACGTTCATAAAATAAAACCGCTCTTGACCGTAATTTAAACATCGCTTTGAATCTATAATAGTAACAAAAGCACACATTTCATCTGTGCAATCTAGCTCACGTGCTGTCATGATTTCTTCATTAAATTCAGTGGCAATGGGAGAAAAAAAAGCAGATGTGGTTTTGAAGAATTGTAAACTCGTTAATGTTTATTCTAGAGAAATAATATCTGGTAGTGACATAGTCATTCTAAAAGATAGGATTGCTTACGTTGGAGCTAATGCTTCTCATACGATTGGAGAAAAAACAGTAGTAATTGATTTGGAGGAAAAATTTGTCACGCCAGGATTTGCAGATCCGCACATACACATAGATCAGTTTGTTTTACCATCAGAATTTGCAAAAAAAGCTCTCTTGTGTGGTACTACATCATTATTTTCAGATCCAATAGATATGGTAAGTGTATGTGGCTACAAGGGATTCAAGGAATTTATCAAAATTGGTGAAAACTTGCCAATCAGACTTTTCCATGTAATTCCAGGAGGTCTGCCAGTTGACAGAAAATTTAGTCATGCCAAGACTTTGAGTTTGAGTGAAGAAAAATTAGCATTAAATTTACAAAATGTGTTAGGTCTTGGAGAAGTTTTTTCTTGGACAAAAGTAACGATGAAAGATCCAAAAACCATGCAAACTCTGAAGAACATGATAGAAAATGACTGTGTCATAAATGGTCACACTGCTGGAGCAAGTGATAAAAAATTAAACGCATACATCTCATCAGGAATTCTTTCTTGTCATGAACCCATTGATTATGATCAAGTTGTGGAAAGATTGCGACTTGGCATGTGGATAATGATGAGGGAAGGTTCCATAAGAAGAGATTTGGACAAAATCATCCCTAATGTCTTGTCCCATGAAACATATCTTGATAGACTGATGTTTTGTTCAGATGGAGTAAACCCAAAAGATCTGTTAGAATTTGGTCTCATTGATCACTGTGTAAGAAAATCAATTGCACTTGGAATGGATAAAATTGACGCAATTTCTATTGCATCCAAAAACTGTTTTGACTATTATAATATGGGGCGAGACTACGGTGGTATTGCGCCAGGTAAAATGGCAGACATTCTGGTTTTTGATGACCTTGATAAACTTAAACCAAAAAAGGTCTTTGTTGGTGGCAAACTTGTGGTATCTCACGGAGAGATTGTTACAAAGTTTAATGTAACTAAAATCCCAAAATGGATTACAAGAACTGTAAAGACTAGACGAAAGTTCATAGAAAAAGACTTTATCATAAAAAGTTTAGCAAAAACCGTGAGGTCTATGATAATAAAACTAGACACAGAAATAATAACAAAAATAGATTATGAGGAACTCCAAACAAGGGATGGAAATGTCATGTCTTCTTTTGACAGGGATATCTGGAAAGTTGCAGCAATTGATAGGACACATGGAACTGGTAAATTCACTGTAGGTTTCTTGAAAAACTTTGGTGCAGATATTGGGGCTTTTGCTTCCACACAAAGCTTTCATGAAAATGACATGATTGTAATTGGTTCTAATGAAAAAGACATGGCTTTTGCGGCAAACAAATTGTCTGAAGTACAAGGAGGGATAATAGCAGTAAAAAATCAAAAAATATTAGCAATTTTTTCTCTTCCTGTTGCTGGTTTGATATCTAAACTACCATTTGAAAATGCACTTTTAGAATTTTCAAATCTTGATGCAAAAATTATTGATGCTGGATGCAAGTTCAAAAATCCTCATCTGATCCCACTCTTTTTGCCATTTCTTGCCTTACCAGAAGTAAGAATTCTGTACAGTGGAATTGTAGATATTAAAAATAGAACATACATTGACATTTTGAATCACCCTAAGACGTAACAGAACCTAATTCAATAAGGTATTAAAAGGGGCAATCAATTATCGACAATAAGGGAATAATTTTGGCTTCAATTCAACAAACTCCACAAGGTCCTGTTTTAGTGTTAAAAGAAAGTGCACTTCAACAAAAAGGCAGGGATGCACAAAAAAATAACATAGCTGCAGCAAAATTGGTAGCAGAACTTGTACGTACAAGTCTTGGTCCACGGGGAATGGATAAGATGCTTGTAGATTCTCTAGGTGATGTCACAATAACAAATGACGGTGCTACAATTCTCAAAGAAATTGATGTTCAACATCCAGCTGCAAAAATGATGGTAGAAATTGCAAAAGCAGTAGATAATGAAGTTGGAGACGGAACAACATCATCAGTTGTATTTGCCGGTGCTCTTTTATCAAAGGCCGAGGAACTTTTGGATAAAGATGTTCATGCTACTGTAATAATAGAAGGCTATCAAGCTGCAGCAGAAAAAGCACTTTCACTTCTTTCAGAACTTGCAAAAGTTGTAGATCCACGTGAAAAGGAAACTCTTCTCAAAATAGCAAAAACAAGCATGAATTCAAAATTAATCTCAGATGATAGTGATATACTCTCAAAACTTGTGGTAGATTCTATTTTACAGGTGGTAGATAAACAAGGCGAATCCTACAAAGTAGATTTGGATAACATTAAGGTAGAAAAGAAAGCTGGTGGATCAATAAGAAATACCTCGCTTATCAAAGGAATTGTTTTGGATAAAGAAGTGGTACACAGTGGCATGCCGACTAAAATTGAAAAAGCAAAAATTGCATTAGTAAATTCTGCACTTGAAATTGAAAAAACAGAAATGAGCGCAGAAATTCGAATTACTGATCCAACGCAAATGCAAATGTTTCTTGAAGAAGAAAACAGAATGCTCAAAACAATGGTAGACAAAATACGTGAGATCGGCGCAAACGTACTGATATGTCAAAAAGGTATTGATGATATAGCACAGCATTATCTCGCAAAACAAGGTATTCTTGCTGTTAGGCGAGTAAAAGAAAGTGATATGACAAAACTCGTAAAAGCAACAGGTGGAAGAATTATCACAAACCTTGATGATATAACATTAAAAGATCTTGGATCTGCAGAACATGTAGAACAAAGAAAGGTTGAGACTGACAAATGGGTATTCATTGAGGGATGCAAAAACCCACGTGCGATAACACTTCTTCTAAGAGGTGGTTCACAAAGAGTAGTAGATGAAGTGGATAGATCAATGCATGATGCCTTGATGGTAGTTAAAGATGTAATAGAAAAACCAGCAATTGTTGCAGGTGGAGGCGCCCCTGAAGAATTTCTTGCTTCAAGTCTTAAGGACTGGGCTGATAGATTTGAGGGAAGAGAACAACTTGCTATTAAAAAATATGCAGAAGCTCTTGAAATAATTCCTCTTACAATTGCAGAAAATGCTGGCATGGATCCAATAGACACAATGATTACGCTTAGAGCAAAACAATCTCAGGGAAGAAAGTGGACTGGAATAGATGCAAGAAATACCCGCATAGCAGATATGCTTTTACTTGATATCATAGAGCCAGTAGCAGTAAAAGAGCAGATAATTAAATCTGCTACTGAGGCAGCCTGTATGATTTTAAGAATTGACGATGTAATAGCCTCTTCTGGTGGCAGAGGTGGCGGCGGACATGGTCCTCCAATGGGCTAAAATTTTCTCATGTTAGAGAAGCTGCAAAATCTTAATTTTGTTGGCTCAGTTGTTGTTTTAAATGATTTTTTTCTAGACAGAATAATAAAGATAGATGACATTGCAAAATTATTTGATCTTGTTTTACAAAAAAAAACTCTTGGAGGAAGTATAAGGGATATTACTCAGGTTGATTTGAAAGGGGGCAATGCAACAAATGTTGCATTTGCACTTGCAAGACTTGGTGCTCCAGTTTCATTGATTACTGTCGCAGATAAGACAAGTTCACAAATTCTTCAAGATGCATTTTCAGAGTTTCCAAAATCATCTTTGTATGTTATTGACGGAAAACCAGGTATGACTACCTCATTTGAATTTAACAACAATGGAAGTGTTGTGAATGTAATGTTGTCTGATTTAGGAGACAATGAAAATTTTGGACCAGAAAAACTTGGTCCAAAAGAACAAAATGCAGTGAAAAATGCTGATGCAATCATAATAACAAATTGGGCAAGCAATAAGAAAGGCACCGAACTTTCAAAATTTGTATTTGGAAAATCACTAAAATCTTTACATTTTTTGGATCCAGCTGATATACAAACAAGACAAGGTGAATTCAAAATGGCAATATCTGAACTTGCACCAAATCTTCATTCTCTATCTCTAAATGAAAACGAATGCAACCTGCTTTTAAAACAATTTGGACTAGGAAATATAACTAAAGAAAACGAAACTAAAAGACTCATTTCTGAACTTTCAGAAAAAACATCAATACCAATTGACTTACATACTACTTTCGGAGCTTTTTGGTCAAACGGTAAAGAGACAGCATTTGCAAAATCTTTTCCTACTGTAGTAAAGTTTGTTACTGGTGCAGGAGATGTTTGGGATGCTGCAAATATTTTGGGTTATCTTGCTAAACTTGAACCAAAAGAAAGATTACTTTTTGCAAATGCAACTGCATCATTGTATGTCGGTAATTCAAATGGGATGCCACCAACAATGCAAGAAATATTATCGTTAGTCACTGAGGTTCAATAGTTGCCGGTGGTTTGCTTGAAATTACATAGCTTACCCATGCAGCATCCTCAATCTCATTAGTGATTCTATTGCTTATTTTCTCTAGAATATTAGCAGGAAGTCTTGTCCAGTCAGCAGTCATTCCATCTATAGAATCCACTACTCTGACAGTAACAATATAACCATATTTTCGTTCATCTCCTACCACTCCTACTGCTTTATCATCTCCTACTGCTGCATAAGCTTGCCAAACTTTATCATGCAAATTTGCTGTGACAAGTTCATCTTCAACAATCTTGCTTGCAAGCTTACAAATTTGCAGTTTCTTTTCCGTTACTTCTCCAATTATTCTAACTGCAAGACCAGGTCCTGGAAATGGATGGCGATTTAACAATTTATCAGGTACTCCAAGAGCCTTTGCAACCTTTCTTACCTCGTCTTTATAGAGAAAACGTAATGGCTCTAATACTTGCATGTTAAGCCATGAAGGCAAACCTCCTACATTATGGTGTGTTTTTATCACTGAAGCGGGTCCTTTTGATACACCGCTTTCTATTACATCTGGATAGAGTGTTCCCTGAGCCAACCACTTGAAGGGGCCATTTTTTTCAGCAAACTCTGTAAATATTTGAACAAATTCTTCTCCGACAATTTTTCTTTTTTGTTCAGGATCTGTTATTCCTTTTAATCTTTTAAGAAATCTTTCTTTTGCATTTATGTGTGTAAAGTTCATTGTAAAATTATTTTTGAACATATTTTCTACTTCTTGCTCCTCATTTAATCTTAAAAGACCATTATCCACAAATACACATTTGAGTCTATTTCCTATTGATTTTTGAATCAAAAGTGCTGCTACTGTAGAATCTACTCCGCCACTTATACCGCAAAGGACATTGTCATCTATCTTTGAAATTTCAGCTACAGTTGTTTCAATAAAGTTTTCAATTGTCCAATCTTGTTTTGCTCTACAGATATTTATTACAAAATTTCTAAGAATTTCTGTACCTTTATCAGTGTGAACTACTTCTGGATGAAACTGTATTCCATAAATTAGCTTTTGTTTATTTGCAATAGCAGCTGCATGAGAACTTTCAGTATGGCCTATTATATCAAAACCATCTGGAATTTTTTCTGCAGCATCTCCATGACTCATCCATGCTCTTATTGATTTGCCCATGCCAGATAGCAAATCAGAATCATTATCTACAGTAAGCGAAGAAGAACCGTATTCCTTATTTGCACGCTTAACCTTACCTCCAAAATTATTAACTATCAATTGATGGCCATAACATATTCCTAAAATAGGAAGACCAATATCAAATATGCCTGTTTTTGGTTTTGGCGAGTCATTATTGTAAACACTAGCAGGGCCTCCAGAGAATATGATTCCTTTTGGATTCAATTTTTTTAGCTCTTCAAGTGATATGTCAAAAGGTACGAGTTCTGCATATACAGAAAACTCTCTAATTCTTCTACAAATTAGATGACTATACTGTGATCCAAAATCTAAAACAACTATCTTGTCCATAACTTCACTTTTCTGAATTCTCAATCATACGGGAAAATGACCATGATGCTGTGTTTATGATTTCATTCACTCTTTCTCTTTCACGATAGTTTTTGATCAAAATTTCTCTGATCTTATTTCCATCTTTATTTATTATGCAATTTATTACTGCGTCTTCTGATATCTTTCCATTTTGTACCTCTAAATTATCTTTGTTTTCCATTCCACCAATTATTCTCCCTAGGAAAAATGACTTGAATGGATGAGTTTCTGTATCTAGTATAACATCTTCCGATGGAATGATTACAACCTCATCTGGTGTGACATGTGCGTTTGCAATAATCTTATTATCTGCACTTCTTTTGATTGGTATCAAAGTAACTTTGTCTGGTAATGTGACGCTTTTTTGCTCACTCTTAGATATCAAAGAAGATGCCTTACTGAAGCTAGATTGTTTTATAACCGAATCTAAAATAGCAAGATTTTTTTCTAATTTCTCTATGTCTTTTTGACGTTGTTCGATCTCCGCAAAAATCCATTCTTTTAACTCCAAAATGTCACGAATCTGTTCTTCTGAGTAATCCATGTTTTTTTTAATAGTTCATGGATAATAAATATTAAAATGTATTATATCTTTAGAGCATTTTTACAAGATCAGCATATCTTATCTTGTTAAAACCCTTGATTTGCTTTGACGTAGTGTATAAATCTGAATGATTCTGTAAAGCAAGCCATTCCAAAAGCTTTTTGCCACGTCTGAGTTTTCTAATCTTTGTAGTTCTATTGCTAATTTTATTTTTGGAATATCTCCCTATCTTAGTTCCAAAATCCATTCCAAACAAAATAATTTTCTTTGCACCAAAATATTTAGCTAAAAAAACACATCTGTCCCCATCTGTGAATCCACCAAAATTATGAATATTTCCAAATGGCTTTCCTTCCGTAGTTCCTAAACAATATTTGAAATCTGATGCCAAGTATAATTTATCTATGTTATCTCCATGGGCATGTACTATCATGATTGCATTTTCCTTACCTGCTTTTTTTAAAAATTTTTGATCACCGTCAAGATCTGTAACCACAATATCAAATTTGATCCTATTTTCAATCAGTGCTTTGGTTGCACCATCAGCAACTATCTTTGTTATGTTTTTATATTTTTTCAATAAAGGTATTGATTGGTTAAGTGAAGAGCCAGCTCCAATGACAAAAACGGTTTGATTTTTTATCTTTTCTTCCAATTTTTTTAAAGGAAATTTAGTTCTCAAAATAGAACTTAGAACTCTGGCAGATTGCGTATCTTTTCTTCTACTATACCGGAACTCTCTCAAAATTTCAGTATATTTTTTCTCCCATCCTTTTAATCTCAAGTAAATCTAAATGTATGAGGGGTAAATCATAAACCATGTGAATAGATTAGGCCCAGTTTCTGTAGGAGGATTTAATCCAGTACGAATAATGGGAATAATTAACACCAGTCCTGAATCATTTTTTAAGGAATCTGTAATAACTGATTCAAAAAAGATAATCCAAACGATAAAAGAGATGGAAGGTGAAGGAGCAAATTTTGTGGATGTAGGAGGTATGTCTACTGCACCATATTTGAATACTTTAATTTCTGAAAAAATAGAAACTGCAAGAATAACTAGAGCAGTTAAGGCAATCCAAAAAGTTTCTAACATTCCAATTTCGGTTGATACTTGTAGAGCTCAAGTTGCAAAATCTGCACTAGAACTTGGTGTAGACATTGTTAATGACATTTCTGGGCTTAAATACGACAAAGATATGAGAAAAATTGTAGAAAAATTTGAACCCTCTCTTATTTTATGTGCTTATAGTAAAAATGTGGTAAGAGGAAATCAACTCAAACAAACAAGAAATCTTATACATGAAAGTCTTACAATTGCAAAATCTGCAAATATTTCATCTGACAAAATTGTTGTTGACCCAGCAATTGGATTTTTTAGAAAATCAGGAAAGAACAATTTTTTCACAAAAATAAATTCAGATTGGCTAAAAAGAGATCTATTGATTTTAAATAATTTGAAATTAATCAAACAGAAAAATCCAATGCTTATTTCTGTTTCACGTAAATCTTTTATTGGAAGCTTATTAAAAATAAAAAATCCTAATGAACGACTCTATGGTTCTATTGCTGCTGAAGTAATAGCAGTTCTTAATGGTGCAGATATTATAAGAACACATAACGTGAGGGCAACCAGAGAAGCGATTCAAATTGCACAAAAATTATCTTCTCATTTCAGGAAAGGCTTATAACACAATTTCATTTTACACTAGAAGGTTTAGTTGGAAATACGAGAAGGACTAACGTTTGATGATGTACTCCTCGTTCCTAAACGATCGAGTATAGTTACTAGATCACAGACTAACCTACAAACTAAACTTTCCCGAAATCTTTCTCTTAACATTCCTATAATCAGTGCAAACATGGATACAGTAACCGAATCTGCAATGGCAGTTGCAATGGCACGTGAAGGTGGAATAGGAATAATACATAGATTTCTTACAATCTCTGAACAAGTAAATGAAGTACTCAAAGTAAAGCGCTCAGGAAGCATAATTATTGAAAATCCATATTTTATCAGACCAGATCAAACTGTAAAAGAAGCTGTAGAGTATATGCGAGAAAAAGGTGTGTCAGGTCTTTTAGTTACTGATGCTGATATGAAACTAGAGGGAATATTGACAAGACGCGATATTGTTATGCTTGAATCAGACGATCAGAAAAAACTTGTAAAAGATGTTATGACAAGTGATGTGATCACTGCAAATTTTGGAGTCGGCATTTCTGAAGCAAAAGAAATTTTGCGTAAAAACTGTATTGAAAAATTACCGCTCTTAAATGAAAGGGGACATGTAAAAGGACTGATAACAAGTAAGGACATCATTAATGCAGGTAATTATCCAGCTGCTTCAAAGGACAAAAAAGGTAGACCGCTTGTTGGAGCGGCAGTAGGGGTAAAAGGAGACTTTATGGAAAGAACAGAAGCCCTGCTTGATGCTGGTGCCGATGTAATTGTAGTTGATATTGCACACGGACATAGTGATAATGCTCTAAATACAGTACGTCTGATCAAAAAGGCATTTCCAAATAGTGAGTTAATAGCAGGAAATGTTGCAACAGCTCAAGGAGCAGAGGATCTAATAAAGGCTGGAGTGGATGCTGTCAAAGTTGGAGTAGGTTCTGGTTCAATTTGTATAACAAGAGTGATAACAGGTTCTGGTGTGCCACAACTGACAGCAGTGTTTGACTGTGCAGAAATTGGTAAAAAATATGACATTCCTATAATCTCTGACGGCGGAGTGAGAACTTCGGGTGACGCGACAAAAGCACTTGCAGCAGGTGCATCTACAGTTATGGTTGGTAGTATTCTTGGCGGCACAGATGAAAGTCCTGGTTTACCTGTGATGAGAAATGGAAAGAGATTCAAAATTTATAGAGGAATGGCTTCATTTTATGCATCACTTGGAAGAAAGTCAAAGGAAACAGGTACTGTCTCTATTGGTGATGATCTTAATGATTATGTTGCAGAAGGTGTAGAGGCAATGGTTCCGTATAAGGGAAGTGTAACTGATATCATTAAACAATTAACTGGTGGAATACGTTCAGGATTAAGCTACTGTGGTGCAAACACCATTCCACAAATGCAGGAAAATGCAGAATTTATGAAAATGTCAAGAGCAGGATTTGTAGAAAGCCAACCACACGATGTAGATTTGATGTAACCCACTTTAAATATAATAAAAATGTAAAATCGACATGCTCACTAAAAAGACAGCCATTGGAATAGGAATTGGTAGTCTTGCTATTATACTAGGATCATATTTTCTAATAATGGCAATCTCATCTAATACTCACCAAGTAAATGATATAGTTGGAATTGGTCAAAATGATGTATTCAAATTTAACGCGGAGAAACATTTCCAAGAACTACTTAATGTTACTGGAAATTCTTTTCATGTAAAATTAAAAACACCGTCTGATGGATTACAGGTAGATAATGATTTTAAAAAAGAGATAAGCTTTGATTGGGTTAGTCTTGAAAACGGTGAGCATTTTATTAATATAACAAATACTGGCGATTCAGTTCTTCATGTATCAGGTAAACTGAATGCAACAATAAATCCATTGATAATCACGTCGCACCTAATAGTAATATCATCTGGTGTGCTAATCATTGGAATTAGTGCTGCCTTTTCAATAAGAAAGCCACGAGGTTTTTAGCTCAATTCTGCACGTGGATATGAACCAAGTACCTTGAGAAATAATGTGTGCTGTTTTATCCTTTCAAGCATTTCTTGAACATGAGGATCTTCTAGATTCCCTTCAAAATCAACGTAGAAATTGTATTCCCATGGCGTGGATTTTGTAGGTCTAGATTCTATTTTTGTTAGATTTATTTTATTTGCATTAAATTTTTCAAGAATGCTATAAAGTGCTCCAGGAACATGCTTTATAGAAAATATTATTGAAGTTTTATCTTTAGCTGTTTTTTCTTGTTTTTTAGTTGCAAGAATTAAAAATCGTGTATAATTATTCATATTGTCTTCTATTCCTTCTTTTATTATAGGAACCCTGTAGATCTCAGCAGCTTTTTTACTTGCAATACATGCCAAATTATCCTTTTTTAATTCAAGAAGGATCTTGACACTTCCAGCTGTATCATAAGTGGGTATTGGCTTTAGTTTGTGTTCTTGGATGAATTTTCTACACTGTCCAAGAGCTTGTGGATGTGAATAAACAGTATCGATTTTTTCTAAACCATCAAACCCTATGAGACAATGTTTTATTCTGTGATAAATCTCACCTACTACATTTAACTTGGTTGTTAAAAGAAGATCATAACTTTCACCTACGCTACCTTCAAGTGAATTTTCAACTGGTAATATCGCATAGTCTGATTTACTTTGTTCTGTTGATTCTAAAACTTCGTAAAAGGTTGGATATGGTATTGTCTGTATACCCTCTTTGAAAAAATGAATTGCCGCTGCTTCACTATATGCACCTCTCTCTCCTTGAAATGCGGTTCGAAGCATTGTCTTTACTTGGAACCGAGTTTTATAAAATCGCTGTTTCCAAACTTAGTTGAAAGCTTCCTTTCTTCAATATAGCCACAATCAACACACTTTACATTTCCACCAATCGTGACTACCTTTCCTGCACATTGGTTACATTGTGTAAACAATACTCCAAGTTCTGGTTCGCTGATTGTAGCATGGATTGCTCCATTTAGATGACTTATGACCTTTACCATAATTATGTCGCTAACTCTTGCTATGATCCTTTTCTTTGCACCCTTTGCTTGACAAATGCATTCAAGACCAGAATGAGTTGGTTTTCCATTAATGTAAAGTATGGCTACTGCAAACATGTTATTCATAAGTGCAGATACATTTCCAATTACTAGGTCGTTGATCTGTGGGACTGCTGGTGATTTTATCTGATTAATTTTTGCAATTCGATTTGTTTTATCAAAATCACTAGTGCCAATCACAACTGATCTTATGGTATGACCATCATCAAATGTGTTAACACCAGTTTCAAATTCTTCAATAATTGCAATCTTATCGCCTGGTAAGCTTGGCTTTTGAGACAATGTCTAAATTTTGAAATTTGGTAATTATAATTGTTTATGGATATAAATAGGCAGAAAATCAAACTAATGAGACATAATTTCATCTAATTATCTAATAATTTAGAACTCCTGTAATTAAAATAATAAAATCTATCTAAAATCATGGTTTCCTACCTCGTTGGACATTGGTCACAGGATGTGAGGGTAACAATTGTCCTATAATTTAAGAAAATTTGTTCAGGAAGAGATAGATTCAGGTATAGGTGATATTGGAAGATTACAATTTATTTTAAATTCACTCGATAAAGACAAAACTCTCTATCAAAGTGATCAAAAATACCTTGAAGCTCGAATTTCAAAACATGCTAAAAAAATGACCACCTTAAAAAATGAGACAGAAAATGTATTCAAAAATAACGAAAATCAAAATATTATAATGATGAAAAATCTTTCGCATTATCATATAAAATCAGGACAAGATCAACAAACTACAATATTTTTAAATAAATCAGAAATGATTGTTCAATCAGACATGCAAAAAACTCTAATAGAAGCAAGAGAAAAACTGGAGAATGTACTAGAACGGATCGAAAAATTTGAGAGAAACTTAGAAGGATCAGAATTTGAACTAATAGCACCTGAAGTTGAACAAAATTACTTGTCAAATGAATTACGTGATTTTACAGAGACGCAGAAATTGAATAATACTAAGGTCGAATCCTCCAAAAAAAATAAAAACAAACAAAAAATGGATAAGAATCTTCTTACTATTGCTAAAGTACTAGTAGCGATGACAATTGTGACAATTGTTCCTACACTTGCGGGTCTATGGTTTTTTGGAATATTAGAAGGAAAGTTGACATGGCAAAATCATGAAATAACCTACAGTAATGTTAGTGCAATACTACATTTGCTTTTATTTGCACTTGTTTTTGTTTTAATGGCTTGGGCAGTATTTGGAATTCTTTCCATGATATCTAATAAGAAAACCAAAAATCAATCACAGGTTATGAAATTATGATCCGTATTTAGCTGGATTGTAATTGTTTATAGCCAATGCGGAATTTGCAAAAATCCATCTATGCTTTCATTTTTTAAGAGTTTTAAAAGAGCATTTGCTTGTGGTGTTGAAAGCACTGGTTTTTGGAAATGATTGTCTATTGATATTCTAGGACATGCAACTTGGATGAACGCATCAATTCCCTTCAGATTACCTAGCTTGTCGTCAGTAATATCAGTAAGGGCAAAGAGTTGTACTTTCTTTCCAGCTTTTTCAAGCTCTTTTTTGAATTTTAGAGCAGTTACTTTTGAAAACTGTCCTTCCTTTAGACCAATGACAATTCCAAAGGTTTCTGCTTCCATTGCTTTGTATACAGAAAGAATTGCTTTCTTTTGCAATTTTTCAGAAAATTCTGTCACTTCTCTTATCTCTTCAAAATATGGATCAAGAATGAAAGTTGGCTTACCAGAAGAAAGGGCTATTCCAGCAGCATGAAAAGAGCTTTGACCCAAAAATACATTTGCATCTATACTGTTTTTTGTTTGCGATGTTGGATAAAACTCACATCCAAAAACCTGACCATCGTTTAGTTGTCCTTTTCCATCTCCAATTTTAACTATGATTCCTCCTTCCTCAAGGATTTTTTTTACTTTCTCAATCTCTAAAAGATGTTGACTATCTGTAACAAGTGAAACTGTTTTTCCTGCAAGCTCAACAGCACATTTTCTTGCAACCTTTTCAAAAGAAATGTTATCATAGGCATCTATGAGAACAACATTTTCCCCGAAATTAGTTGAATTTACTGTGTGACCTATATGAAATAGTATTTCTGCTCCAAGAACTTTGGCCCCATTAGTGTTCATATCACATGTTCCAAAACATGTGTCAGCAAGGACATACGCTGGTACATCAAACTTTTCCATTATTTTCGATGCAGTTTCTTGAATTTTTGGTAATAATCCATCTGGACCATTCAAAGCTACTGAAACAGGTCTTCGTTTTTCTATTTCATCAAAAATTCTTTTTTCATCAATTACTATCATTTACTTCAAATCTCCTGATTTTTAATTTAAATCAACCGACCTACACAATATTTAATATCGCAGGTACTACACTCCAAAGACATGGCGATTGCATTTGTTCTGATAAATGCAGAACTAGGAGCAGAAAATGAGCTTGTGAATCAATTAAAAGCCATTGAAAATGTAAAGTATGTTTACGTTCTTTACGGCGCATATGATCTTGTGGTAAAGATTGAAGCCCCAAACAGTGAAGTACTGAAAAAAACCATTTCAAATAACATAAGGCAACTCAAAAATGTACGTTCCACACTTACAATGACGGTAATTGATGAAAACTGATTCTATACTTCACATAGGTTTTGATGATACTGATTCAAGAAAAGGTATGTGTACTACATTTCTTGCATACAAGATTGTTGAATATCTTAAAAAAGAACAAGTCAAGTTTCTAGATTACCCATATTTGATTAGATTTAATCCAAACATACCTTGGAAGACACGTGGAAATGGAGCTGTAGCGTTAAAGATTAAAACTGACAAACCAGAATCTATTAAAAAAAACATTATTGAATTTATTAAAAAATACTCTGCAATAAAAGATGGCGCAAACCCAGGTCTTGTTTTTTATCAAAGTGAAAAAATTCCCTCACATTTTTCTGAATTTGGACATAGAGCACTATGTAGTTTAATTAAAAGAAATAATGCAAAAGAATTTGTTTCAAAAAATGGATTAGAATCATTTTATCTTGGTAATGGTCAAGGATTGATTGGTGCTATAGGTGCAGTCGGATATGCTTTTGATGATTATACTTTTGAATTAATTAGTTATAGAAATAAATCAAATTTTGGAAAGAAAAGAGAAATTTTCAAACAAAGCGTAAAGAAAATGCAGGACTTAACATATCCAAATACATTTAACAGTTTTGATGAAGAAAAGAATAGAATTCTAATTGCTCCACATGGACCAGATCCAGTTTTTTTTGGTATTCGAGGTGAAGACATCAACTCTGTAATTCATGGTAAGTCACTTGTACACTCTCCTGAAAAACTTGATGGCTATATGGTATTTAGAACAAATCAAGGCACTGGGGCCCATTTAAAAAATGAACTTGATGTGCATAATTTAAAACCATTTTCATCTGGCTATATTACTGGAAGAATTTTCGATGTACCCAAAGTGGAGATAGGTGGACATGTGATTTTTTCCATAATAAAAGATGATCAAAAAATCAACTGTGCAGTTTACAAGCCAACGAGACTAACCAAAATTGTTTCAAAGCTAATCAAAGGAGATTTGATAAAAGTTGGTGGTGGAGTACGAAAAGCAACTAAAAACCATCAAAGAATTCTAAATGTAGAGTTTCTTCAAGTCTTGAGGTTGGAAAAAAACATGAAAACAGTTAATCCTTTCTGTCATATCTGTAATAAAAGGACAAAATCTAAGGGCAAAAATCAAGGCTTTGAATGTGTAAAATGTAAAAAAGCATTCTCAAATAAAATATTTGAAGAAATTCCAAGAGAAATTAAATGTAGACTTTATGTGCCTACCCTTTCTGCACACCGACATTTGACTAGGCCAATTCAAAGAATTGGAAAGTTAAACAATAAAATTGAATTTGATAACTCAAGAAAATGGTTTCATATCTCAAAATCTGGACTAGTAAATCAAAAACTTGAAATTAAAATCAATACTAGAAAACTAAAACATTGATCAAATCAATCTATGAAGAAGATAGCGGGGAGTAGATTTGAACTACTGATTTGCGGGTTTCTCATCGGTTTTGATTATGAGCCCGCCGGGATGACTTTGCCCAAGTAGTCTGGCTTCCCCACCCCGCTAACTAAAAAGATGTCTGAGGGTGATATATACGCTTTATCTAATTTTAGAAATAATTAATAGGATTTGTAAAGTGTCATACTTGTGGATAAAAAAATTAGGATAATAGGAATTCTTGCAGCAATTGCAGCTTCCATTATAATTTTAACATCACCATCCAATTCTGTTGTAATACCAAAACCAACTGCTAGCTCAATTGGAACAGATGCTGTACAAATTGTTGCGACAAACTTGCAAAAACCTTGGTCTTTAGATTTTACAAATGACAAAATTTTCTTTACTGAAAAGATAGGTCAAATAAGAGTCATAGATAAAGGTGTTTTAGTAGCAGAACCAGTTGCAGACTTGAAAGTTGCAGATGTTACTGATGGCGGTTTACTTGGACTTGTGCTAGATCCAAATTTTGTACAAAATCACTATCTTTATGTATTTTACACCTATCAAGACGGGGATAAGCTTTGGAACAAGGTTCTTAGAATAACTGAACTAAACAATAGACTTTCTGACGCTCAGGTTATTTTAGATAAAATTCCTGGCGCTGAATTTGATGATGGAGGAGTTATAAAATTTGGTCCTGACAAAAAATTGTATGTAGGTACAGGTGACGCAACAAATGATACTGCATCTCAAGATTTAAAATCACTTGCTGGAAAAATTTTAAGACTAAATAATGACGGTTCTATACCGTCAGATAATCCAATAACTGGATCTCCTGTTTTTTCATATGGACATCGGGATCCCCAAGGTCTGACATGGGATAATCGTGGTAATCTATACGAATCAGAACAGGGACCTACTAAAAATGATGAAATTAATCTCATAAAATCTGGACAAAACTATGGCTGGCCAGCACAGGAATGTTCAGGTTCTAAAGAATACACAGATGCCCTGATTTGTTATAACCCAAGCTTGGAACCTGGAGGAATTACATATTATTCATCTAACAAGCTTGATCTTGGAAATAGTCTAGTAATGGCTACATTAAGGGGAACAAATCTATACCAATTGACAATAGGAAATGGAACAATTACATCACAAAAAATCATATTGGATGGATTGGGACGAATTCGTGACGTCAACATGGGACCTGATGGTTATCTTTACATTCTTACAGGAAACACAGATGGAAGAGGATTTCCAGACAAGACAGATGATAAACTATTGAGGATAGTAAAATAAATTGGCAGATTCATCCATCCCTAAATTTCATGAAAAAAACAAAGAAGAGCGGATAAAAAAAGTAGCATCATTTTCTGGTCTATCAAAGGAAGACATTAAGATCTTAAAAAATGAAGGTGGAATATCCTTTAATGATGCAAACAACATGGTTGAAAATGCTATAGGTACAGTATCATTTCCACTTGGAATAGCAACTAACTTTCGGATAAATGGCAAAGACTATCTCATTCCAATGGTAATAGAAGAGTCATCTGTCATAGCAGCTGCTTCAAAAGCTGCTAAGATAGCAAAAAAACAAGGGGGATTTACTATGAAAGCAGATGATTCCTACAGTATTGGACAAATCCAAGTGGTAGATGTTAAAGTAAAATCTGCAATGTCTAGTGTTATGAGTTCTAAAAAAGAAATCATAAAACTTGCTAATTCAAAAAGCAAAACACTTTCCAAAATAGGAAAGGGTGCAAAACAAGTTACATGTAAGAAAATAAACAGTGATTCTGGACCAATGTTGATTGTTGAGCTTCTAATAGATGTTGGAGATGCAATGGGAGCTAATGTCACAAACACAATGTGTGAAGGTGTAGCTCCTTTGATTGAAAAATTAACTGGAGGACAAGTAATTCTTAAAATACTTTCGAACTATTCTACAAAAAGGCTAGTACGAGGTACAGCTATCTTTGATAAAGAAGAACTTGGAGGTCAAGAAATTGTTGACAAAATAATGTTGGCATATCAATTTGCAGCAAATGATCCATATCGTGCCGTCACTCACAATAAGGGAATAATGAATGGAGTAATTGCTGTTGCCAATGCTACAGGTCAAGACACAAGAGCTATAGAAGCAGCTGCACATGCATATGCATCAAAAACAGGAAAATACAGTTCACTTACAGAATGGAAAAAAGGCAAAGATGGAAACTTGATTGGTAAAATAGAATTGCCAATGTCTGTTGGCATAGTAGGAGGAATTGTAAACGTTCATCCTATGATTAAGGTATGCGCAAAAATTCTTAAAGTAAAATCTGCAAAAGAACTTGCATGTATCATTGGAGCAGTTGGGCTTGCCCAGAACTTGAGTGCACTACGTGCACTTGCATCTGAAGGAATACAGAAAGGACACATGAGACTACATGCAAGAAATATTGCGGCAAGTGCAGGTGTTACTTTAGATAAGATGAACAAGGTTACCAGACAAATGATACAAGAAGGAAACGTCTCAGTACACAGAGCTAAAGAAATACTCAAAGAACTTTAGCGACCAAGATATATATCTAAAATCCCATGCAAGGACTACGTTGAACCCTATTAAATTTGCAATTCCTAAAGGTAGTATTGAGGAAGCTACTTTCAAGATTCTAGAACAGTCATGGACAAAAGTAAGACGTAGAGACCGCACATACAGAGTGGTATTAGATGATCCTCAAATTACAGTAAAGATGCTAAGACCGCAAGAGATTCCAAATCTTGTCTTTGACGGATTATATGATGTAGGGATAACAGGAAAAGATTGGGTAAAAGAAACAAACGCCGATGTACAAACTCTTTTGGATCTAGAATATGGTAAAATAAAATTGGTCATTGCAATTCCAGACTCTTATAATTTCAAATCACTTGACGAAATGATATTGTCATATGCAAAAAAGAAAAAAATTCTTAGGATTTCTTCTGAATATCTTACAACCGCAGCAAAATTCATAAAACAATCTAAAAACTACAAAAAACTCTACGGTTCAAAAGAACCACTAATCATAACTCCTTGGATGAGAATTGGTTCAAACAAAAATGTTCAGATCTTTCTTTCTTTTGGTGCTACAGAGGCCAAGCCTCCTGAGGATGTAGATGCAATTATGGATGTAACTGAAACTGGTACTACTTTAACTCAAAATCAACTAAAAATAATTGATACTGTAATGGAATCTACAGCCATCTTAATTGCAAACAAATCATCACTAAAAGATAGAGCAAAAAGAGAAAAGATCTATGATATTGTAACCTTACTGAGGGGTGCAGTAGAGGGAAGAAAACACCTACATCTATTCCTAAACGTACGTACACAAAACCTTGACAGATTGTTAAAAGAACTTCCTTCACTAAAACGTCCTACAATTAGTCCATTAAGTGAAAAAGGCTGGTATGGAATAAACACAGTAATTCCAAAATCTGAATTACACAAACTTGTTCCAAAACTTAGAAAAATTGCGCAGGGATTAGTAGTTCACGAACCAAAACAAATACTTGCCCTTGAGGAGATAAAACGTGATGAGGAAAATTGATGAGAATCATTTCAGTTCGAAATATCAACACTACGGTAGAATCTGTACGACCAAAAATTAATCAACAAAACAGGAACAAAGTCAAATTCATCATCTTAGATGTAAAAAGAAGAAAAGATAAGGCAATAAAAGAATATGAAAAAAAATTTACAGGTGCTAACCTTAAATCAATAAGGGTTTCATCGGCTGAAATTAAAAACGCATATTCTAAAGTAACAAAACAACAGATTGCTGCAATTAAACTAGCAAAGAAAAGACTAGAGAAATCAGAACTTACTGTAAAGAATCAGCTCAAAAAAATTGTATTACAAATTGATGGAATAAAAATAAACCGAGACTTTGTTCCTCTTCAAAGTGTCGGATGTTACATCCCAGGTGGGGCTGCCAGATATCCTAGTACTGTAGTAATGTCTGTAACCCCTGCAAAAGTGGCTGGAGTTAAAAAAATTATTTGTGTAACACCGCCAAACAAAAATGGCATGATTGATCCATTAACTCTTGTTGCTGGAGATATTTGTGGCGTAGACGAATTTTACAAGACTGGTGGTGCACAAGCAATTGCTGCACTAGCATATGGCACAGAATCAATACCAAAAGTAGACAAGATAGTTGGACCGGGTGGTTCCTTTGTAACTCTAGCTAAATCACTTGTAAGTGAGATTGTTTCAATCGATATGATTGCAGGTCCAACAGAACTGGCAATTATAGCTGATTTAACAGCAAATCCTGATCTGGTTGCTTCTGATTTGATATCTCAAGCAGAACACAGCCCAGAAACAACATGCTGTTTGATAACAACTTCCACAAAACTAAAAGATTGTGTAATAGAATCTTTAAAACAAAAAATTCCTGCAATAAAACGATCAAAAATAGTAAGTGAAAGTTTAAAGAAAAATGGATTTGTTGCAATTTGTAAGAATGTAGATGACACTATAGAATTTGCTAACAAACTTGCTCCTGAACACTTGGAAATAATTACAAAAAACCCTGAAAATATAGCAAAGAAAATTACCGCAGCTGGTCTTGTTCTTATTGGAGAATATACCCCTTCTTCTGCAAGTGATTACCTATTTGGCTCAAATCACATACTTCCCACTAATGGATTTGGCAGATCTAGAGGTTCACTTGGAGTATTAGACTATATGAAAATACAAAATAAAATAAAATCCACAAAGGCGGCACTAAAAAAAATATCTGATTCTATGAAGGCATTTACATATGCGGAAGGATTACCAAATCACTACGAAGCAGTAAGGAGTAGATTAAGTTGAAAACAGGTTGGTTTAAGAAAAAAGTAGATGAGCTTTCAAAACTAAAAGGATACAAAAAGCCTGACAAGTATTCAAACGTAATCAAGCTTGATTCAAACGAAAACTATGCAGTGAAAAGAGAATTTACTTTAGATTTGATCAACCAAACGCAGGAAAGCCTAGATATCAGGGAATACCCATTAGGAGGCACAGAAAGACTCGTAGAAGCGCTTTCTGTGTATACCAAAATTCCGCCAGAAATGATAGGGGTGGGAAATGGTTCTGATCAGATAATTGATTTAATACTTACAAACTTTGCGTCAACAGAAACAAAGATCTTGACATCAGAACCTACATTTGGTTTTTTTGAAGAGAGGTGTAAGCTGTATTCTATTCCAACAATAAGAATTCCTTTTACAAATCGCATGACACTGGATATTGAAAAATTCATCTTAAATGCTAAGAAGGCAAAAATACTGTATCTTGATTCGCCAAATAACCCAACAGGATTTCAATTTACAAAAAATGAACTTGAACAACTAATTCGAGAATTTGAAGGTCTAGTTATAATTGATGAAGCGTATGTCGAATTTGCTGATTATTCAGTACTTGATTTGACCAAAAAAGTAGATAATCTGATTGTTCTTAGAACACTATCAAAATCATTTGGACTTGCGGGTTTGCGTATTGGGTATTTTATTGCAAACAAGAAGGTGACAGATGTTTTTAATAGAATCATTCAATATCCCTATCCATTAAACACAATTGCAATAGAATCTGGAATTTTGGCACTACAAAAATCGAAATATTTCTTAGATGTTGCAAATCAAATTAAAAAAGAAAGATTACTAATAATAGAAAAACTTCGTGCTATGAAGGTGTTTGAAGTTTATGATTCACAAGCAAATTTTGTTCTTTTTGTTGCACGTGGTTCTAGTCAACGCATCTACAAAGCTCTAATTGAACAGGGAATTTTAGTAAAAAACTTGGGAAAAATAGGGAACCATGAGGGATGTTTGAGAGTGACTGTAGGTTCTGAAGAGATGAACTCAAAATTTCTTTTGGCTATTCGTGATTTATTGACATGACACTTGAAAAATTAGATAACGGCATATTTGTAGATACTTCAAAAACTGACAAAATAAAACGCCTTGATGGAATAATATTTGATTGCGATGGTGTACTAATCGATGTCTCAAACTCATATGATCTTGCCATAAAAAAAACTACAGACTTTGTTGTCAAAGAATTTGCAAAAATAGATCAATCTAACTTTGTAAATACGCAAATGATAAATGGTTTTAAAGACACAGGAGGTTTCAACGACGAAGTTGATGTTACCTATGCCATGATATTATCTATTATTGCTGCAAAAAAACTAAAAAAACCATTTTCAGAATTCATTTTTGATGTTATAAAGAATTCAGATCAAAGCGGAATACAATCTGTTGAAAAATATCTTGATACTCTAAAAGTTGATCTTTCTGAAATAAGAAAAAAACTTGCATATCCTGGACCTCGTTTCACAAGCGCACTGTCTTCTATTTTTGATGAGATATTTTATGGTGCTAAATTATATTATGATCTCTATAAAAAAAAGCCAGATTTTTTTGATGGAAGAGGGCTTATAGAAAATGACATGGTACTTGTAAAAAAACAACTAATAGATTCACTGAAAAAAAAACTTGGCAAAAAACCGGCTATTGTTTCTGGACGAGGAATTATTTCTGCAGGATACTCGTTAAGAGAATTATTTGAAGAGTTTGATCTAAAAAATTCAAAGTTTTTAGAAGATGAACCGCGTGAGCTTGCCAAGCCCAACCCTGCCTCTCTTATCTCATCAATCAAAGGATCAGGTTTCACATGTACTTTGTATGTTGGCGATTCCATGGAAGACTATATCATGGCAAAAAAATCCGATGAAATGGGTAACAAGACAATTTTTTGTGGTATTTATGGTACCAGTAAAGAGCCTGAGACAAAACGAAAACTCTTTGAGAAAAATAATGTAGAAATTATATTAGAAACCATAGATTTGATTCCGAAGACATTAAATCTAGTTGGGGCATAAACCCCTTTTCTGCAGGAATTTATATGAAATCAAGAATAGGTAATATCAATAGGAAAACTAAAGAAACTCAAGTTTCTGTAACTGTAAATCTTGATGGAAATGGCAAAATTTCTGTCATGACAGGAATTAACTTTCTTGATCACCTAATAACAAGCCTTGGGAAACATTCCATGCTTGATCTTAAACTAAACGCAGTTTCAAAAGACGGAATAGCACACCATTTGATTGAAGATGCGGCCATAGCACTTGCAAGTGCGATGGATTCTGCTCTTGGTAATAGATCTGGCATAGTAAGATTCGGACATGCCTCAGTACCAATGGATGAATCACTAGCTGAAGCATCACTTGATCTAGTTAAACGACAATATCACAAAATTGATCTTGCAATTGAACAAAATCAATTAGAAGGAATATCCAAGGAAGATTTGGAACATTTCTTTCGTTCTTTTGCTCAGAATCTTAACATCTGTATGCATATCACTGTAAAGTATGGAGAAAATGATCACCACAAAATTGAGGCAGCAATAAAGGCATTTGCAGTTGCATGGAGGACAGCAGTAGGTCCAGATAAAAAACAAAAAGGAATTCCAAGTACTAAAGGTGCAATGTAATGGTCAAAGTTGCAATATTTGATTATGGTGCAGGAAATATATTCAGTCTAAAGACATCCTTAGAAAAAAACGATGCAACTGTAGATGTAATAGATAGTCTTAACAATACAAATGAATACTCAGGACTCTTACTGCCCGGAGTTGGAAACTTTGATCCGGCAATCCATAGTTTAGCACTATCAAAAAAATCATTTCGAGATTTGGTCAAAAACCAAATTCCAGTTCTTGGGATTTGCCTTGGAATGGAAATGTTTTTTGAAAAAAGTGAAGAGGGAAAAGCAAGCGGACTTGGAGTTTTAGATGGGGAGGTAATCCTGCTTCCAGACAAGCTTAAGATCCCACATATGGGTTGGAATAACTTGCAAATTAAAAAACCAAGTAAACTTTTGGAAGGAATTCAAAGTGGTTCATGGGTTTATTTTGTACACTCGTATAGGGCAAAACCGCAAAACTCAGAAATAATAAAAGCAGATTCTGATTATGGGATAAGTGTTCCTGCAGTTATAGAGAGTGGTTCACTTTTTGGCACGCAATTCCACCCTGAAAAATCTGGCAAAGTGGGCTCAATAATGATTAACAACTTTTTACGAGAGTGCAAAAAGTGAAAGTTATTCCAGCAATTGATCTTATGGATGGTAAGGTAGTGCGCCTTGTTAAAGGAGATCCAAAAAATAAAACAATTTACAGTGATGATCCAGTAGAAACTGCAAAAAAGTGGGAAAATGCAGGTGCGGACACATTACATGTAGTTGATCTTGACGCAACTCTTGGAACCGGTTCTAATTTGAAAATAATTAAAAAAATTGGACAAAATATTTCTATTCCAATTCAAGTTGCAGGTGGTTTACGTAATGAAGACATCATAAATGACGTACTTTTATTTGCATCAAAAGCTGTAATTGGTACACTTGCATTTAAAAAAAAAGAAATTTTGCCAAAAATTTTGGCAAAGTATGGTGAGAATAGAATCATCATATCTACAGATCAACTAAATGGAAAAATTGTTATAGATGGATGGAAACAAAGCACAGACATAGAATTGATACCTGGAATTGAAAGCTTTGTCAAACTGGGATTTTCTGAATTTCTTTTGACAAGTGTTGATCGAGATGGAACTATGCAGGGACCAGATCTAATATCTCTCAAAAATGCATGTGCCATAAAAAATACTAGAATCATTGCAAGTGGGGGAATATCAAGTCTAAAAGATACGATTGATGTGAAGAACTGTGGAGCATATGGAGTTATTCTTGGAAAAGCACTATATGATAGAAAAATTTCAATTGAGGAGGTTCGGGAAATAATATGACTTTAACCAAGAGAGTAATTCCTTGTTTGGATGTAGACAAGGGAAGAGTTGTAAAAGGCATGCACTTTGCTTCCATAAAAGATGCAGGTGATCCTGTTCTATTGGCTGAAAAGTACAGCAATGAAGGGGCGGACGAGCTTGTCTTTCTTGATATCACTGCATCAGAACAACAAAGGGAAACAATCAAAACGCTTGTCACTAAAGTAGCTCAGGTTATAGATATCCCATTTACTGTTGGTGGTGGTGTAAAAACATTACAGCATGCTAGAGACATTTTGTTAAGTGGCGCGGATAAGGTTGCAATAAACACTGGCGCTGTAAAAAATCCCGAGATTTTGACAAAACTTATGGAAATTTTTGGTAAACAGTGTGTAGTTGTCGCAATGGATGTAAAACGCAATTATGATTTTAAAAAGGGAAAGAACATTTTTTCCAGTAACTCTGAAAAATTCTGGTTTGAAGTGTATATCTATGGAGGGAAAACCCCAACTGGTCTTGATGCAATAGAATGGGCAAAGGAAGTTGAAAGACGTGGTGCTGGTGAGATACTTCTTACGAGTATAGATATGGATGGTACAAAAGAAGGCTATGATGTTCAGTTAACAAAAGAAATTGTAAACGCTGTTAACATACCTGTGATTGCCTCTGGAGGATGTGGAAAGCCAAAACACATGCTAGATGTTTTTCTTCAAACTAATGTTGATGCAGCTTTAGCAGCATCAATATTTCATTATAAGACACATTCGGTAGACAGGGTTAAAGAATATCTAAAAGAAAATGGTGTTCCTGTTAGAATATAGAAAAAGATTAAGAAAGGAAGAAGGTAAGAATATTTATGAAAAAAACAATTGAAGAGATTGATTTTGCCAAAGGAGATGGCCTCATTCCAGTTATAGTACAAGATGTAAATTCAAAGGAGGTTCTCACATTAGCGTACACAAATAAAGAATCTCTTGCACTAACACAAAAAACAGGAAACTCTTGGTTTTGGAGTAGATCTAGAAACAAGTTGTGGATGAAAGGAGAAGAATCTGGAAATACACAAAAAGTAAGAGAGATTTTAGTTGACTGTGACTCTGACGCAATAATTTATCTTGTCGAGCCAGCAGGACCAGCATGTCATACTGGTGAAAGAGTTTGTTTTCACAATTCTCTTGAAAAATAAATTATTTACACAAATCAGGCGGTATTGCTTTTACTTCAGCTTGACCACCTGGAATCCAATCATTTGTGACATTAAATGATAAGGGACGATAAGGTACACCCTGGAAGCTTATTCCCCAACGTCCTACCAATTCTGCGGGGGTGCATACCTTCACTCCGACATCTATAGTATTAGGTTTGAATAATTGATGGAAACTTGTTTTGAGTGTACCGTTAAATGGAATTGTGTAATAAATATCTCCTTTAGGATCGATAATAATAATTTTGCCAGCTTCATTTGGCTTTAAATTGCTTACAACCATGAAGACATATTCATCAAGCTTGTATTGGAACTTATTTATTGCAAATGGACCAGAAATATTCTGCCATTGAGGATCTATGGGAGGAATCTTTTGTTGATTATAATAATAAATTCCGCCAGCTATTATGGCAGCTATTATAATTACGGAAATTAGAGGGCCCATTTTTTTCTTTTTTTGACCAGTTGTTTTCTTTTTCAATTTAATATCTTCCTTTTTATCTCCATTAATATTTTGTTGAAATGTAAAAAATTTAAAATTACCATGAATCTTGGTAATTTTTCAATATTTGGTGTTGTTTTCTTATTGTCTTTTTTGTATTAATGACCAAAAATCTATTAAATTTTACTGAATAAAGAACGCCTAAAAGTTAAGTGATACTTAACTTCATATTAGGACGTTTTATGTAGTATTTTACAAAGTCAGAATTGTCTTGACTACGATAAAATCACTACAGTGCAGAGAATGCAAAAAAGAGTATGCCCCTACATTCAAGTACATCTGTGATGAATGCTTTGGACCACTAGATGTGCATTATGATTTTCCATCTGTAAACAAAAATACATTTGCAAACCGTGAACATACATACTGGAGATATTTTGAACTATTACCAATCGCAGAGAAATCAAACATAGTTAGCATTGGAGCTGGCATGACTCCTTTGATAAAGGCAGAAAAACTTGGTGAAGCTCTTGGCCTGAATAATTTATACATCAAAAATGATTCTGTAAATCCGACATTTTCATTCAAAGACAGACCTGCAGGAATTGCTGTATCTAAGGCAAAAGAATTTGGTCTTACTGCTGTTGGTTGTGCATCAACAGGAAACCTTGCATCAGCAACTGCGGCACATGCTGCAAAAGGTGGTTTTCCATGTTATGTATTTGCACCAAGTGACATAGAACATGCTAAAATTACGCAAGCCCTTGCATATGGTGCTAACTTTATTGCAGTTGACGGAACATATGATGATGCAAATAGAATTGCAGCACAGATAGGTGACAGCAAAGGAATAGGAATTGTAAACATAAACATGCGTTCGTACTATGTAGAAGGATCAAAGACTTTGGCATTTGAAGTTGCTGAACAACTCAATTGGCAAGTGCCAGACAATCTTGTAATACCTGTTGGGAGCGGAGCAATGTTAAATGCAATATGTAAAGGATTTGAAGAACTAGAAAGTCTCTCTTTGTTAGGCAAGGTTTCTAACATGCACATGATTGCAGCTCAGCCACGTGGATGTGCACCTATTGTTGACGCATTTAAGAAAAATAGTTCTGATGTTATACCTGTAGAAAATCCAGATACCATAGCAAAAAGTTTGGCAATTGGAGATCCTGGTGACGGAAGATATGTACTAAAAAGACTAAAACAGTACAATGGTTATGCTGAAGATTCATCTAACAGAGAAATTCTTGAGGCCATACTGTTACTTGCAAGAACAGAAGGAATCTTCACAGAACCAGCAGGCGGAGTGGCTGTTGCCGTTTTGAAAAAGATGGTAGAAGAGAGAAAAATTGACAAAGACGATTCTACAGTTTGTTATGTGACAGGAAACGGATTAAAGGCAACTGAAGTTTTGATGGAAATTCTATCAAAACCTGAAACAATGCAAGCAGATATAGCAAAAATTTCTGCAATGGTGAGATAATTGGCAAGTATAAAGTTCACAATTCCATCTGTTTTAAACAAAGGTGGAGGAGAAAAAAAAGTAGACGTTTTGGCAGCAACACTCTCGGAAGCATTTGCTAAAATTTCAGAAGGCATGGGAGATGAATTTCAAAGACGTGTACTAAATCCAGATGGTACACCACGCTCTCTTATCAACATCTACATCAATGGAAAAAATATGCGATTTTCAGGTGGAATGCAAACAATACTAAAAGACGGCGATGAAGTTTACATACTTCCTGCAGTGGCAGGAGGATCTGAGCTTTCAAGTAGAGATCTTGAGAGGTACTCAAGACAAGTTATGCTAGAAGAGATAGGTTATGAAGGACAGCTTAGACTAAAAAATGCCAAAGTTTGTGTTGTCGGAGTAGGTGGATTAGGAAATCCAATTGTTTCAAGACTTGTTGCCATGGGTATTGGAAAAATAAGGATAGTAGATAGAGATGTAGTAGAATTATCTAATCTGCACAGACAGACAATGTTTGATGAATCTGATATTGGCCAGATTAAAGTTGAAGCTGCAGCAAAGAAACTAAAAAAAATGAATTCAGATGTTTCAATAGAAGCGTTACCTGTATCTGTAAATGACTATACAGCTTTGGATGTAATAGAAGGATGCGATGTTGTTGTTGATGCATTAGACAGTGTTAATGCAAGATACTCGCTTAACAAGGCATGTGTTACAAAAAAAATTCCATTTGTTACTGGAGCTGCAGTTGGAGTTTCTGGACAGGCATTTACAATTTTACCAAATCAAACTGCATGCTATCATTGTTTGTTTCCGGCATTAGATGAAGATTCCATGCCAACATGCAGTACAGAAGGAGTTCATCCATCAATTCTTTCTATCATAGGAGGAATAGAAGTAGCAGAGGCAGTAAAAATTATCATTGGAAAAAAACCAAATCTTGCAAACAAATTACTTTATGTTGATTTAGACAACATGGAATTTAATTCAACCATTTTTTCAAAAGTAGATGAATGTCCTGTTTGCGGAACTGGCAAAAAAGAGGAACTACCAAAAGAAGAACTAATAGTAGAAGAGCTTTGTGGACGCAATAGGGGAAAGCGTACATTTTCTATAACTCCAACTCAAATGTTTAATCTTGATGTAACCAAAATAACAAACAATGCAGAAAAAAAGGGATTTAAAATACAAAATCAGGGAGAGATGGGTTTTTCCATTTCATCAAACGATATCTTTGTGAGTTTTCTTAAACGTGGCTCTGCAGTCGTAGTGGGAGAAAAAGATGAGGGCTCTGCAATTGCACTATACAAGACTCTAATTAGCATATGAAAACAGGTTATAATAAATAATTTTTAGAGCTAAATAACAAAATTAGACAAAATTGTAAAACTTATAATAGTAATATATGAATTATTCATAAAATTATTAGCAGTAATGAAAATTACATGAGAAGATCACAAATAATGAACAAATTGTCCATTAAGCTTATATATCTAATATCAAACAGATTTTGTAATAACTATGTACAACGAAATATTACGTAAAATAACTAGTCTATCACTATTAACAATACTTCTAACAAGCAGTGCTGCTTTTGCAGTGCCAAACGCATTGCCGCAAGCACATGCTTCAACAAATGCAAACTTGTTTGTCTCTGCAGAAAATTCACAGTTTAACAATTACTTTGCCGGTCCACAGGTAGTCCAAGTCGTGGTATCTGATCCTGATATACAGAGATTAGACCAGGTCTATGGTGAACCTGTTGTAACCGTCAACGGTAAGAGACTGAGAATGGCACAGGGAACAGATGGTAACTGGTATGCATATTTGGCAGATAGAAACTCTGCAGTTGCTGCAGCTAACACAGCTACAGTTTCAGGAAAAGGCCTCAACTTCGGTGGATTCTGTTCTTCAAGTAGTACAACATCAGGTAAATCTGGTGTTAACTATGGAGAAACTAAAGGATTCACTGTTGCAAGAGGTGGCTTTGGATCAACTACCACAGCTAACGGAACTATAACTAATAGTTTCCCAGCATGTAGTAATACTCCAAACAGTAGTCTCTTTACCGCTAGCCAGATGGAACATGTAATTAGAGAAAATAAAACTATAAACATGAACAACAATGGCTTTGGTTCTGGAGCAATAACCTATCCTCAAATGTGGCCTGTAATACAGCTATACGACTTTAGCGGATTTCCACAAACTGTAACAATTGATTACGCAAAGGCAGGTGGAGACCAAATCTCTACACTAACCTTTGATAGGATTCCACAAAGTCTAGTATCAAGCTCAGTTGACAGAACAGCATACCCACCAAACTCTCAAGTATTCATTACAATTAATGATCCACAACTTAACATCGACCCAACAGAAGAAGACTCTTGGACATGGGCTGCAAATGCCGCGAGCAATCAATTGTTCTACATGGCATTTAACAGAAACGGACAAGTTGACGCTGATGGTAATACTGCAGCAATGCACGACCTCATCCCCAACTTGACCACACTCATGTTCGACCATAACGGAAGATTTACACTAAACCCAGCAGCTCAGGGTGTCAACGTAGTTGACTTCCAAGCAAACGGTAAAGAACCACTACAATCCACACTTGGAGCAGGTAGGGGTACAACTAGTCAAGTTAGCACCGCTTCAATCGGTGTTAACTCTTCACCAGTTACCTTTATCGAGTCAGGTGGTGTAAACACAGGTGTCTTTGTAACTTGGGACGGTGCAAAGAAGTCTGATGTAGTAACATCAAACACTCTGGCAATCAGAGGTCAGTCTGCAACTATAAGATATAATGATATATCTACCAGTATTGTAGGCGGCTTTGGATTTGCAACGTTAGCAGAATCAGCAACCAATGGAACATGGGCATCTGGACAAAAGATCCCAATCACACTAGTTGATACTGATGCTAACTTGAACTCCAAGATTACAGAGCATCGTGACTTGTTTAATCCAAACATATACCAATCAACAACAGGTGGTGTTCCAACAATGACAATTGGAACTCCATTCTCACTTGGTAACGGTGCAACAAATGATCTTGTATCCTTTATCGGAAACACACTTACACTTACTAGCGGAGCAACCGTAGTTGGAATTCCACCAGAATTAGATCTTGGATTGGCTTCAACATATGCTATACTCGTAGGTGATACAGCTAACACAATTACCAACGGTGCAACAGGTCAACTCGTCGGTGGAAATGTAGGAGACAGTGGAACCTTAACAGCTCCATTTACATTTGGAGCTGGCTTTAGTTTAGTAACTAATCCAGCAGTACTTGGAACTATATCAGTTCCTGGAACTCCAATAGGAGATGCGCATGCTGTATATACTAACATTGGAAAATACATTGGAGGAGTAAATACAGGTCTAGCCTGTACGTATACTCACACTGGCGCAATTGATTTGAAAGTTGATGTAACACACGGTGCAGCCGGTAAATGGGCACCTGGAGTCTATTGTATCGATGGACCAATTACTGACGCCACAGCTGGCGCAGTTATCTTCAACGGTACTGGACCATGGGTGTTCAAAGCTAACGGTGCATTTACTACACCAGCTAACGCACAAATTGTCTTTCCTAATGTAAGTGGAAATATTGGTTCTGCTAAACTATTCTTTGCATCAACAGGTGCTTTCTCATCGGGTGCAAATAATCAGTTCTCAGGAACCGTATTGACAGGATCAGCAGCAATCACAGTGGGTACAGTCTGTAACTGCACAAACTCCAGATTCATATCAGAATCTGCGATTACTATAGGTGCACCCGCTAACACATTCTCAACTCCAGCTAGTGTAACACCACTTGTACTTGGAACTCTACTTCCTACCGGTCAAACTGTTCTACCAACAGTAGGTCTGGGTAACCAAACTGCTATCACTACAGCTACATCAGCTAACGCTGATACAGTAAATATACAGCATATTGCATTGGTAAGCCCAGTATCTGGTTTAGCAGGATTTACTCCAGTATCTAGTAGCACACCAGTAAGTACACCATCTCTTGGTACCGCAGGTACCTATGCTTTACTCTCAGGCAATGTAGCCGGAGTCATAACCAACGGTGTAACAAATCAAGTTATTACTACAGGTAACGTTGGACACACTTCAACAGAAACAGCTCCATTTTCATTTGGTGCTGGCTTTGGTGATGTGTCTAGTCCAGCAATACTTGGAACTGTAACTCAACCTGGAACTCCAATAGGAGATGCACGTGCTGCATATACTAGTGTTGGAATGTGGACCGGAAACGCAGGAAATAATACAGGTATAGCCTGTACAGTTACATACAAGGACGGAGTAGTTCATCTCTCTACTGATTCAACACACGGCGCCGCCGGTCAATTCGGACCAGGTGTCTATTGTATCAAGGGAGCAGCTGATATCACTACAAACATTACCTTCAACGCTACAGGAACATACATCTTCAAGATTGACGGTGCACTAACTACAGCAGCTAACTCAGTTGTCTTATTTACTGCTCCTGGAGGCGCCGCAGCTAATGCTGGTAGCCTATTCTGGGTAACCGCAAGTCTTTCAGATTGTGTCACATGTGGAAATGTAGGTGCTTTCTCATCAGGTGCAAACTCACAGTTCGCAGGAACTGTAATGACAGGATCAACTGCAATCACAACAGGTGCAACCACTAACAATAACAACGCCAGATTCATATCAGAATCCGCGATTACTATTGGTGGAGGCGCTAACCTATTCTCAATTCCTCCTGTAATACCATCCGGAACCAGTGGAGTAATCCTATTTGGAACTACATCTGCTAACGGTGGTGGTATCATCATAGATTCAAGCAAGAAAGTATCTGATTTGTTAACTACAATTCATGATGACCTTGCAAATGATACTGAAAAATTCAGAGGATTTAACTTCATTAGCTACGACCTACGATCCCTTAAAACAAACTCTAATGGACAACTTGGTAATGTCGCTATCTCATTGATTTCAAACCCAACAGGTTTGGGCATTCTCCAAGCTAACGGTCAGCTAGTGAACAACGGTATAGGATTTGTGATAACACCACTTGCCACCTCAAAGAACCTTCAAGACTTCATAAACTTGAACGGAACGGTAGCATTAGGTGATACACATGGATCTAAATTCACACCAGGAGTAGTAACTAACGGTACACTAACCACTCTTAACATATTCCACAACCTCAAGAAATCTTCGTCAGTTGGTTTGCTCTTCAAGTTTTCCGGTTCGGCAACACTTGATACAACAGTAAAGCCAATTGCAGCAGACTTCTTCTCAATCGGAATAAAAGGTGATGGTGTAACCAATGATCAAAGAGTAAACAACGCCATCTACAGATGGGAGCTTCAAGAGACAGGTGACAACACTAGTACCTTTACTGGTACCACAGAGTTTGTCATGCTCAACCAGCTAAACATCTTTGATCCAAACACATACTCCGCATTAAGAGTAATCAACCATGAGGTATACTTTGCAGCAATTCAAGATATGCTCGGTTCTGACTCTCGTGCACCACAGGCCTCATACGAGGACTTGGGCGCTGACGGTCAATTCACGATCTTATCAGCACAGCAAGATGTTCCAACACACACAGGTGTTGTATCATTTGATAGCAAGACATACAAGATTGCAGACACAGTCACTATAACACTAAACGATGCAGACTTAAACGTCAACAACGATCTTGTTGATATCTATACCACAGTAGCTTCGCCATTTACATCTGTAAACGCGCATTCAATTGCAGCTGCAGGTGTTGATCCAGCAGCCGACACAGTCGGTAAAGCAGGACTTGGCTTCTATACTGATGGTAAGACAGCATTTGGACGTCTATTAGATATCCAATTTGGTCAACAAGATTCTAGATGGTCAAACACTGGATGCTTTGGTGCTAATGCAGCAACTCCACAGGGATTCAACCTTGGATTAGCTGACACTGGCTTTACACTAGTCGAAACTGGTCCATCAACAGGTATCTTCACTGGTACCTTTGAAATTCCAGATCAATTATGTGACAACTCAAACCCAGGCACAGCAGCCCAACCAGGCACATCAGTCGCAATCTCATCAGTCGGTCAGAACATCAAGGTCAACTATGTTGACTTTAGAGATGCATCTGGCAAGAAAGTTGAGGTAAGCGACAATGCTGGTATTAGAGGAAACACAGGTTCTATCACATTAGATAAATCTGTATATCCAGTACCATTTGGTTCAATCCAAACAGGTACCTCGCTAGCACCAGGTGCACCATCTGACTTTAACATCCCTGCTACTTCTGTAACCAGCAAATCAGGCGTATTCCCACTACATCGTGATACTACCGGCAACGGTTTGACATCTGCTAACACATTGAACAATGGTGACACAATTGTGCACATCAGAGTCAATGATGCAGACTATAACATATCGGGCGCAGGTACTGATCACATTGCAGTAAATATTGCAAGACAAGCTGATACAGCACACGGTCCAGTATGGGCTGTGATTAGCAGACAAAGTTCATCATCGATATTAGCATTTGCAGGTGGTCCAGCTGTACTAAATGGTGTTATCAAAACAGCACCAACTAGTCCAACGGCCCCAACAGGTGCTGATGCCGCAGGTGCAATCGAACTTGGTCCAATGACTGAGATTGATCCAGCTTCTGGAATATTCCAAGCAGACTTGCCAGTTAGATTCACAGATGGTCCAGCCGCAAACGACTGTCCATCTCCAGATAACTACAAGACAAGCTCTGGAACATTCTCTGCATTACAAACCGCAAGGTTTGATCTAGCAGCACTAGCAGGTACGCACTATTGTGTCAGACAAGGAGACGTATTAACCGTCTACTATAACGACACAAACGATGCATCAGGTCACCAGCAAATAGTAACTGACTCAGCAACATTTGATCTTAGAAACGGTGTATTACAATCCGACAAGTCTGTCTACATCATTGGTTCGGACATGATCCTAACCTTGGTTGAACCAGACTTGAACTTGGACTCACAACAATCCGAGTCTGCACCACTGGATCTCGTAGAATGGGATTCACATGCATTCAAGGGTACAATGGGTCCATTGGGATTGAACCAAGCTAACTTTGACGCTAAACCTTCAACATTTGTAGAAACAGGTAAGGACACTGGAATCTTCCAATCAGTAATCAAGATACCCAAGCAGCTATCCACAACGGGTACTTCAACAGGTACATTACTTGAAAGAGGAGAACAGATCCACCTAGAATATACTGACTGGGGTCCAGCAGGTTCCAAGACGGTAGGCAAGAATAATCAGGATATTCAACTGACTATTTACACTTCCAACTTTGGAGCAACAGTTGAACTTGACCAGAAGGTATACACATGGACTGACAGAGTTTACATCACAGTAGTCGCACCAGATCACAACTTTGATCCAAACTTAATTGACACCATTGGTGACAATGACTTGAACAAAGTCACTGTCTCAACAAGAGGAAACTCCATCTCACCATACAAATTGGTAGAGTCTGGAGTTGACACAGGTATCTTCACAGGTTATGTTATCTTAACTGGTAGCGCAACCTTGAAATCTCCTGGCGGTGTCGATGGTGCTGGTACCGAGCCAACAGGCGCCGGTCCATCCGGTAACGGTCCAACAGACGGCTTCTTGCCATCTGAGGACAGTGACGGTGTATCAGTATCGTTTGAGTTCACAAGAGATCAAACAGTAACTGGCTCAGCCCTAATCCGATGGAACATTGGTGAAATAAAGTGGCTTGAAGCAAGCTATCCAGCTAACGGTCAAGGAGTATTACAAATAGTAGATCCAGACATGAACCTTAATCCAAAGGCAGTAGACAAATTCGACACTAACGTATGGTCTGACTCTGACTCTGGTGGTATCAAACTTACCATGACAGAGACAGGAGAAGCAACTGGAATCTTCCAAGGTACAGTGTACTTTACAACGAACTTCCAGTCTTCAGGTAACAGATTACACGTAGCAGAAGGTGACACAGTCACTGGCGAATACAAGGACAGAACACTGCCCGCTCCATACACACCAGCTGATCAGTTAAGATTGACATCGACAACATTCATTGGAACAGTAGTGCCACCACTCGAAAGAGCACCGGCATCTAACCCAAGAATCGTTGACTCGTTTGGCAATGCATTGACATCAGTCAAGGTCAACCAGCAAATCCAGGTAACTGCAGATTTGACTAACGGCCAAGACAGAGATCAGCCATTTGCATATCTAGTGCAAATACAGGATGCTAACGGAGTTACAGTCTCACTATCTTGGATCACAGGCACGTTAACTGGCGGTCAATCTTTGAACCCAGCACAGTCGTGGACACCAACTGCATCTGGCACATACACTGCACAAATCTTTGTATGGCAGAGCATTGATAATCCAAACGCACTGTCGCCACCACTATCAACTACAATAACTGTAGCATAGACAAGAAACTTCTAACTTTCCCTTTTTTCCTTTTTTTGAAAACTCCTAACGAAAGTTATAGATAAATAAAAATCAACTTTTACGTATAGAAATTGCTGTCAAAAATTAAAATACAATTAAATTTTACTGATACTTTGATTTGTGATAAAATAATATCATCACCTTAAATTATATAGAAACTTACTAGATCTCTGAAAATCTTCAAAACCCTTAAATAGAAAATTAAAACCACGTCAAATTGATAAATGAAGAGTTTCATTGCGATTTCGGTCATTTGTTTAGTTGCTCTTGTCATTATACCACAAATTCACTTCGCTAATGCGGCACTAGGAGGACAGGTTTCAGAAAAACAATATGTCAATATTAGAGCTGAAGTCTGGAATCTATTTTTCAGGATGACAACAGCTGCCTTTGTGGTTGGTGCTGTGGTTTCAGGAACTATGATCTGGCTGTGTTGGAGATTTAGAGAATCAAATCCTAAAAATAAGAACTATAAAACAAAATGGGAACATTTGGACGATCCAACATCAGGAAATCCCGCGGAGGGTCACTAGATGGGACACGATACATCAGAGTGGGTCTTTGTTGGAATAGTTATTGCAATTCTAGTTTATGTTGGTGTTGATTCTTGGAATATTGAAAAACTTTTAGAAGATGTTCCAGCAAATGCAGAAACAATCAAGGTGACAGGTCAACAATGGTTCTGGAGCTTTGAACATGCAGATGGAACAAAAGAAATCAGTACACTCCATCTCATAAGAGGTCATGCTTACAAATTTGAAATTTATTCAAAGGATGTAATGCACTCTTTTAATATTCCTGACTGGGTCGTATTTCAGGATGCAGTTCCAGGTCACATAAATCATGCTTGGTTTTCACCAGATCAAACTGGAACATTTCCTATACAATGCAGAGAATATTGTGGATTATTACATTACAACATGAGAGGCTCACTTGTTGTGGAGGATAGCAAGACTTGAGCAAAAACATTTTATTGACTTTATCTAAAAACAAAGAGGGAACTAAATGGTACTAGAGCTACAAAAACCACGACCTGTTTGGCAGATAATGTTTTCAACACATCACACTGATGTGGGTTATCTCTATACTGTAACATCGCTTGCATTCTTATTCATGGGTGGTGTCTTGGCGATGTTAATTAGAACGCACCTCTTTTTCCCTGGGCAAGGAGTTCTAATATCTGACTCGGTTACATTTAACAGAATATTTACTGTTCATGGTACTACGATGTTGTTCTTGTTTGCACTTCCATTTGCTGCAGGAATAGGAAATTATCTTGTGCCAATAATGGTAAGATACAAGGACATGGCATATCCAAAATTAAATGCAGTTGCCTTCTGGATGGTTCCAGTAGGTGGTGCACTTGTATGGCTAGGATTTTCAGATACAACATGGGTTGCTTACGCTCCATATTCAGTTATCAGAGCTCCAGGTCCAGCAGCAGACATGTGGATATTTGGTCTAAAGATTTTGGGAGTTTCCTCAATTCTATCATCGATTAATTTTATTGTTACAATTCTAAAGTGCAAGCACCCAGACTTGCCTCTAAGCAAAGTGCCCTTATTTGCATGGTCCATGCTGACAGTATCGCTTATGACAGTTGTTGCGATGCCAACATTTGCAGCATCACTTGTAATGATGCTAACAGACAGACTGGGGGTATCAGGATTTTTCAATCCGTCACTGGGTGGAGATCCAATTGCATACTTGCATTTGTTCTGGTTTACATTCCATCCTGAAGTTTACATCTTCCTCTTGCCAGCGATTGGTATGATGTATGAAATCATTCCAAGATTTTCAAGAAAACCACTTTTCAGTACAGGATCTGGAATATTTGCATTTGTAATGCTTGGCCTGATCGGATTTGCTTCATGGGGTCATCATATGTTTTCTACAGGAATGGACTTTACAACAAAAACCGTATTTATGATTGGAACATTAGCTGCAGTACCAGCATCAGGAATGCATGTCTTTAACTTTTTAGCAACAATGTGGGGTGGTAGAATAAGATTTGCCGCACCAATGAAATTCATGGTTGGTGGAATAGCATTGTTCTTCTCAGCAGGTGCAGGTGGTGTTCTTAACACTGCAATGCCACTTGACTTTATCACACATGGAACGTACTGGGTTGTAGGTCATATGCACTTGTTCTTAACAGGTACAATTGCATTTGGTTTTGTTGGCATGATGTATTACATCTTCCCACTATTTACTGGAAGAATGTACAGCGAAAAGTGGGCAAGTATACAGTTTATCTTGATGATGTGGGGAACAGTCCAAGTATTCTTTACACAACACATTCTTGGACTAGAGGGCATGCCAAGAAGAGTATATGACTATCCAACAGATTTCACATCGTGGACACAACTAAACCAGATAGCAACAATAGGTGCATGGATTCTTGGAGTTAGCTTTGTAATCTTCTTGGCGCAACTAATTTACTGCGCTATGAAGGGTAAGGAAGCTAATATGGACGATCCATTTGGATTGGGTGGAAAGTACTATTACCCATACCAAGCAAAAACGCCACATCATGTAGGATATTGATATGAGTCATTCAGAACACGACGCACCAATACTTAGGACATCCACTAGAAGAATGGGCAAAATGCTTGCAATTATTATTGGAATTCAGATTGTTGGCGGTTTGATATTTTTCACACATTATGATTTCTGGAATTCGTATCTTCCAATTGCAGGGAAGCTACAAGAACAAGGCGCAGCTAAAGCTGTGGCACAAGGAACTGCAACTGGAAAAGAAGTTGATGTTCCTCTAAAATTTGTAGAATCACCTGACTTTAAGAATTATGGATTTAATGCACCAATAGGGCAGGCTGGGGCTAATCCTGAAGTAGATGCCAGCGTGGGTGATAAGGTAGTTTTTGATGTCACAAATGGCGGTAAATCATTTCATGCATTTGCGATTACAGACTCTGGAGAAGGACCTGGACCAGCTATTGATGGAACTACAATTGGAACTGCTGACAATCCAATGAAACCAGGAGCAGAAGGAAAAGTTACATTTGTTCCAGCAAAAGCAGGTACATATTTTTACATTTGTGCAGTTCCAGGACATCGTGAGCTTGGAATGGAAGGAAAAATAATAGTAAAGGAAAGAGGAGCAACATCAAGCTCTGCAGCAGCATCTGGAGCAGCAGTTGCACCTAATGGCAACAAGGTAGAATTTTCTTTGAGTTTTGTTATGAGTTCTGATTTCAAGGATTATGCATTTAATGCACTTACTGGACAACCAGGACACAATCCGGATATCACAGTAAAATCTGGTGACACTGTCACAATTCATATCAAAAACGATAGCACGTCATTTCATGCATTTGGTGTGGTAACAGATCCAGAAGATCCAAGCTCTGTTGTATGGAATGCTGCCTACAAAGCTGCAGACAACCCAATGAAACCACACGAGAGTGGCGATGTTACTTTTGTTGCAGGTGCACCAGGTACATATCATTATATTTGCACTGTGCCAGGTCACGCTGACTTGGGAATGAATGGCAAGTTTATTGTGCAGTAATTATGCATTTTAAATATCTAGCACTTGCTTCTCTTGTAATTTTGTACTCTCTGATGTTTATTGGAGGATATCTTCAAGCAAGTGGCCAGGGTCTTTCTTGTCCAAAATGGCCTTTATGTCCAAGTGGAATTCTTCCATCTGCAGAATATTTGACAGAATGGATTCATAGATTTATTGCAGCAACAACAGGAGTATTAATTGTAGCAACTGCAATAGGAAGCTGGAAAGTAACAGGTTCTAATACAAAAATAAGAATCACTGGAACTTTAGCTGGTATTCTAGCCGTTTCACAAATAGCATTAGGAGCAATAGTTATTGATACACAACTTCACGCAGTAATAGTTGCGATTCATAATGGTGTTGGAATTTTGCTTTTTGCAATGACTCTTCTTACTACATTATTTGCATTTAGATTAGCTAGATCTCCGACCATACAAACTAAGGTTTAGGTTTCATTCTTTTCTTTGAAATCCATATCCAGATGATTAATGTAAAACATCCAAACCCGCCTGCAGAAATTACATATATAAAAATTGGGCCAAAGATGTTTACTGCTGAAACATTAAATTGATAAGTTAATGTCTCTCCATTTGGTCCTGCATTATATAGATCAACTTCAATCACATGGTTTCCAGATTCGTGAAAAGTATAGGGAATGTTCCATTGGCCACCATCATGATTCTGGGGGGCCATTGTGTCAATTAATTTGTCATTATAGAATACCCTTACCCCCATTCTAAAATGGTCAACTTCACTATTTTGGGTATTAAATGAATTAAGATAGCTACTAGTAGATTGTGCATAATTTAAAACTCTAAATTCAAGTTTGAATGGTTCATTTGCAGATGGGATTTCAGGTATGGTTGCAACTTGTACTTCATAATTACCAATTGTTTCGTCATTAGAATTGAATTCAGAGTGTGCACTTGCACTCTGAATTGCAGGAATTGTTAGAACACCTAAAAAAAGTAATAATAAAAAACAGCCAGATTTTCGCATCGTTTTGTTATGCGGTTTTCTTTAATATATTATTACAAGATATAATTAGATCATTGAAAATTAGCAAAAGCTTTAAATCTCGTCTGACAAGAACGGGGAATGTATGGCCATTGTTAGTAAAACAATAGATATCAAGTCCAAAGTCTCTGATGTCTTCACTTATTTTGCAAGACCTGAACACATTTCTGACCAATTTGAAGAGCGAGTAGGAATGACTGTCGTACCTATGGATGTTAAAGCAGGCATGGGTGTAGGAACTACCTTTAGAGTAATAGGTGATTTTGATGGTAAAAGACTAGAATGGGATTGTGAAACAACAGAATTCATACCAGAACAAAGAATTGCAGCTAAAATGATCAAAGGTCCTTTCAAAAAATGGGACATTGCAGTTGAATTCAAATCAATAGAAGAAAAACTAACTAAACTTACCATGACAGTAAATTATGAAATGCCATTAGGTCCACTAGGCAGCATTTTAAACAAAATTAAATTTGCAAAGACAGCAGAAAAAGGAATGGAAACTGCACTCTATAAAGTTAGAGGACTCTTGGAAGGAAATGGTTCTATTCCAGTGTACATTACACTTGATGCATATAGAAAACTCCTTGTGGAAAAAGAAAAAATGAACAACGCCCCAGTTTCTACTGTCTTGACTAAAATATTAGAAAAATACTCTCAAATTGAGACAGTTAAAAACTAAAAATTAATTTTATTTCAACTCAAGTTTAAATAACGAACTTAGTGTTTGCTATTTTGCGGGTCTATGGCTCAGCCAGGTAGAGCGAGGGACTCTTATGATCTTTCAGAGAAATCCCTATGTCGTGGGTTCAAATCCCACTAGACCCGCTATTTTAGAAAAAATATTCTAATGTATACATTGACAGTCTACTAATTTTGTATCAAAAGTACAATCATGCGGGCCATCTGACACTGCATCAATAGGAATCTTTTTCATACATTCATCATGTCTGCCCTTTTTACAAAACCAACAAATTTTTGCAGAGTAGTTTTGAGAATTTGTTTCCATAAGAATCTCTCAAATCAAAATACAGTTACATCGCCTGGAGCAGGAGAATGTTCATGGCTATTTTTGTGATATTCGATAAATTCTTTATGTGTTATATCTTGATGCTTTCTTAATTCTTCAATATCTTCAAAAGTTTCGTTACAGAGATAACATTTTGGTTTGTGTTGGTCAACCATTGATAATACCATATCTGAAATGATGGTGTTGTTGTAATTGAATCTTTCAGGTATGATTTTGTATCATTTGAGGTATATTTTCAAATTGGAGTTAGCCATTTTGAAAATCTTTTATCTTTTCCCATGGCCACGTTCAAAAAGGCGTTTTGGAGCTTTCGTGTTATCTTGCCAGGCTTCCCATCTCCAATTGTTATGTTGTCAATTTCTGTTACAGATTTTACCTCTGCGGCTGTTCCAGTCATAAATACTTCATCAGCAACATAGAGATCCTCTCTATCGATATTTGCTTCTGTTATTGAAATCTCATCAGCTTTTGCTATTTTGATGACACTGTCTCTTGTTATGCCATTTAATATGCCAGCACTTAACGGAGGAGTAAATATCTCGCCATTATTTACAAGAAAAATATTTTCTGCACTTCCTTCTGAGACTTTGCCATTATAATTTAACATTATAGCTTCATCATAGCCATCTTTTAGAGCTTCTACTCTGGCAAGTGCTGCATTTGCATAGTTTGAGGCAGCTTTTGCTTGCATGGGTTGGGATCTAGAGTCTATTCTTAACCAACTTGAAACTTTACATCTGGCGCCACGTACTTTTCCTGCACTTGATTCACCAAGTTTCCATTCCCAACATGCAATAGCAAGATCAATTTTGTTTGGAGTCGGAGTTAAACCAAGTACTCCGTAACCATAGTAAGCAATTGGCCTGATATAACATTCTTTTAACTTACTTGCCTTTACTGTTTCTATTATTGCTTTAGAAATTTCATTTTTTGAATAGGGTAATTTCATAGAATACATTTTTGCTGATTTGAATAATCTATCCACATGTTCTGGTAATCGAAATATCATGGAACCTTTTGGAGTGTTATAACATCTAATTCCTTCAAAGACTGCTGTTGAATAATGTAATGCATGGGTAAGGACATGTACTTTGGCATCTTTGAATGGTACAAGCTTACCATTCATCCAAATTTTTCCTTGTTCTTTCATAGAAAAGGACACGGAGTCTGGTAATTTAAAGAATTAATCAGGATTTAGAAGGACGTTTGACAAAATTGAAATCATTGTTTTAATTTTATAACTGAAAGCCTAGTTTCTTTAAATTTAAGTTTGAGATATTTATTCCTATGAACTCAATTCTCTCATTTGTTACAGTCGCTCTTCTAGTGATAGGTCTAATTGGAAATGGATTTGAGATGAGAAAAATTCGTCTATCTGTAACAAAGGATGAGGAACTAGCCTCAAAAAATGTTTTCTTGAATAAAAATAACTGGAAGTGGTATGCCTTGATTGCGGTGGCTCTCATCTTGTGGATTATTGCTAGTAATACTAATGGATCTATATAGATCAGGTCTAAATATTGCCGATGTGTATATACAATAGCGCGTGTTTTGGGTAACGCCGGGCTGATTCTAGATACGAGGCCCAAGAATAAACCCACTTTGACTTCTACAGGTATAGGCTTGTAGGGGTCAATTGCTTAAGCTAAATATCAGTTGTTTTCAAAATAAATCCAGAAATTATTCCTACATTAAATTGCTAAAAGCAAGAATTAACTAGTGTCATTTCATTTGTTTCAGTATGGTTAAAAGGAAAACAGGTAAGCATATGAGAATCGCAGATCAGCATGCTGTACGCAGAAAAAGAAAGAAGTAATATTCAATTTTTGTCTCTATACAAACTTGATTTTTGATCTTTCATTATGTACTGTACGAATAGCTTTTTCTATGTTATCTCCAGTGTCCTCTATTACTATTATAATTCGTGAAGTCTCTTCCTGAGCATCCATGTTTAGTATGTTTAAACCAGCCTCGCCTATCTTAGAGCTAGCTTTGGATGCAATCTGTTGTACACGCCACATCTCATCTCCTATCAAAGTAATAACACCTCTATTGTAAGTAATTGAAGCTAACGAATCAAATGCTAGAATGTATCTTTCATTTCGTTTTACATAATCTGCATCAAGAAACAACACTCTAGTAAATTCTATGCCATCTTTTGTATAGGGAGATAAAATTACAAATTCGCCATATCTCTTGTCTTTTTCAAGGGATTCAAACAAACTTTGTGCAGAAACACTTTCTATTCGTAATATTGCACAGTTCTTTTTCCCTGTAACTATCTTAAGAGGATGACCGTTTTTTTTACTAGGATTTCTCCCAATAGTAGTAAGTTTCTCAGGTCTATTCATATCAGTTATTATTATTGGTAAATCTACACCATTTTCTACAATCTCTTTTATTGCAATTGGATCTAGTATTTTCATTCCAAACATACCTGCAATTCTAGCTTCGTTATACGAAAGTTGTCCAATGTCTTCTAATTCTTCTTTCACAATTCTTGGATCGGCAGAAAGAACCGCACTATCCTTTTCAAAATCAATTTTAGTGTGATATTTTTTGCTAAATAATATACCAAGATCTGCAGCAGTTCTATCTGAACCTCCTCTTTCATAGGTAGTTTCTAATCCATCAATAGTTTTTCCAATAAATCCCCCAATAGATAGCACATCATTTTTTTCTAGTAAAGCCTCAATGGCATTTACATTTTGAGAAGATTCCATAACCAAAAAGTTTGCTGACTCTATATTTTTGTCAGTTATGATTGGCCATGTATCAAATCCTATCACATCTGATTTAATTCCTGCACTTTTTAGGACATAATTCATTACATGTGACATGAGTATTTCTCCAGAATAGGCAAGAACTCTGGATCTTGTTTCATATGCAAATTCTTTTTTTTGTATAGCTATATTCAATGCATTTGATGATTTTTCCAACAAGGAGTCAATTATTTTTTTACAATCATCTTGGTATTTCTTGTCTACAAATTCTAATATTTTCTGATATGGTTTTTTTAATTCCTCAATGCTTACTGGATTTCCTTCTTCTGCTTTTTGACCAATTTTTAAAGCAATGTCTGTAAGAGATCTTTGTTTGCTATCATGTTCAGTTAAAGGAGCAGAAAAGACAGCGATTACTTTGGCATCTTTTTTTAATTCATTAATGCGCTTGATGATAAGAGGTATTTGCTTACCATCAATTCCTATCGCACTTCCGCCAAACTTTGCAATTACTAGATTTTTCAAAACTTAATTACAGCTCTCAAAATCCGTGTATAAAGTTTGGGTAAACTATGAATCTGATGACATTTGAATTCAGATGAATTATGCGCATTCCTTAAATCTGGAATTTAGACTAGTCAATTATGTCATTTGTGATAAATTTTGAGATGAATTCAATTGAGTGACCTTATACAAGGTGAACTATTCAAAGACAAAAATACAAATCATATTTTACAATATGTTCCTGAGGTAGGTTTAGTGCATAATGAATCGTTATGTAAGGAAATAACTGGCTGTATTAATTTTCAACAAAACAACTAATCATAATATCTTTTTTATCAGATTTGCAGCTTTCTGAGCACCATCAAAATTTGTTTGAATTCTTTTCTCATTAATTTTTTCTGGAATCAAAGATTCTAAACGGAAAAGATCATCAAAAGAAAAACCAGCTTTTTTTGCATTTTCTTCTTGTTCAAAATGTCCCTTTATTGGTATGAAAATACCGGGTGTTCCATAGTTTTTAGATTCATCAATTGTTGATTTGCCTGCAAGAGAAATTATCAAATCTGCCGCGTAAATGATTTCATGTAAATTATTTACAAAACCAAGATTTCGTATCTTATCATTGTGAATTTTTAATGATGGTCCTGAGACAATGACAAGTTCTGCATCTAATTTTATTTTTTCAAATATATCAATCACTATATCAATTAAAAATTTTCCTGCATTTGTTCCTCCTATGCTTACAACAATTGTTTTTTTATTGAACAAAAACTTCTTTCTTAATTCTTCTCTTGTCTGTATGATACTTCTTACTATTGGTCCAACTCTTACAATGTTGTCTTCATTAGGACCATTTTCCGGTAAAATTACAAGATCACATTTTTGAATTATCTCTTTCATTGAACGATTCATCCTTTTTTCAATTAAAGAACCAATTCCACGTACAAATTTTGTTTCTAAAATATCGGTAATCAATACTGTTCTTAGTTTTTTTTCCTGTCCTATTGTAAGTGATGCAAAATCCTCATCACTAACTATGAGATTTGGTTTTTCTTTTTCTATTATATTTGATGATATGGCCTTACATTCCTTATAATATGAATAATATTTGAAAAGCCAATTTAATGGCTTTTGTAATTTACCGTTATTGATTGCAAAAGGAGGAGGATGGTACAAGTCTTCTATATCAAAACCATATTCTGAAAATAACTTTGATCCTCCCTTACCACTGATAAATTTTATAGAATTTTTATCAAGATATTGAGCAATAGCTATGTCTCGTGTTGTATGTCCAAGACCTATTGGACTTGAAAAGAAAACAATCTCATTCATATTTTGAATTCAGTTGGTGATAATTTCTGCGTTTTTCTTTTCATATAAAATTCTCAAAGTTTAAATGCATTTCTAATTGGAATTTGCTTGGGTTCATAGTCCAGCCGGTTATGACGTCGCCCTTACACGGCGAAGATCCAGGGTTCGAATCCCTGTGGACCCATACTTACATACCGCATAAATCCAATAGAAAAATGACTAAATTTTCCATTTTTAGTGACTGATGGTTTTTGTGTGCATCTATGTGAGCATCTCAGACATCTTTCTAATAATTATATAATGCCCGTAAAATACATGTAACGAACAATACTCGTTTATCATTTTTTCAATAGATTTATCATTAAAATATTTTTCATTGTACCTACCAAATGATTTTTTACAGTTACGACAGTATATCTCCTTCAAATTCACATCAATTTTTCTTTCTTTTCATAACTGATTAATTCTCATTTGCTTCAGAATCTACCATTATGTAATTTGCAGTTGGAATTGGTTCAATATATTTAATTATCTTTTTTGGAAAATTATCTAAAGTGATATTGAATGTAATTTCTCTTAATGTTTCTGGAACTCCGATTAAAACATTATCTCTTGTTAAAATTTTTGATGAATTATTTACTATTTCTGATTCAGATTTGTTTGAACGTATTTCACTTACTATGTACGCACAATATACTGACAAAGCTTCATTGACGTTTAGTTTCAAATTTTTCGAGAGTTTGTCCTTGACTAATTCTACGACATTATGAAAAATTGCATCGTCTTCATTTCTGAATTCAAACAATTTGGTAAAGGAAAGATCCGATTCTCCCTTTACCACTATCTCAATTCTAATCAATTTCTTTTTGGAATCTGTGCCTTTGGACCATTTCCAAAGTCATATGTGTGATTTTTTCCACGATACGCATGTGGTCTTACCGGTTTGCCTTCAGTTTGGCCTTTCTTAGTAAGAGATAATCCTGCGAGAAGTTCTACGATCAATCTGTTTGCTAGGCCTGATGTAATTCCTCCATTGTAAGAGTTTCCATCACTTACATCATAGTTTGGTGCAACTTCTACAAGATCAAATGCAAACTTGTCTGGATCAAATGATGTGGAAAGCAATCTCATTAATCTCATTCCTTCTCTTGATGTCAAGCCGTTTGGCTCAGGTTCTCCTGTTCCTGGGGCATATGCTGGATCAAACGTATCAATATCCCAGCTGATATACACTGCATCGACATTATCGTTAGCTCTATCTGCCGCTTCTTTTGCAATCCTATCAATTCCTAACTCCTCAACATCTAGCATAGTAAACCATTGAAAGTCTTGATCTGCCATCCACTTGTATAGATCTGGTCCAGGCCAATAGCCTCGAGGTCCAATTAGGGTGTAATTTTTTCCTTTCAGACATCCTAATTCCATTATTCTTCTAATGTGAGCTCCATGATCATACTTGAAACCGCACAGACCCTGTGGGGCACAATCAGCATGTGTATCAATGTGAATCATTCCTATGTTTTTGTACTTTTTTGCAAATGCTCGTACATTTGCAAAAGTAATAGAGTGATCACCACCAAGCATGACTGGAATTCCATCAACGTCTAATACTTCTTTGACTTTGTCAGTCATTCTTCTGTGGGATTCTACTACATCGCCTGGTGAAATATTAACATCTCCATAATCAACTGTTCTGAAAACTCCAAATGGGTCAACACCTGTTTCTATGTTGAAATGTTCGTATGGAGGAGAAGGTACAGTTGAAGCTGCTCTTATAGCTCTTGGTCCATATCTGGCACCTGGTCTGATAGTTGTTCCAAAATCAAAAGGTTCACCTATTACCGCTACATCTGGTCGTACCTTTTCCAACTCTGCTTTACTTCTTAACCAAGGCAATTTCAAGAACGTTGGTATACCAACAAAAATTGGTTCATCATTACCCTTGTATGAATCTCCATAGAATTCCATTCCCATATTTATCGATTTAGTAATAGATTAGTATCTACTTAAATTTGTCTAAGTAATCTACGTTTTCGAATAGTTCTGCAGTCGAACTTTTTCGTATTTGATTTTCAAATTATGGTGAATACTGCGTAATCTACGTGTTATTTCAGAAAAAATTTGTCTGAAAACTTGATGCAATAAAATTTTAAATACATTAGAATTAATAATGTCCTAATGGATTTAACAGGAGTTTATGCAATGTTTGCAGCAATATTAGTTGCAAGCGGTTTCTTTTTGTTCATGGGAACTGTAGGCCTTAAGGGGGACAAAAAAGAAGATGAATTGCATAAAACAGAAAATACATAGAGTTATTCAATATGTTTAGCTGGTTAAGAAAAAAAAATAATTTATCTTCTCCAGAATACAAATTTAGGCATAGCAGAAAAGAAGCTTCTGAAGAATATGTCAAGTATGGTGAAGATCTGGCAAATCAAAGACAACCAGAGAAAGCCTTGGAATATTTTGATAAAGCTATACAGGTTTCACCAAACAATGATTTTGCATGGGGTGATAAAGGTTTGATTTTAGATAAATTGGGAAGAACAGATGAGGCTTTAGAATCATTTTCTCATGCAATTGCAATTGATTCTACCAATCCTATTACATGGCATAATAAAGGATTGACATTGATTAAATTAAAAAGGTTAGTGGAAGCAATTGAATGCTTTGATAGAGCAATAGAGAACAATGAAAAGTACGCAAAAGCTTGGTATAACAAAGGTAGGGCGTTAGCAATGCTAAATAAAGCTAATGAAGGACAAAAGTGTTTTGATACAGCAAGGAAACTTGATCCATTCCTTTATTCAAAGCTAAAGAAAATGACATAATTATTTATTTACCTAGTACAATAGCCCATGAACATAAAGAATCTGTCTTAACTACATGAAGAAGAAATTTATTAATTGAGAACTTGCTATTAAGAGAATGTTTGGCACAAAATATGGCTGTGGAGCATGTGGTGCTATTTTCAAAGATAGGGAAGATCTTTTAAAACACGCTCAAGACTTGCATGATAAAAAAACTACCTATTTGTGTATAACATGTGATGAATCATTTGAAAATGAATCCGCATTTCGAATGCACATGGCCAGAGATCATAGAATATAATTTTCCTTTTCTGGTTCTAATCTGTTATTGCTCATGTTGAGTGTTTGAACAATTGACAAATCCACAAAAAACACAATTTCTTAGCCTTTTTTTTGAATTTTGTATATTGATATTCGACAGTCGAACTATCTGAAAAGACTCAAAACCGTCATATTTAATAATATACAATTACTAATTACAAAGAACATGGCGGATATACCTCTCTATTATCCAGTTATAGTTCTATTATTCGTCGCTGCTACTGCTGCCATTGGTGTTCTTGCAGTAAAATTTGTTAAGAAAAGTAGTAAACGTTACATTGTAGCAGGTAAGAGCTTGCCATTATTTTTTATTGGCACAATGTTGGTTTCTGAAGCAGTTGATGGTAATGCATCGCTTGGAAATGTGTCGTTGTCAGCTTCGTTTGGGTTCTGGGGCGGTGCAGTCATACCGCTTGGTTTGGCGATTTGTCTTGTTTTAACAGGTGCTTTCTTTGGAAAAAGATTTAATCGAATGAATATGATTACGCTAGCAGATTTCTACTATAGGCGTTATGGAAATGTTACTGAAGTCATGTCAGGCACTTTGATGTCAATAAGTTTCATAGTACTTGTAGCTGGAAACCTTGGTGCAAGTGGTTACATTCTATCTGTAGTTTTGGGTATACCGTTGATTTATGCTATGTTGATTTCTACTGTTGTAGTATTGTTGTATACGTATTTTGGTGGGTTATTCTCATGTGCGTACACTGATATCTTCCACATCTATCTGGCAGTGGTTGGATTCTGGGCAGGCTTTATCTTTTTCATTGGCCCATGGTCGCCTATTCCAGGTGGACTGGAAACCATAGTGGCAAATGCACCTGGTAACTTCATGGACATGTCTGGTCTGTATGATCTTGGTAATGGTGCGTTAGTTAATTGGGCAAGCATAATATCGTTAGGTGTGGGAGACATTGTTGCACTAGACTTTATGGAACGTGTATTTGCTGCAGATGGTGGACGAACAGCTCAAAAGGGCTCTTACATGGCTGCAGGATTAACTCTCTTGATACTTATTCCTACTACAATGATGGGAATAATTGGACTTACGCTTGAACCGCAGGTTGTCAAAGATGATCCGTACACTCTCTATCCAATTATAGCTATAAAGCACCTGCCAGCAGTAATTGGTATCTTGATGCTTGTAAGTACAATAAGTTGTGGTATGTCTACAGCAAATGGAGGAACGTTAGCAATTGCTAGTGTGCTAGCAAGAAACATGTTACAACGTAACATAGTTACAAGATTTTTGAAAAGAGAAAAACTAACTGACAGACAATTGTTGCTATCTACTAGACTTTTCGTTATTCCGATGTTCTTTACTGCCTTTGCATTAGGTTATCTAATTCCAAGACCTGGTGTTTATTTGATACTAGCATTTGATATTGTCTTGGCAGGCTGTCTTGTACCTCTAGTCTTTGGAACATTCTGGAAAAAATCAAACGCAGCTGGAGCTGTAGCATCAATTGTTGTAGGTTCTGTGTTGAGATTAATCCTATTCTTCCTTATCACTAATGCTCCTAGTACTAGTCCATATGTAGCTTATGCTGGACTAGATACAATTATTCCACCATTAGTTTCGCTTCCAATTTTCATATTGGTAAGCCTTGCAACACAAAAGAGATACCAACCGCGACATGAAGTTGTGTATCTCATACCAAATGATTCTGATGTTGTTACCGGTGCAGATGTAAAAGATTGGGTTAACCCTATTGACATAAGACAAGTTGGTAGAGGTAATCACGGAGGAGCAGCATAAAATGACGATTTTAGACTCTCAAACGTAATGATAATAAAAAATATCGCAAAAGAATGTAACTATCAATACTGTACAATGTAGATGACCATAAAATTGCTCTTAAACGACGAGTTCGATTGTCGAACTAATTAAGACGCTTTACTAGTAAATTCTTGACATAATCAGTGACTTCAAGTCCATTTTCAGACGCTTGTTCATTTAATTGATCCCAAATCTTTTTGTCAAATTTCTTCTTAGGATTGAAAACAAGACGGATGGTCAAGAGACCTTTTGGTGCTCCACGTTTTACTCCACTTTTTATCATTACTTCTTGAAGCTTTCCATTAGATACTGCATTTACCAATTTATCTTGCAGTGATTTTGGCTTTCTTGCAATTTGTATTGCTTCATAAAGTGTTATTTCTCCACTTTCTATTGCTTGCTGCAATGGTTCTGCTAATGTGAGAACGCTTAGCCATTCACTAACCGTACTCTTTGATAATCCATATTTTTTAGAGACACCTGTAATGCCTGATTCCGTTGAATCCACCAATTTCTTTACCATCTTTGCTTTTTCAATTGGTGGTAGATCTTTACGGATTAGATTTTCAAACAATGATGCAGCTTCTGCTTCTGCACCTTCAAGCTCAGTTATTACTGCAGGTATCTCTCTTGATCCCTTTGCACTTAGTGATAGAAATCTTCTACGACCAATTAGCAGCTTGTATCTCTTACTTGCATTATCAAATCTAACAACCACTGGTTGCAGTAGTTCGAACTTGGACAAATGTTCTTTAATTAATTGATCTCTAGCATCTTTTCCAAAAGGATGATCTTTTCGAACATTTTCATCTGCTATATCTATAAGCTTAAGAGGAATATTTTTGATCTTCACAAATTCTATTTGATTACTAAATCTATTTATAATTTCCTTCTCTTTGTTTTAGACCGTTTTATCACTCAAATATGCAATATTTACAACAACTTTCAAGTAAAATGTAGATTACGCATCATTTTTCCGCTGTAAATCAGTAGTTTACATTTTTTACCCTAAACTTTAAATCATTTTTGAAAGTAGTAGTTTGAACTATGGAAAGAATCAGTATTGGATTTGATACAAAAACTGAAGAATTTCTAAGCAAAGCATCTGTTCTAAGTTATTACATTGCAACGTATAATGCTGTAAACAATGAATTAGGATTTGAAAATGAACCTGTTACAGTAGACGAAATATTTGATTTCATAAATGATCTAAAGCATGAGGGAGGAGTAACTCACATGCCAGACATAACAAGAAGTGATATCTCATTAACTTTCAGACTGCTCCTAAAGGCAGGATTGGGTGAGAAAATGACTCTTGATCTTCCTGCTTTGTCAAATTAAGTGTAGTTTTTGTTTATACTACAATGTAGAAAAATCAGAACTTTATAACGTTAATATTTTTTTTGCGGAGTTGATTCTTTCTAACAAGTCTTTAAGAAACATATCTGCAAAATGCTCGAATGTTTTTATACCGTATTTTGTTTCGTATTCCTTCTTTCTTTGGATATATTCTGAAATCAACCATGTAAAGTCGGCCTCTTTTAGCTTGATGATGTTGTTTTGAGAGACTGACTTGGATTCAAACATATTAAGCATGAAAATGCTTGCAAATTTTGTAAAGTTATTTGCTCTATATTTTTTTTCATATTTTTCCTTTAGTATCTCATAATTTGCCTCAAACCATTCTTTAACATCTGATCTTACTGTTAAAGAAGTATATCTTCCTGAGAAGTCGATCTTTATGTTATACATCCCTACTGTATAGTACTTCCGTTTTACCTCATTCATCATAATTATCAAGGCGCTAGGAAGAAACATCCCAGGATAATATTCATCCGTATCCTTTTGTAGTTCAGATATGATCGCAGGTTTTAGTCCTATGGTTCCATATCCCTGACTTGGCATGAGGATGTGATCAATTGGTTATTTTAAAAATCTTTAATTAGTATTTAAATAAAACCAACGATTTGATTGCCTCCGTTTGATGATTTTCTGTAGATATGAGAAAAAATTGATTGTATAAAAAATAATTAAAAATATTTTTTGACAATGATTCTATAAAGGAACCATTGTGTCAATGAGTCTTGCATTCGTTATGTGACCGTCTTTTTGTTGAATGACCAAATCTACAGTGTGTTTCAATTTGTTTAACAGAAAAGTCACTTGTACATCCCATGAATCTTGGGGGCCCTTTTCTGGTAATGCAAAGAGTTCTCTTATCTTGAAATCTTGGATTTCTGTACCATAGAGTGATTCTGTTGCTTTCTTGGCAGCTTTTTCAACTTCATCACGTGTATTGACAGGATTCATGATATAATTTATACTTAGTAAATATAAAAATATATTGATTTTCGATTGTCGAACTAAAACAAGTGATACAATCTTGCCATGGCTAGTTTTTGAGATGGTTCTGTTGTCGCTAGTTTTCCATCAACTGTAACTTTGTAAGTTTCAGGATCAATCTCTATTTTTGGAACTAGATTATTGTAAAGCATATTTTTCTTACCAATCTTTCTACAATTTTTAACTGGAAGTAATTTCTTTTTCAAACCTATTTTTTTTGATAGGCCATTTCGTATTGCTAGTTTTGAAGTAAAAGTTACAGATGTAGTATGTATTGCCTTTCCAAGTGCACCAAACATTGGACGGTAATACACTGGCTCAGGTGTTGGAATTGATGCATTGGGATCACCCATTAAAGAATAAGCTATAAACCCGCCTTTTATTACCATTTTAGGTTTCACTCCAAAGAACTCAGGACTCCAAATCACGATATCAGCTAATTTTCCTGGCTCTAAAGAACCCACATAATCAGAGATTCCATGTGTTATTGCTGGGTTGATGGTGATCTTTGAAAGATATCTTTTCACACGAAGATTATCATTATCTCCTAATTCTTCTGTTAAACTACCAGACATTTTTTTCATTTTATCGGCTGTTTGCCATGTTCTAATGCTTACTTCTCCAACTCTACCCATTGCTTGACTATCAGAGGAATACATGCTTAGAGCACCAATGTCATGTAGTACATCTTCCGCAGCTATTGTTTCACCTCTGATTCTCGACTCTGCAAAAGCCACATCCTCTCTTACAGAGGGATTTAGATGATGACAAACCATCATCATATCTATGTGCTCATCTAGAGTATTAACCGTAAACGGTCTTGTTGGAGTTGTAGAAGAAGGAAGGATGTTTTTCTTACCTGCTATTTTCATGATATCAGGTGCATGTCCACCACCAGCCCCTTCGGTGTGATAAGTATGAATTGTTCTTCCGGCTATTGCTTCAATAGTATCATCAACGAAACCGCATTCATTTAGCGTGTCTGTATGGATAGCTACCTGAGTGTCAGTTTTATCCGCAACACGTAATGCTGCATCAATAGTGGCAGGAGTAGAACCCCAATCTTCATGTAATTTCAAACCACAAGCTCCTGCAGCAATTTGTTCTATTAGTGCAGGTTCCATGGAATCATTTCCTTTTCCTAATAGACCGAAATTTAGTGGCAGGTCATCAAGAGCTTCAAGCATTCTGTGAATATTCCAAGGACCGGGAGTACATGTTGTTGCTTTAGTACCATCAGCAGGTCCTGTGCCACCACCTATCATTGTTGTAGTTCCACTACAAATTGCTTCTACGACTTGTTGTGGAGAAATAAAATGAATGTGAGTATCAATTATTCCAGGAGTGCATATGGTATGTTCTCCAGCTATTACCTCCGTGTTTGCAGATATTATCATGTCTACTCCATCCATAACGTTTGGATTACCTGCTTTTCCTATTCCGAATATTAACCCATTTTTAATACCAATATCTACTTTGATAATCCCAAGAACAGGATCCATAATAATTGCATTTGTTATTACTAGATCAAGTGCACCTCTACTAGTAACACCACTTGCTTGTCCCATTCCATCTCTGGCACTTTTACCACCACCAAAAACTATCTCGTCTCCATAATTTTGAAAATCTTTTTCAATTTCAATTATAAGATCAGTATCAGCTAGCCTAATTTTGTCACCCTTGGTAGGACCATAAAGATCAACATATTGTTTTCTAGGAATTATCAATGTCATTTCTGATCAATATTTTTGAATCCTTTTTTTCGCATTTTTTTTAATGCAGTCTGCTTTTTAGTAATGAGTTTACCATTAACAAGACCGTTGAATCCATATACTGTTTTTATGCCACCATACTCTGTTAGTTCTACCCCTTTTGTGTCACCTGGTTCAAATCTAACTGATGTTCCTGCTGGTATGTTCAAATGATAACCGTATGCCTTCTCACGAGAAAAGACAAGAGCCTTGTTAGTTTCAAAGAAATGTGTATGAGAACCTACCTGTATTGGTCTGTCTCCAGAATTACTGATCTTGATCTTTATTGTTTTCTTACCTTTATTTGCAATAATAGGCGTATCATTTAAGAAATATTCTCCAGGGATCATTGCTATACTATGGGATCGTGAACTGTGACAAGCTTAGTTCCATCATCAAAAGTTGCTTCAGTTTGTACTGTTTTAATCAACTCAGGAACACCAGGTAACACATCATCTTTTGTTAACACTTTTCTTCCTGAGCTCATTAGTTCTGAAACAGATTTTCCATCTCTAGCTCCCTCAACGATGTGATCTGCAATAAGCGCTAAAGCTTCTACATAATTGAGCTTCAACCCTCTTGCCTTTCTTCTTCGTGCAACTTCAGCCGTCATAAAAATATAGAGTTTATCAATTTCTCTAGGGGTAAGCATCATATCAATATCTATCATGACCTGTTGTATTTAATATTTATAATAAATTACTGTGATCACAAAATATAATTTCATAGTATTATCTAGACTGTCATGCTTACCATAATATCTGTAATAGGAAATATTTTTGATGACAAAAAACTAATGACTAAATTCAAACAAATGGAATCCAAAAAAAGATGTGAAAGACTAAAAATAGCACGTCTTGAGTTAGAAAGAAGTAGAATTAGAAAGAAAACAGATCTTGGTACAGATATAGGTCTTATTCTTGATTCTGGAACAAGATTGCATCATGGCGATGTTATAGTATCAAATCTCAAAAAATTCATTATAATTGAACAGTTGCCAGAGAAAGTGATTTCTATAAGAATAAAGAAATTAAAGAAAAACCCAACTGGATTAGTTACTCTAGGTCATATTATAGGAAACAGGCACAAACCAATTGTGATCAGTGATGATGTCCTATACTTTCCAATTCAGGCATATTCTGAAGTTGAAATATTTAAGAAACTACTGGTTGGTGTTATGAATAATCTAGAGATTGAGGTAGGGGAGCAGATTTTTCAACCTCAACATGGAATGTATATGCATGAACACTGATCACGAGTTTTTTTTAATGCAGCTGGCAGATTCTTTTTTTCCGTCTGGCATGTTTGGGCTATCAAATGGTCTAGAGTCACTTGTAAAGCATGACAGAATCAAAAACAAACAAGATGTTTTGAATTTTATTGAACAGCAGATAGAATTTCAACTTGTACCTTGCGATTGCATGGTTTTCTTGATTGCTATGGAGGCTGCAAAGAATGAAAACATTGAAGAACTTGTGGAAGCAGATAATAGATTCTATTCGATGAGACTCATACGAGAAGTAAGAAACACATCTGTTAGAACTGGTTCCCAAATACTGAATTGTATTATTCAAATGACATTTGACAAAAAGAAAAACAACATTGCAAAAAATTTTCAAAAGAAAATAACATCTAATGAAACTGTTGGGACGTATCCTGTTTGTTTAGGAATAGCTGCAAATCTTTTGGACATTCCAGCTAAAAGCGGTGTACGCATGATGCTTTATTCATTTAGCCAAAGTGTCATAGCAGCAGCAATTAGATTGGGAATAATAGAACACATAAGCGGTCAGATAATTCTAACAACGCTTGCTGACAAGATTAATTCTATTTCAGAGAGCATTAAGAAAGAATCGTTAAACAGTCTTTGGCAACTAACGCCTGTGACAGATATTTTTCAAATGATTCATGAGCATGATGATTCTAAAATGTTCATTACATAATTTAGAGGTAAATCTAGATGTTAAAAAATAAAAAAATACCAAAACTTGGAATTGGCGGGCCGGTAGGATCAGGAAAAACACGTCTAATTGAGAGAGTGGTACCCATTCTCATAAAAAGAGGTTACAGATGTTGTATAATATCAAATGATGTAATATCAAAGGAAGATGCAGAAAGAATGCAGCGAACGTTATCTACAGAGTTGAAAGTTATGCCTGAAAATATGATCATAGGAATAGCTACTGGTGGGTGTCCTCATACTGCTATACGTGAAGATCCGACAATAAATTTAGCAGTAATTGATGAGATCGAAAAAAAGGATCCTAGTCTTGATTTGATTATCATTGAAAGTGGTGGCGACAATGTCATGACTACTTTTAGCCCCGCTCTTGCAGATTATTTCATTTACATAATAGATGTGGCTGGTGGAGACAAGTATCCAAGAAAAGGTGGATTGGGAATAGAAAGTAGTGATTTGCTTGTAATCAACAAGATTGATCTTGCAGCACATGTAGGAGCAGATCTTGCTGTAATGGAAAGAGATGCAAAAAAAATACGAGCAGAGAAATCTTACGTGTTTGTTAACTGTCAAACAGGTGAGGGCATAGAGCTTGTTGCCGAAAACATAATCAAATCAATACTGTTTGACAAAAAACCAATTGTCAAAAAGGATCGAATCAGATGAATTCGCAAATTCCAGATATTTTCAAGAATTATGTAAACAAGAAATTAAAGATGCCAGGTCAGAATGGTACCATAGAGATAGAGCTTCAAGTAAATGATGATTCTAAAACATACATTAAATCACTACTGTCAAAAGCACCATTTTTGATTCAAAAAGCGATATACCCTGATACAGATTATCCAAATTTTGCTCACATCTACATGATGTCATCTTCTGGAGGTATTTTGCAGGGAGATGAACAGAAAATTGATGTTGTCATGGGTACAAATTCTGCAGCAAGAATTACCACTCAATCAGCAACCAAAATTTACAAGATGGAGGATGGTTATGCTTCTCAATACATTAGTATACATAATCAAGAAGGAAGCTATCTGGAATTTATTCCACATCAGATCATACCATTCAAGTCATCTCGATTTTATCAGGAAGTAAATCTTGAAGTTGAGGGAAATGCGGTTCTGGTATACTCTGAAATTATATCTGCTGGTAGGATTGCATCTGGTGAAAAATTTGATTTTGATCTTTGTTTCCTTCGCACTTCAGCTCATAGGAATGGTCAGATGCTATTTACAGATGTCATGAGTTTGAGTCATAAAGATAAAGCAAATCTTGAATCTATATTTGGAGGAAAGGATATCTTTTCCACCATTTACATAATTGGTAGTTCTATTCAAATAGAAAGAATTGTAGATGAAATTAATTTAGCTACCAAAAATATTTCTCTTTTAGCTAGTTGTTCGTCTTTACCTCATAATTCTGGTATTATTGTGAGAATACTTGCTGATTCTGTTTCTGAAATCATATCTCTAACAGAATCTGTATCTGGTATTCTTAGAAGTGTTACCAAAAAAAATTATAAAATAGAACCCACAATTTCAAATTCATCAATAGACGTTGCATAAAAATTTTTTCTGCTTCTAAAATTTTTAGAGCTGCTGATCAGAAGTTTTATAATTACTAAATCCAGTGTACTTGCATGAGTTCTACAGGAGACTTGCTTGGAGACGATACACAATATTCTGTAGGAGATGAGGTTAGAAGATACAATCTACTTGCAGGCAAATTGATTGCAGATCTCATCAAAAGTTCATTCGGACCAAGAGGATTTGAAAAAATGTACATTGATCTTTTGGGTGAAGTTACTCTTACTAAAAGTGGTTCTACAATGTTACGCAAAATTGACGTTGAGCACCCTGCCGCCAAGGCGATGATAGACGCATCAAATTCAGTTGATAATGAAGTAGGAGATGGAACAATATCTGTAGTTGTTTTAGCTGGTTCTCTTCTTGAAAAAGCAGAAAAATTATTGGATTTTGGTATGTCTCCTTCTACAATTGAGGCAGGATACAAAAAAGCAGCAGAACAGTCACTTGATATTGTAAGATCAATTGCGAAATCATCTAATCATAAAAATAAAGAAGTGATGATTAGATTAGCTGAAACATGTTTACGATCAAAGGCTATTTCGATACTATGTGAAAAAAAATCTGTAGCGGAATTAGTGACTGAGGCATTTTGTACAATAACAGATTTTGCAAATAAAAAAGTTGAGCTAGATGATATAAAGATAGAAGAAAAACCTGGCAATACATCAGATATTGAACTAGTCAGAGGAGTAGTTATTGACAAAACAATAGATAATTCTGCTATGCCAAGATTAATTGAGAATGCCAAGATTCTTTTGATTAACGAAGAACTTGATAATGAGAGAACCAAAACTGATGCAGAAATAACAATCAACACTCCACAAGAAATGCAAACATACATTTCAAAAGAAAATGATGATGTCAAGGAAAAAACTCAAAAGATAATCAATTCTGGTACAAATGTTGTAATTTCCCAAAAAGGGATCAGTCTATTGGCTCAACACTATTTGTCTAGGGCAGGCATAATATCACTTCGTCGAGTAAAAGAAAATGATCTCCATTGGCTATCAAAAGCAAGTGGTGGTCTAATAACAAATGATCTTGATAACATAACTGAAAAACATCTGGGGTTTGCAGGCAAAGTTTATGAAAAATTCGTAGGCGATGACAAAATGGTATTTGTAGAGGGATGTAAAAACCCAAAATCAGTTACTATCTTATTGAGAGCAACTTCTAAAAGAATACTTGATGAGTATCATCGTTCAGTACTTGATGCTATTATGGTTCTAAACGACTTCTTTATCAGTCCATCAATAGTAGCTGGTGGAGGTTCCACTGAAACAATTATTGCAAATGAGCTTAGAAAAAGATCATTTTTGATTGAAGGAAGAGAACAAACCGTAATTCAAAATTTTGCTGAAGCTCTAGAAGAAATTCCATTAACCTTAGCTAGAAATTCTGGAATGAATCTAGTTGACTCAATTGCTCAATTGAGAAACAAAAACTCTGAACACAACAATGGAAGTGTTCACTCATGGTACGGAATAGATGCAATTGAGAGAAAAGTTGGAGAAATGTACTCAAAAGGCGTTATAGAACCTCTTGTGGTAAAAGAACAAATAATTAAAACAGCCGTTGAAGTAGCGTCACTATTAATTCGTGTAGATGAAGTTGTTATGAAAAAACCTGCCATGTACACTCACACCCATGGTGATGGTACTACTCATTCTCATGCAAAAGGAAACAAGTCACATGATCACTTTGATAAGCTTGGTAAGATGCAACGACCATCTCATCATTATTATTAAAATATATCTACTGGACGGTGGTCTTTCATCATTCCCAATTTTATATGTAGTATAAATTTCTTAAAATTTCATTTTTGATTTAGATAGATTTTATATATCTATAATCTGACTGATGCTATGCTAGATTTAGTTGCAAAAAAAATGTTCCTTACAAGTGGTAAAGGAGTACATCAAGACCAGCTTACAAGTTTTGAATATGCATTACGAGATGCTGGCATTCCAAATACGAATTTGGTGTTAATTTCAAGTATATTTCCACCAGGAGCAAAAATAATTTCACGTGCAGAAGGATTGAAGCTTATACGTCCAGGCAGCGTTCAATTTGTAATCTATGCACGACAACAATCCAATGAACCACATAGACTGATGGCAGCTTCAGTTGGATTATCAGAACCAAGTGACAAGAAAAAATGGGGATATCTATCTGAATATCATTCTTTTGGTGAAACAGGAAAAGAAGCTGGTGATTATGCTGAAGATATTGCCGCACAGATGTTAGCCTCATCTCTAGGAATACCATTTGATGTAGACAAGAATTGGGATGAGAAAAGACAACAGTGGAAAGTGTCTGGCCAGATATACAAGACTAGAAACATCACTCAGAGTGCAATTGGAGATTCCAGGGGAAGGTGGACTACAGTCTTTGCTGCTGCGGTCTTGATTCTTTAAAATAATCTTTCTTTAATAACAATTAACACTGCTTATGGTTTACCTGATTTCTTTTTGTTAAAATAACTTTTAGAAAGTTCCTCATAATATTGTCCTAACTTCTTGTACAACCGTTTTGGCTTTCGTGGACTTTCCTTACTTAGTGCATACAAACACAGAACTGGAAATGCTATGGTGGCATCTGCATAAACTACAATGACATCCTCATGAGAATCTTTTACCTTGCCCCAACTCTTGCCTTCTTGAAGTGTTGCACCAGATAAACCTCCGGTATCTGGTCTAGCGTCAGTAATCTGAATGATATAATTTTGTCCTCCATGACCTAGACCTAAAATCTGATCTAATAGTGGACCTGTCTGCTGTGCAGTATTTTTGGGTACACCGCCGCCTATCTCTACAATTCCTGCCTTTTTTGAATTGTACAAAATTGCTGCCTGTTCAATTATTTCTCTTACAAAATCTAATGCAAATGGTTTGTTGGCAAGTCTAAGAGGCGCAAGATCAAGTGCAAGCGAAGAGTCTTTTAATGTTGAAATGTAGAGCGGTACATCATAATCATACGCAGAAACAACAAAGCTTCTCTCTGGATGTTTTGAATGTTCTTTTGAATATTTACCCATCCAGTTTGCAAATTCTGCAGTAGTGAATGGTTTTTCCATAGAGTTATTTTCAAACATTTTTTGTACAATCAAATCTTGTTTCTTGAGCGTTTCTTCCCCTTTGATATAGACGTCTCTTATCCTAACGATATCTTTTTGATAAAGAATCATATCATCTACTTCAAAATGCCCTTGTTTTACAGGTAGATTCCATGCAAAATGATCCTCATGGTACAAGTTAGAACCTGTAGATATTATCCAATCTACAAATCCTTTTTCAATAAGAGATTTGAACAGACCTCCAAATCCAACTGGGGTCATGGCACCAGCAATAGTAAGACATATTGTTGCATCATCTTCAATCATCTTGACGAACAGTTTTGCAGCTTCGCCAAGCTGTCTTGCGTTGTAACCCGAGTTTGCATAAATTTCTACAAGATCATCTATTTTCATGTCTGGGTTTACTTCTATGTGAGGAATGTTTTTTCCATGAAAATTATGATAATCCATTAGTCCGTAATCAAGACTCTACTAGATAATATTTTCTAATGTTGCCAACTATTTCGATGAAATTTTGTTAAACAAAGATATCTACACATTTGGAGATTATTGTATAAAAATTTGTTATACAAAATTATTTTTGCAGTTTACGTATAACTTTGTGAGAGAAATTTTGTAGTTTACGTTTTTTAAGGGCATATTTTTATACAAAGATTTCACATTATTTTCATGCAAATAGTATTACTATCAAGTTTTGTAATCATGTCAAGAACATCTGATGGAGGTTTTTCATCGTGGTAGATGCTTGGTCATTTGTTTTGTTATCAATGCCAACTATGCTCATACTCGGAATAAGACATGGTCTTGACGTAGATCACATAACTGCAATTGATAATTTGGTCAGACTACATAATGCTACAAAAAAATCTCGCTTGGTAGGGGCAGGATTTAGTTCTGGTCACATGATATCTGTTCTAGCCGAAATGATTTTTATAATATATGTAATTGGTAGCATCACAAATATTAACAATCTTGCATTTTGGGGTGGTGTAATAGGAGCTATAGCACTAGGAACTATCGGAGCTGTCAATATCTATGCAATGAAAAAATGGGGAAGAAGTGGTTCAGCCATACTTGCTAGCAAGGTTCTAAACAGAACTGGAATGCTAGGGCCAATTGGTTCTGCTCTTGTTACTGGTTTAGTTTTTGGTTTAGGTTTTGATACTGCTACACAAATTTCTGCAATCGCCTTGTCTGCTGTTGCATCAGCTACTGTAGGAATTCAAACAGCACTGATTCTGGCTGGATTCTTTGCAATGGGAATGATACCTGTTGATACCTTAGACAGCATCATTCTCCGTTCTGCATTTTCTAGAATATTCAATATTAAAGGTTTTAGATACATGGCTTATGCTCTAAGTGGCGCTGCCGTAACTATTGCTTCACTTGAATCGTATGGAACCATTACTAGTAAGAACATATTGCCAGAATGGGCAGGACCTGTTCTTGCTGTAACTATAATCTCTATTTCCTTTGGGTATGCGTTTGTAACAAGAAAGAAGACAAATGTAGATAATCATCATATTAAAGAAAAAGAAGAAAATAATTCATAGGGATATCTAAATAGTTCTGGAGAATCTATTTTTTGAATCTTTTTTCTGTCACTTTAAGTTCAGTACTAGATTCAATTTCTTGAAACCTTCTTTCAATCTTTGGATGATATTTCTTCATTGCTTTCCATGTGAGAAGACCACAAGAGGCAAAAATTGCTCCTATTTCTAATGTTTCTATTATCATTCAAATGCGATGTAAGATCATTATAATATAAAATGATACTATTCTATAAGATTCAAATTTTGATTCTAACTGCAGAAAAATTTCATGAAATCAGATCTGTGAAAAAATAATTTTTATAATTTGATCGTTAAACACCATTTCTAGACAATTATTCAAATTTAACTAAAATTAGTAAATTACACATAAAATTATGATAATATCAGATCTAAAATAACAAAGATCAAAAATTCATAACGAAAGAAGTTTTAATCAAATTTTACTTCTTCTTGTTGTGTTGAAGCGTTACAGTGTGCACATTTTTCTGATGGTGTTTTAAAATATACCATGTGGCACTGTTTACAGGCTCTCAGATCACTTAGTTTAACCATAAGGATTAGCCTACTTCATCATACAAAAATCTTATTTTGATTTTGTGATGTGATTTATTTGTAACATACAAAAAGACAATATGTGAAAAAACAGTATAAAGAATATCTGATGCTAAACAAGAATATTTTTCTTGCCTTCCTTACATCTGTCACAATTTCCGCTATAGCCTCACAAATATTCTCAATTCAAGCAAAATATGTCAATAGCTCAGCAACTCTTGCAGTTGATTTATCAGTTTATTATGCAGCATTTTCAGGTTTTTTTTATATTGATAATAGAAAGAAGTATCTCTTAGAATCAGGCAAGTTAGACAAACCTAGACTTAAAACAGATCTACTAAAAATTATTGCTTCGCTAGGATTGAGTGAAGTAATTTATGTTATATGCAGATGGCTGATACAATATTATCTATTAATCAATAACTATGAAGCGTACCTTTCGTCTGCTTTGGCCCAATCAATATCGTTTGTAGTTTATTTGGTCTGTGTGAATCTTATAGCTAGATCGGTAAGATTGTACAAAGACAAAAATTAATTTTACGTTATTCTTACTCAATCTGGTTTCATTAGGATCTTGCCAAAGATGTTTCCTTTAAGCATTTTTTTGTGAGCATTAGCAGCATTTTCAAAAGTGTAAACAGAATCAATTATTGATTTGATTTTTCCTTTTGACATCCAATATATGGATTCTTCTAGCTCTGTTTTTGTTCCTTGAGTGGAACCCAAAATGTTTGTTCCTTTGAAAAAGATATGTCTTAGATCAGATTTGACATCATATCCAGTTGTTGCACCAGTTGTAACAAGTGTAGCTCCATACTTTAGTAAAGTTAATTCCTTGTTCCAGTGAGAACCTCCAATATGTTCAAAAATTATATCGACTCCAGGTGATTGATTCTTCTTTTTACCAAGTTCTTTTGTGATAGTAAAAACCTCTTTGTGCCAATCTTCTTTTCTATGATCCACGGCATAATCTGCACCAATCTTCAAACATCTATCAAGTTTATCTGGACTAGCTGTAGTGATAACATCACAATCAAATAATTTTGCAATTTGTATTCCAAATGTTCCCATTCCAGAACCTCCTCCCATAATTAGAATAGTTTGACCTGGCTTGATTTTGGCCCTACCAACTAGCATGTGCCAAGAAGTCGTAAGAACCATGGAAGCAGCTGCAGCTTCTTCATAGCTGATGTTGTCTGGAATCTTTGCAACATTTACCTCTGGGAGATGAGTTATTTCGCAATATCCTCCCCATAATGGTCCTGTCTGAAATCCCCAAACTTTACGTTCCCTGCAATCATACTCTCTTCCATCAGTGCATGCATTACAAACTCTGCACGAAATATTTCCATGTGAAACTATTCTATCTCCTACTTTGATAGTTGTTACATCTTCACCAACTGCAATTATTTCTCCTGCCGCATCAGTACCAGAAATGTGTGGCATTGGTATTTGGATTGGTTTACCTCTCATACCCCAAATGTCATCATAATTGAGACCTGTTGCTTTTACTTTGAAAACAACTTCATTTGATTTTGGTACAGGATCAGAAATTTCTTTTAATTTTAAAATTCGTTCATAATTATCATCAGGCGCATATTCTTCGTATACTAATGCCTTCATGAAATCTGATTACTAAAACCCTCTAAACCCTATTGGTCTACAAAGTTCTGGATGTTCTTTAAGATATGAAATTTTTTCTAGTATTGCTTCTTTGTCTTCAGGAAAAGTACCGCCAATAGGATATGCGTTTGAACCATGGTTTGCTCTGAAAATTACTGGACTTTTGGGATTCATTTTACTTACAAGGTTTTCAAGCTCGATTAATGCATCAGCATCATCAATTAATTCAAAAGGCTCTTTGAATTTAGTCAAAAATTCATCCCTTATTCCCTCTTCAAGATGTAAGGTAAGAGTTCCTACATAGTCCGGTGCAGTAATACTGAGCACTTTGGCCGTTTCATCTATGTGTTCTTTTGTGTAGGTCTTTCCACCAAGGCCTAGTATTATCATGCATGAGATTGTATATCCTGCATCCTTTGCTTTTTGGCAAGCCTTGATTATTGTCTGAGATGTGGCTCCCTTTGTTATCTTTTTTAGAATTTTATCAGAACCACTCTCTATACCGATATAGAACATTGTAAGCCCTGCATCACGAATTTTTTTTAAATCATCAAAAGATTTTTCTAGTATATTCTTTGGCATTGCATAACAAGATATGCGTTCTAGTTTTGGAAACTTTTGATTTATGTAATCAAGTATCTGAATCATTCTATCTGTTGGAAGATTTAATGCGTCACCATCTGCCAGAAAAATTCTATTTGTATCTTGCATGTGTTTTGATGCTAAATCAATTTCTATTTTAATCTCATCCCAAGATCTTTCAACATATTCTTTTGTACGATACATGTTACAGTAAGAACAGACGTTAAATGAACACCCTAAAGTTACTTGAAATATGAGAGATTTTGCCTCCGATGGCGGTCTGTATAAAGGATAAACGTAATCAAGCATGAAATTCTATGATACTTTGTTCAATTTATCAGTTATCAAGTTCTTGAAATTCTCCCTCATAGATTTTTTTCATATTTTTTGTTATAACATATTTTTTGTTATACAAAGAAATACCCTACATGCTAACTTTATAATTATCAAAATGATAATCCATAACACCTTTTAATTATTCAACGGTACACGAAGCTGATTAACAAATGGCAGGTGATCCATATGCTAAACGTCTGTTGTGGTTTGTATTTACAGGCTCAAAAGGCGGCTTGAACAGAATTCGATTGATATCAGTTATTAGAAAGACACCGCTTAATGCGAATCAGCTTGCCAAGGAACTAGGATTAGATTATAAGGCAATTCAGCATCATGTTAACGTTCTTGAAAAAAATAATCTCATAACTCGAGTTGGAGAGAAATATGGAGCAACTTTTTTTATTTCTACATTTTTAGAGGTTAATTTAGAAACATTTGATGAAATTGTAACTAAATTGGAACAAAGTAAATATGCTAAGAGAGGTTGAATTTTTTTAAATGGAACCAATAATGACTGCAAGTACTATCGTATCAGGAGCTAATCTAGTTGTATTGGGAGTGTTAGTTGGAGTTTTTATAAAAATTTATTCAAGAACAAAAGCACAACTTCCACTTGGAATGATATTTTTTGCTGGATTATTATTTTTGCATAATGTAATAGGTGTATATGCTTATTTTGCAATGATGGAACTTTATGCAGTTGCTCTTTTACCTTATTTACTTGCAGTTCATGTTGCAGAACTTGCTGGTATTCTGATACTTCTTAAGATAACATTACAGTAGATTTAGATAATTGTAAATTTGAGTACAAAATTAATAAGATTATACAAAAATGTCACTTAACATATACGTGGATGGTTCTGGTGGGCCGAATTCTGGTTTTGGATTCTTTGTAAAAGAGACAGGAGAATCGTTTTATCAAAAAGAACCAAACATAACAAATAATCAGGCAGAATACATGGCAATAATTATGGTTTTAAAAAAATTTCTAGGAAATAACGATGAGATAAACATTTACAGTGATTCTAAAAATACTGTAGCCCAACTGAATCATGAATACGCCATTAATAGTGACCAACTTCGAACTTTGGCAATGGAAGCCTGGAACTTAATAGGCAAATACATACATCTTAAGATAAAATGGATTCCAAGAAATGAAAATCTTGCAGGAAAGATGCTTGGAAGCTGAGTAATAGTCAAACAATTTATCTTCTGCAATACGGATAAACTTATTATACAAATCAATTTGATCCCAATTCATTAAAAATGACTGATTCTGTTTTCCTTTCTCCAAAATCTATTGCAATAATAGGTGCATCTGATAAAGAAGGCAGTGTTGGTCGTGCTATTACATCTAACATATTGAAAGGATATACAGGTAAAATTTTTCCTATCAATCCAACTAGAGAAACAATTTTTGATAAAAAAGCATACAAAAGCGTTTTGGATGTTCCTGAAGAAATTGATCTTGCTGTAGTTGTAACAAAAAACGATGTAGTATCATCAGTGCTTGAAGAATGTGGTAAAAAGAAACTGAAAGGTGTTATTGTAATCACTGCTGGCTTTAAAGAAGTAAATGAGGAAGGTGCCGCACTTGAAAAAAGATTAGGAGAAATTGCAAAACAATACAATTTGAGAATTATTGGCCCAAATTGTCTTGGAGTGATGAATCTTGCTCCACAAACAATGATGAATTCTACTTTCCTTAAAGTTACTCCAAAGTCAGGAGAAATAGCACTTGTCTCACAAAGCGGTGCAATATGTGCTGCATTAGTAGAGGATGCAAGTGCACAAGGAATTGGATTTTCTTCAGTAATTAGTATGGGAAACAAAGTAGATCTCAATGAGGTTGACATACTTAAGATGCTAGCCGAACACGAACAAACCAAAGTAATAGTAATGTATCTTGAAGACTTGGGAAATGGTCAAGAATTCTTGAAAATATGTAAACAGATAACACGTCTTAATTCTGTAAAAAAACCAGTCATTGTTTTAAAATCTGGTCGTAGTCCTGAAGGTGCAAAGGCTGCGATGTCGCATACTGGTGCATTGATGGGCTCCGACGAAATTTATGATGCATTATTAAAACAATCAGGAGCCATAAGAGTGGATACAATGGAAGAATTGTTTGATTATGCCACTGCATTTTCAAAACAACCTCTTCCAACAAAAGGAGATTTAGTTATAGTTTCTAATGCTGGAGGACCTGCAATAATCTCTACAGATGCCTGTTCTAAACTTGGAATAAAAATGGCAACCATTGAGGACATACGACCAAAAATAAATGCGGTCATTCCACCATGGGGTTCTTCTAGAAACCCAGTTGATATTGTAGGTGATGCAGATTTTAATAGATTTGATAATGTACTAAACGAAGTTCTTGCACACCCAAACGTGGGTTCAGTTATCGCAATGTGTACACCTTCTGCAACTTTGGACTACAACAAGCTTGCTGAAGTTATTGTTAGAGTTTCCAAAAAATACAACAAAACTATACTTGCAAGCCTGATGGGTTCTGATGAAGGAATAAGGAACAAAGAAATTCTTGCAGAAGGCGGGGTACCTCATTATAGATATGCAGAAACTGCAATAAGGTCTCTAAAGGCAATGCTGAGGTTTACGGAATGGTCAAAAACACCTGAAGGAAAAATACACAAGTTTGCCGTCAACAAAAAGAAAGTTGAAAAAGTATTTGAAAAAGTAAAAGAAGAAGGGAGAAAAAATCTTCTTGAAGAAGAAGGACAAGAAGTTTTACGTGCATATGGTTTCCCAATTCCTAAAAGTATCCTAGCTAAAAAAGACAAAGATGCAATCCAAGCTGCAAAGAAAATTGGATATCCAATTGTAATGAAAATAGTATCTCCACAAATCATTCACAAGTCAGATGCAGGTGGAGTAAAGGTAGGATTAAAAAATTCACAGGAAGTAAGAACTGCTTTCAAAGAAATAATTAAGAATGCAAAAAAATACAACAAAAAAGCTATCATCAAAGGTGTTTTGGTACAAGAAATGGTAAAAGGAGGAAAAGAAACAATCATTGGTTCAAAACTTGAATCAGGATTTGGACCTGTTGTAATGTTTGGTATGGGAGGAATTTATGTTGAAGTTCTAAAAGATGTTACATTCAGACTTGCTCCAATTACTGATTCAGAAGCAGATGAAATGATCTCCTCTATAAAAACAAACAAACTATTGCAAGGTGTTCGCGGTGAAAAACCATCTGACACCAAAAAATTATCCGAGTGTTTACAGAGAATATCACAACTTGTTAGTGACTTTAAAGAAATAAAAGAACTTGATATGAATCCGGTTTTAGTTTTTGAAAAGGGTAAAGGTTGTAAGGTAGTAGATGTAAGAATTGGTCTTGTCTGATACCAAGTGTTTTCTTACTGTTGAATAAAACTAGTTTAGAATATTTATATTGCTTTGAGAGAGAATAGCTGTATGCCAATAAGGACTGGTGCTGAGTATATTGACAGTCTAAGGGGAAGAAATCTCAAAGTCTATCTTTTTGGTGAACTAGTCAAAGAACCGGTAGATCATCCAATAATTAGGCCTTCTATTAATGCAGTTGCCGAAACTTATGATTTAGCAGTAAGAGAAGAAGATCTTGCTACTGCCAAATCATCAATAACTGGACAAAAAATTAATAGATTTTTGCATATTGTTCAAAGCCCAGAAGATCTTGTCAATCAAAATAAGATGCAAAGGAAACTTGGACAAAATACTGGAACGTGCTTCCAAAGATGTGTTGGTATGGATGCATTAAACTCTCTTTACTCTGTTACTTATGAAATAGATGAAAAATATAAAACAAATTATCATAAACGATTAATTGATTTTATAAAAATAATACAAAACGAAAATCTTGTGATCGGTGGTGCTATGACTGATCCAAAAGGAGATAGAAGTAAAGCTCCACATGAACAAGAGGATCCTGACATGTACTTACATGTAGTAGAAAAAAATGACAAAGGAGTTACAGTAAAAGGAGCAAAAGCGCATCAGACAGGTTGCATCAACTCTCACTGGATAATTGTCATGCCAACTATGAGATTACAAGAAAATGATAAAGACTTTGCAATAGTAGGAGCTGTAAAAGCAGATGATCCTGGAATAACCTATATTTATGGCCGTCAGTCGTGTGACACAAGAAGTATGGAAGAAGGAGATATTGATTCTGGAAATGCAAAGTTTTCGGGGCAGGAAGCTATGATAATTTTTGATAATGTTTTCATTCCATGGGAACATGTTTTTATGAACGGTGAATTTGAATATGCTTCAATGCTTGTTGAAAGATTTACCTGTTATCATAGGAGAAGCTATGTTTGTAAAACGGGTCTTGGAGATGTACTAATTGGGGCCGCTGCAGCTATTGCTGACTATAACGGAATTCCAAGTGTATCTCACATAAAAGACAAGCTTGTAGAAATGACTCATCTAAATGAGAGCATATATGCTGCAGGAATTGCTTCCTCATACCAAGCTCATAGAACGAAATCTGGAGCATGGTTAAATGATGATATGCTTGCTAACGTGTGTAAACATAACGTTACAAGATTTCCATATGAAATAGGTAGACTAGCTCAGGATATTGCTGGTGGTCTTATGGTAACACTTCCATCAGAAAAAGACTTTAGAAATCCCGAAACAGGACCAATACTTCGAAAGTACCTAAAAGGAAGAAAAGGTGTAGATGTTGAAAACAGAATGAGAATTCTTAGATTAATCGAAAACATGACCATGGGAAGAAATGCTGTAGGGTACCTAACAGAATCAATGCATGGGGCAGGATCTCCACAAGCACAGCGAATAAACATTGCACGTCTAATGCAACTTGAATATAAGAAAAAGCTTGCAAAGAATCTTGCTAGTGTAAAAGATGATGCTACTGATCTTACTGTAGAACAAGCAGATTATTTTGAGCGGGTATTCAAATTAAGTAAAACTCAAAACTAAATTTAGTAATCGTTTTTACAAAATTAATTATTTTTTTAAATCTTTATTTTCTGTACTAGTATTTGTATACTCCTTATCAGGAGTTCTATCAAACTCATTTGAAGTTGTAGAGTCGTGCATTTTGGAATCTTCAGTAGGTGATATTTTGGGATCCTCGCCAACAGGCTTATCCGAAAGAGCCCCTGATTCCGATTTTTTTCCAAATTGTTTAACAAGCATTATCCCAATAATTACTGCAATTATGATGTAATTTATGGGAGGAGTAAGTATTCTTGTAACATATCCTATCTGTGGTATTACATATTCTACCTTACCTATGTAATCTTGTTTGGTTATTGGAAAATCGGTTCCTGGAATTGAGCCTGGATTTGCATCTCCCTTTGTTCTAATGACAAGGGGGCTGTTCTGTAAAATCTCAGCCACTCTATGCACTATTACCCTGTCATGACCATTTGGTCTATTGAAAACTATGATGTCGCCTACTTTGATATGATCGAAAGGAACATTACCCTGTACAACAATGACATCAAAAACATTGAGATTGGGTATCATGCTACCACTTGAAACCACATAAAATGGATTTTCTGTTCCAAATGTTACGCGTAAACCAATCCATATGATTGCAATGCCTACTGCAACTATTACTACATCCTTTACAATTGCTTTAGTTCCAGAATGCTTTTTCAATCGTATTTTACTCTCAAAGTTAGTAAGATAAATCTTACTTAACATTATGCTGTCTATGTCTTTTTACCGCAACTTTCACAGAATTTTGAATCAGGGTTATTTACATAACCACATCCATCACATTTTGTAGTATTTGATTCTATTCTACCTAATAACACAATTTCACCAATTTTTTTTATTTCATCCCACTTTATTGCTACATCACTTCCATCGTTTTTTGTAACTATAAGAACAACTCCAGCTTGTCCCGTCTGAATCCCAATCTGTTTTACAATGCCAATTTTTCGCGCTTCAGAATCGTAAACAGATATTCCAGTTATAGAATTAAAAGTTGTTACTCCTGATGAAGCAAGTTCTGATTGATAACTTGCCTGTGATGGTGTATAACTAGGAACAGAAGGTTCAACTATATTCTGACTTGTAAATGATTGTTGTTTTGCTAATCCAACCTCTGCACTCTCGTTTGGCTTGCTAAAATTTCTGTACTCTGAAAGGATAGAACCACAAGTTGTACAAACATACTGACCTTTTTCCAAAAGGACCAAATTGTCTGCTACAATTTCATTTGGTGTTTCATAATCGATCTTTGGACTACCTTCATAATCTTTTTCGCATGTGTTACAAAAATATTTTGAAATCCTATCTACATCTATTCTACCTACTGGAGCCAGAAATAGATCTGGACCACCGAGGTTTCCTTTTCTCTGTTGATCATCTGTAACAGATGCCATGATGTACCCGCCCGAACCTCTTAATTTTTTTAATCGTAAATCATTACTCATAGTTTAGGATAATAAAAAAGTCATTTAAGTATGTTCAGATCTAAATATTACAAAAAATTAACTTGAAATGGCTCATCTGTATTTCAAATATTATACAAATTTAAAAAATCATGCCATTTTTTTCAATAAATTGGAAAGGGTTAATAGAGGCAAAAACTGAGCTAATACATCGAAAATAATGACGGAATAAGCAATGAGCTTTCTCTGTCATTGCTTAAGAAGATGATGAAAGAAATTGAAAAAATTTGAAGAATTAGGAATTAAAAAATCCATACTCGATGGACTAAAGGATATGAATTTCCAGGAACCTTTTCCGATACAAGCAGCTGCAATACCAGTTCTTCTTTCAGGTCAGGATGTTATTGGACAGGCACATACTGGAACAGGTAAGACTGCCGCATTTTCGTTACCCATTTTACAAAATATTGTTCCAAAAGGAGGGATACAAGCACTAATTTTAGCTCCAACAAGAGAACTTGCAGTTCAAATTTCTGGTGAGATTAATAAATTTGCTAAATACACAGGAATAAGAAATGTTACCATTTACGGTGGACAAAGCATTAATGTTCAATTCAATGATCTTGATAGAGGTGTAGAGATTGTTGTTGCAACTCCGGGTAGACTTATTGATCATTTGAAACGAGGTTCAATTGAACTGAATGATATCAAGTTTGTAATACTTGATGAGGCTGATACAATGCTTGACATGGGTTTCATTGATGACATTAAATTCATCTTAGATCTAGCTCCTGAACGTAAAATAACTGCACTCTTTTCTGCTACCATGCCAGCAGAAATACTCAGACTTGCAGAAAAATACATGAGACATCCACAGCAGATCTTTATAGATGCTGACGACTTGAGCGGAGAGGGAATAGATCAAGCATTCTTAATCATCAAAGATCGAGAAAAAACTGATTATTTAATGAAATTTATAAAAGAAAACAAGACTGGTCAAACTATAGTATTCTGTTCTACAAAAGATAGAACAAGACGAGTTTCACATGAACTTACCAAGGCAAACTTTAATGTTGTAACAATCCAAGGAGATTTGTCACAATTTAGACGTGATAAATCAATGTTCCTGTTCAAAAAAGGGAAAGCTGACATTCTAGTGGCAACTGATGTTGCTGCTAGAGGAATAGATGTACCAGAAGTTGCACTTGTAATAAATTATGATGTTCCAAATCAGGATATGGTTTACTTTCACAGAATTGGACGAACTGCACGAGCCGGCGCTAAAGGAAGGGCAATTACACTAGTATCTTATTCTTCAGTTGGAGATTTTAGAGCAATAGCTAGACAGACAAAAGTACAGATGACAGATCTTAACAAAGAACTAGGAATTGAAGTAAAAATTCCTGATACACTAAAAAGAGAAACTGGTCATAGAGGATTTGTTGGCAGTCGCAGATACACCGGAAGAAGTCGTTATGGTGGTGGAGGCGGTGGCGGAGGCCGAAGATATGGAGGTAGATCTGAAGGCAGATCTGAACATGGAGAAAGACATTCAGGTGGCGGTAAACACTATTATGGTTTACGAAGTAGATGGTAAAAAAACTCACAAATAAATCGCTCAATATATTTAGGGATATTATAATTAATTAATTTAGATAAAAATGGAAAAAGCAAAACCTGTAAACGCAAAAACTTGGCAAACTGAAGTAATCAACTCACAGATCCCAGTATTTGTAGACTTCTGGGCAGAATGGTGCGGTCCGTGCAGAATGGTTGGTCCAGTTATTGAAGAACTTGCCGGTGAATATGCTGGAAAAGTCAACTTTGTCAAAGTCAATGTGGACGAAAGCAATGAGCTTGCTTCAAAATATAATGTCTTTAGTATACCCACGCTTGCTATATTCCACAAAGGTGAAGTAATTTCTCAGCAAGTAGGTGCAGCCTCAAAGTCCTCTTACAAAAACATGATTGATAAAGCGCTAGAGAAGGCCTAGCCATAAAAAACTAAACCTAAGATTTAATCTAAAATAATTAATAACGGTCAACGCAACTTTTTACATGTCATTTGGAGACGTAGATACATTTAACCTCCTTTTTGATAAACTTCAGAATCTTTTAAACGACTCTCAAGGATATTATGAATCATTTCTTGATGCTAACAACCTATACAAACAGGGAAAGATGTCTGACAAAGAATTTTTTGAAAAACTTGGTGATTATGTTGTTGCATATTCTGCATTAGAATTTCTTGCAGTAAAAGTAATTTTTGAATTAAAAAAATCAGTTGATAAAATTGCTGGAGGTTCTGCACTAGGTGCTACACAAGTAACTGGTTCTGTATCTATGGGGGGATTTGGTAGTCCATCACCTACACATATCTCGTCTGCAACAATGCCAGGGCCTGGTAGACCACCTTCAATAGTTTCTGCTGCTTCAGCATTTGGTAATCCTGGAACACTTCCGACACCAGATCCCAGTCTGATGCCACAATCTTTCAGTGGACCAAGTTGTTCTTCTTGTGGTACACCACTAAAATCAACAGCAAAATTCTGTACAAAGTGCGGGAAAAAAGTCTAGTGATCTTATTATAAAATTGAATTTAGAAATTTAGTCTTGATTTGCTCCACATTGAGTACAAAACTTTGCATTCAATGAAAGCTTGAAACCACATTCTAGACAGAATTTTGTGGTAGAACCAGTCTCAGTTTGTACGCTTCCATAAATTCCGCCACCGACTGATTTTACTGCACCTGTAGGTACAAACGTATCATCATCAATAATTGGTACTGGCGCAAAATCTTTCTCTTCTATGAGAGTCATTATTCTTGGTATTGTCTGACCTGGATTTTTAGGATCTGGCACCATGTCTCCCAACCAAAATGCAAACCTTGTTAGTGTAAGTTCAGGTGTAGAAAAGGTCAATGTATGATTTGACATATAGTCTTCGGCAGCTGCTTTTCCATTGAACACTTTCATTATTTGCATTATTACCTGTAGCTGTATATTGTTTTTTGTACGTTTTATGACCTAAAAGGATGCTATTTGTGGAAAATAGATTATATGATAAATTAAAGATTAAACGCCAAAATGATTTTCATATGATATCTACAATAAAGATAAAAAGGAAAAATGTCTGGAAAACAGGAATATTCCCTTAAGATGTAAGTAAAAAGGATCGGAAATGGGTTGGTTGTAATTTTTTATTTCAACTAACAAAACAATAAAGAGAAAGGTTTTAATCAGTGTAAATTACCACTTTTACTGAATTGGATTACAAATTTTCTATTACCCTATTATCGTTAATGGTGGTTTTTTCTGCTACGATGCCAAGTCTTATGGCACATGCACAAACTGTACCCTCTACAGGTGTTGATAGATCGATTGATGCATGTGTTAACCAATACGATAGCGGTCAATTGACACCAGATTGCTATTACATACAACAAATGGCATACCTTGGTTTGCATTATGATCGTTTCATGTTGACAAAAGGTAATGTCATACCGGCAGATACTTTGATAGTTACTGAACAAACAAACATAACACTTTCAGGTTTAAAATCAACATCACCAATTCCGGAGAATATATTGTCTTACGCTTGGACACAAACCGCCGGTGATATGGTAAAATTATCTTCTACTACTGATCCTATAATATCATTTGTTGCACCAGCAGTTAATGTAGATCAAGTAAAATTATTGCGAATTGTACTAGATGTAAACGATGCACATGGTGGAACAGATCAAACTTCAATCAACGTTATAGTTATTCATCATAATCGCCCACCAGTTGTGACTGTAACTACTCCTCTTACAGTTAATGAAGGAACCCAGGTAACACTTTCAGGTTCTGCAACTGACCCAGACAATGATCAGTTATCATATGCATGGGGACAATCATCAGGGCCACATGTAAAATTAGCATCTTATTCTGATACAACTACAACATTTACTGCACCAATAATTTATCCTGATACAAACAAAGTTCTATTGTTTATGCTTACAGCAGATGATGGACATGGAGGTAAATCAAGTGCTACAGTAACAGTTAATGTTGTAAGCACTCATCATACCCCAACAGTAGTATGCCAAGATATGACAGTTAGTGCGAACTCTCAAGTAACGCTTTCATCTACAGTAACAAACCCAGATAACGATACATTGTCATATGCTTGGAAACAAATTTCAGGTCAACCAGTAGCATTGTCATCTACTACTGATGTAAGCCCAACATTTACTGCACCAGCTTATAATGCAGCTGGTAACGAACTTAAATTCCAAGTTGATGTTACTGATGGTCTATTAGATGTTCAATCATGTCAAATTACAGTTACTGTAAATCCATTACCAGTACAGGTATTGCCACCAGTAGCAAATGCAGGTCCTGATCAAACTGTTAATAATAATATCCAAGTTATCTTGGATGGTAGTGCAAGTACTGGTAAACATCTGACATATTCTTGGAAACAAACTGGAGGAGATCCTGTGACAATACTCTTTGCTAATACAGCACATCCAGTATTCTTTGCACCAGACGTTAATGTTAGTGAAGCAAAGGTGCTAGAGTTTACACTGACAGTTAGTAATGAAAATGGACAAAGCAGTGCTTCTGTGAAAATCACAGTAGTGAATCCAAACTTGCCTCCAACAGCTGTAATCACTCCACAATAAGAAAAACAGACTCGTTGTCTCAAATTGGATCAAGAAAACAATTCTTTTTCCTTAATGTTTTCTAATTATTTCTAAATTTCCTGTTTTATTCATAGGTAATCATTAGTATGTTATTGTTATTTTTGGAAAAATGGTGGACCAAGGATTTGTCTAGCCACAGAGGGTTTGGATATGACGTCTTGTCAGCAAAAATTCATACAAAAGGGCAGTAAGCTTATCGGAGTAGCTACAAAACTCCTTTCCTAAATTTTTTATTTATATAATTTGCACCAAAGCATGATTAATCTTTATAAACAAAATCTCTTGGACTCGTACCAACTGTTAGTTCAAAAACTGTAAGGCTTGCTTACGTTATGATTTGTTGGAAATCCATAACATAATGCCAAAAAGGAACGCATTTTTTCACAAAAATTCCAGCCTGCTTATGAGATCATGTGATGAATTACAATTATGAGTCAAACACACAAAATGCATGAACGAGTTGAGAACCAGTTTTTGAAAAATATCATTGCACAAGAATCAAAAACTCTAAATTCAGGTTGGATTACGATACAAGATCCATCTTATGTCAAATTAATTTTCGAAGCCTTGGGAGATAGGGATACGAAAAACATTCTAAATGCTGTTTTAGACCAGCCAAGAATTATTTCAGAAATCCTTCAAATTGCAGAGATGCCACAAACCTCTGGTTATAGAAAAGTAAACACCTTGATTGATAACGGTTTATTGATGGTTCAAGGATATGTTAATACATTTGATGGAAAACAAGTAAAAAAATATAGATCAATTTTTGAAAATGTAGAAATTAACATTGAAAAAAACAAGATTGTTATCAAAATTCTGCCTACAAAAGAATCATCGTCAACCTAATCTTGGTTCTAGTCCTGCAAGACTCTCTACAAATTCCTTTTCAAATTTTTTATTTTAACTAAGCAAAAGAGAACCTACAAATTGCTTAAACGATTATTGAAACAAATGGAAATATACACTTGTCCCATGCATCTAGAAGTGAGACAAGACAAGGCTGGCAATTGCCCTAAATGTGGTGGTATGAAACTTGTGCCTTTAGATTCCTTGAAAGCTAAAGTTGTTTCCAAAAATAATGAGAATGGAGGTGTTGGCTCATCAACGTGGAAAAATTACATACCTCTGGCAATAATAATTGGTTTGATATCAGTAACAACAATTATTCTGTCCTTCAGGGATTCCCAACTTGGTAATTTTGCAATCTCAACAACCATGTCTTACTTTATGATAGGATTTTTTCTTGTTTTCGCTGGCTTTAAGCTGATAGGTTTGAAGGGCTTTGCAGAAGGGTATTCTACTTATGATCTTTTGGCAAGAAGAATTTTCGCATATGGATATGTTTACCCATTCATTGAACTGTTTTTTGGATTGGTAATGATATTAAATCCAACTTCAAAGTCACTTCTGCTAGCGGAGATCTTGGTCATGAGCTTCAGCGGATTAGGTGTAGCAATAAAGCTGAGGAAGAAGGAAAAATTCCAATGTGCCTGCTTGGGAACTATCCTGAAAGTACCATTGACAAAAATTACTGTTGTCGAAGATTTCGGCATGGCAGTATTGGCGTTAGTGATGTTGCTTATCGTGACCTAGCTGAGGCTTTTTCCATCATATGAAATAGTTATAATTTCTGAATCATGATTAGAATCCTGTAAAACTAGTCATTTTTCATAGCAAACTAATACAAAACTAATTCCAACAGACCAAAATTGTGGCAGAAAGGACACATTTCATCTTTCAAACTTTCCTGTCTGGTTTTTTTCTTGGATGTAAGAACAACTCCATTAAATCCACAATTAATTGTCTTGCATTTTGCCCTAACAGCTAATTTTTCAGCATGATTTTTTCTGAAGTAGGATATTATACTCATATCACGTTATTTGCTTGAAAGATCTATAAAAAAATGGTTTGCCACATTTGGAAATAACTTGAATTTCTACTCGTCATGGTTTAGACACTCCAATTTGCACCAACAGTGGAGGTGGACCGAGGGGGATTTGAACCCCCGACATCCGCGTTGCGAACGCGGCATCACTACCACTAGACTACCGGCCCTTTTGTTATCAAGAATGTTATCTGTTTTTATTCATTTACTCTCAAAGAATAATACTAGGATTCTGAAGAAAATCACTGATGACTTTTGATACGATAATTACTGATTCACATGTACTTTTACCAAGCGGAATGATAGAAAAAAACATTGTAATTGATGATGGTAAGATTGTTGATTTTACAACTGAAGTTCCACAATGTAATACAAGAATTAACGCTAGAGGTTTGATATCTATGCCTGGAGTTATAGATCCACATGTACATTATGGTGTTTATTCACCAATAGGAAAAGCTGCAATTACAGAATCAAGAGTAGCAGCTATTGGAGGAGTTACTACAATGATGCGAATGTTAAGGTTGGGAGGTTCATACAAAAAGCTTCTTGATTTGCATCTTTCGGAGAGTTCTACTTCTCATTATATTGATTATACTATTCACGCATCAATTCTTCAGAAAAATCAAATTGAAGAAATGGAATTTTGTACAAAAAAAGGAATTAACTCATTTAAAGTTTACATGAACTTGGGTGATGATGTAGGTCATGTCTATATGGATATGGATCCTAGATCAAGTTCCTTAGACGAAGAAAAAGTGGAAATAGATTTAGACATGATTGAGAAAATAGTTTCAACTGCAGCATCTCTACAATGTCCTGTCTTGGTTCATGCTGAGGATTATAAAATGTGTTCATGTGGTATAAGAGAAGGAAAAGAAAAAAAGAAAGATGGGCTTGGAGCATGGTCGGAGAGCAGATCAGTTGAATCTGAGATAAAATCTATTAGAACTATTTCTAAAATTGCCCGAAAAGTTGGATGTGTTTTATACTTTGTACATATTGGATCACAAGGAGCTATGAATGCTATAAAAGATGAAAAAAAGAACGGCACAAAAATTTTTGTTGAAACTTGTCCTCATTATCTTACATTGTCATATGAATCACAAGAAGGTTATCTGGCAAAAGTAATGCCACCAATTAGAACATCAAATGATGTAGGTGCAATATGGAAAGAAATCCAGTTAGGTACTGTTAATTCAATAGGGACAGATCATGTTGCAAATAGACTAAATCTTAAACTGGCAGGAAATGCGGTATGGGATGCACTTGCCGGCTTTCCTGGAATAGGAACAATGTTGCCAATCTTGATTAGTGAAGGTGTAAACAAAGGTAGGATGACATTAGAACAACTTGTCTCTTTAACAAGTGTTAATACTGCAAAAATATTTGGAATGTTTCCAAAAAAGGGAAGCCTTCAAAATGGCTCAGATGCTGATATTGCTATTATTGACTTGAAAAAAGAGAACAAGGTTTCCAGTCAACTACTCGACGGTTTTTCAGATTATACTGTATATGAGGGTTGGAATCTGAAAGGTTGGCCTGTTAAAACATTAGTAAGAGGAGAGATTGTAGCAGAAGACTTTGAAATACTAGGTAAACCAGGTTATGGAAAATTTGTTACTAGACCTGTTCTAAGTTAAAACATCAAATTTTCCATTTTCTTTTACTTTGTATATTATGTCTGGTTTTGTAAAGAGTCCAACTTCTATAACACCTGGAATTTCTATGAGTTTTGTAGCCAATTCTTTTGGTTTTAGTATGTTGCCAAAATCACAATCCAAAATTATGTTTCCATTTTCTGTCACAAAAGGATACCCTCTTTCTATAATACGCAGGTTTGGTTTTCCGCCATATTTCTTAATTTGTTTTACTGCAATATTTCTCGCAAAGGGATATACTTCAACTGGAACACTTCGGTTTAATTTTTTAACAAATTTTGATTCATCAGCAATAATGACAACTTTCTTTGCGGTATTTATTAGAATTTTTTCGCGCAATAATGCTCCACCCCCACCTTTTATCATATTTTTATTTTCATCTATTTGATCTGCACCATCAAAAACAAGATCTATGTGTTCGATTTGATCTGCTTCAATTATTGGTATTCCTGCTTTCTCTGCTTCTATCTTGATTTGTAAAGATGTGGGAATTGCTTTTATCTTGATTTTATTTTTTTTTAGATAAGGACCAATTAATCTAACTATAGTAGTCGCAGCCCTTCCACTACCGAGTCCCAAAACATAGTTGTCTTTAATCAACCTTAATGCATCGCTTGACAATGCCTTAATGGCATCATCTAATGTCAACTATTCTACCTCTACTTGTTCTAGCTTTGAAAGTGCTTTCATTATTTCGCTTTTAATCTTATCAATATCTTTGTCATCTTCTTCCAGTTTTTCTTCCTCTGGAATTTTTAACGCAGTAGGAATCTGAATTTTTTTCTCAGTAGGTGTTTGTTGTTCAAGATGGGGAGTTTCTATGACTGGCTGTGGTGTCTCTATGACTGGTTTTGGGATTTCCAATGGTTGAATTTCAACTTGTTTTGGTTGTTCGATTTCCACAACTGGATTGATCACTTCTTGTTTGGCAATTTGTTTTGGTGTGGCAACGGCTGGTTTTACAAACTCTAATGGAAATTCTGGAATTCTATTTGGGATCTCTGTCAGCGTTGTAATCTCTACTGATCTATGATTCTCTGGAATTGGAATTTCAATAAACGGTTTTGAAACATATTCTTCTTTTGGTTTTTGTATCTCAGTTTTTGTTTCAACTTTCTTCATTTGTGGTTTTTCATAAACAATTTCTTTGATTGGTTCTGGTTGTTTTGTTTGGGGTGCAGGAATAATAGTAATTGCAATCTTGGAAGAAATTTCGTTTAGTCTTTGATCTAAATGTGATAGCTTTTGATCCATTAATGTTATCAATCCATCTCCAAGTGGTCCAAGATCTGGATGCTTACTAGCTATCTCTAGTTTCTCGATTCTAGTTATTACAATACCAAGCTGATGTTGATATCTGAGTAACAATCTGTCACGATGTACTTTTGAGAGTTCAGATTCCTGCTGATATAATCTGGATATTGTTTTTGTAAGGATTTCTTTTTCTATTTTTAATGATTGAATCTGGCTTTTGATAGTTGAACTTGTTCCGATAATTTGTTTGTTATTTCTTCGTTTTGGGATTTTGTCCATGGCAACTGCCGTACAGGCTCCTGCAACTGAACCTAAAACCAAAACTAATTCTTCCATCTAGGTATACCATTTGATCCAAGTGTATTTTCTTATTCTTGCATCTGGATATCCGCAGCTAGCACAACGTTTGTGTCGTGCATGATATGCGTTTTTTCCACATCTCCTACATCTGATGTGAGTATGCTTTTTTGTATACCCACCCATTGAGGTTGTTCCTTTAGTCATTATACAATCACTTTGGTGGCGGAGATATGATTACCACATTGTCTCCTCGGACAACTATGGTTCCAAGACTTTTTGACTCGCCCTCCGAAGGGATCTCTTCTGAAGAGTCAAGTAGCAGGTTCATGTGTTGGTCAAAACCATGTAGGTTTCCTCTAATTACTTTGCCGCCCTTTAGTTTGATAAGAACGACTTTGTTGAGGCTTTCATCCAATACTTTTACTGCCATGTCTACTGACATTTATTTCACTTATTACTCCATGTATCGAGGGTATATATTAAAATTTCATTGGTGTAATTTTCGGCTTTTATCAGTAAGGCAAGTTTGACTCTTTTAGGAGATTCTGTACAATCTCTGATAAGATCATCTTACCATCTTTTACAGTTGCTTTAGTAGGATCTCCCCACACACCATTTTTTGCTATAGCTAAAAATGATCTAGATGCAAGTTTGTTTAATCGATTTTTTTGTTTTTCAGAATATTTGTCAATATTGAATCCTTTTCGTGCCTTTTTCATCGCTACTCTTTTTGATATTGCAAGCATTATTGATGTTTCAACAAAACCGGCATGATCAAACTTTCTTTTCATAAAATGCCAGTAGGAAAACACTGAAACTTGTACTTTTCCTCTTGTAATTTTATTCATTATTTCAGGAATATTTTTTAAAGATGGTTGATTACCGTGATGACCATTAAGTATTATGATATGATTGATTCTATTTTTTGATAAAGATGTACACAAATCTATAATAAATTTTCGTAATGTTGACTTTGGTATACTCAGATTAAAGCGCGGGTGATGTTCAAATGAAACTCCATAATTTATTGTAGGTAGAAGCATAAAGTCCGTTTTTTCTGAAAGACGTTTTGCAATCTCAGATACAATATCTGAATCGGTAGAAACTGGTAGATGAGGACCGTGTTGTTCTATGGAACCCACCGGAATGAGAGCAACACGTCTCTTAGTTTTAATTAACTTGCTTAAAGCGGGATCTGAAAGATCTTTAACTTCGATCATCTAGATCGCTTAGGTTTCACATGGACTTTTCCCCAGTAGACTTCTAATCTTCCCTCTAGGTGCATTTTTACTGCTTCCAAAAGCGTTTTCGCTTCGATTCTTTGCCCTTTATTTTTTAGGGATTCTACAGTTTCATCTGAATCTATTGCAAATGCATCTTGGAAAATTATTGGACCTTGATCCAAATCTTCGGTTACATAATGTGCAGTACAACCAACTATCTTTGCACCGCGTTCATATGCTTGCATATATGCAAAAGCCCCTGGAAATGCTGGTAAAAGTGATGGATGTATATTGATTATTCTATTAGGATATCTCCAAACAAAGTTTGGTGATAAAATTCTCATGTATCTTGCTAAAACTATCAAGTCAATATCGTATTGTTTTGTAATTGCAAGTATTTTTTCTTCAGATTTTGACTGATCAGCATCTTTAACAAGTACAAATGGGATCTTTGCTCTTTTTGCAATGGAAGCCAGTGTATTTTCTGTACCAATAATTACTATAATCTCACCTTTTAACTGGTTTTTTGTTCTAGCTTCAAGAATAGCTTGAAGACAATGTGCTTCTTTTGTAACAAGAATTGCTACTCTCTTTCTAAGTGCAGCTTCATGATGTACATTTACTTCCATCTTTAGATTTTTTGCTAGCTGTTCTACTTCATGATTAAATTTTTTTATGTTAATTTTTTGTGTAAATGACGATTCAAGATACATTCCAAACAAACCCCTAATTACATTCTGATTAATTTTTTCAACATTACCCCCTTTTTGAAATATAAAATTTGTAAAGCCTGCTACTACTCCCTCATGATCTCTACCTACTACAGTTATCTCTATTCTTGTTTTGTTCATTCTAAATTTGTTGTAAAGCCGTACTTTATTAATGCTTAAATACCCTTTTGAGATATCTCGTAGTGATAAAATGCGTGGATGCTATAAATTTCCAATTCTATAATGCGTGAGCGATGAGTTGAGTTTTTTAATATTATGCAAAACTGAGGAAAAATAATGGATAGATCTAGAGGCTCAGAAAAAAACCGTAATAGAGGAAAAAGTTATGATCATAATAATCCAGTAAGAATTTGTACAGTATGTTCAACTTTAGGTGATTGGCATTGTTATGAATGCTCCAAAGACTTTTGCGGTTCTCATTTTACAAACCACAAAGAAATGCAACTTTGTGTAGCACAGTAGGTGCGGGAGGTGGGATTTGAACCCACGAACTCCTAAAAGACAGGGTCCTAAGCCCTGCGCCTTTGACCAGGCTTGGCAACTCCCGCATGCACCATGACTTTTAAGACAAATTTATCTATTGTTGATGGTAATATGGCAAAGCTATTCGGAACAAATGGAATCAGAGGTGTATTCGGAGAAAATTTTACGCTAGGTTTTGCATCTGAAATTACATTATCACTCGCAAATTTTTTTAAAAAAGGTCCCATTCTTATAGGATATGATGGCAGAGATTCTAGTATTATAATTTCAAAAATAATATGTTCTTCTTTGAATTCGGCTGGACTTGATTGTGCTATTGCTGGATTAGTTCCTACACCGTGCCTACAATTTGCTACAAAAAAGCTTGGTTACAATGGAGGTATAATGATAACAGCTTCACATAATCCACCACAATATAACGGAATAAAGCCAACTGCAAAAGATGGTGTAGAAATTTCAAGAAAAGACGAACTAAAAGTAGAAGCAATTTTTTTTAAAAAGAAATGGAAAATAAACCCAAAGAATTTTGGCAAAACAAAAAGGGAAGAAAAGGCTATCCGAACCTATCTAGATGGAATAAAGACACAGGTTGATACTAAAAAAATCAAGTCTAAAAAATTTAGAATAGTCATAGATCTGGGTAATGGGGCTCAGGCAATAACCGCTCCAAGATTATGTCATGATCTTGGGTGTGAGGTGATAACTATTAACGAAGAAATTAACGGGTCATTTCCTGGAAGAGGATCTGAACCAACTCCGGAAAACTTACAGGATCTATCAAACAAAGTAGTTAAAACCAAAGCAGATCTAGGAATTGCATTTGATGGAGATGGCGATAGAAGTATTTTTTGCGATAACAATGGAAAAATTTTAACTGGTGACAGATCCGCACTTCTTATTTCTAAATTCATCCTGAACAAAAATCCGAAATCAAAATTGATTACAACAATTAATTCTACATCTGGAATAGAAGATATTGCAGAAAAAACAAATTCTCAAGTTTTAAGAACAAAAGTAGGAAGTGTAGAAGTTTCACGAGAAATGATTGCCACAAAAGCAATGATTGGATTTGAAGAAAATGGCGGATTTATGTATGGAAAACATAATCAAGTCAGAGATGGTGCAATGACTATGGCATTAGCATTAGATTTACTTGCACATTCCAACAAAAACATGTCAGAAGAATTGGAACTTTTACCTTCATCATTTACTACAAAAGGTAAAATTGAATGCTCAAAACAAGAAGCAAGAAAAATAATTCAGACTCTGATGAAAGAAAATCAAAAGAAGGATACAACTGATGGAATCAAAATAATCTTTGACAAATCAAATTGGGTGATGATTAGGCCAAGTGGAACGGAACCAATAATAAGAATTTATGCAGAATCTGATTCCATAGAAAAGCTTCATGATCTTTTTGCAAAATATATGTCAAAAATAAAATCAATTCTTGGCAGATAACACTTTTAAAACCAATTGGAAGCACTCTAGGGATGGAAATGATCCCAATGGGTGATACATGTGGCTAAGGCTTATTATGTGAAGTTTCAGGTACCTGAGGACTTGGTCAGTCCAATCTATGAGGCACTACGAGTAGCCCATCAGAGTGGAAAGGTAAAGAAGGGTACAAACGAGGTTACAAAAGCAATTGAACGCGGAATAAGTAAACTTGTTATTATTGCCGAAGACGTGGAACCTCCAGAAGTAGTGGCACACCTTCCAATACTTTGTGAGGAACATGGTGCAGCATATGCATTCGTTCCAAGCAGGCAAGATTTAGGTAAAGCTCTTGGAATAGACGTTACTTCTGCAGCTGCATCAATAATTGATGCAGGAGATGCTCAGCACATAGTAGATCAAATCATAGCATCGCTTTCACAGATTAAGGGTGGGCAAGCTAGTAAATGAGCAGTGAAGGAGTTATTCCGGCAGAAGTCATACAAATAGTTGGCAGAACTGGTATTGCTGGTGAAGTTATTCAAGTTAGAGTAAAAATAATGGATGGAAAAGACAAAGGAAGAATCTTAACAAGAAATGTAAAAGGTTCAGTACGAATGTCTGACATTTTGATGTTACGCGAAACTGAACGTGAAGCTAGAAAAATAAAGTGATTATAATTGAGTGTACTAGTAAAACCATGCAGTTTTTGTAATAGGCCAGTAGCAAAAGGATCCGGAACAATGCTTGTTAAAAACGACGGCACTGTTTTCTGGTTTTGTTCGTCAAAGTGCAAAAAAAACATGCTTGTTTTAAAACGAGATCCAAGAAGACTCAAGTGGACTAACAAATACGTTAAAGGCGGAATAAAGGTCAAAAAATAAAATGTCTGAGCAATCGCTTTTTATTGTAAAGCCAGACGGAGTGGAACGAAAATTGGTCGGTCAAATTTTGTCAAGGTTTGAAAATAAAGGATTCAAAATTGTAAAACTAAGGATGTTTACTTTTACAAAAGAAATGGCCGAAGAATTTTATTCAGACCATAAATCAAAACCGTTTTTTGGTGAACTCGTGTCTTTTATAACATCGGGCAGAGTCGTGGCAGCAGTAATAGAAGGTAATAATGCAATCATTACAACTAGACTCATGATTGGTTCCACAAAATCTTTCGAGGCATCTCCAGGCTCAATTAGAGGTGATTTTGGACTTGGATTTACCGACAACATAATTCATGCCTCCGATTCTAAGAAAAGTTTTGAAAAGGAAGTATCTGTAGTATTCAAGTGAAACTAGTTGCAAATACGACAGCCAATCGTGGTAGTTCTTGGTCATGTAGATTCCGGTAAGACTTCATTACTTGACAAAATTCGTGGAACTGGAGTCCAAGGAAGAGAAGCGGGTGGTATTACCCAACACATTGGAGCAAGTTTTCTTCCATCTGATACAATAAAGAATATCTGTGGTCCACTCTTTGCTAAACTAAGTGGCGGAAAGGATGAGATTCCTGGTCTTTTAGTAATTGATACACCAGGACATGAGGTTTTTACAAACCTGCGAGCTCGTGGAGGATCTGCAGCAGATATTGCAATATTGGTTGTTGATGTAAACAGAGGATTTCAACCACAAACTAATGAAAGTTTGAAAATATTGCAGAGCAGAAAAGTACCATTTGTAATAGCATTAAACAAAGTAGATCAGATTTCTGGTTGGAAAAAAACTAATACAAAATTTATTTCACAATCAATAAAAGAACAAGATGCATTTATACAGACTGCACTTGATGAACTACTTTACAACGTTGTAGGAACATTGTCAATACTAGGTTACAATTCTGAGGCATTTTACAGGGTTAAAGACTTTACAAAAGAAATATCCATAGTGCCAGTGAGTGCACGAACTGGAGAAGGAATTCCAGAACTACTTGCTGTGTTAGTCGGTTTAACCCAACAATACATGCAAAAAAAACTAGAACAAGAAGAAAAATCCACAAAAGGCATTGTACTTGAAGTCAAAGAAGAAATTGGTTTAGGTGTAACTGCAAACATTATTTTAATTGATGGTAACCTCAAAAAAGGCGATACCATCGTCCTAGCAAAAAGGGATTCTGTAATTGCTACAAAAGCAAAAGCAATACTTTTGCCAAAACCGCTTGATGAGATGAGGGATCCACGAGATAAATTCAAGCCTGTTAATGAAGTTACGGCTGCGGCAGGTGTCAAAATCGCTTCGCCTGATCTTGATGGTGTTCTTCCAGGAAGTCCTGTATATGCCACTTCTGACGATTCTCAGGTAGAGGAACTGAAAAAATTAGTTGAATCTGAGATGAAATCTGTTTTTGTTAAAACAGATACAAAAGGAGTTATTCTAAAATGTGATACAATTGGTTCTCTTGAAGCTTTAACTGATCTATTAAAACGCCAAAACGTACCGATATCCATGGCAGATATTGGACCTGTTACAAGACGTGATGTAGTTGAAGCACTTTCAATAAAAGAAAAGGACAGACATCTGGGTGTTGTAATTGCATTTAATGTTAAAATTTTACAAGATGCCCAGGATGAAGCTGATGCAAATCATATACGAATTTTCCATGATCAAGTAATTTACAGTTTAATTGATAACTATACTCATTGGGTGGATGAAGACACAGCAAATGAAGAAAATGCTGTTTTTTCGGAGATTACCCCATTGTGCAAATTTACATTTCTAAAAGGATACATATTTCGAAAAAGCAATCCTGCAGTCTTTGGGGTTCATATAGATGTAGGTATTCTAAGACAAAAAGTTCCAATAATGAATGCATCTGGAAGAAAAATAGGAGTAATTCATCAACTGCAAGACAGTGGTAAAAGTATTCAAGAGGCTAAAAAAGGACAAGAAGTTGCGGTTTCAATCCAAAACATAACAATTGACAGACAAATATCAGAGGAGGAAGTTTTCTATTCTTTTCCACCGGCACCTGAGGTAAAGCTTTTGATCAAACAATTTGCTCACAAATTAAATCCTGAAGAATTCCAAGTATTACAAGAGATAGTGCAAATACAAAGAAAGCTAAATCCTATGTATGGGTATTAGGCATATTTCTGTGCAAGCATATGAATACCTGGTTCGCCAACTGCACCAATAGCCTTGTCTACTAGTTGACCATTTTTAAAAATGATAAAGGTTGGAATTGCATACACACCATATCTTGCAGAAATCCCTTGGGCATCATCAACATTTACTCGAGCAAATTTGATAGTTTTATATTTTTTAGATAATCTGGTAAATATTGGGAGCATGTATTGGCATGGACCACACCAGGTAGCCCAAAAATCAACAAGTACTGGTTTATCACCAGTAATAGCATTATCAAAATTCGCATCTGTTAGTTCCAGAATTTCTGGTTCTTTTTGAGTTGTCATTTCTGTCATTTTCTTTTTCATTATTTCTTCAAGTTCTTTATCTACCAACAGAAAGTCAAAGAAGTAAATACTATTTAATAATTTAATCTATAAATCAAGAAGAAATCTCATCATGATGGGTTTTTCCTGTTTTATTTCCATTAGATGAAAGGTGGGTGATTTTATCTCTAATTTGAAATGATGTTTTTTAAAATCTATTTCTTCACCATCTATGTTTGCTACAAGACTATATTCGCCATTTTTTGTTAATGTTACAGAAAATCTTCTTGTTGCAAATCCTTCTGTTATTGTAAGTATGATGATCTCTTCAAGCCAATTGTAAAGTAAGTTATTAAGATCTTTTGCAACAATTTCAATTTTTTTATGCCTCTTTTCTTCGACTGAATTGATATCTATCATTGTATCAACAACTGATATGCCAGCATTTTCAAAAGCTTCTTCAAGTGTGTTTCCAGCGACTTCGATAAAGGCATCTGTCATGTGTTCCAAATCTCTATATGCCATTGATTTTATGATGCAAATCTCATCTATTAATCCCTTGTAAAATTAAGATAGTTGTTCTAACAGATAGTTGTAATCAGAAAGTCTAAATGCATTAGAAAAAGAATGATTCTTGAATTTGGATTTACCACGGGGAATGAGGGATATAGAATTTCAGGAAACCACTAAAATTGAATATATACGACAAAAATTTATCCAAACTTCAAACCTTTTTGGATTCCACTTCATGGAACCGTCTCCAATTGAATTAGTTTCAGTAATAGAGACAAAAAGTGGTCCTTCTATTAAAAATGAAATTTATTATTTTACTGATAAAGGTGATCGGGAGGTCGCATTAAGATTTGATTTCACTATTGGACTTACTAGATACGCAGTATCACAAAAATCAATGAAATTACCTGCTAAACTTTCTGCCTTTGGTGGTGTATGGAGATATGATGAGCCACAAAAAGGAAGATACCGATTCTTTCACCAATGGGATGTTGAAATTTATGGTCAACCCAACATAGAATCTGATGCAGAAATAATTGAATTTACATCTAAATTTCTAGATAATCTAAAATTACAAAATATAATCATAGACATATGCGATCGTGAACTTGTAGAATCACATGTTCACAAAATCTTCCAATCTGATTCACCAAATCTTGTAGGTGACATACTAAGAGCCGTAGATAAGATTCAAAAAAAGAAAAAACATGAAATAATTAAAGAGTATAGTGAAAAAGGTTATTCTAGTTCTGATCTAGAAAAAATACTTGAATTTTCTCAAATTAAAGGATCACCTGAAGAAATAGAAGAAAAATTAGATGTAAAAGAATTAAAAAACTGGAATAAACTACGACTCCTCTTTACCTCATTAAAAAATAGGCATGTTGACAATATCAGAATAAACTTTGGTATTGTAAGAGGTCTTGATTATTATTCTGGTATAGTGTTTGAAGCGTTTGATTCAACATCTGATCTTGGGGCGCTTGTAGGTGGAGGTAGATATGACAATTTGACAAAAGCTTTTGGACGAGAGGATTTGGGTGCAACTGGAGTGGCAGGTGGTGTTGAACGTATAGTTAATTCTCTTGAAAAACAAGGAATTGATGTTGATACAAAAACATCACAGATTTGGGTTGCATATATTAATGAAGAAATGCAAAAAATTGCACTTGACATAGTGTCTCAACTAAGACAAAAAGGCATACGTGCAGAAGCAGATCTGGGTGGAAAACCCCTGAAAAAACAAATGGAAATGGCATCAAACTCAAAATATGTGATCATTGTGGCCCCAAAAGAATATTCTACAAAATCTGTTGTATTGCGTGACATGAAAGATGGAACTGAAAAACAAGTTCCGATTGAATCTATATTATCTGATCCAAAGTCTAGTCTTCAACTCTAAATGCTCTTGTAAGCATTACAAGTTCAGGCCCATTCGTCAAGGTTCCTACTACAAGCGATTTGTTATTTGCTAGTATGCCTGATGCAAGATATGGAGAGCCACCGTTTATTGTTGCAGGTTCAAGTTCTACTCCTAACACTTCAGAAAAAACTTTGATGTCATCTTCTTCGGTATTTGGATGAATAATTCCTCCATGTGATGTAGCAATAGCCATAGCGCCATCTTGGTGATAGCCTGCAACCCTTTTCTGCAATACCTCTATTCCTAATACGTCTTCTACCTTCTTTACAAATTCATTTGGAATCAAAGGAGACATTATTCCGCCTTTATCATTAACACAGATCAAATTCCCAATCGCAGTATGTTTGGTTTCTAAAATATCTATATTAAGACCAGTTGATTTTTTGAGATGTAAAAGTTCTTCTTCTAAACAATTACGTGGTAATAACATTCCCTTATTGTTAACAACCATGAGAGGTCCAAGCAATCTTGTGTTTGCTACTGAAGTAAAAACGTAATCAGTTTGTAGAAATTCTGATAGGTTTTTTGCTTTTGATGTTGCAAAGCCGTTGGGTAAAAAAACAAAATTATCATTACATTTAGTGTATATTCCTACGTTAGGACTGCGATAAACATCGTATTTGAAAATTCCCATTGAGTCAAGACAACGGAAGTGAAGATATGAATTTATCTTGTATACACTTTAAATAAGTAAACCATAACGTGATCTTCATGCCTATAGATTCAAATTTTCCAAAAAACCATATTGCTATTGAAAAATTTAAAGATCCTCTAAGCGATAACTTTCACCTTGTTTGGGGTCCAGGAAGACTTGCTGAAGCTGCTTCTGATCAAAAAGTCAAGGCAGCATATGCAGAAAATGGAGAAGAAATCAAACCAATGGGAATTCATGGCACTTTTGTTGCAGTAGATTGGGATTCTTGTATAGCTGATGGGGTTTGTCTTCTTAGTTGTCCTGTTAAAGTATTTGAATGGTACAAAAATCCTGGAGAAACTGGAAGAAATGACAGGAAAGACTATACAGATAAGGCAAGCCCAGTTAAAGAGGCAGATTGTATATGGTGTATGGCATGTGTAGAAGTCTGTCCAACAAAAGCAATCAAAGTTGATCAAGCAATCATGGATATTCATGAAAAAGAGATCGCAAGGTTCAGTTAGTTTAAACTAATATTGTCTAGGTTTAAATAACATATTAATCGACAACTTCCTATGCCAATACCAGAAGATTTTCCAAAAGGATTGAAACCAATTGGAAAAATAGCGCTTGAAGATGGTGAACATTTCCACTTTATGTGGGGCCCAGGTAGAAAGGCAGAAGCAGCTGAAAACGCTGAAGTTATCGCTTCATACAAGGCCCGTGGTGAGAAACTAGAACCAATAGGTGTAAGTGGCACAATGGTCGCAGTAGACTGGGATTCTTGTGTTGCAGATGGTGCATGCATTGAAGCTTGCCCAGTACAAGTTTTTCAGTGGTATAGAACTGAAAAAGATGTTCCAGCAGTCAAAGCTAAAGATCAAAAATTTGCTGGAACTGGAAGTTCTGAAAAAGAACATCGTGCAGATTTCACAGACAAGGCAGATCCTATAAGAGAACATGATTGCATTTGGTGCATGGCTTGCGTCTCCGTTTGTCCTCCACAAGCAATCAAAGTTGATCAGTCAAATCTTGAAGCTCATGAGAAGGCAGCAGGAACCTTTACAAAAATGGAAACAGGTTCTGTCAATCCACACGCACACCACTAAACTTTTCAATTCTTTATTTATTTTTAATTTGTATTTCTAGTAGGTACCAATTTTTATTTTTGTATTGTTATAATTGATAACAAAAACTGTATGATGTTTTAAACAAATTTTAACTAGTTTTTATGAACAGAAACTGCAGAGGTCGCCTAGCCCGGCATGGCGTGGGCCTTGAGAGCCTATGTGCGCAAGCACGCGGGGGTTCAAATCCCTCTCTCTGCGCTATTATTTTCCTATTTTTCCAAGCTCTGCTAAAAGTGCAGATAACTGAATTTCTGGATTTGCACCAATAATTAATCTGTAATCATATTTTGCTATTGATTCTAATATTTCAGAAAGATGAGTGGTTTTGATTTTGTATGCATATTCATTCAAATATTTCAAAAAGTCTGATTCTGACATTCCATAGACTTTGATTAATTCAATCATTTTGTTTCTAGCATCAGATAATTTCCCTGCTATGGCAAGACTCAAGATCTCACCAACATCATTTGTCTTTGTAAGGCCAGATGCTGCTTTTACATTTGACTCATTTACGATTCCAAGGCTTGCTGTTGCTTGTAATATGTTGATGGAATGACGCATGTCTCCTTCAGAATAATCTTGTATGGTTTCAAGTCCCTTTTGTTCAAACTTTATTTTCTCTTTTTTACAAATTTCCTCTAGATGTGATACTATATCCCCTTCAGAGATTCTTGTAAACTTGAAAACAGCACATCTACTCTGAAGTGGATCTATGATTTTTGATATATTATTTGCAATTAAGATAAACCTGCAATATCTGGCAGTATCTTCTATAATTCTACGTAAGGCTGTTTGTGCATCCGAGGTCATTTCATCTGCTTCGTCTAAAATTATTAATTTGAATGGAATTTTTGTATCAAGTCCTGAAAAACGTGCAAATTTTTTCACTCTATCTCTTACCATGTTTATGCCACGTTCATCTGAGGCATTCAGCTCAAGGGTGTGATCTTTCCAATTATCCCCTAGAATTTCTCTTGCCAGACATAATGCCGTGGTAGTTTTGCCAACGCCTGCAGATCCAGAAAACATAAGATGTGGCATTTCAGCGGTATTTTTCAAAAGGGATTTCAGACTTCCAATGATCTCCTTTTGGTTTATTATAGAAGAAAGCTTCATGGGACGGTACTTTTCTACCCACATAGAAGTCTCAGTCATAGGCTGTAACGTTTCTCTCTCACTAATAAAATTACGGCTAAGATCAAATGATCAAAGCAAGTTGTTAACAGAATTGATCGATCGCATTAGTTAAATGCCTGAACGGAGCATGCTTGACGCATATTGAATATATTAGATCTGACTCAACTTCATACCATTGGATATCGCCTACAAGATGTTAAAGTTACTTTTAATCGCGATATAAAGATCGATACACCAGACGTATCAATAGAAGCAAAACATGGCGAAATTTTGAGCATATCACGTTGGGTAGCAGAAGTATTAGCAATGGAAAAACTTGTAGATATTCAGGATACTGACATGATTGTTGCTTTGAAACAAGCACTAGTAAAGGAAAATGTTCAAGGTGACTTTGATTTATCCACTCTTGATTCTGATTTTTATATTAAACTAAATTCATACATACAAAGGCTTCCACAACAAGATCGTGACAAAGTAGAAAGTATGTTAAATACTCTTATGAGAAAAAGACAAGGGAAAATAATCAGACTTGGAGACTCTTCAAAGATGACATCTGATCTTGCAAAAAAACTATCAATAGAAGAACGTGCATTATTTAATGCGATACATTTACAGAGCGTTGCTTTTAACAAACAAATCTTAGGTGACAAGAAATAACAGCACAATCTGAATCAATACACTCTAAAGAAAATCGTACAGATCGGGTAAAAGAATTTCTAACTCAATTCAAAGACAAATCTGGCACTTACAAATATGTAGACGAAATAGATCAGATGATGGCAAAGAAAATACAATATCTTGTAGTTGATTATAATGATCTCGTATCTGTTCCAGAGATCGAATCTGTTTTTAATACTGATCCAGATGAAATTCTAACCATGTTTGCTGGTGCGATAAAAGATATTCTTAAGGAGAGATTTCCACAATATGCGGAAAAAATTAGACATGATGTTAGAGTAAGAATTGCAAACTATCCTGCACAACGTAGCTTACGTGAGATAAACGCCGAAGTCATTGGAAAAATGACAAGTGTATCGGGAATGGTAGTAAGATCATCTGAAATAAAACCACTTGCAAAAGAACTTGTATACATTTGTCCCGACGCTCACGAAACTCATATAGTTCAAGAAAAAGGACTTGAGTTTAATGCACCATTGAAGTGTAGTGATGGAAAATGTACTCATAGGGACTTGGAAATTAGTCCTGAGAAGAGCCGCTTCATAGATTTTCAAATGGTAAGACTACAAGAATTGCCAGAAGATCTGCCACCTGGGCAGCTACCGCATTATGTAGATGTTACAGTATTACAGGATCTAGTTGATAATGCAAGACCTGGGGATCGTGTAATTCTTACAGGACTAGTACGAATTGAACAAGAACACATTCCATCAATGCGCGGAAAAACTGGAATCTACAGATTGCGAATACAGGGAAACAATATAGAATTTCTTGGAGGAAGAGGTGGTAAAACTTCTAGAAGTACAGAAAGAGAAGAAATTTCACCAGATGAAGAAAAAATAATTAAATCTCTTGCAACAAATACTGATATTTATGATAGGTTGGTGGCATCATTTGCACCTCACATACATGGACATGAAATAATTAAAGAATCAATTTTGCTTTTAATTGTTGGTTCTACTCAAAGAGTGCTTGCTGATGGTGCCAAGATTCGTGGCGACATTAACATCTTTCTTGTGGGAGATCCTGGTACTGCAAAAAGTGAAATGCTAAAATTTTGTGCAAGAATAGCTCCAAGGGGTCTGTATACCTCTGGTAGAGGTTCTACTGCAGCTGGACTTACAGCAGCAGTAGTACGTGATAAAATTGGTATTATGATGCTAGAAGCAGGTGCAGTTGTTCTTGGTGATCAGGGCCTTGTATGTATTGATGAATTTGATAAAATGAAACCAGAAGATAGAAGTGCACTCCATGAAGTAATGGAACAACAATCTGCTAGTATTGCAAAAGGTGGAATTGTTGCTACGCTAAATGCTAGGACTTCGATTTTAGCGGCAGCAAACCCAATGTATGGAAAATATGATCCTTTCAAGAATATTACAGAAAATGTAAATCTCCCAATACCTCTTCTTACTAGATTTGATCTCATTTTTGTTGTACGCGATATACCATCTAAAGAGAGAGATAATAGAATAGCTAGGCATATTCTTAGCCTTCATCGTACTTCTGGTGCTGATACAAAATCACTAATTGACGTGGATATTCTCACAAAATATCTCTCATATGCTAAAAGAATTGAACCCGTAATTACTCCAGAGGCAGAGGAAAAAATCCTAGAATATTATATGAAGATGAGAAATGTTGAATCTGAAGGAATGATAACAGTAACCCCAAGACAGCTTGAAGGCTTGGTAAGATTAGCAACAGCAAGGGCTAGGTTGTTGATGAAGACCCAAGTAGAAGTAGAAGATGCTGAAAGGGCTATCTTTTTGATACAAAGTATGCTTGAAGATGCTGGAGTAGATGTTAATACTGGACAAGTTGATCTTGGAGTTCTACAGGGAAGACCACATAGTGAAGTATCAAAGATGCAGTTGTTTATGGACGTGATGAAGTCACTTGAAGGAGATGAAAAAAGACCAGTTGAAGAAAAGACATTTGTTAAAGAATTGGTAAAGACTGGCAAATTTACAGAAGAAGAAGCTCGTAAATATCTCAAAAAATTGCAACGAGAGTCAGCTATTTATGAATCAAAACCCGGTCATTATAACCGTGTATGAAAGTATCGCAAATTGATCTTCCAAAACAATTCACTGAATTTCTCTCTTCCATAGGCTATGAAACACTTTATCCTACACAGGAATCTAGTGTAGAAGCAGGGCTGTTAGAAGGAAAAAGTATCCTTGTTTCAGCACCCACTGCTAGCGGAAAGACGCTTATTGCTTTACTTGCTATATTGGATCATATTTACAAGAAAAAAGGGAAAATAGTCTATCTTAGTCCTCTTAAAGCTCTAGCATCAGAAAAATTTTCTGAATTTAAAAAACTTGAATTAATTGATTTAGGTAGAAAAATACAAGTAGAACTATCAACTGGTGATTTTGATTTAACAGACAAAAATCTGGGAAAAAATGATATTCTTGTTCTTACTAATGAAAAAATGGATTCTATTATTCGTCATGGAGCTGAATGGATAAATGATATCTCGCTTGTGATAGCTGATGAAGTTCATCTTCTTGGAGATCAAGATAGAGGACCTACACTTGAAATTGTATTGACAAAATTGAAACTGTTAGAACAAAAACCTCAGATACTTGCTTTAAGTGCCACCGTAACAAATGCAGACGAGATTTCTTTATGGCTGGATTCTGAGTTAGTAGAAAGTAACTGGAGACCTGTACCTCTTTGGGAAGGTGTGTATGATCAAGGAGTCGTAACAATGCAAAATGGAAAAAAATTTGAAATAGAAACGAGTATGAGGGGGCCACCTGTAGATCTTGGAATTGATTCTTTAAAAAATGGCGGTCAAGCAATTTTGTTTGCAGAAACAAGAGCACGTTCTGCCTCACTTGCTGTAAAAGCATCTGATGTTATAGGAAAGAGTCTGTTAGAAGAGGAAAAAAAAGAACTAGACAAGATATCACAAAAAATTCTTGATGATAACGAACATACTGATCTAATCAAAAACCTAGCTACTCTTGTAAAAAAAGGAGTAGCGTTTCATCATGCAGGACTTAATCAGAATTGTCGTGAGACAATAGAATCTGAATTTAGAAGTGGAAAAATAAAATTAATTGCATCAACTCCTACATTGGCAGCAGGAGTGAATCTTCCAGCAAGACGCGTTATTATCTCGAACATAAACAGGTATGACGCAAAATTTGGAGGAAATAAACCAATAAGTGTTCTGGAATACAAACAGCTTTGTGGTAGAGCTGGAAGACCACAATATGATAGTTATGGAGAAGCAATTATTGTAGGAAATTCAAATCGTACAGAGTTAGTTGATTACTACATTAACGGAACACCCGAACCCATAAAATCAAAATTAACTGATGATAAAGCACTAAGAACTCATGTTCTAAGCTTAATATCTACAAACCCTGGAATAAAGAGAAATGAAATAATAGAATTTTTTTCAGAGACGTTGTCTGGTTCTCAAGACAGGAAATCTACGATAAAATTTAAAATCCAAATAACCTTGGATTATCTTGAGCTAGAAAATCTAATAAAAGAAAAAGGTGAGAGATTTGTAGCAACTGAATTTGGTAAAAAGACCTCTATGTTATACATAGATCCGCTCACTGCAGTTTATTTCAAAAAATCATTACAAAAAATCTCAAAACGAAAAAATCATACTCTTGGTTTTTTGCATCTTATTACAATCTCGGCGGATTTCTTCCCAAAATTCTCACTGCGAAACAAAGACTATGAGATGGTAGGAACCCTTCTTGAGAATAATGCTTCTGAACTAATTGAAAATATTTCAGAATATGACTGTTCACGAAGCTTACTTGCAATGCATGCTTGGATAAATGAATCAAGCGAGATCTTTCTTTCAGATAATTTAGGCGTAGAATCTGGTGATATGCATAGAATGGTGGAAAATGCAGATTGGCTTGTACATTCATTATATGAGATAGCAAAGCTCGAAACTAGAGATGACATTCTAGACGAATTGAATATTATGCGACAGAGAATATCATATGGAATAAAAGAAGAACTTGTTGAATTGGTAAAGATACGTGGAATAGGAAGAATTCGTTCAAGAATTCTTTACAAGAACGGTATACAAAACCTGCATGATTTGTCTGAAATTTCAGTTAAGAAACTGGCAAACATAGATAAAATAGGTTCCACCATTGCAGAAAACATAAAGATACAGCTACAAAAGATAAGGTGATGCTAGACAAAATCATTCTTGCCATCCTAGTTTCAGCTATTGCCTTTTTTTCTGTTTACATAACAACTCCATTTCTAATAAAAGGATTAGAAAAAAGAAATCTTACAGTAAAAGATTACAATAGAGTTGGAGGAGCCATGGTGCCAAGACCTGGAGGTCCTTCTATACTTGTTGGAATTTTGGCATCTGAATTCACTTTGTATGCTTTTTTTCCTACTGCTGAAATATTGGCCATACTAATCACAACATCGCTTGCCTTTGTAGTAGGACTAATAGATGATCGAAAGGTTCTTGGTGGATGGTTTAAGCCTGTTGCACTTGCTATCTCTGCAATCCCGATTATTTTGCTCGGAACGTATGATCCGCATCTCTCGTTTCCGCTCTTCGGTTCTGTTAGGATTCCTGAGTTGTATATTGCATTAGTAATTTTCATGATTCCTGTAACTGGCAATACCATAAATTCAATTGATGTTCTAAATGGCGTGGCAAGCGGATTTATGACTATTGCAAGTTTTGCCCTTACCATCTCTCTCTTTATAGTTCATAATTATGACATTGCTCTTGCAAGTCTTCCATTAGGATTTGTTTCATTAGCATTTTACAAATATCATAAATTTCCAAGTAGGATATTTCCAGGTGACTCGGGAGCACTTACTCTTGGTGCAATGTATGGAGTTTTAGCAATAGTTGGTCATGTGGAAATAATAGCAGCAGTCGCATTATTGCCAGCAGTGATAAACTCATTTCTATTTTTATCAAGTGTTAAACGTATAATTGAACATAGACAGATAAAATCAAATCCAGTTACTCATACTGATGACTTTAGGCTTATGGCTACTACCGATAAAGATGCACCTGTCACACTAGTAAGATTGATTCTGGTAGGTGGACCAATGACAGAAAAACAAGTTGGGCTTGTAATTTTTAGGCTAGCTATCTTTTCTGCAGTACTTGCAATAGTGACTGCCTTTATGATGGGTGTAAAAATATGAAAGGAACTCAAATTTTTTTATTTGTATTTGTAATGTGGGTTTTAATTATTGTGGGAGGTGGATTATTGATTTCAATTATTGCTCCTTTGACAATTAATGGACATGGTAAATTTGATTCAATCTTAGATTCTGGAGTCAAAGCACTTATTGCAATGATATTGGTGGTTGTTTGGATTTTTATTCTTTCAAAAATTAAAAATTGGATCTTCCACAAACAGATAAAAAATTAACTATTTTCCCACTTTTTCTTTTTTTTATCATACTCTTCTCTGGAATATTTGATTTTAGCAGGTACTCCCACTACTACCATGTCAGCGGGTACATCTTTCGTAACAACAGCTCCCATTGCAACAACACTGTTCTTTCCAACTGTAACTCCAGCTTTTATTACCGCGCGCGAGCCAATCACTGCACCATCTTCTATAATGACTCCAACCATTTTTTTGCTTGCAGGATATGGATCATTTGTAAGAGCAGCAGCAGGACCAATGAACACATTTTTTCCTATTCTTGAAAGAGGTGGGATGTAAACCATCCCCTCAATCATTGTATTTTCTCCTATCTTTACGTTATAATCAACATGTGCAAGAGAACCAATTTTCACATTATCGCCAATTTCTGTATTATCGCCAACATATGCAAAATGCCATATTCTGACATTCTTTCCTATCCTTGCTTTTTCTGAGACAAAGTTTGTTACCAAGGTTATCACAAGTGCCACGGCGATGCCTGTTTAACTATTTTTTCAGGCAACTTTGATTGATTTCTTTTTAGAAATTCAATATCTTGATCCTTGTTTCTTAACTCATCAGGCAACATTATTGGAATTTCTTCTATTATGGGATAAAATCTAGAACATTTTGAGCAATATATAGCACCCTCTAATACTAATTGTTCTTTTGAATTTGATTCAAAAATTTCTAAAGGAAAATGTTTGTCTATAGGACACGCCAACATTTCCATCATTTTTTTGTTCATTTAAGATCTAGATAAATTGGAGTTCCTTTTTGACTAGATAAAAGTGCCGCTTCTGCAACCTTTGTTGTATTTACAGCGTGTTCAGGTTTTACTATTATTTTTTCTTTACCTTCAGATGCGGCAAGAAAATTTTTTATTTCTAAAAGAAGTGGTTCCTCAACTTCTTTTCTTGGAATTTCTGTACCGTGATTAGTCTCAATCTTTACCTCTTGTGAAATAAAATCAGATGATATTATGGCATCCCCACATACTGCACTAAATTTTCTTACTCTTGTTGGAGTTATCCAATTTGAAGCAATAACTGCCACTTTATTATCCTTAAAACCAAGCATTATGGTTGCAAAATCCTCATGTTCATGTCTTATCTTTCCTGATCTTGCAAATACGACCTCTGGAGTGTCATCAAAAAACCACATCGCTGTATCAATATCGTGCACAGAAGTATCATAAATTATCCCTACATCCTTTATGTGAAGAGGCATTCTATTTTCACGATGGAATTCTAGCATTATGAGTTCTCCATATTTTTTTGATTTAACGTATTCTTTGACCAAAGCTACTGCCGGATTAAATCTTTCAATATAACCACATGTCAAAACTACTTTATTTTTTTCTGCAAGCCTCTGAAGTTCTTCTCCCTCATGAGAAAGATATGTCATGGGTTTTTCTACAAAAACATTTTTCTTTTGCTCTAATAATGTTTTTGCAATTTTAAAATGTGTAGAAGTTGGAGTACAAACAAAAGCACCATCAAATTTTTCTGAATTTAATAATGTGTCTAAAGATGAGTAATGATTTACAGAGTATTTTGCTCCTAATTCTTTTGCTCTGGTTGAATCTGCATCACAAACTGCACAAAGTGCGCCCAATTGTGATAGAATTCTTGCATGGTTTTTACCCCATCCACCAGTTCCTATCTGAATAATTCTCAAATTAATACACCGAAGTTATCCAGTTGGAGTATTTTTCATTTCTGCCCATGACTATTTCTGAATATGTTGAACGCAACTGTTTTGCTATATTTCCAGCTTTTCCAATTCCAATCTTTTTACCATCAACAGAAATAATAGGTGTAATTTCTGCAGCAGTACCTGTAAGAAAAATCTCATCTGCTAGGTAAAGTTCAGTACGTGTAATCTCTCTTTCTATAACATCGTATTCTAAATCTTGTGCAATTTTTATTACTGAATCTTTTGTTATTCCTTCAAGTGCAGATGAGCTTGCTGGAGGGGTTATCAATTTGTTGTTTCTTACAATAAACACATTTTCTCCTGGAGCCTCACTCACATTTCCTAATTGATCCAACATAATTGCTTCATCATACCCATTTCGTTTACATTCTTGTGTTGCCAAAATTGAGTTTAGATAATTTCCTCCCATTTTAGCTAGGGGGGGTGTTGATATGTCATGAATTCGTCTCCAAGATGATACACCAGTTTTTATTCCATTTTTGTTAAATAAATCACCAAATGGGAATATCACTATAGCTGTGTGCGTAGGAGTATTTTCTGTTACATGCAAGTTTATGCCATATCTACCAACAAAATAAAATGGTCTTATGTAACATGATTGTTTCACTGCATTTTTTTTACAGAGATTAATTATTGCACTAGCAATTTCCTTATTTGTAAATTTTAAAGAAATTGAATAAATTCTACCTGAATTTCTGAATCTTTTGATATGATCATCTAGTCTGAAGATGTAAAGATTTTTTGAATTCCAATACCCTCTAAGACCTTCAAATACTGAAGTTCCATAATGAATTGCATGCGTCATCACAGAAACCTTTGCTTCACTATCTTTCACAAATTTACCGTCAAACCAAACAAATTCTGGGTTAAAAGATTTCATATAAAACATCGAAGCCGTCTGTAATTAATCTATTTCTACCAGAAACCGTTACTTGGAAATTTCATTCCAAGAACTCTATAGGTACAATCCTTTGATGCTGCATATTTTTTTACAATATTCCAATTCTCTTGAATTATCTTTACGACTTCTGGTGAAACATAGTTTTCCCAATCTGTATCTTTTCCAAGAGCTGCCTCAAACATCTTTTGTTTTACAAAAGAGGCGGAGGTGGTTTTTCTTGTTCCAACTCTAGGGTTAAGCCCATAAAGTTTTAGCACAAATCCTTCAGCTTTGTCTCCAGTATAAGTGAAATAATCATCTGTTAAACCTCCTAGAATTTGTTTTTTTATTCTCCAAGAAAATGGGGAAAGGAGAGGTGGCATGTATTTTGCAAAGGGTGCATAAAATGAGTAATTTGATAGTATGGAAATAGAATTACCAAATACTGATTGAAGCATCTTTTTTCGTAATTCAAATCCAAATGGAAAACTTTTGCTATTGATCTCTTTGTCTTTATTGATAAATACAACAGGCATGACTCTAACTTCATTTTTTTCTTTTAGTTCTTCAATTATCTCTACATGTGCTTTTGTAACAGGATTCAAATGAGCTAGATAAATTGCAATAGTCAATTATACCTCTTACAAATATTGTCATATTTCAATGCTGATACAATTTTACAAAATGACAAACGCGTTAGTGAATTATGTTTGAAACTTTACTAGAAAAACAACTTACTCAAATTTCTCAATAAATGGGGGCGATGGGACTCGAACCCACGACATCCAGCGCCCGAGGCTGGCAGTCTAACCAAGCTGACCTACGTCCCCGTAGACCCGCCAATAATATTCAATATTATCTTTTCAATAGAAGTTTTTGATTTAACCGTATGACTCGTACTTTATTTCAAAGCTTTTGTCTGGTCTCTTATTTCTTTCAGTTACAAAACCCTTTGGTGTGAGAACATCCATGCATCCGTCTATAGTTCCTTGCCACCCACAAATGAAAAAGACTGTATTATCAATGGTAATTTTTTCACCTACGAGCTTCTCAAGAGGAGATGACTCTCCATCTTTTGATTGCAAGAATGTTTCCACTCTTCCTTTTTGTCCATTCCATGATCTGTTAAACCATTCTTGTGGTCTGCTTATTGATGCTCTGTATCTGAAATTCCACTTATTTTTACCTCTATCAAGACTTTCTTCCTCCATCTTTGTCAAAAGATCTCTGTAACCAAGTTCATCAACATAACTTGCTCCATGTAGCACTACAATCTCTCTGTTGCTTCCAGTATCATGTAGATGTTGAGCATAACTAACAAAAGGTGCAAGTCCAGTTCCTCCGCCCAAGCAAACTATTCTTCTATTGTCAGGTTCGCCATTTGGTTTTTTCTCCTCAATTGTAAAAGCACCAGTGGGTTTTACCCAAATTATTTCATCTCCTTCCTTTGCACTAAATAATTGTGTAGTAAGACGTCCTGGAAGTGGTTTTCTTACCCATCTAATGTATAACTCCACATATTTTCTATTTTCAGGATGGGATGCAATTGAATATGCTCTTCTTATAATTTTATTTTCACTTGGAACATGTGTTCCTAATGTTATGAATTGACCCGATTTGTATTGTGGTACATCTCCTTCTTTTGGTACTATTCTAAAAACTGCTAGATCTTCTTTTTGAATTTGAACATAAGTAATAACTGCTTTATTATCCACAACCACGCGAAAAGTTCTGTATTTGATAGTTAAATATCTTATGTTGATTTGGTTGATCTAATTTCTTGAACCATCTAAACGTTAATAACCTCACAAAAAAAGTTAATGCAAATCAGAATGCCACTCTGATTGTAGAAGTTGGGCCGGTCGTCTAGCCCAGTAGGATACGCCCTTGGCATGGGTGAGATCGTGGGTTCAAATCCCACCCGGTCCACTTTTTTAATAATTTAACGTAAACAATCATCTCATCTGGTAGTTTATGTCGTTATATTTTTGCAAAAAGGTTTACAGTAAAATCAAAATTTCTTCTAATTTATTTTTAGAATCACAGGATAATAAGAGATAATTATTTTTTATACAAACTAAATGAATGATTAAATTTTTTAAACAATCATTTGAAGACTTGCTTCTAATTATGTTACTGTTATGGGAAATGAAGATTTTGGGGCTAATGCGTCAATATCTCGTAGGTTGTCCCATACAAAAGTCTCAATTTTATAATTTCCTGCAGAATGGGGCGTCCATGAAAGTGCCGCTGTTAATGTTTGATTTTTTTCAAAAGATCCTGTTGCAAAATTTAGATCTATTATAGCCCCATTAGAATCAATTATTTGTACAATGTATGCCCAGTTGATATTTTTGTCACTGATATTTTTAAGTGAGGTTTGCAAACTAAGCTGTTGATCTACTACTGGTGATTTGATATCTTCTCCTAACGAATTGACTATCTTAAAATCCGATGTAGAAACTTCACCGTATCCATAAGCGTAACCAAATCCGATCATAAAAAAAGACAGAAAAAAAGGTATAGCAAAATTCATCGAATCACGTGTTTCATTCTTAGATTTAAATTATCCTAACATGTAGAACGTCACATGTCCGAGTCTAGAGAGACAATCTACATAGGCAAAAAACCACTGATGGCGTATGTAACTTCAACGCTGATTCAGTTGGCAAACCAACCAAAAATATCTATCAAGGCAAGAGGACTCAGTATTGGGCGAGCTGTTGACGTTGCACAAATAATTGCACGTAAAACAGAAAATGCTGGGTATTCTATTGGAAACATCACAATCGGCTCAGAAATGCTAAAATCAACAGACGGGCGAGACAGGAATGTTTCTACTATAGAAATCGAAGTAAAAAGAAACAATACTTAGATAACTACTTGGAGGATTTTTCTCCTTTTTATTATTTTATATTTTTGATACATATCTTCTTTCCATTTTCTTGAATTTTGTAAGGTCTACAATCTCATTAAACTGATCAAAATTGACAACATTTTTCTTTAATCTAGATGTAGTTCCTGATTTTCTAAGTTCATGTAATATTTTCATGGATGCAAAAGCATTTGCAAAAAGAACTGAGAGCGGATATAGAATAAGCTTAAACCCCATCTTATGTAATGTTTTAGAAGAAACTAGAGGTGTTGCACCTCCTTCTATCATGTTTGCAACTAGAGGAGCTTTAATTGATCTTCCAATTTTTTTCATCTCTTCAATAGATTTTGGAGCTTCTACGAAAATTGCATCAGCTCCAATTTTTTTATACTGAAATCCTCTTTCAATTGCAGCATCCAATCCTTCTGGTGCTCTTGCATCAGTTCTTGCTACTATGATGAAGTCTTTACTTTTTCTTGCATCTAATGCAGCCTGTAATTTCTGAAAATACTCTTCCTTTGGAATGACTTCTTTTCCTGACATATGTCCACACCTTTTTGGCCATTTTTGATCCTCAAGAAAAATTCCCGCTGCCCCTACTGCTTCTAACTCAGTTACTAGCTTCCATACACTAAGTGGATTTCCATAGCCAGTATCTGCATCCACAATTACAGGAACAGATACTGCCCTACAAATCCTACGTGCATTCTCTGTTGTTTCCGTTGCTCCAATAAACCCATAATCCGGTAATCCAAGTAAAGTTGCAGATGTTCCATAACCTGTTTGAAACATGGCTTCAAAACCAACTTTTTGAGCAATTTTTGCTCCTATTGCATCATAGACACCTGGAACCACAAGGGGTTTTGAATTATCAAAAAGTAATTTTCTAAGATTTGGCAATCATTGATATTGATATTTACAATTATTTATGGCTTAACTGACTTTGATTTCTTTACTGCGTCTTTTTTCTGCAGTTTCTATCTTTTGAAGTTCAGCTTCTAGAAACTTCTTGTATTTTCCAGTTTCTTCTTTTGTCATATTGGATACATTGGAACTAAGCGAATTTCCTATACTTGTTACACGTTCTAAAAGATCCATGGCTACAAATTTGCCTACATTACCTACCCTGAACATTACATCCATTTGGTTTTTTACAATTTTGTTTAGTGTTTCAAGATCATCTGCAATCAATCTGCCCTTTTTGGTTATCTGATATTTCCCGTCTTTTGTCTCCTCAATTAAATTCTCATCTAAAAGTCTTCCAAGTAGAGGATAAATTAGACCTGGTGAAGGTTTCCATCTCCCACCACTTTGTATTGTTGCGTTGTCGATAATCTCTTTACCAGTACTTGGATTTTTTTTGAGTACTTCGAGTATGAAATATCTGGAGAATCCTCTTGGGACTGAACTGCCAACTCGTTGCACCCATTGTGAGATCATCACTAGAGATATCACTAGCGATATATATTAATGATTCGAAATAAGTTTTTGAAATTATTTCATCAGCCGAACAGCAGCACGAAGAAAAATCAGCCATTTTTGCAGCAGAACTCGAAATAAAATTGTATGAATTCTTCACAAGACATATTTATCTAATTTGAAAAGGAAGATGTCTAAACATGGTTGATACGATAGAACATGATCTGTTAATTGTTGGTTCTGGTCTTGCAGGTCTAAGAGCTGCAATTCAAGCTGCAAAAACTAGCTCAAATATCAAGATTGCAGTAATTTCAAAATTACAAGTAATGCGTTCACATTCTGTTTCTGCAGAAGGTGGAACAGCTGCTGTACTTTTTCCAGAAGAAGGAGATAGTATAGAATCACATGTCTATGATACTGTAAAAGGAAGTGATTTTCTTGGAGACCAAGATGTAATTGAAAAACTAGTCTATGAAATGCCTTCTGAAATATATCAACTTGAACATTGGGGAATGCCTTGGTCAAGAAGAGACGATGGAAAAATCGGTCAAAGAAATTTTGGTGGTTATAGTTATCCACGTGCAACATTTGCTCAGGATAAAGTGGGATTTTATGAAATGCAAACTCTGTATGATACATGTCAGAAATTTGACAATATTGAATTTTATAATGAATGGTTTACTACATCGATAATACATGATGGCCAAAAGTTTTGTGGCATTACTGCAATCGAGCTTTCTTCTGGAACATTTTGTACAATAAAAGGTAAAGCACTAATTATAGCAACAGGCGGTGCTGGAAGACTTTATAGCTATTCTACATACGCACTCTCTTCTACTCCTGATGGTCTTGATATGGCATATCGAGCTGGCATGGCATTAAAAGACATGGAATTTGTTCAATTCCATCCTACAGGAATATTGCCATCAGGAATTCTCATTACTGAAGGTGCACGCGGCGAAGGAGGATATCTTTTAAATAAAGATGGAGATAGATTTATGAAAAAATATGCACCTAGCAAGTTGGAGCTTGCATCACGAGATGTAGTGTCTCGTGCTATGATGACAGAAATAAATGAAGGTCGTGGTTTTAAGCACGAAACAGGTGTGGATTGCCTAAAGCTGGACCTGAGACATCTTGGTAATGAACTAATAATAAAAAAATTACCAGCAATTAGAGAAATTTCACTAAAGTTTTCAGGTATAGATCCAGCTAAGGAGCCTATTGATGTAAGGCCTGTATCTCATTACATGATGGGTGGTATTCATACCAACATAGATGGTGCAACAGAAATTCAAGG